>Ga0255338_1000594_pt1 | contig 102943 bp, 96 predicted proteins | sample MeOH1_35cm_T4_19_FD_203715 | JGI IMG/M metagenome (GOLD analysis project Ga0255338, IMG submission 203715) | Sandy soil microbial communities from University of British Columbia, Vancouver, Canada - MeOH1_35cm_T4_195 | ecosystem: Engineered > Artificial ecosystem > Sand microcosm > Unclassified...
GGGTCTCCTTCTCGTGTGATTGAACGTCGCCAAACATTCATTTCACACCTTAAGGACGATCCGGCGTCCTGTCTAATTTGGACAAGAGTGATCTGCGTCTATCGGCGGTTACAGGGATTTCTGAGACGGCTTCTAGTCGTCGGTTCGATTCGTCTGCAGATCGGAATCCGGCGTTATCACGAGCCCGCTTCGAGGGTCGATATCCGAACGAAGCATGCCGCCCAATACGGGCGCAACCGTTCCGCCGGTTGCCCTCGTCTCGGACGGTCCGCACGCCTCCTGCGTACGATCACACTGGTCCGCCATTGGTCCCGCGCGCTCTTGTTGTCCCCGCGTATCCGACGGCGGGGCGTACGGGTCCGTCGCTTGAGCGTAAGCCGCTCCTGCAGCCGTACTGAGCATTGCCACGGCAAAATACTTTGTAATGCGCTTGAGCATCGGTTTCACAGAACCTCCTTGCCACGAGTGCGACATGAAGACGCTCGCTGCGCTTACTCACCCGATTCGGCATGAGTCGACGCACCGAGCCGCAGATGTTCGTGCAAACCCCTCCGATGACGTGGCGCTGCTGATTGGACATCCAGGTTGGCGCGGCGCTGACTGCTCGTGCCGCGCTCCTCGCTCGCTCACGTCAGTCCAAGCTACGCGCCTCCCCTTACACGGTTCTTACGCGGTGCTGCGCCACTGCCGCCGCATTGAATGAAATTTTTGAAAGCGACGCGCGAAGCGATCGTAGCCGACGGTTGGAGCGCGGCCGGAGCAGCGGCCTGGCGGAATCAGCGGCGCGAGCGCCCGGCCTGGACCTGCCGGCGCCGGTTCTCAGCAGGGCAACGCGAGTGGTTCGGCAACCATTTGGAGAAGGTGGTCTATGAAAGTATGCTACGCAACTTGAACCCGGGAAACGGGGTCGGGGGTTCCGAAATAACGAGGGAGGAGAGAACATGAAACCCACACGCCTGCTCACGCTCTGCGCCGCGTTCGTGCTCTGCGGCGGTGCTGCAGCTCAACAGTTCCCTACGAAACAGGTCCGGATCGTCGTGCCATTCCCGGCCGGAGGCTCGTTCGACGTGGTCGCGCGCATCGTCGCGCAACGCATGCAGCTCGGGCAGAGCGTGCTCGTGGAGAACCGCCCGGGCGGCGGCACGGTGATCGGCACCGACTACGTGGCGCACCAGCCCGGCGACGGACACGTCATCCTGTCCATCGGTCCCAGCTTTACCATGCACCACGCCGTGCGCAGCAAAGTGCCGTTCGATACCGACAAGGATTTCAAGGCCGTGGCCGAGGCGATGGCATTGACCATGGTCGTCGCCGTGCACCCGTCGCTGCCCGCGAAGACGATGCAGGAATACATCGCTCTCGCGCGCGCCAAGCCCGGCGAATTGAGCTACGGCACCTCGGGCCCCGGCACCAGCCACAACATGCTCGGCGAGGCGCTCAAGCTCGCGCACAAGGTGAACATCATCCACGCGCCGTTTCAGGGCGAGGCGCCGGCCGTCACTTCCGCGGTGGGCGGCCACGTCACCGGCGTGCTGGTGAACCTGTTCTCTGTCGCGCCCTTCGCCAAAGCCGGGCGGCTGCGTGCGCTTGCCGTCACGAGCAGCGAGCGCGACCCGGTGATGCCCGACGTGCCGACTGCGCGCGAGGCAGGCGTGCCCGAGATCGAAGCGATGAACTGGAACGGCTACGTCGTTCCGTCAGCGACCCCGGCAGCCGTGATCTCGCGGCTGAATGCCGAAATCAACAAAGTGCTTTCCATGGCCGACGTGCGCGACCTCATGCGCAGCCAGGGCATGATCGCGACACCCGGTACGGCGGAGCAGTTCGCGGCGCTGCTGAAATCGGACGGTGAGCGCTACAGCCGCATCGCGCGCGAGGCCGGCGTGCGGCTGGACTGACAGCGAAGGGGACCACGGCAGATCACGTTCCATCAGCGGTCTGTCGACCAGGCGCGGGCCATCACGGCCCGCGTACCGGCTCGCAATCCGTCAATCCGGAATCTCGGCCTCGACGAGCTTCGCAAGCAGGACAAGAGATTCCTGCCATCCGAGATAGCAGGCCTCGGGCGGAATGCTCTCCGGTATGCCTTCCTGTACGACGCTCACTTCCGTTCCGCAGAATACCTTCTTCAGCGCAATCGTCGTCTGCATGACGCCCGGCAGATTGGGATCGTCGAACTCGTCCGTGTGGCGTATGAGCTCATTGGGCACGAGCTCGAGATACTTGCCGCCGAAAGCGTGGCTGTGGCCGGTGGAGAAGTTGGTGAACGACATCTTGTAGGCACCCCCGACCGTGGCGTCCAGGCGGTGCACCTTGCCGGTAAAGCCGTTCGGCGGCAGCCATTTCGCCATGGCGTCTGCATCGAGGAACGCCCGGTAGATCGTTCGGGCGGAGCCCGCAGGACGCGGTGGAGTCGAATCGTGTTCGTCGGCATGGTGGTTCGCTTCGCGATAGGTTGAGGACTCGTTGAGGAAGGAAGCAAGTTCGTGGCCATGCTCGCGATCCGCTCGTGTCGCCGGATGCCGGGTGACTCGGGAACGAGGATGCATCGTGAATCGGCGCCTCCGGTGTAACCGGTGGTGCGGCGCGAAAGACCTAATCCGGAACGATAACGTGTCCCTCCGTCAAAAAGACGATGGGTCTTCCGGTGGGAAGATTCGCATGAACGCCGTGCACGATAGGCGTGCTGGCGCGCGAGTCGGATCTCCACACGATGACGAAGTTTGCGCCGGAACCTCCCGTGTCATCGGCGCGTGGAACGAAAATCTCGTAAGTGCCCATAGGGCCGATGCCCACAGGTGAAGACACGTACTCTTTGATGCGCTTTCCTGCAGTGTCGAAATACTGCGCCGACGTGACGCGTATCGTTTTCTCGGGATCGGTGTTCCTGATGCTGACGAGAACCGACACCAGCGTCTTCTCCGGCTGTCCTCTGCTATCCATATCGCCGTGCCAGATGTGCGAGTAGATCGGCAGATAAATCGTCTGCGAAAGTGTCCTGTTCCCTGAAGACTGCGCGAAGCACGGGGACATGGACACGATCGATATCAGGGCTGTTACACACGCAAGCCTGAGTGGTTTCATGTTCACAGTAACGTCGCTCAAGAGGTTATCTGCGACAACCCCATACGCCAGCGCGCCTCGTCGACCTCGCGCCACTGATTGTCGTCCAGATCGAAATCGTCCGCCGTAAGCGGCGACTCCTGATGCGCTTCGAGGTCCGCCAGTGCGTAGGCCGCCGGTAAGCTCGGCAGGCCGTGCACCGCGTGCTCGCCTTCGCGGATGACGATGGCGCTCCAGCTATCGAACCACTCGCGAGAGCGAATGTGCAGATGGACATCATCCAGATGCTCTCGCGCTTCGTGTGGCGGCACAGCGATATCGAGCTCGCAAGGCGCTCGTGAGATCCATCCCTCCCGATACAGAACGGTGATGCCGCAGCAGATCGCGCTGGGGTAGGCCTGAAGCACTGCAGACGCGGACGGAAGTCGCCCGCTCGCGGCGGGTCCATCATCGCGATGCTTCAACATCGATCGCTTTGATTCGGAACTTGCGAGCTGATTGCGGGATTTGCTCATGAAAGAACCAAATCGCAATGTGAGCGGCGCAGATGTCTTCGCGCCAGCATGACGCAAATTCTAGTGATGTGCGCTTCACATTGCGTTGACGAAACGCAATGGGAGCATTCGATCGATGACGATTCGTAATGCATCGGCGAAGCAAATGAGCTGAACGTCGAGTCGGCGATCCGATCTTCTGACTATTGTCAAATCGCCTTGATTGCAGCGGACCCATAGTGTCACCGCGAATCGATGCGCCAAGCGCGCCAACGGGGCGCGCGTCAAACAACCATACGAGGGGACCATGACTACACCGTTGTCGGAAAAAATAGAAGCGATCTATCGGCAGGTCATTGCGCGCAATCCCGGCGAGACGGAGTTCCACCAGGCAGTGAAGGAAGTCCTCGAGTCGCTGGGGCCGGTGCTCGTCAAGTGCCCGGAATTCGCCGAGCAGAAGATCATCGAGCGCATTTGCGAGCCGGAGCGGCAAATCATATTTCGCGTCCCGTGGCAGGATGATCGCGGTGAAGTGCAGATAAACCGCGGCTTTCGCGTGCAGTTCAACAGCGCCATCGGGCCTTACAAGGGCGGACTGCGGTTTCACCCGTCGGTCTATCTCGGGATCATCAAGTTCCTGGGCTTCGAGCAGGTCTTCAAGAACGCGCTCACGGGCATGCCGATCGGCGGAGGCAAGGGCGGGTCAGATTTCGACCCGAAGGGCAAGTCGGACAACGAGGTCATGCGCTTTTGCCAGAGCTTCATGACCGAGCTTCACCGGCATCTCGGCGAGTACGTCGACGTGCCCGCGGGCGACATCGGCGTCGGCGGACGCGAGGTCGGCTACCTGTTTGGACAATACAAGCGTCTCACCAATCGCTACGAATCCGGCGTGCTGACCGGCAAAGGCACAGGCTGGGGCGGATCCCTCGTGCGCACGGAAGCGACCGGATATGGCGCGACGTATTTCGTGCGCGAGATGCTCAAGGCGCGCAAGGACAGGCTGGAAGGCAAGACCTGCGTCGTATCGGGCTCGGGCAACGTCGCGATCTATACCATAGAGAAGCTGACGCAGCTCGGCGCAAAAGTCGTCGCCTGCTCGGATTCGCAGGGCTATGTCTATCACGAGAAAGGCATCGACCTCGAGCTCGTCAAGCAGCTCAAGGAAGTGGAGCGGCGCCGCATCTCGGAGTACGCGCTGCGGCACAAGGATGCGAAGTATGTTGCCGGCGGCAACATCTGGGAGATTCCCTGCCAGGTCGCCATGCCGTCCGCGACGCAGAACGAGCTCAACGGCAAGGATGCCATGACGCTGGTGAGGAACGGCTGCGTCGCCGTAGGCGAGGGCGCGAATATGCCCAGCACCCCGGAAGCCGTTCGGATATTCCAGGAATCGAAAATCGCTTTCGGGCCGGGCAAGGCGGCCAACGCAGGCGGTGTTGCCACTTCAGCCCTGGAGATGCAGCAGAACGCGTGTCGCGACTCGTGGACCTTCGAGCACACCGAGCAGAAGCTCGACGAGATCATGACCCGAATTCACGGGATCACATATCAGACGGCAGAACAGTTCGGCGCACCGGGCAATTATGTCGTGGGAGCCAACACTGCGGGGTTCATGCTGGTCGCCAAAGCGATGGTCGCCTTCGGTCTGATCTGAAGGCGTCGCCTCTTGAGACGAAGGGCGGATGCCGGGGCGGGTCCGCCTTCCGACGACTATTCGGCGCTGACCATTAGTTGTTTCGCTTGTTCCTGATCAACGATTCGTGAGATGACCCGTGATAGCGTCCAGCGACGACGGCTATCAAAAGGGGTTCTGCTCATGTCCTCACGACTCGATTTTTCCAAGCTGGCACTGATGGACGCGCTCGACGTCGCGTGTTTCATAGAGGTGGACGCCGCACAGCGGTACGAGGAATTCGCCGAAAGCATGGGGCATCGCCGTACCGGGGACGCCGCGTCGGTATTCCGGTCGATGGCCGAGAACGAAAGGAAACACGGCGAAGACCTCGCGAAGCGGCGGCATGCGCTGTTCGGCGATAAGCCGCCGAAAGTGAAGCGCGACGATCTTTTCGATGCCGAAGCGCCCGACTACGGCGCGCCGCGGTGGAACATGTCGCCGCGTGCAGCGTTCGAAGTCGCGCTGGCGGCCGAGCAGAAAGCGCATGCGTTCTACGACACGGCTCTGCCTACCATCGAGCAGCCGGACGTCAGGGCGCTGTTCAAGGAGCTGCGCGAGGAAGAGGTCGAGCACATCCGAATGGTCGAAGAGCTGCTTGCCAAGCTTCCGCCGGAAGCTTCGAACGAGCTCAGCGACGAGGACGCCGACTAGGCGCCCGACGGCGTGCCGTTCCGGCCTGCGATCTCGTGGCACGCCGCCCCAATAAAGAAGCTGCTTTCCCATGACCGACGTGCGCCTCATGCGAGGCCGGGCCATGATGGCACGTTCGTGGCCGCTCGACAGTTCGCTGCGCTGTTGAAGCAGCACGATGGCGGCGAAGCACTCCGTTTGAATGCTCAACGCGCGCTCCAACCGTAACGATTTGTAACGCGATCGACGGCGGAAAGCCGAAGCTCGCTTTACGCGCTCCACGTGTGACGCATATCAAGTTCCGGCATTCCGGACGCGTAATACAGTGACCTGGTGGCAAGCAGCGGCCGGACAGCGAAATCGTTACGCCATTGGTTCGTGCTCGATCCGGTCGCATGCACAAATACTCGATTCGCAGGAGGCCGGTACGGAGCCGCATGAAACGCACAGCGAGGCGAAGCGAGCGCGGCGAAGGCGGGCGCTGGTCGTCAGTCTTGCCTATGCTGCGCTGGGCTGGGCATGGATCTCTACGTCCGATCAGTTCATCGCGCTTTTGACGTCGGACCCGGACCGGCTGTCGGCGTTACAGACATACAAGGGATGGCTGTTCGTCTTCGTGACGGCCGCAATGTTGTATGGCGCGGTCGTGCGTGGAGTGCGCCCGGAACCGTATATCCCCCCCACACGCGATCACCGACATCTGCGCTGGGCCATCATTGCCGGATGCTCTCTGCTCGCGACTTTGCTCGTGGTGGACGTCGCCTATACCGTCTGGATCGATCGCCGGGACCTCCTGTCCGACGGTCATAAAAGTTCCCAGAATCTCGCCCGCATCATCGACGAGCACACCGCGGAGCGGCTGAGCATCATAGAAGCCGCCCTGCTCGGGGCCGCGCGCACATTGGCACAGGAGCCGAGATCGGGTATCGAGCAGGTCGACGCCCGCGATCACCTGCTGTACCACACGTTGAGCGTCATTCCTTACGCACGCGCCGTGTCCATCACGGATGCGAAGGGACGCATCCGATACAGCACGGATCGTTCGATGACCAGGTTGCTGGATGTTTCGGACCGCGATCACTTTATCGCGCACATCCACGGCACCGGCCCCTCTCTGTATATCGGCGCGCCTATCGTCAGCCGGGTGACCGGGTCGCTCATTATTCCGATGAGTGTGCGACTCAGCGGACCCGATGGGGCATTCATGGGCGTGATGGTAGCGGCCATTCCGCCGGAGGAGTTCCAGCGCGCGTACGACCAGGTCGAAATGGGACCGGACGGGTTCATATCGCTCTACCTGCGTGACGGCACCCTGATCGCAAGGTCCCCCGGCATCCCGTCCGCCATCGGCGGAAAGTACACCCGTCTGACGGTCTTCGCCGACGGCCTTCACCGCTCGGACACCGGCACATATTCCGCCACGAGTCCGTTCGACGGCGTCGATCGCATCGTCAGCTATCAGGCCATGCAGTCGCGGTCGCTCGTGGTCGTCGTGGGGCTCAGCAAAAAAGCCTTGCTCGGCGGCTGGGTGAGGCGCGCAGCTTCGGTAGGGGGCGTCGGCCTGGTGCTGCTCGCCACGATCGCCTGGCTCGGTATGTTCCTCGACCGCGAGCTGAAGCGGCGCTTTGCGCTCGCGACAGCACTTGCGGGCAGCGAGCAGCGCTATCGCGCGGTGCTTCAGTCTCTTCACGACGGCATCGTCGTCCGCGACGAGCGCGGCGTGGTGGTGAGCGTGAATCGCCGCGTGGAGTTGCTGCTGAAGATGCCGCGGGATTCCATGATCGGCCGGCAGTCTCTCTCGCCCGACGTCGGCTTTCTGAGCCGGGAGGGAACGGCGATCGACTGGCACAAGGATTATGTCCTGTCGACTCTGCGCGACGGTGAGCGCCGGTCGTACTCTCCCCTGCGTGTCGTTCGGAAAGACGGCAGCGAATTCTGGGCCGACGCGAGCATCTTTCCGGTGTTGGGCGACGACGACGCTCTCCCGCACGCCGTGGTGACCACGCTTACGGACATTACCGAGCGTCACGTGGCGGAACAGGAAGTGCTTCGTCTGAATGCGGCGCTGGAGCAGCGCGTCGAGGCGAGGACGATGGAATTGAGGGAGGCGATCAAGGAGTTGGAGGCCTTCAGTTACTCCGTGTCGCACGACCTGCAGGCGCCGTTGCGACATATTGAAGGCCACGCGAGCCTGCTTGCGCGTGAGCTGGAACATCCGAGCGAACAAGTCCAGAAACGGCTCGTATCGATATCGAGATGCGTCAGGAAGATGGGCCAGTTGCTGGAGGACATGCTGCGACTGTCGCGTACGAGCCGTGCGAATCTTCAGCTTCGACCGATTGACCCCGCGATACTCGTCCAGGACATCATCGCAGAGTGCACGGCGGAAGAGGCGCACCGCGATATCCGGTTCCACGTCGGTGAGCTACCCGGAGTGATTGGCGACGAAGTCCTGCTTCGCCAGCTGCTCCATAACCTCGTGCGGAACGCAGTCAAATTCACGCGCCCCGTGCCGCGACCGGAAATCCAGATCGAAGCCCGGCTGAACGCTATCGGAATGGTCGAGCTGTCGGTCAAAGACAACGGCGTCGGTTTCGATCCCGCCCATGCGACGAAGCTGTTCGGCGTATTTCAGCGCTTGCACAGCGAAAGCCAGTTCGAGGGCACCGGCATCGGGCTTGCGATCGTCAAGCGCATCGCAACGAGACTCGGCGGAGAAGTGCGCGCCGAAGGCGCCGTAGGAGCGGGCGCCACCGTTTACGTGACATTGCGCCCGGCCGGTTCCGATCGCCGGGCGTCGGCATGACCGACACTGACGCCATCTATCCATTTATGACCGGGGAGCTGTGATACGCTCTCGCGCGTGCCTTCCGGCGCCTTTTCGCGAAGACACGGAGGAGCACTTCGACTGTGGGTTGGAGAGGCGATTCCTCGGAATAGCCGAGGTGATTGCCCTGCCGACATATTAACAACAGCAGGTTGAAGGGATGGAGGTGGGAGATGGCTGCAGTACCAAGAAAGACCACGCTGGTAATCACCGAGTACGCTGTCGATTCGATGCTCAACGGAGGCGGTCCCGTCACTGGATTGTGTGATCAGAACGGGAATATTTCGAGCGGGGTTTACGGCGTGGTGTCGTCGTGCGAGACGACGCTGCGCATTCCTCAGAACGCGTCACCGGGATCGCAGAGCTCGACGCTGTTTGTGAACTCTGGTCAGACGAACGGAGCTGTCAACTATTCTCTCGGCTGGAGCTTCGACATCACCGCCGGCGGCCAATTCGTGTTCACCATCGGTGCGACCAACCTGGCGAGCGGGCAATCGACGACCTTGTGGAAGTCGCCGGCTCAATCCGAGGGCGTGATCAGCGGCAACTTCTCCCTCCGCTTGAACGGCGACTCCTCCCTGACGCTGAAGCCGGCGACCTGATTACGCGTTTCCGGGTTCAGTTGCGAGTGGATTAGATCGGATCAACGATCGGGGTCGGTGGCGATTCGTCGACATTGACCCCATTTCTCCATGACCAGGGCAGACGGTGTTTAAGAAGCGCCTCAACTTACGAGGACGACTGGTAAGCCTGATGGTTGCCTCGATGCTGCCCGGGATACTGGTTTTCGCGTACTTTGGCACACGCGAGGTCAATGAAAGACTCGATCAGGCGCGTGAGGATGCCGGCAAACTGTCCATCGCGGCCGCGGATCGCGTGAGGGGAATGTTGTCCGACCCGGAGCGCTTGCTGCGGGTGGTCTCCGAGACGATCGGCAGACGGGCGTCCGAAGATGTCATTCGATGCTCCAGGTCGCTTCAGAACATCAAGGCGACGTATTCCGTATTGCTCGATATGACCATCGCAACACCAGAGGGCAACTTGCTTTGCGACGCATCCGGTGCAGACACAGCGCCCGGCGTCGCGGTCGGCGAGCGAGGTCCCATAAGCGCCGCGACGGTCAGCAAACGCTTCTCGATAGGCGGCTTTCATTACATCGAGAAATTCCGGCAGTACGGTATTGCTGTCGCTTATCCGGCCACTGACGAAGCGGGCGCCTTACACCATGTTGTCACGGCGATTCTCGATGCGAGGGCCCTGACGAGCTCTCTTTCGCTGCTGAATCTCCCGAGCGGGTTCGTTGCCACCTTCGTAGACAAGGACGGACACATCGCCGCGCGGCACCCCGCAGCATTGGAGAGTATTGGACGCGAAATACCGGAACTGGCGATTTTCAAGAGCGTTGCGGCAAAGCGCGCACAGCAAATCGTGGACTTCCTGACATGGAATGGCCTCGCGCACACGGTTGCATATGCTCCGGTGTACCTGAGCGATACAGGCGTTCTTTACGCCCGAGTCGTCATCGACATGCCGCGCCTGTACTGGGCGGTTGCCGTGGGCCTGGCAAAAGACGCCGCGCTCGTGGTCGGCACGCTCTTTCTCGTCATCATTGCTGCGTGGGCTGGCACACGACGGCTTATTCTGTCGCCGGTTTCTACGCTCACGATCGCCGCCGAGAAGCTGACGCGCGGGGACCTTCGCGCCCGCACAGGCTTGCAGAAAAGAACGGATGAGCTCGGGAAGCTGGCCGCTGCATTTGACGGGATGGCGGCTGCAATGGAGAAGCGCGACAACGAACTGTCAACGCTTGCGCTCTATGACGCGCTCACAGGCATTCCGAGCCGGGCGAATCTCGTCAATGAGCTATGGTCCGCCATCGAGGCTGCGCAGACGGAAAACCGCCAGTTCTGCGTCATTTCCGTCGAATTGCTTCGCCTGGACGAGGCGCGACGGGCGCTCGGTTACGACTTCGCTCTCAAGATCGTCCAGCAAACGGCGCGTTTCCTGGAAAAGTGGGCGTCCAAATACGAAGGCTTCCTGGGGCGCAGCAGCGAGACCCAGTTTACGGTCGTCGTGAAAAGCGACGCAGAAGGCGCTGTCAGAATTGCCCGAAGCCTCGTGAACGCCGACGTTGTTTTCGAAATAGAAGGAATCCGGATTGATGGTGGATTGTGCACCGGGGTAGCGGCCTTTCCGGGACACGGAAAGTCTCCCGAGGAGTTGCTCCGGCATGCATTGTCAGCGGCGGTGGAAGCGCGCGCTGCGACAGATGGCGTCGTTCTTCATAGCCAGACCTCGGAAGCGAACACGCTGTCCCGTCTTTCTCTGGCAGCCGATTTGCGCCAGGCGATACGCGACAAGCAACTGCGCGTTTACTACCAGCCGAAAATAACGGCGAGCACGAGTGCGGTGAGCGGGTTCGAGGCTCTCGTCAGATGGCAGCATCCCTCGCGCGGACTTATCAATCCCGGCGACTTTATCTCGCTGGCCGAGTACACGGGCCTGATCAGGCCGCTGACATATGAAGTTCTCGACCTCGTGGTCGAACAATTGTCGGTATGGGCGGCGCAGGGCATTCACGTGCCCGTCGCAGTGAACGTTTCCATGCGAAGTTTGATGGACGCCGACACGGTGTCACGGATAGATGCGGTTCTCAGAGGGGCTCAAATCCCCCCTCGAATGATCGAGCTCGAGGTAACTGATGCGACTGGCGTCGCGGCGCCCGTCGCGAGAGAAATTCTTTCTCAGATGGCAACGCGGAATATTCGCGTGTCCATCAGCGACTTCGGGACCGGCTTCTCATCGCTTGATTATCTTTCGTTCCTCCCTGTTCATGCCGTGAAACTCGAACGTTCTTTCACATCCGAGGTGCTGATAGACAGGCGCAGGCGCGATCTCGTATCGTCGATCGTTTCTCTCGCCCACAAGCTCCAGCTCATCGTCATAGCAGAAGGTGTCGAGACCGGCGAGCAAGGGGCGTTGCTGAGGCAGGTCGGCTGCGACGAATTGCAGGGGTACTGGATCAGTCCCCCTTTGCCGGCAAAGGCGGCCTCGGACTGGTTGGCGGCGGAAAAGGCAAAGAACAGCGCGCCGACGGCCTGAGCGGCGGTCACGGTGGAACGGCGTGCAGTGCGAGTCGTCGAGGATTACCGGACACGGGTCGGGCATCAGTATGGATTCTTCGCGGTGACTTTCGGGCGGTTGGTTCATGACGGGACTCCGTATATCTGGTTTGGCATCGGCCAGCGCCCATCGGGCGCCGGCCGTTCCTGCGCCATCACCGGCGAGCGGTGTCACGCCTGGCGTAAGCTCGTCTCCTGGGCCTCCTGCAGAAAAGCAAGTTCGCTTTCACATTCGGCAGGACCAGGTATCCGCACCGCCATAGAGGTGCGGTATCAGACGAATAGCCGGAAGAGCGGAAATCTGGAAATGGAAAAAGCTTGTGAAGGAGGCGGGGCTCAAGTTGCAGTGAGCAGTGCGTCATACACTGCTTTCCTTTTGCGCGCGTGTTTTTTGGTTTCTAGCGGCAACGGCGGCGTAGAATTGCACTGTACTCGCAGCCAATAATGTTGTGTTGTTCAGGCGAGCGTTATTAAGCCCGGAGAGCGGCTTCCTCCGGACGACTGAAACCGCCGTCGCGGACATCGAAGGCATTGCTTCATAGCTTAGCCGACAGAACCAAGACTGTTCGATGCCGACATTTTTCTGGCGCCTTTTCTTGCCGGTCACCGCCCTCGTTCTGGGCAGCATCGTCATTTTCGGTCTGTCGGAAATCGATCGTGAGCTGACTGTCCTGAGGAGCCGGGAGAAGCTCAACGTGGGCCGTGGCGCGGGGGCGCTGTCACGCAGCCTCGAAACTATCACCCGCGATCTGAATGTTCTGGCCGGCCATAGTGCCCTGCGCGCGGCATTGGACTCACCGACGACGCAAAACCTCAACCATCTTGCCGAAGATTTCGCCAACGTTTCCCGCAGCAAAGGCATTTATGATCAATTGCGCTGGATCGATGAATCCGGCATGGAGAGGGTGCGCATCGACTACGTGAAGGGTCGGGCGGTGGTTGTTCCGCCCGACCAGTTGCAGAACAAGAGTCAGCGCTACTACTTCATCGACAGCTTCAGGCTTGAACCGGGCGAAATCTATGTTTCGCCGCTCGATCTCAACATCGAACAGGACAAGATCGAGGTGCCTTACAAGCCGATGCTGCGGCTGGCCACCCCCGTGGCAGACAGCCGGGGCGCGAAGCGCGGCATTGTGATCATCAATTGCTACGGCGGGATGATGCTGGATTCCTTTGCCGGTGCCGCTACTGACATCGCCGACCATGCGATGATGGTCAATAGCGAAGGTTACTGGTTGAGGAGTCCGAAGGCGGGCGATGAATGGGGTTTCATGTTCAATCGTCCGGATCTCTCACTGGCGGCGCAGGCGCCGGCCGCCTGGGAAGAAATTCGTTCCGCCGATTCCGGCCAGGAGATATTTGCCGATGGCCTGTGGACCTGGGAGTCGGTTTATCCGCTGGCCGTCGGTCAGAAATCCAGCACTGGCGCCGCTGGAGCGTTCGCGCCGAGCCTTGGCGAGGTCACCGCGAAGCGGTACGTGTGGAAGTCCGTAGCCCATCTGCCCGACAGCACCTTGTCGGCGATACGACGGGCGATATGGCTCAAGCTGGCGACGGCGGCGGCCTTGCTGTTGGCGCTCTTCGGGTTCGGGTCGTGGAAGCTGGCGCGCGCCTGGGCCGCGCTGGCGACATCGGAAGAAGACGTGCGACGACTCAACGCCGGACTCGAACGGCAGGTGGACGAGCGGACAAAGGCGCTGCGTGAAAGCGACGCACGATACCGCAAGCTGTTCGATCGGAATCCGCTGCCGATACTTGCGGTGGACAAGGAAACATTGAGGTTCCTCACGATCAACCAGACGGCGATCGAGCACTACGGATACTCGCGCGAAGAGTTCCTGGCCATGACCATCGTCGACTTGCAGGTTCCCGAAGACCGCGCGCGCGTCGAAGCGGAATTGCGCGAACAATATGCGCGTGGTCCGGACGAGATTGCGCACCATGTTCGCAGACATGTCACAAAAGGGGGGCGGATTATATTTGCGGACATCACGGCGCAGCCGCTCAATATCGGCGACCGGCGCGCCAGACTGATATCGGTCAGCGACGTTACCGAGCGCAATCGTGTGGAGCAGGAGCTCAGAAAACTCTCTCGCGCGATTGAACAAAGTCCCGTATCGGTCGTCATCACGGACCCCGAAGGGCGCATCGAATACGTCAATCCGATGTTCACCGAAGTCACTGGCTACAGCGCTGCCGAAGCAATCGGGCAGAATCCGCGCATACTCCGGTCCGGCGAGGCGTCGCGGGAGTTGTACGACGAACTCTGGAAGGCCATCACGTCCGGGGTAACGTGGCGCGGGGAATTCCACAACCGTCGCAAGAACGGAACCCTGTTCTGGGAGCGCGCCAGCATTTCGCCGATCGTCGACCGCGACGGGCGTATCTCCCACTATATCGCCGTCAAGGAGGACATCACCGAGCGCAAACGCCATGAGGACGAATTGCGACGGCTGAACGAGGATCTCGAGCGGCGGGTCGAGGAGCGCACCCACGCGCTGCACGTGGCCAACCGCGAACTCCAGGCATTCTCGTATTCCGTGTCCCACGATCTGCGCGCGCCGCTGCGGGCGATCAGCGGCTTCAGCCAGATGATCGAGGACGGCTACGGCGCGCAGATCGATGAGCACGGCAGGGAGCTGCTCACACGCGTGCGCGCTGCGGCACAGAGGATGGGGTGCCTGATCGACGATCTGCTCAAGCTGTCGCAGATTTCATGGCAGTCCATGCGAATCAGAACCGTGGATCTCTCGGCACTGGCCAAACAGGCGGCCGAGGAGCTGCAGGCCGCGGAACCGGAGCGGCGGGTCGAGTGGGTGATCGCGCCGGGCGTAACGGCGGAGGGCGACGAGGGATTGCTCAGCGTGGTCCTGCAGAACCTGATCGGCAACGCCTGGAAATACAGCTCCAAGCGCGAGGCGGCGCGCATCGAATTCGGCGTCACCGAGGAGGGGAACCATCGAGTGTATTTCGTGCGCGACAACGGCGCCGGCTTCGACATGATCTACGCGAACAAGCTGTTCGTGGCGTTCCAGCGGCTTCATTCGCACGCCGAGTTCCCCGGCACCGGCGTCGGCCTCGCGACGGTGGCCCGGATCATCCACCGCCACGGCGGAGAAGTCCGGGCCGAGGGCCATAGGGGCGAAGGCGCGTGTTTCTATTTCACTCTTGGTGCGTCTTCGAGGTCAGACTGAGAAATCCGAGTCAGTGTCACACTGATCCTGTTAATTCGATTAACCCGCGCGGCGCGGCTGCCGACGTGGGAGCGCATGGGGGGCGGGTCGGACCGCGCCAAGCGCTTGATCCGTTTGTTTCTTGCTTCGATTAGGCGTGTGTTTATCCGCTTAGAGTGCGATTTTCGGTGGGAAAAACCGCATCGTAAGGAAACACAGGTTCTCGCAGCACGTGCGCGACTCCCGTTGCCGATACGGCACGATGTGTACCTGCGGAGCCCAGTTGGTCTTTTATGTGGGTGACGAACGTCTGACTCCCGACTGCAACTGCCTCAGTCCAGTGGGCATCGCGGCGATTGTCGGGCTGATCGACCGCCGCAGCTATCCATGAGCGGTGGGCCGACTGAAACGCGGCAATGCCGTTAAATCCGCAAAGCTCGGTAAGGCACTGCAAGTCAATGAGCGCGTAACGCTCGGGTGGCTGCTGTATTTCGTTGTATCCGCTATGAGGCCAAGCCCGTGGGTGTTGCACGACGCCGGCGCGCACCATATTCAGATCGATGTATACGAGGCAGCGGAGCAGGTGCTCGTTGGTGTCTATGGTGGTCGCGTGATAGCGGTCCTCCCAGAATGCGCCTTTCCTCGTCTTCCGCTGATTGAACTCCTGGGCGGTTCTGCCTGCGACAAGCTGCATGCTGCGCGCGATGACGCCCGATCCATCGTCCTTCAGCAATAGGTGAACGTGATTGCACGTCACCATGTAGTCGAGCACGCACAGGCCGAAGCGCCTCTTCGCCTCGAACAGCCACTGTAAATAGCGACGACGGTCACGTGCGAACTTAAGGAGGAAGGCGCGTTCATGGCAGCGATGCGTGACATGCCAAACCTGGCCGGCAAGGAAATGACGATTGGCGCGCGGCATGGCGACCTCCCTTAGATGACGATTTTCGTGGTCGAAAATGCGGTTCTAAGGACTTAACGCGGGCCTATATCAGGCGGTTGTCATGCTGCGTCAGCGGCTTGGCGCGGTCCGACCCGCCAGGGGCCGCTTCCGGCCGACGCCGGCGCCTCGCCATCGCCATATTCATGGCGTTCACCGAAAACAAACCGGAGCGTGAGCGTGGGCTCCTTATCTAAACGAGGCCAAGGAACTTCCAGTATGTCGCGCCCAGCAGCAGGACCAGGCCATACGCAATGAAAGTCAGCGGAACTCCCGTACGCACGAAGTCGCGCACCGTGAATGTTTCGGTGCCATAGGCGATCATGTTCTGCGGCGCGTTCACCGGCAGAATGAAGCCGAAACTCACGACGAACTGCAGCACCATCGTCATGCCGATGATGTTGATTCCCGGCGTCTGAACCGTTTGCAGCACCGAAATCACCAAAGGGATCATCGCAGCGGCCAGTGCTGTGGCGCTCGCGAAGCCCATATGGATAATGATCAGCACAGCCGCCAGGATCGCGAGGATCAAGAGCGCCGGCATCGTCTGCAGACCGGTCGTGCTCACGATCACATTTGCAAGCCATGCGGCCGCCTTGGTCGATAGAATTGCAGAGCCGAGGCTGATACCGACGCCGAACAGCAGCACGGTGCCCCAGGGGATCTTGTTGACGGTCTCTTTCCAGTCCATCACGCCGATTCCCGGCAGCAGCATCAGTGTGATGGCCACGAGCGTGGTGCTGGACGTATCGAAGGGGTGAACGACCTTCTCGGTCGACCAGAAGAACAGCAACGCCAACGAGAGCACAAGCAGTTTCTTTTCCGGCACTGTCATGGGACCGAGTTTGGCTTTTTCGCGGCGTATGGTCTCGTCGCCGCCCGGAACCTCGTCGATTTCCGGCGGCATCAGTTTCATCAGCAGCCAGTAGAGCACGATCGACATCAGCACGCCGAACGGGAACGCCGCAATAAACCACTCGAGCCACGTGATGGTGTGATTCAGTTGCTTCTCGATGAAGCCCACCGCGATCATGTTTTGCGCAGCGGCGGTTTTGATGGCGACATTCCAGATGCTGTCGGCTTGCGCGGTGGCGATCATGAGAACGCCCGCGAACCGGCTCGTGCGGGAAACCCCGAACGCCTGGATCATGCCCACCACGATCGGCACCATGCAGGCCACGCGCGCTGTTGTGCTGGGCACAAAGAAACTCAGCACCAGACCGACCAGGATCACACCGATCAGCACGCGGTTGGTCTTCGCGCCCATGCGGGCAAGGACGGCCAGCGCGATGCGGCGGTCCAGTCCGGTCTTGGTCATCGCGGCAGACAGAAACAGCGCCGCGGCGACCAGTGCCAGGGCGGTGTTGGAAAAGCCGCCCAGGGCCATCGTCAGGCCCCTGCTGGTGCCGATGACTTTTCCCGGGGCGGCGATGTCCGGCGCGGTACCTAGCAGGAACGCCATCAGCGTCATGATCACGGCCGCGCTCACCGGATAGGACACTGCCTCGGTCATCCAGATGATCACCGAGAAGACCAGGATGGCGAGCATGCGCTGGCCGGCCACGGGAAGTCCGGCCGGAGCGGGCAGCAGCAACAGCACGAGGAGCGCCGCCAGTGCGAAATACAGGCCGTACTTCTGTGCGGTTGTTCTTACAGGTGCAGCAGCAGCGGAACTTGACACGATCACATACTCCTTTTTCGTGAAGTAGTGGAACCTGCAAGCCGGTCGGGGAAAATCTCGGGGTCAGTCACTTATTTCGTCAGGCAGTTATGTGGCCCTGACCCTGAGGTTTGTTAAGGTGACAGCCCCCGTTACGCAGCAGCATGTTCGTAAGAAAAGTCAGACAGCGCCGTTCGTTGCGATGCGTGCTCGAGCGTTATCGCGAACAGGCAATGTGTCGGTGTTTTCGAAGTAGCGAATCTTCATGGCGCAAATCTCGGGTCGACCAAGGCATGGTCGTGCCGTTTCGCCATCCTGGAGAAGCGCAAACTATTCGAGCCCGGCGCCATTATTTCGCTAGGTTTGTCTCGGGCCGCGGATTTCGAGCAATACGGATTCCACCTGCCGCCAGAACTTCGCCTGCTCCTCGTCGTTGGCGCGTTCGAACGACAGAGCCTTGCGAGCGGCCTCTGCAATGGCTTCGGATCCATGCGTCTCGAAAAGACGATGCGCAAGTGCCGAAATATCAGCAGCACTCATTTCTGCTTTCCTTCGCGAATACGTCCCACGCGAGTATCTTGCCTGATCGTGCATTTCCTACGTTGATTCTCGTCAACAAACGGGCAGGAGACATCCCGGCAGGCGGCTACCATGGGGGCGGGTCGGACCACGCCAAGCGCTCGATCCGTTTGTTTCTTGCTTCGATGAGGCGTGTGTTTATCCGCTTAGAGCAGGGGAATATGAGTGCACGTCACCATGTCGTCGAGCACGCACAGGCCGAAGCGCCTCTTCGCCTCGAGCAGCCACTGTAAATAGCGACGACGGTCGCGTGCGAACTTAAGGAGAAAAGGCACGTTCATGGCAGCGATGCGTGACATGCCAAACCTGGCCGGCAAGGAAATGACGATTGGCGCGCGGGATGGCGACCTCCCTTAGATGACGATTTTCGTGGTCGAAAATGCGGTTCTAAGGACTTAACGCGGGCCTATATCAGGCGGTTGTCATGCTGTGTCAGCGGCTTGGCGCGGTTCGACCTGCCCCCGGGTTGGCGTATTATCAAATGCTTCATTGACGCCAAAAAAACGGCTGCTGACGTTAGCAACCGTTCTGTTTCCTCGCGTTGTAACAACGCTTTGTTTACCTGAAGTGAGTCACCAGATTTAGTATTTCACGGTACAATTTCTTTTCTTCGCTTTGCTCACGTTCAATCTTCTTGTCAGAAAGCGAAAACACTTCTGCTAACGGACATCCCTCTGTCGTATGACCCGTACTTGAATTCCTCGCTATAGCACGTTCGCCATTGCCGAGGTTCAACTCCAGTTGCTCGTCTCTGTGTACCCCTCGTTTCATTTCACCTCCTCGTCAGGAATCAGCCGCTTGTCCTTCAGTCCCCGAACGACCAGTGCTTCCAACGTGGGTAACGCCTCTAACGTCTTGTCCACCTTCGGTGATGCAATTTTTGGATTCGCAATCGCCATCTTACCGCCCGCTTTTCGAGCACTCTTTCCGACTCGGAACAATTTGAGGTACCGCGTCGGAGAGATTCCATCGTAAGGCAAGATGCGGACCTTGCTCATGTCGGTTTCCTCTTCAGTGATCGCATCGTCATGCAGCTTCACCGCAAGGCTTTTCCGATATGGTTCAATATAGTACACGGTAGTTATTCCTGCCGCAATTATGTGTCTCGCGCAGGAATGGCACGGATACGTTGTGCAATACAGAATGCCGCCTTTCACCCGCTCACCGGCCAGTTGGCTCCCTAAAATGATTGCATGCATCTCGGCGTGTATGGCACGGGAAAACTCAATCAGGTCCTTCACCTTCGAGTTTTCCAAAACGTTGGCGACCGCCGCGCTTCGATCTTCCTCACGAACGAAGTGCTTTTCGATCAACTCGTTTACAAGTAACTCGGCAATCGTCTTCTTTTCCCGATCATTGAAACAAAGGCCACCATCAAGGTTCCAACACCGTTTGTCATTGACTGAGTTGGGGTCTTTTTTCAGGTCAGAAATATACAAATTTCCTGTGAACCTTGGCACATCGTTCCACCCTACCGCGACGATATTTCCTGAACCATCGGTAAGCGCCGCACCCACCTGACGAGATAGGCACGCTGAATTCCCAGAGGCTGAAGCTGCCAGATACATGGCTGTTTCTGAACTGCTCGGCGTGATAACCCTCGTGCCAAGAATTAGATGAAGGAATCGCTCTACCCGGCTTTTTATTTGTGTGTCAGTGTTCGAATCGATTCTGAGGAAAAAATCTGCATCGGGGAACGTGTCCCGAACAGTCTGGCCGTGATCTATTTCCTCCCCCGAATCTTGATCGATGAGATCGTAGATTTCCGCGGTAGACATGCCGCGTTTTTCCAACGCCTTTTCCCTGACGTGAATTGGCGAAAAACACCAATGAAATAGAGCATATCCCGATAAACCAACTTCAGGATTTCTAGTTCTTCTTGGTTCTTTATGGAATCGATGATGTGGCAGACGCGGCGCGGCTTATACGTCTCGTCACCGCTTTTTTCTTTCGTTCTCTGCCGATCCAATACGATCTTGCTCACAGCCAACTCTGCGAGAACACTCGCGCCGTGCTCCTTCCTCAATAAGTCCCCGCGCCTGATTAAGTCCTTCAGACGCTCGTACTCTTTTACATGCGATACCTTTCCCGCATGTTCTTGGATGAGATCGCTGAGCCGAATAACAATGGCACGGTCGTACGCAAATTCTGTTTCCAGCACGTGCTGTATCGTTTCCGCCACCTTGTGCAGTGGAGAGCCAATGGGTCCGCAAAGCGCGATTACAAGTTCGCTGGTGTGTGTTGAGGTGATCTTCGCCTTTGCATCAAACAGTTCTGCATTACCCGCTGGCGTTACAGCAACGGCTTTTTTCGCTTGTTCATTCATAGCACACCCTCTTGGACCACTACTATCGAAGGATGATCGAGACGATGGATAACCGCAGATGTCTATCCTTCATTCCTTCGCGGTGAGGCTTTCAGCATTGCGCCTAACTCCTCATTCCTCATTCCTCACTCCTCACTCCTCACCGTCGTGGGCGTCAGCCCACGACGCCGATATTCCACGGCACAAACTCGTGATTGCCGAGGTCGAGCTCTTCGCTCTTGGTCTTCTCGCCCGAGCACACGCGCAGCATGTGCTCGAAGATGATCTTGCCCATGCCTTGCACGGTGTCGGTGCCGTCGAGGATGCCGCCGCAGTTGATGTCCATGTCTTCGGTGAGACGGTTGTACATCGGCGTGTTGGTCGCGAGCTTCATCGAGGGCACGGGCTTCGCGCCGAACATCGAGCCGCGGCCGGTGGTGAACATGATGATGTTCGCGCCGCCGGCGATCTGGCCGGTGGCTGAGGCGGGATCGAACCCTGGCGTGTCCATGAACACGAAACCTTTCTGCTTCACCGGCTCGGCATATTTGTAGACCTCCATCAGCGGTCCCGTGCCGCCTTTCATCGACGAGCCGAGCGATTTCTCGAGAATGTTCGCGAGGCCGCCTTGCTGGTTGCCGGGGCTCACCACGCCGTTGATCTGGCAGTCGCGGCCGACGGTGTACACGTCCTTCCACCAGCGGATGCGCTCGATCAGCTTCTCGCCGACTTCCTTGCTTCGTGCGCGGCGCGTGAGCGTGTGCTCGACACCGTAGATCTCGGGCGTCTCGGAGAGGATCGCCGTGCCGCCGTGGCGCACGAGCAGGTCCATTGCAGCGCCGAGCGCGGGATTGGCTGTAATGGAAGAGAAGCCGTCCGAGCCGCCGCACTGCAGGCCGACGGTGATGTGGCTCGCAGGCACGCGCTTGCGCGTCACCTTGTTCGCTTCGGGCAGCAGCTCCTTCACCGCCGCTATGCACGCTTCGATGGTCTTGCGCGTGCCGCCGGTGTCCTGCATGACGAAGGTCTTCAGGCGCGGGCCGACGTCGAGGCCCTGCTCCTGCAGCAGGCCCTTGATCTGGTTGCGCTCGCAGCCGAGGCCGACGATCAGCGATGCGGCAAGATTCGGATGGCGCGCGTAGCCGGCCATCGTGCGGCGGAGCAGGTCCATCGGCTCGCCGGTGAGCTCCATGCCGCAGCCCGTGTCGTGGGTGAATGCGACCACGCCGTCGACGTTCGGAAACTCGGCGAGGCGCTCGGTGGTGAAGTACTCGGCGGCCTTGTGCGCGACCGTCGCCGAGCAATTCACGCTGGAGAGGATGCCGATGTAGTTGCGCGTCGCGATGTCGCCGTTCTCGCGTACGATGCCCATGAACGTCGCGCGCTCGGCCTCGGGAACCATCTGCACCGGCTTGTACTCGCTCGCATGTGCGTAGTCGCGCTGGAACTCGCGGAACTCCATGTTGTGCGAGTGCACGTAAGTGCCGGCGGGGATGTCCGCCGTCGCGAAACCTATCGTCACGTTGTACTTGAGGACCGGCTCGCCTTTCTTGATGTCGCGCGCGGCGATCTTGTGTCCGGCGGACACCTGGCTGCGCGAGGAGAGCTCGTTGAACCCAAGCTTGGTGCCTATGCCGACTTCCTTGCGCGCGATGACGACGTTGTCGTTGTCGTGCAGGCGTATGGTCACGCCGGCGGCCGGCTTCTCTTTAATCTCGATCATTGCTTGAATTCCCTCAGTTCTTAAAACGAAAAGCAGTGAACCACCAAGGACACAAAGGACACAAAGGAAAGCGATCTATAAATATTTAGATCCAATCCTTCGCGTCCTTAGCGTCCTTCGCGGTGAAGCTTTTTACGAAGTACTTTACCGCCCCGACAGCTTCTTCCCCGTCGCCAGCGCGTTGTTCGTCCGCTCGGGCTTAGGCATCAGCCAGCGGAAGCCCATCTTCACGATCTCTTCGACGTTCTTGCTCTCCACGTGCGGATGGCCGCACGCCACGTTGTGCTCCTTGCAGATCGAGAGGATTTCCTTGATCGCGCCGGCCACCACCGGATGGCTGTACTGGCGCGGGAAGCCGAGGTTCTGCGACAGATCGCCTTCGCCGATGAGGACGAAGCCGATGCCCGGCACTTCCTTCAGAATCTTCGGCAGGTTCTTCAGTCCCACCACATCCTCGCACATGATGCCGACGATGATCTCACCCTTCGGATCGAGCGGCCACACATCGGCGCGCTCGTAGTATTCCTGCTGCGTGAGCCCCCAGTAGCGTGCCGCGATGCCGGGGCCGTCGCCGCGCTGGCCGGCGGGCTCGTAGCGCGGTGCGCCTTCGGGTCGCTGATAACGGCAGGCCGCGACGGCATTGCGCGCCTGCTCCACCGTGGTGACGTGCGGCCACAGGACGCCGTAGACGCCCATGTCGAGGACCTGCTTGGCGATCCACTGGCTCATCTCGCCGCCGTTCACCGGTATGCGCACGAGCGGCGTGACTGCCGGGGCAAGCGTGCCCGACTCGACGATCTGCCGGCGGTTGAGCAGGTATTGCAGGCAATCGCGGAGCACACCGGCGTCGTACGGGTTGTGCTCCATCTCGAACATCACGCCGTCGTACGGCTCGGTCGCCGCCGTGATGGTGTTGTTCACGTCCGCGGGTGCGAAGGTGACGAACACGTTCTTGCCTTGCTCGAGCTGCTTGATGACGCCGTTCAGACGCGGGATGTCCATGAGATTCTCCGGAAGCCGGGACTCGCGCCGCGCGGGCGGAGGCCGGCATTGTCATTGAAATACAGGCCGGGTTTCAACAGCAGCGGCCCATTTTACCGTGCAATCAGTCGAGGCGGATGTTCGCAGCCTTGATTACGCGCTGCCATTTCGCATGCTTCCGTGAATGCCTGGCCGATGTAGCGCGCCATCAGCTCGCTGCCGCCGCCCGCGGGCGTGCCGATCACGATGCGGATCGGCTTCGAAGGGTAAGTCTGCGCGGCTGCTGTCACTGCGGCTATCGAGAGCACGGCTGCCATCGCCATGCCGCGTTTCATGAAGGTCTTCATGACTGCCTCCCTGCGCGACAGTGTAGCGGGGCGCTCGCACACGTGCGAGCCGGTTTGCGCTGCCTTCTCCAATCGGAAGAGGGGAATCTCGCGCCGGAAATCGGTTGTCACCGCTTCCACGGATGCTGAATAATGGGAGCCGCGCCACCAGCAAGGAGGAGCAGCATGGAAATCAAATCCACCCTCAGGGTGATCAACGAGGCCGACTACGAAGGCGCGCGCGGCGTGACCGAGGGCCAGACCTACAAGCGGCTCGTCGGATGTCCGGAAGTCGTCGCCACCGACCGTGTGCGGCTGGGACGCGCGAGCTATCTGCCCGGGACGTACGAGCAGCTCCACTGGCATCCCATCGAAGCGTGCTATTACGTTATCTCCGGCCACGCGACGGTGCGTGACGTCGAAGGCAGGGAATACGAAGTCAGCGCGGGCTCCATCATTTATGCGCCGCCCGGATTCGCGGGTGCGCACGAGTGGGAAGTGAAGGAAGGCCTGGAGCTGCTCGACATTCGCGCGACCACGGAGTCGAACCGGAAGATCCAGTTCACCGTCGACAAGGCGACGAAGCGCTCGTACATCGATCTCGATGAGCTGGCGAAGCGCGAGGCGATCGACTTCAAGTCTCACTACTGAGCTGCGCGGTGACGCGACGAACTTTGCAGTGACGACGCGGCCCATGCCGCTGGCAGGAGGCAGAGGTCGAACAATAAAAGGAGGAACGTATGCGTACCGGTTCACGTACCGTGGTAGCCGTCCTCGCTGGTGCACTCGTTTGCGGATCCGCGTTCGTGCATGCGCAAAACTATCCGTCCAGGTCGATCCGCATGGTGCTGCCGTTCCCGCCCGGCGGCCCGACCGACGCGCTGGGTCGCATCGTGGCGCAGTCGCTCTCGGACCTCGTCGGACAGCCGGTTCTCGCCGACAACCGTCCGGGCGCCGGCGGCAACCTGGGGCTCGAGCAGGCGGCGAAAGCTGCGCCCGACGGTTACACCATCGTGCTCACCTCTCCGATCATTTCGCTCGCGCCGCTGCTGTACAAGAAGCTCAACTACGACCCGAAGGACCTGGCGCCGGTCAGCATGGTGGGCGCGGTGAACAATGTCTTCGTCGTGCATCCGTCCGTGCCCGCGAAAACGCTGAAGGAGTTCGTCGCGCTCGCGCGCAGCCGTCCCGGGAAGCTCAACTACGGGTCGGGCGGCGTCGGCACGACGACGCACCTCGCGCCCGAGATGCTGAAGAGCATGGCGAAGATCAACCTGGTGCACGTGCCGTACAAGGGCTCGGGTCTCGCCGCGGTCGCCGTGGCAAGCGGCGAAGTCGACATGCTCGTCGCGACGGTTGCCGCCGTGCTGCCGATGGTCCAGGCGAACAAGATACGCCCGCTCGCGGTGCTGTCGCCCCATCGGCTCTTGACGTTGCCCGACGTGCCGACGAGCAAGGAGTCGGGCTTCGACGGCTACGAGGTGCTGGTGTGGTACGGCCTGCTCGCGCCGGCGGCCACGCCGCGTGAGGTGATCGCCAGGCTCAACGGCGATCTGAACAAGGTGCTCACTTCCCAGGCGACGAAAGACAAGATGGCGACGCTCGACTTCCAGTCGATGCCGAGCACGCCCGAGGAGTTCGGCGCCTATATCAAGAACGAAGCGGCGCGGTACACCAAGGTGGTGAGCGAGGCGGGGATACCGAAGCAGTAGATGATTGGTGATGCCGCTGCGCTGGGGACGCCGCGGCTAACGCCGCTAGTGACGAGCGTTGCGGTGACGAGCGTTGCGGTGACGAGCGTTGCGGTGATGAGCGTTGCGGTGATGAGCGTTGCGGTGATGAAAGGCGGGCGGGATATATGAAGAACAGGGTGAAGCGCGTGGACGTGCACAGCCATGTCCTGCCGAAGGAGCTGATGGACGCGATACGGGAACGCCCGCGCGAGTATGGGATGTCCGTCGGAGGCCACGGCGCGAGCGAAGTTTTCGTGCGCGACGACAAGCACTCCACGCCGGTCTACGCGGAGTTCTACGATGCCGACGCGAAAGTCGAAGGCATGGACCGCAAGGGCATAGACATTTCGCTGCTCTCGGTCACGCCGGTGGTGTTCTTCTACTGGCTTGAAGCGGAGCAGGGCCTGGCAGCGTCCCGTCTCATGAACGACGGCATCGCGCGCATGGTGGAGGCGCGGCCGGACCGCCTGCGCGGCATGGCGACCCTGCCGATGCAGGATGCCGACGCCGCGATCGACGAGCTGGAGCGCGTGGTGCGCGAGTACGGGTTCAAGTCGATCGAGCTTGGCTGCCGCATACAGGGCGAGCTGCTGTCCGCGCCGCGCTTCCGGCCGGTGCTGCGCCGGGCCGAGGAGCTGGGCGTCTTCATATTCACGCATCCGTACGTCGCCGGCGCGCTGCCTGCCGATCTGTCGTGTTACTACCTTGGCAATCTGGCAGGCCTGCCGATCGACACCGCGCTCATGGCCGCGCATCTCATGTTCAGCGGCGCGCTCGACGAAATGCCGGAGCTCAACATCATCCTCGCGCACGGCGGCGGCTACCTGCCGTATCAGATCGGCCGCTGGCAGCACGGCTACGACGTGCGCAAGGAGCCGAGGCAGTTCGGCGCGCGTCCGCCTGCCGAGCTGCTGCGGCGGTTCTATTTCGATGCGCTGACGCACGACGCGGTTGCGTTGCGCTTCCTGATCGAGAAAGCGGGCGCCGATCGTGTCACCATAGGCACCGATGCGCCGTTCGACATGGCGGAAGAGGACCCGGTGGCCATGATCGACGAAGTGCCGGGGCTCACCGACGAGCAGCGGGACCGTATACTCGGGCTCAATGCGCTCGAACTCATGGGTGAATCGTGACGAGCGCCGTGATAAGCGCGCAGGAAGTTACTGGTCCCGAGTCACTGACATTTGCATGAAACCTGAAATTCTCGTCATCACCCCGATCTACGCCCCCACGCTCGCGAAGCTCGAGGGCGAGTACGTCGTGCACAAGCTCTGGACCGCGTCCGATCCGCAGGCGCTGCTGCGCGAAGTGGGTTTCGGCGTGCGAGCGATGGTGACGACGGGCTTCGTCGGCTTCAAGCGCTCGGACATCGACCCGCTGCCGCGGCTGGAAATCGTCGCGTGCTTCGGCAACGGCCACAACACGTACGATATGGCCGCTGCGAAGGAGCGCGGCATTGTCGTCACCAACACGCCCGATCCGACGTCCGAGACCGTGGCGGAGCTCGCTGTTGCGCTGCTGCTCGACGTGTCGCGGCGCATCGGCGAGAGCGATCGCTACGTGCGTGCAGGACACTGGACCGGCGGCCCGGGCTCGTTCGGGCTCGGCCATACCGTGATGGGGAAGACTTGCGGCATCGTCGGCCTCGGCAGCATAGGGCGCGGCGTCGCGCGCCGTGCCGAAGCGCTCGGCATGTCGGTTTGCTATCACGGCCCGCGCGAGAAGGCCGATGTCGCGTACCGCTACTATGCCGACGTGCATGACCTTGCGCGCGATGCCGATGCGCTGATCATTACGTGCCCGCTCACTGCCGACACGCGCGGCCTGGTGGATGGCGCGGTGCTCGATGCGCTCGGCCGCGAAGGCTTTGTCGTCAATGTCGGTCGCGGACCCATCATAGACGAGAGCGCGCTGATCGCCGCGTTGCGCGAGAAGCGCATCGCGGGCGCGGCGCTCGACGTGTACTGGAACGAGCCACATGTTCCGGAGCCGCTGAAAGCACTGGAGAACGTAGCGCTCGTTCCTCACAGCGGCTCGTCCACCGTCGAAATCCGCGAGGAGCGCGGCGCGAAGCTGCTCGCCAATCTTGCGGCGCATTTCGCCGGACGGCCCGTGCTCCACCCGGTCACTGCCTGATTCGTATTTCCGAAAAGGAGTTTGATATGACTCGATACAAGCTCGCTGCAGTCGCCGCCGCTCTCGCGCTCGCGGCCTGCGCGCAGGCGCCGATTGCGCTGCGCGACATGGGCTCGTTCCACGTCGGCGGCCGCGACGTCATCATCTCCGGAAAACCCGTCCGCGAAGTGTTGTTCACGCCGGGCGGCGTGCCGGCCAAGGTGGACCCGAACGGCGTCTACTCGGTGGAGCAGATGTACGTGCAGTACTTCATCCCGCAGAACGCGCGCGGCGCCGTGCCGCTGCTGCTGTGGCACGGCGGCGGGCTCACCGGCGTTACGTACGAGACGACGCCGGACGGGCGCGACGGCTGGCTCAACTACTTTCTGAAGAGGAACTGGGCGGTCTACAACTCCGACGCGGTGGAGCGCGGTCGCTCCGGCTGGGCGATGTATCCGGACGTGTTCAAGGGAGAGCCGGTGTTCCTCACCAGGGAGAACCCCTTCGAGCGCTTTCGCATCGGGCAGGGCCCCGGTTCCTATAACGCCGACCCGGCCAGGCGCCGCGTGCTGCCGGGCAGCCAGTTCCCGGTGGACGCGTACGACCAGTTCGTGAAGCAGAACGTGCCGCGCTGGACCACGACCGACGATGCGACCATTGCCGCGTACACCGCGCTGGTCGACAAGGTGTGCCCGTGTGTGATCCTCGTGCACTCGCAGTCCGGGCTGTTCGGCTTCCGCGTGGCGCAGGCGCGGCCGGACAAGGTGAAGGCGCTGGTGGCCGTGGAGCCGGCGAACGCCGGCGACATCAAGCAGGTGGCGGCGCTGAAGAACGTGCCCATACTGACGATCTACGGCGACTACATCGAGCAGGACAGCCGCTGGCCGAAGATCCGGCAGATCGGCGTGAACTTCGTCAACGCCGTGAATGCCGCGGGCGGCAAAGGCGAGATCGTCGATCTGCCCAAGGCCGGCATACGCGGCAACTCGCATATGATCATGATGGATCGCAACAACGAGCAGGTGGCTGCGATCATCCAGGGCTGGCTGGAGAAGCAGGGACTCTATCGTTGACGGCAGGGTGATGTCGCTGCGCTGGTGAAGAGCGCTGCGGTGACGAAATAGTGAGACCACGACCATTGAGAGGACGCAGAACATGAGCGCTTCAGCACCATCGACCGATGCACCGATCCTGATCAACGGCGTGTGCGATCCGCGCTACGCGGCCGTGCGACGGGAATTCGAGCGCAATTTCCGCGAGCGGGGCGAAGTGGGCGCCGCCGTGTGCGTGTACCGGGACGGCAGGAAAGTCGTCGACCTGTGGGGCGGCTACAAGGATCTTCAGCGCACCGTGCCGTGGGCCGGGGACACCATCGTCATCATGAACTCGGTGGCGAAGAGCATGTGTGCGCTGTGCACGCACATCCTTATCGATCGCGGGCTCATCGATTTCGACGCGCCGATTGCGAAGTACTGGCCGGAATTCGCGCAGGCGGGCAAGTCCGGCGTGCTGGTGCGCCACGTGCTGTCGCATACCTGCGGGGTGATTTTCTGCGATCACGCGCCGCCGGGCTCGTGGTTCGACTGGAACACGCACATCCGCGCGCTGGAGAAGCAGGAGCCTGCGTGGGAGCCGGGCACCCGGGGCGCCTACAACTCGATCAACATCGGCTACATCCTCGGCGAAGTGATCCGGCGCGTGACCGGCAGGACGGTCGGCGCGTTCCTGCGCGAGGAGCTCGGCGGGAAGCTCGGCGCGGATTACAACATCGGCCTCAAGCCCGACGAGATCGCGCGCGTGTCCGACATGCACCCCAACCCGAAGAACGGGTTCTTCAAGATCGCGTACGACGACACGACGCCGCTGGGCCGCGCCTTCCGCTCGGCGCCCAGGATCGGCTACTTCCAGAACTGCCGCGAGATCCGCGAGCTGGAAGTCGCCTCCTTCGGCGGCCATGGCAACGCGCGCGCGATGGCGCGCATCTACGCGATGCTCGCCGGCAACGGCGCCGTGGACGGCATACGCCTCCTGAGCCCGGCGGCGGTCGAACGCGCCGCGCAGCTCGTGTGGGAAGACGACTGCATCATGACGCAGCGGCGCATTCGCATGGGCTACGGCTTCATGCACAACGAGCCCAACACCGTGCCCATGGGCGAGAACATGAAAGCCTTCGGCCATACCGGCACGGGCGGCGCTTTCGCGTGGTGCGACCGCGAGCGCAACATGTCCTTCGCCTATTGCACGAACTTCCAGCGCGAAGGCCCCGGCATCGGTCCGCGCGGAGCGGCGCTCGGCGTGGCGGCCGGCGGGGGCGAACCGCCGGCGTGGCTGAAATAAGAAGGCAGCGCGCGTCGTATCCCGTCATCCAGGAGGAGGCGTCATGAAAGCGATCAGTTCGTGCCTTGCAGTCGTGTTGTCCCTGCCTCTCGTCGCGACGGCGCAGTCGCAGTCGTATCCCACGCGGCCGATACGCGTCATCGTGCCGTTCACCGCCGGCGACACCGTCGACATTCTTGCGCGGCTGGTCGGGCAGAAGATCACCGAGACTCTCGGGCAGCAGGTCATCATCGACAACCGGCCCGGCGCCACCGGCATGCTCGGTCTCGAGCTCGCGGCGCGCGCGACGCCGGACGGCTACACCATCGCGCTCGGCCAGGGCGGCAACCTCGTCATTGCGCCGCACACCCAGCGCAGGCCGCCTTACGATCCGGTGAAGGACTTCGCTGCGATCGCGCAGCTCGTGTCGAACGGTCTCGTGCTGGTGGTGCATCCGAGCTCGCCTTTCAGGAACGTCAAAGACCTCGTCGATTACGCCAGGGCGAATCCCGGCAAGCTCACGTTCGCCTCGAACGGCGAAGGCGGCTTCGTGCATCTGTCGTTCGAGCTGCTGCGGCAGCAGACGGGCTTCACCTACGTGCACATCCCGTACAAGGGCCTTGCGCCCAGCCTGACCGATCTCATGAGCGGGCAGGTGATGGCTTCGATGCCGACGCTGGTCGCGGTCGGGCAGCACGTGAAGTCCGGCAAGTTGCGCATCCTGGGCACCACCAATCCGACGCGCGCACCGCAGATTCCCGACATTCCCGCCATCGCGGAATCCGTGCCGGGCTACGAGTCGCGCGGCTGGTTCGGCTTCGTCGCGCCGGCCGCTACGCCGCGCGAAATCGTGGCGCGGCTCAACCAGGAAATCAACAAGGCGATGGGAATGGCGGACGTGAGGGAGAAAATCGTCGCCGCCGGATTCACCATAGACACCGGCGCGCCGGACTATTTCGCCGCAACGATCAGGAATGACTTCGCCAAATACGGCAAGCTGATCCGCGACATCGGGCTGCAGCCGCAGTAGCGCGAGCCCCTATTTCAGATAGGACTTGAGCACGCGCAAGACGGGCTCGAGCTCCCGCTTGCCGACTGCTCCCGCCCTCAACGCCACGTGCTCGCGCAGGTGGCCTTCGATGACCTCGTTCATCAGGCCGCTTACCGCGCCGCGAATCGCTGCGATCTGCTGAAGGATGGCGGCGCACTCCGTTTCTGCGTTCAGGGCGCGCTCCAGCGCGTCCGCCTGGCCGCGGATCCTGCGCACGCGCGCGAGAAGCTTCTTCCTGTCCCGTATGGTGTGCGGCATCGGCTCGGCCCGAACGGTGTATACTCCCCCGCAGTATATACGAAACACGATCATGAGCGACGTTCCGCAGCAGGCGACCATCTTTCACCAGGGCAATCCGGCAGGCGAGCGCAAGACCCGCCGCGTGGTGGCTCTCACCGCGGCAATGATGGTGCTCGAGATCGTCGCCGGGCTCGCTTTCAACTCGATGGCGCTGCTCGCCGACGGCATACACATGAGCTCGCACGCCACGGCGCTCGGCCTGTCGGTGCTCGCCTACGTATTCGCGCGCAAGTACGCGCACAACCCGCGCTTCGCATTCGGCACGTGGAAGATCGAGGTGCTCGGCGGCTACACCAGCGCGGTGCTGCTGGTCGTCGTCGCGCTGTTCATGCTCTACGAGTCGGTGCTGCGCATCATGACGCCGGCGCCCATCGTGTACGACGACGCCATCGCGGTGGCTTTTGTCGGCCTGCTGGTGAACATCACGTGCGCGTGGTGGCTCAAGGACGACCACCATCACGGTCATGGCCACGGCCACGGCGAACACCGTCACGAGGATCATCATCACGATCACCCTCATCACCACGACCTCAACCTGCGATCGGCCTACCTGCATGTGGTGGCGGACGCGGCGACCTCGGTGCTGGCTATCGTGGCGCTGTTCGGCGGCAAGCTGTGGGGCGCGAACTGGCTCGACCCGACGATGGGGATCGTCGGCGCCGTGCTGGTCTCCATCTGGGCTTACGGGCTGCTGCGCGACACGGGGCGTGTCCTGGTCGATGCCGAGATGAATGCGCCTATCGTCGGCGAGATCATGGACGTCATGCGCGATGCGCCGGTGCCGGTCGACGTGGCCGACCTGCGCGTGTGGCGCGTCGCGAAAGGCACCTACGCCTGCACGCTGAAGCTCGTGACGGAGCGGGCGGTGAGCGCCGGGGAAGTGCGCGCATGGCTCAGCGTGCACGAGGAGCTCGGCCATATCACCGTGGAGGTGCAGGCGCGGGGCGGAGCGCCTGCGGATAGCCAGTCGCCGGCCAGGGCTGATACAATGCGCGCCGTCACTGGGGAGTAGCCGCCCTCCGCAAGAGAGGGGGATGCGTCAACAGACTTCGCCTTCGGGCGATGGCGCATTCGACCGCACAGGTATGGCGAGACCTTTGGCATCGTGCCCCGCACCGGGTCGGGCGGCAGGCATGGTGTCACTGGTCGTATGCCGCCTGACCCGGGTTGACGCTCATGGAAGCTCTGCTGGTCTCCACCTTTGTCGTCGCGCTGGGCGAAATCGGCGACAAGACTCAATTGCTTGCGTTGCTGCTGGCCGCACGGTTCCGGCGGCCGGTGCCCATCGTGCTCGGCATCCTCTTCGCCACGCTCGCGAATCACTCCATCGCGGGTCTGGTCGGGGAATGGGTGCGCACGGCGCTCTCGCCGGACACATTGCGCTGGATACTCGGCGGCTCGTTCATCGCGATCGGGCTGTGGGCGCTCAAGCCCGACAAGTTCGACGGCGAGCCGGGCGCCATGGGACGCTACGGAATATTCCTGGTGACCCTGTCCACCTTCTTCATCGCTGAAATCGGCGACAAGACGCAGCTCGCCACCGTCGCCCTTGCCGCGCGTTTCGACAGTCTCGTCGCCGTCGTCGCCGGCACCACGCTGGGGATGCTGATCGCCGATGTGCCGGCCGTCCTGCTCGGCGAGCGGGCTGCGCCGAAAATCCCGTTCAAGCTCGTGCGAGGCATCGCGGCGGCGCTGTTCGTCGCGCTCGGGGTCGGCGCGCTCCTCAGCGTTCAGCTGGGTTAGCCGCACGCGTGCTCGCAGGAGACTGTAACTTTTTCCACACGCGGCGATAACGATTGCGCGACGGCGTGCCCGGCACGGAATAATTCGCCGCCTCGTGCCGTATGCGTCACGATGATCCCGCCCCGGCGTATTGCACGTGCCTTCAATCGCAGCCGACATTCCGATGCCAACGACCGTTTCACCGCGCCGCGCCTCGACCAGCGCGGCGCCCTACGATCTGCTCCGGCGCTTCTCCTGGCTGAGCTTCGTCTCCATCTCGATCGTGCTCGTGGTGTCCTCGTTCGCGCTGTCGCGCGTCCTGACGGACCGTTACGTGAGTCGCGACGCGACCCTTGCGATGGAGTACCTGCAGAGCGTTGCCGACGTGGAGGCCGAAGGGGCGTATCGCGCCGGCCACGCGCCGGATCTGCGCGATCGCGACTTCGCGGAATTTTTCGTGCATGTCTCGCGCCTGCCCGACGTGCTGCGCGCCAACATCTACACCACGGATCGCACGCTCATCTGGTCGAGCGACGAGCGCCTCGCTCGCGGGCCGGTCGCGCAGAACGCGGAGCTCGATGCGGCAATCCGGGGCGAGCTCGAATACGAGCTCGCCATCGCAGGCCCGGACGATCCCAAGCCCGAGCACGCCGATCTCACCCACGCGCCGGTGCGGTACATCGAGATGTACGTGCCGCTCAAGGACAAACGGACCGGAAACATCATCGGCGTCGCAGAGCTCTATCGCGTCCCGAGCGCGCTGTTCGACGCCATACGTGAAGGCACGCAGCTCATCTGGGGCTTTGCGCTTGCCGGCGGGCTTGCGCTTTACCTCGCGCTGTTCTGGATCGTGCGGCGGGCCGATCGCACCATAAGGGCGCAGCGCGAGCGCCTGGTGGATACCGAAAGGCTTGCGGCAGTCGGAGAGCTGAGTACCGCGGTGGCGCATGGCATACGCAATCCGCTTTCGTCCATCCGCACATCGGCGGAGCTGTGCCTGCATGAAGCCACGCCCGGCGTGCGCGATGCAGCGCAGGACATCATCGCGACCGTCGACAATGCGGAGCGCTGGGTGCGTGACCTGCTCGACTCGTCGCGCAGCGATCGCAGCGTGCCCGTAAGCGTCGATCTGCGTCCGGTCATCGAGCGCGCGGAGCAGGCGTTTCGTCGCGAATGCGGCCGGCGCCACATCAGGCTCAGCTCGCAGCTGCCTTCCCGCCTGCCGCCCGTGAACGGCGACGAAGCCCTGCTGGAGCATGTCTTCTGCAGCCTGCTCGCCAACGCGGTGGACGCCATGCCGCAAGGCGGTCGGCTCGACGTATCGGCGCAGATCGCGGAAGACGGGAAGGCGGTCAGCGTCACCGTCGCCGACACCGGGCATGGCATCACGCCTCAGCAGCTGTCGCGCATGTTCACGCCGTACGTGAGCGACAAGCCGAACGGCATGGGGCTCGGCTTGTCGCTCGTCCGCCACATCGTGCGCAGGCTGGGCGGAGACGTGCGCATCGAGAGCCAGCCGCAGCAGGGCACGCGCGTCATCCTGGAGCTGGGCACCTCGGCATAGCATGAACGCCATCCTGATCGTCGAAGACGAGCCGATACTCGGGAAGAACATCAGGACGTATCTCGAGCGTCACGGCTTCCAGGCCCGGGTCGCGGACAGCGGCGAGGCCGGCATTGCCGCGCTCGACGAGTTCGCTCCGGATGCGGTGGTGCTCGACTACAACCTGCCCGGCATGGACGGCCTGGAGGTGCTCAAGGAGCTGAAGCGGCGCGATCCGCGCGCCAATGTCGTCATGCTGACCGGGCACGGCAGCATCGACGTCGCGGTGCAGGCCATGAAGCAGGGCGCGACCGACTATCTCACCAAGCCGGTGGCCCTGGAAGAGCTCAAGCTGGTCATCGAGCGCACGCTCTCGCAGCGTCGCATGGAAGGCACGCTTGCCTATTACAGCGAGCGCGACGCGGGCGCGAGCGGCGTTGCGCAGCTCATCGGCAATTCGCCCGCCATGGGCGCGCTCAAGGAGAAGCTGCACAAGCTGCTGGACGGCGAGCGCAGCATACGCCAGGGCGCGGGGCCGCCCGTGCTGATACTCGGCGAGACCGGCACCGGGAAAGAGCTCGTTGCGCGAACGCTGCATTACGACGGCGTGCGCCGCTGCGCGCCGTTCATAGAGATGAATTGCGCATCCATCCCGGCCACTCTTCTCGAGGCCGAGCTTTTCGGCTACGAGCGCGGCGCCTTCACCGATGCGCGCCAGCGCAAGGCCGGGCTCGTGGAAGCAGCCCAGGGCGGCACCCTGTTTCTCGACGAGATCGGCGAAGTCGATCTCGCGATCCAGGCGAAGCTGCTGAAGCTGCTCGAGGACCGGCGCGTGCGCCGGCTGGGCGGCCTGCGCGAGCTGACGGTCGATGTGCGTTTCATCGCAGCCTCGAACCGCAACCTGGAAACCATGGTGAAAGAGGGCCGCTTCAGGGCCGATCTTTTCTTCCGGCTGCGGATCGTCGAAATCCGTGTGCCGCCGCTGCGCGAGCGCGGCGACGACATCGTCGTGCTCGCGCGAAAATTCCTCAAGATGCACGCGGCGCGCTATGGCAAGGCGGACCTCGCACTGAGCGCCTCGGCAGAACGCGCCTTGCGGCAGTACCCATGGCCGGGCAACGTGCGCGAGCTGCGCAATGCCGTTGAGCAGGCGGTCCTGCTCGCGCACGACAAGGTCGTGGATGCCACGCAATTTCCGTTCTGCGAGTTGCTGGCAGCGGCCGGGGGCGCGATGGAATCCGGCGCGGCCGCGGGCGCCCCGGGCATGAATCTCGGCGCTGTCGAGCGCGATCTCGTGCTGCAGGCGCTCGCGCACACGCAAGGCAACGTCACGCGCGCCGCGCAGTTGCTCGGGATATCGCGCGATACGTTGCGCTACCGCATGGAGAAGCACGGCATCAAGCCTTCGACGTGACGAGTGAGCGATATCCCGCGATGTACGGGGGATATCACCCATCCACGTTTGCCGCAGCGCCAGCAACAGATTCGTCGCGGAAATATTTCCGTTGCCGAATGAAGCGCTTGCGCCGAATGCCAAAGCGCGCGTGCAGCGTGGTCCGATATTCGCTCTGACCTTCTCCAAGTTCGTTGATCGGCTTTCCGCCCGGCGAACGACATCCGTTCAACTTTTGGAGGACTGCAATGCTCAGACTCGACGTTCTACTTTCCGCGGCTGCGCTCGGTGCGAGTTTCGCCACCCTGGCTTCGGCAACGCCCGAATCGGTTCAGGCGCACGTCGTGCTGCAACAAGCCGCGGCTCCGGTGTACATCGCGAAGAACGGTGCTGACGACGGCGCTCCGACGTGCGACGACCACGGCACGGATCTCTGCAGCACCGCGCCGATGAGCGTCGCGAAGAACGGTGCTGACGACGGCGCTCCGACGTGCGATGACCACGGCAGCGATCTGTGCGTTACAAGGTCGGCGTAACAGGCATCGTGTAGTGCATCAACCGGCCTTGCGCACGCAAGGCCGGTCTTTCCATAGGACGTCGGCGAAGCAGTACGCTGCCGGTCGCTGGCACGTGTTTCCCATCCGGACGATGGCCACGCCGAATCCCGGCAGGCGGTCCGCCCATTCTCGGAAGCGCGCCCATCACCAAGCATAATCAACCGTGCCCTCACGTCGCGGGCATCGAGCCGGCCTCGTGTGGCGGGCCTCACATGGTGACGCACGTCAATTACGAGCGGCGCCCGACTGGTTAGCATTCGAGTCTGCAATTCGGCAACGGCCTGATTCAAGCCAAGGAGCTTGCAGATGAAACTGACGAGGCGGGATTTCATCAAGGCGTCTGCTGTGACGACCGGCGCACTGGCTTCCGGCATGTCGCTCGCGGCCCCGGCAACGAGTGCCATCGCCGTCCGCAAGGCGAAGGCGGCGGGACCGGCGCCGGGCGAGTGGGTGTCGACTGCGTGCCAGGGATGCACGCAATGGTGCGCGATACAGATATTCGTGCAGGACGGCCGTGCCGTTCGCGTTCGCGGCAATCCGCTCAGCAAGACGAACCACGGCAACGTATGCCCGCGCGGGCACCTGATCCCGCAGCAAATGTACGACCCGGACCGCATCAAGGTGCCGATGAAGCGGACGAATCCGGCCAAGGGGCGCGGCGTCGATCCGAAATGGGTGCCGATCACGTGGGACGAAGCGCTCGACCTGGTCGCAGACAGGCTGATGGAGCTGCGCAAGAGCAGCGAGACGCACAAGCTCACGTATATCCGCGGTCGCTACTCATCGACCTCCACCGAAATCCTGTACGGCGCGTTCCCCAAAATCTATGGCACGGCGAATTACTATTCGCACAGCGCCATCTGCGCGGAGGCGGAGAAGATGGGGCCCGGCCTCACGCAGGGCTACTTCGGCTATCGCGACTACGACTTGACGAATACGCAATGCCTCGTCGCCTGGGGTACCGATCCGCTGTCGTCGAATCGTATGGTCCCTAACGCCATCAGTAAGTTCGGCGAGATTCTCGCGCGCGGCACGGTGATCGTGGTCGATCCGCGGCTTTCGACTTCCGCCGCGAAGGCGCACGAGTGGCTGCCGGTGAAGCCCGGCACGGACGGGGCGCTCGCCGGCGCGATCGCTCACGTCATCCTGACCGAAGGCCTCTGGAGCCGCGAATTCGTCGGTGACTTCAAGGACGGAAAGAATCTCTTCGTTGCGGGGCAGGCGGTCGACGAGGCGGCATTCGCCGAGAAGGAAACGTCCGGCCTCGTGAAATGGTGGAATCTCGAGCTCAGGAACCGGACGCCGCAGTGGGCCGAGCAGGAAAGCCTGATACCTGCCGATCAGATCGTTCGCGTAGCGCGCGCGATGGGCAAGGCGGCTCCCAAGGTCGCGGTCTGGATGGGACCGGGCGCAGCGATGCAGCCGCGGGGCACGTACGCCGCGATGGCCGTGTACGCGCTGAACGGCCTGCTGGGCTCGGTCGACGCCGAAGGCGGCACGCTGCAGGGCTCCAGTGTCCCGATCGGACGCTTCCCGAAATACGACGCCTATATCGACGACGTGGCCAAGGCCGGGAACAAGGCGAAGAAGATCGATGGCCGCGGCGACAAGGACATGCCGGCCATGATGAATGCGGTGCCGGGCAGCGGCGTCGTCACCAACAACATCGCGAACGGCATGCTGAAGGACCCGGGCGCAGTCAAAGTCCTGCTCGCCTCGTGGAACAACTTCAGCTTCTCGTGCACGGATCCCAAGCGGTGGGACGAGGCGCTTGCCAAGGTGCCCTTCTTCGTTCACATGGTGACGAACCCGTCGGAGATGACGCAATTCGCGGACGTGGTGCTTCCCGCGACGTTCAACGCGGCGGAAGGCATGTCCGTCGTGACCAACATGGGGAACATGTATGGCTACGCGACGATCCAGCAGCCCGCCGCGCGGCGCATCTGGGACGTGAGGCAGGAAGAAACCGAGGTGGTCTGGCTGCTTGCCGCCAAGCTGCGCGACAAGGGCTTCACCCGGCTCTACGACTACCTCTCGAAGGAATTCAAGGATCCGGAAACCGGCGCGACGCCGGCCAACGAGCGCGAGTTCGGAGAAATCGCAGCGAAGATTTCGAGCGCTCCGATGTGGAAGCCGAAGGAGCCGCTCAAAGGCGACAAGCTCGAAGGCTGGGCGGACTTTCGCAAGAAGGGCATCTACGTCGGCACCGGGTATCCGTACAAGCGCGGCTGGGGCGGCAAATTCGCCACGGTGACGAAGAAGTTCGAGTTCTACAGCGAGACCTTGAAGAAAGGCCTCAACACGCACGCGGCGAAGCACGACACGACCACCGACGACGTGCTGCATGTGAGCGGCTATACGGCAACCGGCGAGCTCGCCTTCGTGCCGCACTACGAGCCGCGGAAGCGCTTTGGCAGCACCAGCCAGTATCCCTTCGACTTCATCGACTACAAGTCACGGCTCAACCGCGAGGGGCGGTCGGCGAATCTCCCGTGGTACCAGGAATTCAAGAAAGTCGACGCCGGCGACGTGTCCTGGGGCGACGTGCTCAAGATGAATCCCGTCGACGGCAGGAAGCTCGGGCTGAAGTCCGGCGATACGGTGCGCGTGACGTCGCCGGCCGGCTCCATCGTGACGAAGCTCCGGCTCTGGGAAGGCGTGCGGCCGGGGACGGTCGCCAAGGCGTACGGCCAGGGACACTGGGCGTACGGACGCATCGCGGCTCGGGATTACGCGAAGGCGGCGCCGAGCGGCGGCAACAATAACGAGATCCTCGTCGATGATTACGATCGCCTGAGCGGAGCGACTGCCCGCAACGGCGGCTTCACCGGCGTCAGGGTCGAAAAAGCGTAGCCATACACGAGCTGAAGGAGAACGAAGATGTCTAGGTTAGGAATGGTCATCGACCTGCAGCGGTGTGTCGGTTGCGGCGCCTGCGCGCTCGCCTGCAAGGCGGAGCACAACACGCGCACGCGCGGTAACGGCCAGAGCTACAACTACGCGGACTTCCTCATGCGCACCGAGGGGACGTTTCCGAAGACGACGCAGTGGGTCATGCCGGTGCTGTGCAACCACTGCGCCGATGCGCCGTGCGTCAAGGCATGCCCGCAAAACCCGAAGGCGATGTTCAAGACGCCCGAGGGAATCACCATGCACGATCCGGACCGCTGCATCGGCTGCCAGCTGTGCCAGGAGGCCTGTCCGTACAGCAGCAAGGAGCTCGGAGAAGCGAGCTTGCGCGGCGAAGCATATAGCGTGATCAGCTTCAACCCGCAGGACCGCGAGCCGCAGCCGTACTGGAGCAGCAAGACTGCCGCCATTCCAGGCTGCACCTCATCGGGCGCGGAAACGGCGAAGAAAGCCGGCGCGCGCGTTCCGGCAATGAACGCCTTCGTCGCGGGCGATGCGAAGCCGATACGCAAGGCCGGTGTCGTCGAGAAGTGCACGCTGTGCTACCACCGGGTGAGCAACGGCATGCAGCCCGCCTGCGTCGAGGCGTGTCCGGCCAGGGCGCGCATTTTCGGCGATCAGGAAGATCCCGCCTCGGAAATATCGAAGGTGCTGAAGGCGAACAAGTCTTTCCGCCTGAAAGAAGACAAGGGCACCAGGCCCAACGTGCACTACGTCGGGAAGTACAGCGCCCGCGCATAAAATCGATCTGTGATTATCGGCGGCGGGGACATCCCCGCCGTTTTCCTGGAATCTGCAATGTCGCACGAATCGCCCGAGCGCTGCCTCGCCCGCGCCGACCTGTGTCGTTTTCTGGCGGCCTGCTATTACGAGCCCGGGCCCGAGTTCGCGGAAGAGCGGCTCTTCGATTCCATGCTCGCTGCGGCGCGGGCCACCGACATCGGCATCGCCGCGTCCGTGGAGCGCCTCGGCGCGCTGTTCTTCGCTGATCCGCTGGACACGCTGCTGGTCGATTACGCCAGGCTGTTCCTGGGGCCGCCGGAGATGCTGGCCAGGCCCTATGGCTCCTTCTGGCTCACCGGTGAGAAGACGCTCATGCAGGACGCCACGATGGCAATCCTGGCGCTCTACCGCGAGGCGGGATTCGATATGGACAATGAATTCCGCGAGCTGCCCGATCATATCGGCGTCGAGCTCGAGTTCCTCTATCTCCTGAACTATCGTGCGGCCGAGGCGCTGCGCAATCAGGACGAAAGGGCGCTGTCCGGCTACGCCGTGATCCGGCGCCGCCTGCTCGAAGAGCACCTGGGGCTTTGGGTTCCGCAATTCGCGGTGAGCGTGACGGACAACGCGGCCACCGGTTTCTACCGGGAACTCTCCGCCGTGACCTCACGCGTAGTCGCCCACGAGAGTCAGGCCGTATTCTGAATCGGCGCTTGCGGCGCTGTTGCATTCCTTCGTCATTTCCATTATTGTGGAAATATGGATATCAAGGACGCCGTGGCTTCGCTCGCCGCTCTCGCACAGGAGACGCGGCTGTCGATATTTCGCCTGCTGATCGAGGCGGGGCCTGAGGGCATAGCGGCCGGCCGCATCGCGGAGGAACTGGCCGTGCCGGGCGCCACGCTCTCTTTCCACCTGAAGGAATTGCAGCGCGCCGGACTGATCGCCTCCCGCCAGGAGTCGCGGTTTATTTATTACACGGCCGACTTTGAACGCATGGCGGCGCTGATGACGTTTCTCACGCAGAACTGCTGCAGCGGGATGCCCGAGGAATGTCTGTCCACAGTAGAGACCGCGTTAGGTCGCTGCTGCAAGCCGTCCTCAAAGGCCAGATCAAGAAAAACCCGCTCCTGACGCCACCCTGCATGCACGCGCTGTCGGGACACTGACTTCAACCCCGGAATCTCACGTGAACATTCTTTTCCTGTGCACCGGCAACTCATGCCGCTCCATCCTGGCGGAAGCCGTGTTTAACCATTTGGCCCCCAAAGGCTGGCATGCGATGAGCGCCGGCAGTCACCCGACCGGGCAAGTGCACCCTCGCACATTGTCGCTACTCGCGCGCAAAGGCATCTCGACGGCTGGCTACTACAGCGAATCCTGGGACCAGCTTCCGATGACGCCGGTTGTCGTCATCACCGTGTGTTCGAGCGCGGCCGGCGAGACGTGCCCCGCATATCTCGGCCCGGTATTGCGGACCAACTGGGCCATCGACGATCCCGCGCGCGCGACCGGCTCTGACGCGGAGATCGATGCCGCATTCGAGAAGGCTTATCGCGTGCTTCGCGCGCGGATCGAAGCATTCCTTGCGCTGCCGCTTGGCGACCTGCAGAAGAATCTTCCCGGGCTCAAGGCCGAGCTGGACCGCATTGGAACACAGGTCAATTGAGTGAATGCCGGGTACGCCATGAAGACCATACAGGCATTCGAACCGCCGCTGCAAATGCAACTGCGCGAGCCGGGGCGACAACACGCCAAATAGTAGAAAGGATTCATCGTTGATGTCCGCACAGTGCGAAGTTACCGGAAGGAGCGCCGCCGGCGTTCCGATGAGCACGTTCGAGCGCTATCTCACCGCCTGGGTATTCCTGTGCATCGTGGCGGGCATCCTGCTCGGGCAGCTGCTCCCGGATGTATTTCAGGCGATCGGCAAGATGGAGATTGCACGGGTCAACCTGCCGGTCGGCATACTGATCTGGGTGATGATCGTACCGATGCTGATGAAGGTCGACTTCGGCGCTCTGCACGAGATCCGTAAGCATGTGCGGGGCATAGGCGTCACGCTGTTCGTCAACTGGCTGGTGAAGCCTTTCTCCATGGCGCTGCTGGGCTGGCTCTTCATACGACAGGTCTTTGCGCCCTGGTTGCCGCCGGACCAGATCGACAGCTACATCGCCGGCCTCATCCTGCTCGCGGCCGCGCCCTGCACGGCGATGGTGTTCGTATGGAGCCGGCTTTCCGACGGTGATCCCCTGTTTACGCTGTCGCAGGTCGCCTTGAACGACACGATCATGGTGTTCGCCTTCGCGCCCATCGTTGCGCTGCTGCTCGGCATTTCGAGCATTGCCGTGCCGTGGGAGACGCTGCTCACTTCTGTCGTCCTGTATATCGTCATCCCGGTCATCATCGCGCAGATGCTGCGCCGGACGCTGCTGTCGCGCGGACAGGCGGCGTTCGACTCGGCCATGGATCGCATCGGGCCGTGGTCGATCACGGCGTTGCTCGCGACGCTCGTCCTGCTGTTCGCTTTCCAGGGGGAGGCGATCCTCGCCCAGCCGCTGATCATCGCGCTGCTGGCAGTGCCCATTCTCATCCAGGTTTTCTTCAATTCGGCGCTTGCGTACTGGCTCAACCGGCGCCTGGGTGAGCAGCATGCGGTCGCGTGCCCGTCCGCGCTGATCGGCGCCAGCAACTTCTTCGAGCTTGCGGTTGCGACGGCGATCAGCCTGTTCGGATTCGAGTCGGGGGCGGCGCTCGCCACCGTGGTCGGCGTGCTGATCGAAGTGCCGGTCATGCTGCTCGTCGTCAAAGTCGTGAACAGCTCGCGCGGGTGGTACCTGCGCGGCGTTTGAAAGTTCAATGGAGGCCGTCATGAGCATCGATGACATCAAGGATATCGTGAAGGAGAAATACGGACGCGCAGCGCTGGACGCGCAAACCACACGCAGGAGTTGCTGCGGCACGGGGTCGGCTCTCGGTCAGTGCTCAGACCCGATCACGTCCAATCTTTACGATGCGGGACAGAGCGGCGAGGTGCCGGACGCCGCCCTGCGCGCGTCTTTGGGTTGCGGCAATCCCACGGCGCTAGCGCAGCTTCGACCTGGCGAAGTGGTCCTCGATCTCGGGTCGGGAGGCGGTATCGACGTGCTGCTCTCCGCACGCCGCGTCGGGCCGACCGGAAAAGCATACGGCCTGGACATGACGGATGAAATGCTTGCGCTCGCGAGAGAGAACCAGCGCAAGGCCGGTGTCGACAACGTCGAGTTCCTGAAAGGCGAGATCGAGCGCATTCCGCTCCCGGACAATTCCGTCGATGTGATCATCTCGAACTGCGTGATCAATCTTTCGGCCGACAAGGGCCGCGTTCTCCGGGAAGCGTTCCGCGTTCTGAAGCCCGGAGGGCGATTCGTGGTGTCGGATGTGGTCGTGAAGGGCGAGGTGCCGCCTGCGATTCGAAAAAGCGTCGAGCTGTGGATAGGGTGCATTGCCGGCGCGCTGGGCGATACCGAGTACCGGGAGAAGCTTGCGAGCGCCGGATTCGAAAACATCGAGCTCGAGCCGACGCGCATTTACGAGATGGAGGACGCCCGCCAGTTCCTCGCCGGCCACGGGATAGACGTCGACGCCATCGCGCCGCAGGTCGCGGGCAAGTTCATGAGCGCTTTCGTCCGCGCGCAGAAGCCGGCCGCGCAATGCTGCGCGCCGCGCTGCTGTTCGGGGACGGCGTCCGGCTGACAAACATGCGAGACGACGTGATGCGCGGAATCGCTCCCGAACGGCCTGATCTTGATCCCGCGATGGAGCTGCTGCTGACGCGGCATTCAGTGGGTGCGAAGCACCTTCTTCCTCCCGGGCCCGGCGAGGAGCAGCTGTGGCTCGCGGCGCTGGCGGCGTTGCGTGCGCCCGATCACGAGAAGCTCATCCCGTTCCGCTTCGCCGTCATCGGCCAGCCGCAGAGGGTGCGGCTTGCGGACCTCTACGCGGATCTCGCGCGCCGCGAGGGTAAATCCTCCGAAGAGATCGAGCTCGAACGCGACCGTGCTCTGCGGGCGCCGGCTCTCATTGCGATGCTGGTGCACATCGACCCCGCACATCCTATCGTTCCCGCGGAAGAGCAATGGATTGCCGCGGGCGGCGCGCTTTCGAACTTCGTGACGGCGCTGCACTTCATGGGATTCGGCGCGAAGGTGGTCAGCGGGCGCAAGGCGCGCGATCCGGCGATCGTGGATGCGTTCTGCGGTCCCGGCGAAACGCTGGTCGGGTGGATTGCCGCCGGCACGCCGGACCGCAAGGTTCATCCGCGTTATAAGGACGATCCGGAGAGCGTGCTGACGGCGTGGGCACCGACCAACGGAAAATGACATGCAATGCGGCGCGTCGTTCGTAACGACCGGACCGTTCGCGTGCGCCCTGGTCGCGTGGCGCGCGCACCACCGGGAGTTGAAGGCGTATCTCGCGCATCGCCTCGCCGATCCGGCGTCTGCGGACGATCTGCTGCAGGACGTCTTCCTCCGTACATTGCGCCAGGGTGAGGCGTTCTGCCGCATCGAGAATCAGCGCGCGTGGTTGTTCGAAGTAGCCCGTAATGCGGTGACGGATTACCTGCGGCTCGCAAAACCTCAGGTCCCTCTACCCGATGATCTCATCCACGAAGTCGCCGACGCCGAGCCGGTAGATGCGCTTGCCGGCTGCATGGAGCGCGTGCTGCGCGAGTTATGCGAAGCGGACGCCGACGTGATAAAGCACTGCGATCTAGGCGGCATGAAGCTCCAGGCATATGCGGATTCCCGAGGCCTGACCCTTCCCGGCGTCAAGTCGCGCATCCAGCGTGCACGGCGGCGCATGCGAGACCTGATCGTCAGGAATTGCCAGGTGCGATTCGACGACGGCGGGCGCGTATGCTGCCACGTCCCACGCCCTCTGGAGTGACCGGCCGCCCCTGGGGGTGCATCTTTTTCGCTGCACGCTCGTCTCCCAGGTACGACTCTGCGGACATCCGAGCATGGCAACCGTCACCCTTCGCTGGCCCCGTCGTCATCCCCGCGTTTTTCTCGCAGTGGGCGTGCTCACCTGGCTGGTCCTGTACAACGTCCTCGCGCCGATCTCGCGCAGCCTGACGAAGCTGCTGGCGTTGCCTGATGGCGGCCTTGCGGACGCCGTTCAGTTCTTCCTCTACGACACGCCGAAGGTGCTCTTGCTGCTCGCCGGCGTCGTCTTCGTGATGGGAATGGTCAATTCGTATTTCACGCCGGACCGCACACGGGCCCTTCTCGCCGGCCGCCGCGAAGGCCTGGGCAACATTCTGGCCGCTACGCTGGGTATCGTTACGCCGTTCTGCTCGTGTTCCGCGGTTCCGCTTTTTATCGGCTTCGTGCAAGCGGGCGTTCCGCTCGGCGTGACCTTCTCCTTCCTGATCGCCGCGCCGATGGTCAACGAGGTCGCTCTCGTCCTGCTGCTCGGCCTTTTCGGCTGGCAGATCGCCCTGCTCTACCTGGTCCTCGGCCTTGCAATCGCAATTGTGTCGGGCTGGGTCATCGGCCGGTTGCGCATGGAAAAGCATCTTGAGGATTGGGTGCGCGATATGCCGCAGGTGCGCGCCAAAGCCGGCAGCGACAGCATGAATCTTGCCGAGCGGATGGGTGCCGGCCGTGAGTCCGTGCGCAACATCGTGGGGAAAGTGTGGCCCTATGTTGTCGTCGGAATTGCGGTGGGCGCGGCGATCCACGGCTGGGTGCCGGAAGAGTTCATGGCCGGCATCATGGGCCGGGAAGCATGGTGGTCGGTCCCGCTCGCGGTATTGATCGGGGTTCCGATGTATGCCAACGCAGCCGGCATCATTCCGGTAGTGGAGGCGCTGCTCGCCAAAGGCGCCGCGCTCGGCACTGTCCTCGCCTTCATGATGAGCGTCATCGCGCTGTCCGCACCGGAGATGATCATCCTGCGAAAAGTGCTGAAGCCGCGCCTTATTGCGGTGTTTGCCGGCGTCGTGGCAACCGGGATCCTGATCGTCGGCCTTGTTTTCAACCAGCTCCTGTAACGAGGGCGTGAATCATGAAAGACATCAAGGTGCTTGGCAGTGGCTGCGCAAACTGCAAAAACACGCTCGCACTGATCGAGCAAATTGCCGACGCTAACGCGGTGCCTGTGTCTTTAACCAAAGTCGAAGACATCAAGGCGATTATGAGCTACGGGGTAATGTCGACGCCGGGGGTGGTGATCGACGGCAAGGTGGTCCATGCCGGCGGTGTGCCAAGCCGCGCGAAAGTCGAAAGCTGGCTTGTTGAGGACAATGCGAGCTCATAGAGAGACCGGCTCTTTAAATCGTTGAATGCCGGACTTTCATGCGCCGGCGATTTTCACCGGGTCACGCCAGGCGTCGGTAACGGCAGAGATCAACCGCAGGAAGCTTGCGTTGCCGGATTCGTGCCCTTTCTCAAAGTCGTTTTCGACGAGCCCCATCCGGTTTGTCACATGCGCAAAGCACAACACCGGGTATTGCTTCGCTTCGGCGAGCGCGTAGAGCGCCGCGGCCTCCATCTCCACGGCGAGGAGGTTCTCGGACCGCGCAAAGTCGATAGCCGTCGCCGTTTCCCGGAAAGGCGCATCGGTGGTCCACGACCCGCCCTGAACGATGCCATCGATCGCGCTCATCACACGCTTCCCGAGCTCAAGCGAGGTCGGCGGGATGTGTGAGTACCCACCGGGCGGCAGGTAATGGTAGCTCGTGCCTTCATCGCGTAATGCGCGATCGATAAGGATGAAGTACGGAGGTTGTCCGGCGGGCACGATCTGGCCTGCCGATGTGACGCTCACGAGCAGCTTGCAGCCCGACGCGAACAGCTCTTCGGCGACGAGCACCGCGAAAGAAGCGCCGACTGCGCAGCCGAGCACGCCTACGGTCATGCCCGGCAGCCGCAGATCGAGCAGCTCCGTGTGATAGCACGCCCAGTGCGCATTGCGCGGCGCGCTCCGTTGCCTGAGCTCCCGCCACAGATCGCCGTCGGGATCGAGAACGCAGATGTCGGGCACGTTGCCCGCCGGGATCGCCTTCTGGCGCCGCGCTTCGCGCAGCAGGTTCGCCGGCTCGAACACGGACGGCCGGCCATACATCTTGTTGCGCAGGATGGGCGGTGGCGGCGCCTTGCGGTCGTCGTGCGTCATGATGCGCGACTGTAACAGCTCTTCATCGCTTCGCCGCAACGCGAATCACGGCGCGCCGGCCTTTCTGTCGAGCAGCAAGCCGAGATCGAGCCGTCCGCCGGCCGCGGGCGGGCACCAGTAGTACGCGCCGGTCACGGGTCGCGAAAACGAGAACAGGCCATCGACGATGCCGTCCTCGAGCCCGGCCATGCGCCGCATCATGCGCGTGAACTTGTCCAGCGCATCGACGAACGCGACGAACTCCAGCCCCTCGGTTTCCACGCCTGCCCACGGCATGGAGCGGCGGACCATGAACGCGGGCGGGTCGAAGCTCTCCTGTGCGGTGCGTTTCACGTGCGCGGAAGCCGGCGCATCGTCGAGTTCGTCATTGGTCTTCGCCGAGCGCCCGATGATGTCGTCGCGCGCGTCCTCGGAAAAACTCCCGAAGCGATCGAGATCGTGCACCCACTGCTGGACTGCGAGATAGCTCGATCCCGCGAGCGGTCCGTCCGCAACGATGGCGGCTTGCACGGCGGCGTCGTCCTGCGGATTTTCCGTGCCGTCCTCGAAGCGCGTGAGATCGCGCCCGCCGTGGTAGGTGAAGGTATCGAGCGTGCCGGACAGGCTGAACGCATCGACCAGCAGTTGCCTCACGGCGCGCGCGTAGTCGAACACGATGCCGCGATCCGGCCCGCACAGCCGCACCCACAACGCTTCCTGCGTCGAGGGAACCGCGCAGCCCGGCCCCGACATGGGCGGAAAGGTGCGCAATCCCGGAAGCCTCGCGCCGAGCGCCAGCGCACAAGGCTCGCCCAGCGCGGCGATGCCCCAGTCGGTCGAGAACTCGCTCGCGAACCGGCGCAGCGTCGCTGCAACGCGCTCCGGATTGCTCACGCGGAAGGTTATGGATCGTGCAACGGCGGGCACCGGCTTGAGAATGCCGGGCTGGATGCGTTCCGTGAGTTGCATTGTTCGCTGCAGAAGTTGAACCTGCCCCGCATTATGGCATATCGGAATCGATGGCCATTGCGCTGCGAGGGTTGCTTCGGGAAGTGATTGCGCGCGCGCCGCGTGCGGGAGCGAGCGGCGAAGTCAGCTAGGCGTACACCGCCGAGTACGCGATTGCCGCGCCCCACGCCAGCAGCACGGCGCCGGTTGCCGGCCCGAACCAGCGGGGAAGGCGAAGCAGCTTCTCGACCAGCACGAACATCGTCAGCGCGGCGATCCAGACAATGTTCATCACGCCGAACACGAAGAGCAGCGCCATCAGCAGCCAGCAGCAACCCGTGCAGTACGCGCCCTGGCGCGCGCCCATAACGAACGCCCCGCGATGGCCTTCCCGCCACTCGTTCATCAGGAGCGCCAGCGGCGAGCGGCAGCGCGACAGGCATGCGTGCTTCAGCGGCGTGAGCTGATACACGCCGGCGGCGGCGAGCAGCGACGCGCTCAACACCGGGCTCGTGCTCGACATCATCGGGGACACCAGGCGCGCTTCGAGCAGGGCCCATTGCGCAAGCGTCGCGATCACGCTGAATCCGGTCCAGGCTGCGAGGTAGCCGAGCGCGAAAGCTGTCGGCGTGAACGCGCTCGCGGGCTGCGCTCGCGCAGCGGCGATCCGGGAAAAAAGCGCGAGCGCCGGCATCGCGGATGGCAGCATCATTGCCGCCATCATCACCGCCCACATGAGAAAGACGAGAGCGAGGTCGACGCCATCCCAGCCGACCATCGCCGGCATGAGGATCCAGTGCGCCGACCGGTCCATGTTCTCCATGCCCCATGCCATGAAGAGCAGGTACGCCCACGACAGCAGGAGCAGGGCGGCGATGCCCGCCATCGCGCCCGGTTGCCCGCCTCGCGAAACGGCAGCGTGCTCAGGACTGATAGGCAAAGGGAGAGTAGAAGCCGTTCTTGCCGCTGATATCGAGCGAGATGCCGTGATCGCTGTAGCGCATGCGCCTGGACGTCCCCACGACGGCCGGCTGGCTCGGCACCGGCGTGAACGGATGGTTCGTGATCGTGACGAGCTTGTCGCCCTGGCCCTGGATCGCTTCGATCTCGGCTTCGGCGATGTCCGGTATGACGAGGCTGCGCCGCCTGCCGGACGCGGTATATGTGATCGCGGCGGTCTTCACGCCGAGGACTTCGCCGATCAGGGGCGCCAGAGCAGCGAGATGGCCGCCGGCCTGGCCGGAGAATATGCCACCCAGCGCCGCCTGCTGGCCGGCATTCGCGCGCTCGTCCAGGTACAGCGCGACTTTCCATTGGGTCTGCAGCATGTGACCGGGCGAATGAGCCAGCAGCGCGGCGTTGAGCCCGTCGAGCGCCGTGCCGCCGTATTGGCCTTCGTCGATATGCCAGGCGATGAGCGCCGTGCACTGTCCCTCTGTCGGAGCGCTCAGGAATACGCACGGGCACGCCGTCGCGCAATTGCACGTCTCGAAGTAAGTGCCGCGGACTTTCCAGGATTCAGCCACGTGACCTCCCCGACGATGTCGTGTGCGGATTCGACGACAGTAGCAACAAGAGGATGCGGCGCAATCGGGCGGCGATACTACACGCCGTAGTATTTCCATACCACGAGCGGGTCGCGTCGGAACCGATATCGCGGCCCACGGCTGGAAGCTGGGGAAGCACGGTCGCTGACGCAGCCGGCGGAATTCCCGGCCTGTGTCATGCCGTGTGCGTGAGGCTCGCGCGGTTGCGACGAGACCTCGCGCAGCGCCCACGCGAGGCGAACGGAGTGCCTGAGCAACTCCTCCTCAGGCCGCCTGGTACTTGAGGCGCTTCACCGTCTCCATGTTCACGCCCTCGATGCGGATGAGGTGGGTCGAGGCGGTGCGCGTGGGGGAATGCAAGTCGCCTTCGTTGTACACGTGCGCGACGCCGGGCGTGAGCTTGTACGTGCGTATCTTGCGCACCTTGCCGGGCTTGTCCGCGCTCGCCGGCTCGAGCAGCCGGTAATCGCTCATTTCCGTCTCGCCGCGCGCCTGGCCGTAGATCGCCCAGGAAGGGCCGTGATCGTGGGGCGGGCTCACCTTCGGGCCCCGGTAGTGGTGCGCGAGGATGCAGAAGCCGAGCTCAGGGTCTTCGTACAGCACTTCGCGCTCGCCCGTGGCGTCGTTGAGATGCTGATCGATGAAGCTCTCGTCGCGCAGCACTTCGCGCAGCGCGGCGCAGACTTTCTCGCGGCCGCCCGGACCCGGGTCGGCCTTGAGCAGGTTGTGGCACTTCGCGGCGAACTGTTTCAGGGTGTGCGGCATGATTCCTCCTCCGGTGGCTCGCATGGAGCGCGATATTACAGCGATGCCGCGCACGTGCACCAGCGGCGATCAGATCTCCCCGACGAAGTCCGCCTTGCCCAGCTCGACGCCGTTGTGCCGCAGGATGTCGTAGGCGGTGGTGACGTGGAAATAGAAATTGGGGAAGACCACATGGTTCACGTAGTCCAGCCCGGTGAACTCGTAGCCTTTGCCGCCCATCGTGAGCTTGACGGCGCGTGCCTCGGCCCCGGCGAATTGCGCCTGCTTGCACGTTTCCATGAAGGCGAGCGTCTTCGCGATGCGGGAGCGCAACTGATCGAAAGTCGTTTCGTTGTCTTCGTATTTCGGCACTTCCGCACCGGCGAGCCGGCCTGCCGCGCCTTTCGCAAAATCGCACGCGATCTGCACCTGCTTCGTGAGCGCGAACATATCGGGAAACAGCCGCGACTGCAGCAGCACCGCGGGATCGATCTTGCGCGCCGTGGCATGGGCTTCCGCCTTGCTCAGTATCGCGGACAGGTTGCCGAGCATTTTGCGCAGCGCCGGTATCGTGGTTTCGTACATCGAGATGGCCATGGTCTTCCTTTGTCGAAACGCGCAGTGTAGCGCGGTTTGTCGACCCGCCGCCGAAGCGGCATGGCGGCGGCGTGACGCCGTGAGAGCGGTCACCCGTGAGTGAAGCGCGAGCGGAGCGGCGTTTCGAGCCGTACCGCACCGACGTGCCGGCGCGGCTCGACCGCCTGCCGTGGAGCGGCTTCCACTGGCTCGTGGTGCTGGCGCGGCGGCGGCAGCGCTCAAGTGGGGCGTGCGCGCGGAGCGCAGGTCGCTGGAGGCGGTCGCGACGCCGCTGTCGGCGGTCCGGCGATCGGATTGAGGTTGCCGTGCCGCAGCACCATCGTAGAAGCTGCACCGCCAAGGACACGAAGGTCACCAAGGAAGACGAACAAAAAAGATCGCAGCTTCCTTTGTGTCCTTCGTAGTGATGCTTTGTGGTTTCTTTTCGGTTGAAGACCTGGAGTTCACGGACTCTGCCGGTTGTACATGCGGTCGAGCCAGTCGTCCTCGCGGTCGCGCTCGATCTGCGGCAACACGCCGCGACAATTCTCGCTACGCCGCGTCAGCTCCGCGTCGAGCGCAGCTCTTGCGGGCGCCGTCAGATTCACCCGCTGGAAATGCTGCAGGTCGCAAAGATCGTATGCCGACATCGTGGACAGGTCGCGCGGGCTGTAGGTGAGACAACCGGCAAGCGCGAGCGCCGTAACGACTGAGATCACAGGGGTACGCATGCAGCCTCCGGAGAGCGGATACACCAAAAAGGAACCCCGCACATCGATACGTCAACGCCGGGCGCTGCGGTTTTATTCCGGCGCGGCGCGTGCCGCGGCCATCCTTTGCGTTACGTCAACGCGATTCCGGGTCACCAGGCGCATTTTGTACCGCCATTGCGCAGAGCGGCGGCGCGCACGGACCGCGGGCGGCGAAGGAGTCAGACATGTTCGTCAGACAGCATATGAGCGTTCCCCCGATCACCATACGCGCCGACGCCGACTACAGGGCGGCGCTCGCGCTGATGCAGGAGCACGCGGTGCATCACGTGCCGGTGCTCGATCCCGACGGCGCGCTGGCCGGCATACTTGCCGAGCGCGACCTGCTGCTTGCGGCATCGCGCTTCCTCCAGGCCGGCGTCGACGTGGGCGACGTGATGCACCGCGACGTCGTCACGGTCACGCCGGATACGCCGCTGGAAGCGGCGGCGGCGTTGCTGGCGCGTCACAAGATCGGCGGACTTCCGGTCGTGGGCGCTCGCGGCGAAGTCGTCGGCGTGATCACGGAAACGGACATGCTGGTCGCATTGATGGACGTTCTGGCCGCAAGGCCGGCCACCGGGCGAGGCGCGGTGCGCCGGATGCCGCGCGCGAGGCCCGCCGCGGCAAAAGTCGCACTCAAGCCGGTGCGCCGCCCGCGCGGGCCTTGACCGGTCCGTATCCCAAAGTTTCGCGAAAGCTTGCCGGCGTATCGTCGGCTCCTGTGCATGGGGCGATGGACGTCTCGTGCTCCACAGGAGTGCTTGCCATGACCCGCATCGTCACGTCGTTATATCTGTGGCTGTTGTTCGCGCTGTCCGCCTACGCCCAGAATGCGCCCGAGCCGCCGCCCACGGCTTACACGGAGCCCGCGAGTGCGACCGCAGTGGTCGTGTTCCTGGTCCTGTTCTTCGGCTCGATCGCGCTCTTCGGCTTCTGGATCTGGTATCGCAGCAAGAAGCAGCGGCAGCAGCACTGATCGCGTCAAACGCGCCGGCCCGATGTCTCCGCGGGCCGGCGCGTGTATCACTCCCCGCGTTACCGCGCAGTCGACCGGCGCAACCGAATCATGGCTGCCACGGTGAGGCCGACTGCGGCCAGCACGCCCAGCGTCGCTTTCGGGCGCATCGCTGCCTGGGTGTACACGCTCGAATTGAACACCATGCCCGCCCGGCCCTGCCGCTCATGCAATCCCAGCCCCGGTTCATGGAGCGCGTTGTCGTCGCGCGCGCGCGGCGGCCTGTCGCGCTGCTGCTGCTTGAGCATGAAGCGCGACAGGTAACGGTCCACCAGCCGGGGCGCGTAGTGCGCGAGCGATGCGGCGAGGCGCGCGGCGCCGCCGACGAAGATGTCGCGCCGCGGATGTTGCGCGGCGAAGAGAATCGCATCCGCAACGACGTCCGGTGAGTAGACCGGTGCGGGAAGCCTGGGCTCGCGCGTCATGTAGTTCTTCGCGTGCGGCACGAACATGGTGTCGATGCCGGCAGGCTTGATCAGCGTCACGGACACCGGCGCGTTCTCGGCCTGCAGCTCCACGCGCAAGGCGTCGGTGAATCCTTTTACCGCGTGCTTCGATGCGGAGTACATGCCCTGCAGCGGTATCGCGACTTCGGACACTTCGCTGCCCAGGTTGATGAGCGCGCCGCCGCGCTGCTTCAGGTGCCTAACGGCGGCGAGAGATCCGTGCACCACGCCCCAGAAGTTCGTGTCGAAGAGCCGCCGGTGATCGGCCAGCGGCACGTCCTCGATGCGGCCGTAGATGGACACGCCGGCATTGTTGATCCATGTATCGAAGCCGCCGAAGCGCTCGATGGCGGCACGCGCAATGTTTTCCACCTCCTGCGGATTGCCGACGTCGGCGATGACGTAGAACGCCTGGCAGCCTTCGCTGCTCAGCTCGTGCACGAGCTGCTGCAGCGCTTCGGCGTTTCGCGCCGCGACCACGAGCCGCGCGCCGGCGCGTCCGGCGCGGCGCGCGGTGGTGAGACCTATGCCGCTCGATGCGCCGGTAATGACTATCGTCTGGTCCCGCAGCGGCTTGAGCTTGAGCGCCATGACTGCCTCCAGGGGTAAATCCTCCGGTAGTGCAAGGCGCATGCCCCGCCGGCACGGCGGGCGTCACGCCGCGCGTCGCGCGGTTTGAACGTTGCACGGCTTCTTGCAGGCACGGTGCGTAGAGGCGCTGTAAAACTTGCAGCACGGCGCCGGCGCCACTCGGGCGCACCGCTATCCGGCAACAACCGGCGCGGCAGTGGTGACGCCGCTCTGCGCAGCGTGAATGGCGCGCACGGCCGTGATGGTGTCCGCGTCGGCCGCCGACTTGTCGGGCCGATAGCCTTTGACGCGCGCGAAGCGCAGCGCGAGCCCGCCGGGATATTGCGAGCTCTCCTGCACTTCGTTGAATGCGACTTCGACGACGAGCTCGGGGCGCAGATGGACGGTCCATCCGTCGCGACGCGTCTCGCGCTCGAGGAATTCGCGCGTCTGCCATTGCAGCATCTCGTCGGTGAGCCCCTTGAACGTCTTGCCCAGCATCACGAACCCGCCCGTGTCGGGATCGCGCGCGCCGAGATGCAGATTGGAGAGCCAGCCGCCGCGGCGTCCGTGTCCCCATTCCGCCGCGAGCACCACCAGATCGAGCGTGTTGGCGCGTTTCACCTTGAGCCAGCTTGCGCCGCGCCTGCCGGCTTCGTACGGCGCGCCGAGCGCTTTTGCCATGACGCCTTCGTGGCCGTGACGCAAGGCATCGTTCATGAACGTCGCTGCCGCGCTCGCGTCGTCCGTCACGATGCGCGGGATCACGTTCGCAGCGGACGCGGCGGAGCGGAGCGCGGCGAAACGCTCGTCGGCGCGACGATCGACCAGCGGCGTGCCGTCGTGAAACAGGCAATCGAAGAAGAACACCGACAGCGGAAGCTCGCGCCGGGTCTGCTCGACGTCGAGCTTGCGTCCGAACCGCCGCATGGTGAGCTGGAAAGGATGGGGCGAACCGTCGTCACGCAGGGCGATCACCTCGCCGTCCAGTATCACGCTCGCCGCGCGCAAGGCGCGGACCACCTCGGCGACCTCCGGCACGCGCGCCGTGACCTCGTTGAGATTGCGCGTGTAGATGCGCACTTCGTCGCCGCGTTTGTGAACCTGCACGCGCGCGCCGTCGATCTTCCACTCGAACGCCGCCGTGCCGAGCTGGCGAAGCGCTTCGTCGGTGTCCTCGGCCGATTGCGAGAGCATAGGCAGCATCGGCTGCATGAGCTGTATCGTGAACTGCGTCAGAGCGGCGCTTCCTCCGCCGAGCGCGGCACGCGCAATGTCGGCCATGCCGCCTGCGTTCATGGCGGCGCGTCGTACCGCGGAAGTCGGCAGATCGGCTGCTGCCGCGACGGCGTCGATCATAATGCCCTTGAGCGCGCCCTGCCGCAGCTCGCCGACGATGAGTCGCACGAGAAAGTCCTGCTCGGCCGGCGTGGCGCGCGAAAAGAGCTCACGAAGGCGCGCAGCGCGGCGTCCCGCCGCGCCTTTGCCGCTCGTCGCGGCGAGCGCCGCAAATGCCGCATCGACGTCGCACAGCGTCAACTCTGCTTCGGCCGCGGGGTGTGCGGCGCGGCCTTCCTCGAGGCTCGCGTACGCGACACCGAGCTTGCCCTGCCGTGTCTCACCGGCCAGGAACGAGACGGCAACCGGCGCCTCTTCGGGCGTGAGCGAGCGCAGATAGCCTGAGATTTCGCGGATTTTCGCGAGCCGGCTGGACGTTTCGGTCACGCGGCGCGAGACATCGACGAGCTGGACGAACAGGGCCATGGGCCGCCGTGAGAGGGGGAACCTGAAGTTTGGAAGGGCAATCCCGCTTGGGGTTCCCGCTGCACAGGGCGCGATGTCCCCTTTGCCACGGCGAGCCGCGCCGCGATGCCGCTCTGCGGTGAGGCCGCTGTGCCGGTGATGCCAGTTGCCGCTAACGCGATGCCGCTTTTTTCGGCCTGGCGGCATCAGGCCGCGCGCAAGGCAGGAAAATACCGCGCCCGGCCGCGCCTGCCGGCACGCCGTGCTGCGCGACGATCTCTCCGCGGGAGATGACGGTCTCGGGCCAGCCGCGCACCGCGATTCCCTCGTATGGCGTGTAGTCGACGTTGTGATGCAGCAGCGCGTTGGAGATCGTCACCTCGCGCTGCGTGTCCCAGATGGCAAGGTCGGCGTCGCTTCCCACCGCAATGGTGCCCTTGCGGGGATAGAGCCCGTACGTCTTGGCGGCGTTCGTCGCGGTCAGCGCGACGAACTGGTTGATCGTGATGCGCTGCTGCGCGACGCCTTCGAACAGCAGCGGCAGTCGCGTCTCTATGCCGGGCACGCCGTTCGGCACGTAGCGGAACGCCGCGCTTTTGCCCTTCACCATCTTGCCTTGCGGATCGTCGTAGCGGAACGGTGCATGGTCCGACGAGAACACCTGGAATACGCCGGAGGCGAGCGCGTCCCAGATCACTTCCTGGTTCGCGGCGTCGCGCGGCGGCGGGCTGCAGATGCACTTGGCGCCGTCGAAGCCCGGCGTTGCCAGATGCTCGGCGGTGAGATAAAGATATTGCGGGCAGGTCTCCGCGTATACGCGCAGGCCGCGGTTCTGCGCCCACTGGATCTGCTCGACGGCTTCGCGTCCGGAGACATGGACGATGAGCACCGGCACGTCGGCGAGCTCGGAAAGCGCGATGGCGCGGTGTGTTGCTTCCCGCTCGACCGCCATCGGGCGCGAGGTCGCGTGGAAAGCAGGCGCGGTATGGCCCGCGGACTCGAGGACCTCGGTGAGCCACGCGATGCAGTCGCTGTTCTCGGCGTGCACCATGACCATCGCGCCTTCGCGCCGCGCGAGCGCGAGCACTTCGAGAATCTGCCGGTCGTTCAGCTTGAGATCGTCGTACGTCATGTAGATCTTGAACGACGTATAGCCTTCGGCGATGAGATGCGGCAGCTCCTCGCGCAGCACGCGCGGGCTCGGGTCCGTGACGATGAGGTGGAACGCGTAGTCGATGAGCGCTTTGCCGTCCGCGCGGCGGTGATAGTCCTCGACGGCCGCGATCAGCGAATCGCCTTTCGCCTGGCAGGCGAAAGGGATGACGGTGGTCGTGCCGCCGCACGCCGCAGCCACGGTGCCGGTCGCGAAATCGTCGGCCATGCGGCTGCCGTCGCTCATCGGCTGGTCGAGATGGCAGTGGCCGTCGACGCCGCCGGGCAGCACGTGCCTGCCGCTCGCGTCGATGACGCGCGCTGCGCCGTCGAGCCGCTCGGCGAGCGCGACGATTTTCCCGCCGCGCACGCCGATGTCGCATCGCGTGGTGTCGGACGCGGTGACGACCGTGCCGTTGCGGACGATCAGATCGAAATCGGGCATGGCGGCTTGCTCAGCGGATGTCGAACAGGCGTCCCCAGCCTGTCACCCGCGTCGGATCGACGCCCGCCACGCGCAGGCTCGCCCACACCGCGAGCGAGACGGTGTCGTAGAGCGGGATGCCGAGCTCGCGCTCGAGCGGGACGGCGAGCGGCGCGCCCTTCATGTTGGTGCAGAAGACCGTGATCGCCTGCGGCTTCGCTTCGGCGACCTTGCGCGCCATGCGCGTGATCTGATCGCCGCTGATCTCGGAGAAATCGAAGTTGACCTTGATGCCGGCGTGCTGGTCGGCGACGCATTCGTAGCCTTCCTTGCGAAAGTTGGCGTTGATGCGCGACTGGATGTCGTCGATGTACGGCGACACCATGCCGAAGCGCGTGACGCCGGTGAGCTTGAACACTTCCTCGAGCGCGAGCACGGACGAGCAAGCGGGAATGCCGGTGCGCTCCGTGATCGCCTTGCACAGCTTGTGGTCCTGCTCGAAGCCCATCCACCCGGCGGAAGTGCCGTTCCAGCAGATCACGTCGCACTTCGCGTCGGCGAGGAGATCGGCCGCCGCGAGCTGCTGCGAGAGATCGAACTGGCCGAGCGCCTGCTGCGACAGGCTGATCTCCACCACGCGGAAGCGGCCGAAGTGGGCCGTCACCTCCGGCAGGTCGTCGAGCATGCGCGTGCAGATGGGCTCCAGCGTCGTGTTGGAGGAAGGGGTCAGCATGCCGAGGAACTTGCGCTTCATGATGTGCTCTCTTCGAAAGGTTTCAGTAGCCCATGACCTTGGGCAGCCAGGTGCACAGCGGCGGATAGAGCATGCAGGAGAACAGCACGGCGTACATGTAGGCGATGAACGGCCATACCGCACGCACCAGCGCGCCCATTTTCACGCCGGTGATGCCGCACACCACGAACAGCACGACGCCGACCGGCGGCGTCAGCATGCCGATCACCAGGTTCAGCACGAACAGGAAGCCGAAATGCAGCGGATCGAGGCCGTACTGCAGCGCGATCGGGTGCAGCAGCGGCACCAGCATGATGTAGGCGGCGTTGGACTCCATGAACATGCCGACCACGAACAGGATCGCCGCCACCAGCAGGTTGAAGACGAGCGGGCTCGCGGTGAGCGCCTGTAGCGCCGCGGTCAGCTTCTGCGGCAGCAGATCGACGGTCAGCAGGAAAGTGACCGCCGAGGCGAACGCGATCAGCGCACCCACCATGGCGGACGTGATCGCCGCGCGCAGCAGCAGGGCTGGAAGGTCCGCGAGCTTCAGCCGGCGAGTGACGAAGAAGCCGATCGCCAGCCCGTACACGACGGCGATCGCCGCGCCTTCGGTGGCGGTGAAAGCGCCCGCGACGATGCCGCCGATCACCAGCACCGGCATCATGAAGATGATGAACGAGCGCCTGAGCTGGTGCAGCACGTTCGCGATGTGGAAGCTGTCCCCCGTGAGCGGATAACGCCTGCGCCACGCGATGATGCTGCACATCGCCATGAAGCCGAAGGTGATCAGCAGCCCCGGCACGACGCCGGCCATGAACATGCCGCCGACCGACACACTGGATCCGGCCATGAAGGCGTAGACGATCATGGCGGCGCTCGGCGGAATGATGGGGCCGAGATTCGCGGCCGCCGCCACGATTGCCGTGGCGAACGGCCTGTCGTACGCCTTCGCGAGCGAGGGAACGAGTATGGTGGAGAGCGCACTCGCATCCGAGACGGCGGTGCCGGACACCGTGGCGAGGCCTGCGCCGGACAGCATGGTGACGTGCGCCAGGCCGCCGCGCACGCGGCCGACCACGGAGTTCGCAAGCTCGATCAGCCGCTCCACGATGCCGGCCTTGATCATCAGCTCGCCGGCGACCATGAACAGCGGGATCGCCATCAGCGGGAAGGAGTTGACGGCGTGCATCATGCGCTGCGGAATCATGGTGAGATCGATGCCGCTCGCGAGCACGGCGACGAGCGCGACGAAGCCCAGCGCGAAGGCGATCGGCATGCCGAGCAGCGCGAGCGCGATGAATCCGACGATGATGGCCGTGCTCATTCGGCGAGCCCCTGCATGCGCGGCGCCTCGCCGGTGTACGCGATCAGCAGCAGGTGCAGCGTGCTGTGCGCCATGCCGAAGGCGACCGGTATCATGAAGAGCGCCGCCGTAACATCCAGCGTGGGCAGCATCTCGTCCCACTGCTCGCCGACGAGCCGCGCGGCGTACCAGGCGGCGACCGCCATGAGTGCTGCGCCAAGCAGCGCCGACAGGCGAACGGCGGCGCGCTGCAGTCCGGGCGGAAAGTGCACGGTGAGCAGCTCGATGCCGATGTGCGCGCCGCTGCGCACGCCGAGCGGAATGCCGAGGAAGATGGCCCACACGAAGGCGAGGCGTGCGATGTCCTCGGCCCAGTCGAGCGAGGTGTTGAACGCGTAGCGCAGCAGGACCTGCAGCGATACGACGGTCACCATGCCGGCCATGGCGGCGATGATGATGCCCGCCGCGCCGCGGTCCACGAGGTGGAGCAGCGGCGGTTTCACTGTGCGGTGATGCATCGCGCGGCCGCCCGCGTTCAGCGCGCTTGCGCGACTTCGGCGAGCACGCGGTTCACGAGATCGGCGCCCACGCGTTTTTTCACCTGCTCGATCACGCCGGCGGAGGCCTTGCGCATTTCCTCATGCGCCTGCGGCGGGATCTCGTCGTACTGCATCTTCTTGCGCAGTTCCTCCAGCGCCTTCGCGTCCGCCTCGGCGGCGATCCTGCGCTGGTAGGCCACGGCTGCTGCAATCGCTCCCTGCACGGCCTTGCGATGCTCCGGCTTCATCGACTCGAACTGCTTGCGGTTGGCCACGATCGCGATGAAGTCGAAGAAGTGCGCGCTGTTGGAGAGGTATTTCTGGACCTCGCCGTAGCGGTTGGCGCTGATAATCGGATAGGGATTCTCCTGTCCGTCCACCACGCCCTGCTGCAGCGCCGAGTAGAGCTCCTTCACGTCCATCGACACCGGGTTGGCGCCCAGCGCGCGCAACGTCGCGAGGTGCGTCTCGATCGGCTGCAGACGGATTTTCAGTCCTTTGAGGTCCGCCATGGCCCTGATCGGCCGCTTGCTGTTGGTGATGTTGCGCGTGCCGAGTTCCATCCAGCCGAGCGAGGCGAAGCCTTTCTCCGCGTACTTCTGGTCGATGAGGTGGCCGACGGGTCCGTCCACCACCTTGAAGGCGACGGTGCGGTTGGGCATGAGAAACGGCAGGCTGATCGCTTCCAGCTCGGGCACGATGCGGGAGAGAAACGCCACGCCGACCCAGGTCATGAACAGCGCGCCCGAGCGCACGGCGTCGACGTTCTCCTTGGCGCCGCCGAGCTGCATCGCGGGGAAGATGTCCACGGCGAGCTGGTTGTTGGACAGCTTGGCGAGCTCCGTCTTGAACACCTGCTCCATGGCGACGCTGCTGGTGTGCTCCGTGGCGAAGTTGCCCGCGACGCGTATTTTTTCCTGCGCGTGCGCGCCGGCGGCGAGCGTGAGAGCCAATGCGAGCGGTACGAGTTTTCCCGGCAGTCGTTTCACTTGACGCTCCTCCATGTCAGGGGTTTTCCTTGCCGAAGCTCAGATCGGGCAGCCACAGCGCCAGATCCGGCCAGTGGATCAGCACGACGACGAGCACGAACATCATGACCAGGAACGGCAGGGTTCCGCGGATGACGTCCATGATCGAGCCTTCGCGGCGCACGCCCTGCACGACGTACAGGTTCATGCCCACGGGCGGCGTGATGAGGGCGAGCTCGCACATGATGACGAGGAAGATGCCGAACCACACGGGGTCTATCTTGAGCGCCGTGATCAGCGGAAACACCACCGGGATGGTGCCTATCATCATCGACAGCGTCTCGAGGAAGCAGCCGAGGATGAGATAGAAGATGAACAGCACGTACATCATCTGGACGGGCGTCGCTCCGATGTCGGCGACGAAGCGCGCGAGCGCCTGCGGCACGCCCAGCACGCCCAGCACGAAATTGAGATAGAAGGCGCCGGAGACGATCAGCACGATCATCGCGGTCACCTGCACGGTGGTGAGGAAACACTCGTGCAGCAGCGCGATCGACAGCGTGCCGTAGTACCACACCAGCAGCAGCGCGGCGAGCACGCCGACCGCGGCGGCTTCCGTGGGCGTCGCCCAGCCCATGTAGATGCTGCCCATCACCATGAGGAAGATGCCGAAGGGCGGCAGCAGGTCGCCCAGGCGGCGCAGCTTCACGCGCAGCGCGACCGGCTCGGGCCGCTCGGCGGCGAGCGCAGGATTGATCCAGCACGCGATGACGATCACCAGCATGAACAGACCGGTGAGGACGAGACCGGGAATCACGCCGGCCGCGTACAGCCGGCCGACCGACGTATTGGTCATCGCGCCGTAGATGATCATGTTGATCGACGGCGGAATGAGGATGCCGAGCGTCGCGCCCGCCGCGATAGAGCCGAGCACCATCTTGGGATCGTACTTGCGCTCGCGAAACGCGGGCAGCGCCACCGTGCCTATCGTTGCCGCGGTGGCGACGGATGAACCGGATACCGCCGCGAACAGCGCGCACGCGCCGATATTCGTGTGCAGCAGGCCGCCCGGCAGCGGCGCCAGCCAGTCCGACAGCGCGCGATAGATCCGATCGGTCGCGCCGCCTCTCACGAGCAGCTCGCCGAGCAGCACGAACAGCGGTATCGCGAGCAGGACGAAGTTGTTGGTGCCGGCCCAGAGCTGCATGCCGAGCGCGTTGACGATGGGCATGCCGAGATACACGACGGCGCCGAGCAGCGCGACGATGAGCATCACCGCCGCCACGTGCAGTCCCATGAACATCAGGACCAGCATCAGGATGAAGCCGATTGCGGCTCCGGTCAGGCTCATGGCGCCCCCGTCTGGGATTGCCGCTGCTTCAGGCTCGCGAGCTCGGCCTCGAGCTCATGCTGCACCGAAGGCGGTCCGTAATGGCGGTTCACCTCGCCGGCATTGCGCGCAAGCAGCCACAGCGCGTGCAGCGCGTACGCGATCGCGATGACCGCGAACAGGGCGAGGCCTGCGAGCCACAGCGACTGCGGCATCCACAGCGGAATCTGCAGCGGCGATGTCGAGACGCTCTGCAGATCTATGCTGTCCCACAGCTCTGCGCCGGCGCGCCACGCCATGAAGACGGAGAGCGCGGCGAGCGTCACCATGGCGAGCACGTTGAGCACCGCCTGGCCGCGGCGCGGCAGAGCGGTGAGGGCGAGATCGACCCGCGTATGCGCGTTATGGGCGAGCGTGTAGCCGAAGCCCGCGCAGCTCAGTATCGCCATCAGGTAGCCGCCCAGCTCGTCTATCCCTTGAAGCGAATAGCCGAACTTGCGCATGACGATCTCGAGGCAGGTGCCGATCGTGAACGCGAGAAGCGCCCAGCCGCAGAGCAGGGCGAGCAGCCGCGCCACCGGCAGCGCTCGGCGTGTGACCGGGTGATCGTGCTCGCTCATGCTGGTTTCCCCTCGCGACCCGTCAGTCGATGTGCATGCCCAGAGCCTTGCCGACGGTCTGGTTCCAGGTCTCCGAGCAGTTGCGGTCCACGTTGTTGCACGTCTTCTTCCAGATGGGCAGCACGACGGAGCGCACGGCCGTCTGCAGCTTCTGCAGGTCCGCGGGCGTCACCGGCACCAGCTTCATCGAGAACTTGGTGTGCTCCTTGCACGGCTCGCGGCCGACGTTGCAGTTCACCGCGTCGTTGTTCACATTCACCGCGATGTCCCACATCTGCTCCTCGAGCTTCTTGAACTCGGACTCCAGCTTCGCCTGCAGCGCAGGCGAGTAGCGCTTCCAGTGATCGAGGCTCATGAAATGCCCCTGCACCGATCCGGACAGCGCGAGCGGGAGGAAATGGGTGGTCACCTCGGGCCACTTGCCCGAGTTGCCGGCGGTCGGCGCGGTCACGGCGCAGGTCGCGACACCGCGCTGGAGCGAAGGATAGACCTCGCTGAACTGTATGGTGACGGGCGTCGCGCCGAAGTGCTGCATGAGCGCCGCCATCGAGGGCGTGAACACGCGCACCTTCTGTCCCTTCAGGTCGTCCACCGAATTGATGGGCGCGTTGCAGTAGATAGTCTGCGGGCCGAACGGCCACAGCGTGAGCACCTTGGCGTGAAATTTCTGCTGCATGCGCTTGTCGAAGGCGTCGCGATACGCGCTCACCGCCTTGCGCAGCGTCGGCATGTCCGGCGCGACGCCGACGAGATCGACGCCCTCGAAGAACGGGTCGTCACGCGAGGCCATGCCGATCTGTATGCTCATCACGTCGAACGCGCCGCTGCGCATCAGGCGGAATGCGTCGGCCGCCTGTATGCCGAGCACGTCCATCGGATTGAATTCGACCTTGGTTTTCACGCCGAGATTTTTCGCGAGCCCCTCGAAGAACGGCCGCTCGGCGCCGTCCACCTGTTTCTTGTTCTGGGAGAAGTTGCCCACCGCGCGCATGACGCCGGGTTCCTGCGCATGCGACGTGGTGGCATAGGCCGCGACCGAGAGACACGCGGCCAGACCGGCGGCAAGCAGGCGATTGCGTTTCATGGAAGCCTCCCTTTCCTCTGGGGTTGCGCCAGGGGCGCGATCGGAACAGAATTGTGGACAAAGACTAAGTAAATTGTAGACAATCTGTCAAGCGGCGTCTTCGCGCCACCGCTGTGCGGCGCCGCATCGAAGGTGTGCGCGTTCCTGTAATCTATGGAGAAGCAATGCAGCAATCGAAAGTTCGGAGGGGCGGGATTGGCGGCACGTAAATCGGCCGTGCGGTCGACAAAGGGCAGGACGACGACTCGCGTGCGCGTTTCGAGCGCGGACGATATCTACGACCGGATGCTGGCGGCGATCATGGAGCATCGTCTGCCGCCCGGGACCAAGCTCACCGAGGATCGCCTGGGAGAAATTTTCGGTGTGAGCCGCGCGCGGGTGCGCCAGGTGCTGGCGCGTCTTGCCCACGAGAAGCTCGTGACGTTGTTGCCGAACCGCGGGGCGTACATCGCGAGTCCCACGGTGGCCGAGGCGCGCGAGATCTTCGACATGCGCAGGCTCATGGAGCCGGGAATCGTCCAGCGTTTCATCGCGGCGGGCGACGCCAGGAAGATCGCGCAGCTGCGCCGGCACGTTGCCGCGGAATCGCGGGCGCGTGCCGCCGGCGATCGCGCCGCGATCATCCGGCTGTCGGGGGAATTTCATACGCTCATCGCCGACCTGGCGGGCAACGCCTTGCTCGCGAAAACGATGCGCGAGCTGACGCTTCTCACCTGCCTGATCATCTTCCTGTACGACACGCCGGCCGTTCCGGCCTGCCCCCATCACGAGCACGACGAGATCATCGACGGGATCGAAGCGCGCGACGAGCGCCGCGCGACGTCATTGATGCTGCGGCACCTGGACCATGTCGAGGCTTCGCTCGACCTCAGGATGCACTTTTCAGAGACGCCGGATCTTGCGCGGGCGTTGGCGTAACGCGCGGGCGGGTTGCACGCAAGGGAAGCGTGTGCCTCAAATCGGCTGCGCGACAGCCGACTCCCGCGTGCTCAGTCCTCGTTGGTGAGGCGCGGCTCCTTCTCGACCGCCGGCGCGACGCGCGGCGGCGCTTCGCCGGCGAGCAGCGCGACGGCGTGGACCAGCATGATGAGAATCACGACGACGGCGAAGATCACCCGCAGCCAGACCGCATCGGTGCCCATGCCGAGCGTGGTCACCGTCGCGATATAGGACGCGATCATGGGCACGACAAGCAGCGCGAGAAGCGCCATGCGCAGGAAGGCGAGCACCGCCGCGCTCGCGTCGGCGGTTTCGAATCCGGACCAGCGCGGTCCCGCGTAGCGTGCGATGAGCCCCTGCAGCGGCAACCCTTCGGCGTTGAGCGCATGCGGATAGCGCTCGCCGGCGCCACGCATCGCCTGCAGCTCGCGGGCGCGGGTCGCGCGCAAAGCCGCGAGCCAGAGAATGATGAGAGGCGCGAGAACCACGATCAGCACGTTGGCGACGAAGGCGGCGGGCAGGCGCGTGCCGAGCGTGCTGTTGGGCACCATCACACCGGCGACGGTGGCCGGTTTTTCGTCCAGCGCCTTCTTCCGGTCGCGCAGCGACTTCACCAGCTCGGCGGGAGGCTGGCTCTCGCTCACCAGCGCGCGCAGCGATTGCGGATCGGTGCCCGACAGCGACGCGGCCCGCGCAATCTTGTCTTCGAGCGCCTTGACGTAGAAGTTCTCGCCCTGAACGTCTTTTTTCTTCTGCGCGAGCTTCTGACGCTGGCTTTCGAGCTCGTAGAAACGCTGCAGCACCTTGTCGTCGCCTTCGATCAGCAGCGCAAGGCTTTCCATGGCCTGGCTCGCGCGGTCTTCGGCGTAATGGCGGGCGGCGAAGGCGAGATAGAACGCGAGCAGGGCGAGCGCGACGAGGCCGGCGCCCGCGACCAGCAGGCGCTCGACGCGGCGGCCGAGCGACCACGATGAGCCGTGACCCGATTTCAATGTGAGACCCGGTGTGAGGACGACGCCGGATTCTAGCCGAAGCGGCGCGCGCTCCGCCGTGCAGCGCGTCACTCTCCGGTGCGGAAAAGGACTCCTAGGGCGTGAGCGGCAGCCCGGCTGCGCGCTTGTTCTCGATCTCGAGCACCGTGCGCTTGAGTGCCGCCACGCGGGCGGCGCTGGCCGGGTGCGTTCGCGCCTGCACGTTGGCGCCGGACGTCGCGGCAAGACGTTCGATGAAGCGGGGCGCGTCTTCGAACCGCATGCCCGCGCGCGCCACGATGTAGAGGCCCATGTGATCCGCTTCCATTTCGAGCGCCTGCGAAAAGGCGGGCGTCATGCCGTTTGCGCCGGCGCCGGCGGTGGCGGGCCCCGCCGCGGCGAGCGAGCGCATGAGCTGCGTGCGGGCATTGAGATGGCCCATGGCGTTGTGGGCGATCTCGTGGCCGACGACCAGCGCGAGCTCGGCGTCGGTGTGGGCGAAGTCCAGCATGCCGCGCGTGATCTGTATGGAGCGCCGCCCGTCGGTCCGCGCATTGACCTGCGGCACTTCGGCGACCAGCACCTGATAGCCGCACAGCCGCTCCGGCTCTACCGTTGCGGTGATGACTTCGTTGTCGCGCTGCACCGACAGTTTCACCGGTCCGCCGGCGCGGGCGATGTAAGCCATCTTCAGCGCAAACGCGCGCGTGGCGGCGGCAGTGGTCGGAGCAGGTTCGCCATTGATGCTCAGAAGGATGTCGCCGGCCGTCAGTCCGGCGCGGTACGCGGGGCCGTCGGGCACGGCAGCGAGCACGCGCATCTCGTTGCCGATGCCGTATTGCCACGAAATGTTGGAGTACACGCCCATGGTGTAGCGGTTTAGCGCGTAGAGTCCCATGCCGAACACCGCGCCGTCGTCACACCAGTCGCGCGCGGCGCGCAGCAGCGGGTACGAAACCTGGAACAGCCGGATCTGTTCCGCGATAAGCCCTTGCGGCACCGCCATCGCTGACGGGCGGGCGCCGGACGTTCCCTGCGCCTCCGGAACGCCGGAGGGCTGCTGCCCGACTTGCGCGCAGGCGGAAATCAGTAGCGGAAGCAGGATGGCGCAGGGACGAAACATCGGGACCTCGCATGGAAGCCGGCGCGGTGCAAGTTACGTGCCGGGAGGGCAGGGCGCGCGCCGTCGCAACGAAAACGGGACGGCATGGCCGTCCCGCTCGTGTTCTCCGCCGGGCTGCTGCGGATTTTCGTTCGAAGCTCAGCTGCCTTTCAGCGCGTCGTCGATTTTCTCCTTGGCGTTGCCGACGCCTTTCTGCAGCTTGCCTTCGCCCTGCTTGGCGAGGCCCTTGGCCTGCTGCTCTTCGCTGCCGACCAGCTTGCCTGCTTCTTCCTGGACCTTGCCCGCCACGTCCTTCGCACCGCCTTTGATCTGGTCCTTGTTCATGTGCAGCTCCTCTAAGGGTTGATGAGTCATCGTGCGCCTCTTTCGTTGCAAACCGCGTACCCCGGCCGCGTTGTCGCCCGGCGGGTACGCGATAATGCTGCCCGCGCTGCCGCAAGGGCGGCGCCGGCACACAGGGGACCTCGGCAGATGCAGCAGGTGAAAGTTGGTTTTCTCGGGTTCGGCGAAGCGGCTTACCACTTCGCGCGCGGCCTCACGCAAAACGGCTTGAGCAACATCGTGGCGTACAGCCGCTCCGGCGCCAAAGCGGCGAGCGGCGATCCATTGCGCGAGCGCGCGGCGGAAGCGGGCGTCGATCTCGTCACAACGCCGCGTGAGTTGTGCCAGCGCAGCGAGCTCATTTTCGGCGTAACGCCCGGCCGGACGGCGCTGCAGGCGCTGCGCTCGGTGCGGCCGCATCTGCGTGCAGACCATCTTTACGTCGATGCGAGCACCGCGGCCGTCCAGGTTATGGAGCGCGGCGCGGCGCTGCTCGAAGGAAAGGCTGCGTACGTGGACGCCGCGATCATGGATGCCGTCGGGCTTGGCGGCATCGGGACGTGCATCGTGGCGAGCGGCCCGCAAGCGCGGCGTTTCGCGGCGCTGCTCAGGCCTTACGGGGCGAACATCACGGTGGTTCCCGGTAAAGCGGGTGCGGCCACGGCGATGAAGCTCATACGCAGCGTGACGATGAAAGGCCTCGCGGTCGTGCTCATCGAAGCGCTGGAGGCGGCACACCGGCACGGCATACTGGACGCCGTGGCCGAAAACATGGCCGCATCGATGGACGAGCGGCCGTTCGCGCAGATCATCAAGCGCTTCGTGTGCGGCACCGCGGTGCACGCGGACCGCCGCGTGCACGAGATGACCGAGGCGCTCGCACTGCTGCAATCGCTCGGTTCCTCGTCGCGCATGACGCGCGCCACGCGAAGCAAGCTGGTCGAAGTCAGGGAGCGTGGCTTGCGCGAACGCTTCGGCGGGCAGGAGCCGGACAGCATCCATCCGGTGATCGAAGCGATCGTCGCGGCGAATTCCTGAGGCGACATGGCGCAGCCCCTTGATCCGACCACCCTGCGGCTGTTTCTTGCCGTGGTGGAAGAGCGCAGCATGGCGAGAGCGGCTGAGCGCGAGAGAATCACGACGCCCGCAATCAGCAAGCGCATTGCCGATCTCGAGGCGCAGCTCGACGTGCAGCTGCTCGAGCGCTCGAATACCGGCGTGCGGACGACGGCTGCGGGCCGGTCGCTCGCGGCCGATGCACGCGGCATACTCGATGCGCTCGAAGCCGCGCAGGGCAAGCTCACCGACTACGCGCGCGGCGTTCGCGGCGAAGTGCGCGTGAGCGCGAATCCGACCAGCATGCTGGGGACGCTGCCGCGGGACATTCAGCGCTTCGCCGCGCGCTATCCGCAGGTGCGCATCCTGCTCGACGAGCGTCGCAGCGCGCAGATCGTGCACGCGGTCGCGGCGGGCGAGGTCGATATCGGGCTGTGCATGCTCAGGCCGAGCGATCCCGAGCTCGAGGTGACCCCGTACCGCACCGTGCGTCTGGTGCTCGTCGTTCCCCTCGACCATCCGCTCAGCCGGCGGCGCAGTATCCGTTTCGCGGAGACGGCCGAGTGTGATTTCGTGCTGCACTCCGAGAACTCGATGTTGTGGCGCCTCGTCACGGGCGGCGCGGCCGAGAGCGGCTTCACGCTGCGCTCGCGCGTGCAGACGACGACGCAGGAAGGCATGCGGCGCCTCGTGGAGGCGGGAATGGGCGTCGCGGTGATGCCGGAGGAGAGCGCGGCGCCGTACGCGAAGCTTCACAGCTTCCGCTGCATTCCATTGCAGGACGCGTGGTCGCAATTGCAGACGTGCATCTGCACGCGCAAGGCGGCGATGCTGCCGATGTCGGTGCGCCTGCTGCGCGCAGTGCTGCTGGGCCAGGACAGCGCTGCCTACGCCGCCGGGGACGGCGGCTTAAGCGCATAAAGAAGGCGTGAAAGCGGCCTTTAGAAGATACCAACCGCGCGGGCGGTCCATCCCGGTATCATTGCCCGTCTGTAAAACGCCCGGGAGGCAAGCGCCATGAAGATCACCGCAGTCAAGAGCTACACCGTCCATCCGGGCTGGCGCAAGAACCTCATCTTCGTGAAGGTCGAGACCGACGAAGGCATACACGGCTGGGGCGAAGCGTACTCGCAGTACGACCGCGATCGCGCCGTGATGGCGCAGCTCGAAGCGCTCGGCCCGTACATGGTCGGCCGCAGCCCGTTCGACATAAAGCATTTCACCCAATTCGCATTCGACGACTACGCCGCGCGCCGCGGCTCGGTGGAGCTGTTCTGCGCCATCAGCGGCATCGAGCAGGCGCTGTGGGACATCGTCGGCAAGGCGTGCAACCAGCCGGTGTATAACCTGCTCGGCGGACGCTGCCGCGACAGGATCCGCGTCTATGCCAACGGCTGGAGCTACGGCCTGAAAGAGCCCGCCGACTACGCGCGCGCCGCGGAGAAGGTGGTGGCGCAGGGATGGACCGCGCTCAAGTTCGATCCGCTGCCCGCGCCGTGGCGCACGTGGATACCGAAAGAGCACGAGGAGCGCGCGGTGCGCGTCACCAAAGCGATACGCGACGCGGTCGGGCCGAACGTCGATCTGCTGATCGACCAGCATCGCCGGCTTGCGCCGATGCACGCGATACGCCTCGACAAGCGGCTCGCGGAATTCAACATGTACTGGATGGAGGAGTCCTGCCAGGCCGAGTATGCCGACGAGCTTGCGCAGATCCGCCGCGAGATCGGCATTCCGGTGGTGATCGGCGAGGCGACATACACCAAGACCGGCTTTCGCCCGCTGCTGGAGAAGCGCGCGGCCGACATCCTCAATCCGGACGTCGCGTGCGTCGGCGGCATTCTCGAGCTCAAGGAGATCGCCGCGATGGCGGAGCCTTTCCTCGTTGCCATGTCGCCGCACAATTACAACTCGACGCTGGTCGCGCTCGCCTCGACGGTGCACGCGTCGGCGGTGATGCCGAACTTCGTCATCACCGAGTACTTCCTGCCGTTCGTCGAGTTCTGCGACGGCATATCGACGAGCCAGCTCAAGCCGAAGAACGGCTACATTGCGTTGCCGACCGCGCCGGGACTCGGCATCGACGTGGACGAGGAGGCGCTGAAGAAATATCCCGGCAAGGTCTATCCGCAACGCAAGCTGCGCACGCCGGCCGACGAAGGTCCGTGACGCGCGGTGAGGAGTGAGGGGTGAGGAGCAAACCCCATGACGATGCATCAGGTTGATACGGCCGCAGCGGATGCGACGCTGAAGCTCGCGCAATTCGCGTCGGGGCTGCGGTTCGCGGATCTTCCAGCGGACGTCGTCGCCAAGGCGAAGACCTCGATACTCGACACCCTGGGCTGCTGCCTGTTCGGTGCAAGCCTCGCTTCGGTGCGCAAGCTCGCGGCGATGGTCGCGGACGAGGTTCCTCACGGACCGTCGCAGGTTCTCGGTCTTTTGCAGCGCACGTCGCCGTCGCACGCGGCCCTCGTCAATGCCGCCAGCGCGCACGCGTTCCAGCTCGACGAGATTCACATCGGCGCGACGCTGCATCCGGGCGCAACTTCGGTGCCGGCCGTTCTTGCGCTCGCGGAAGCCGGCCGTTATTCAGGCCGTGATCTGATCACCGCGGTCGTTGCCGGCGCGGAAGTCGGCATACGGGTCGGCGTCGCGTGCAAAGGCGGCATGTTCACGCGCGGCTATCACAACCAGGGCACCACGGGCGCGCTGGTCGCGGGCGCAGCGGCGGGGCGGCTGCTCGGCCTGGACGCATCGCGCATGCGTCATGCGCTCGGCATCGCGGGCTCTCAGGCCGCGGGCCTGATGGCGGTGCAGGAAGGCGCGATGGCGAAAGGCTTCCATTCCGGTCGCGCTGCGCAAAGCGGCGTGTACGCGGCGCGGCTGGCGGCGCTCGATTACACCGGCATTCCCGACGTGCTGGAGGCGCCGTACGGCGGCTTCATGAGCACGCTCGTCGGCGAGTACGCGGGCGATGCGCTCACCGCAGAGCTCGGCGCGCGATGGGACATCCTGGAAGTGGGCTACAAGCCGGCGCCCGCCTCGAACGGCAGCATCACCGCGATGAGCGCCATCGACCGCATCATGCGCGAGCACGGCCTGGAAGCAGGCGACATCAGCGAGGTGACCGCGCACGTCGGCAGCAACACCTTGCACCACTGCGGATGGCACTACGATCCGGCCCGGGTGCAGGGCGTGCTCGCAGCGCAGATGAATCTCCGCTATGGCATGGCGGTGATGGCGCTGGAGCGCAGGGCGACCGCCGACCAGTTCAACGAGCAGAAGATGCACGACCCCGCGATCCTGGATTTCATCCGTCGCGTCCGTGTCGATCTCGAGCCGCGTTACGACGCGAGCGGCGGGAAGTTGCGCGTCGCGTGCCGCGCAGTCGTGACCACGCGCGACGGCCGCACGCTGGAAGCGGAAGTGCTGTACCGCAAGGGCACGCCGCAGGACCCGATGACGCCGGCGGAGCTGGATCGCAAGTTCGTCGAGCTCGCCGGAAAGACCATACGACTGCAGGCGGCGCGCGAGGTCGCGGCGCAGGTCGCCGCCCTGGAGCGCATGGACAGCACGGAGCCATTGACGCGCATGCTGAGCGACGCGGTGGGCGCGATATGAGAATACGAGGGACATCCATGCATCGCCATATCGCTGCGGCGCTCGCTGCATTGCTCAACGCAGGTCCCGTTCATGCCGCCCAGCAGGATTTTCCATCGAAGCCGGTGCGTCTCATCGTGCCTTTCCCGGCCGGCGGCGGCGTCGACATCGTGGCGCGCTCGCTCGCGCCGCACCTCACCGAGCGCTGGGGACAGCAGGCGGTGGTCGACAATCGTCCGGGCGCGGGCACGACCTTGGGCGCCGATCTTGCCGCGCACGCCGCACCCGACGGCCATAATCTGCTGCTGACGAATACGGCGCACGCGATCAACGCCACGCTGTTCAGGAAGCTGCCGTACGATCCGGTGCGCGACTTCGAGCCGATCTCGCTGGTCGCCACGCAGCCGAGCGTGCTGGTCGTCAATACGGCGCTTCCGGCGAAATCGGTGAAGGAGCTCATCGCGCTCGCGAAGTCCCGGCCCGGGCAGCTCAATTACGCATCGTCGGGCAACGGCACGCCGCCTCACCTGTCGGCTGCGATGTTCGAGAACCTGGCGGGCGTGTCGCTCAATCACGTGCCGTACAAGGGCGCGGCGCCGGCGCTGACCGATCTTCTCGCGGGACAGGTGCAGCTCATGTTCGCAACCATCATCTCGGTGACGCCACAACTGCCGTCGGGGCGCATACGTGCGCTGGCGGTGACGTCTCCCAAACGCTCGGCGGCGTTGCCGGACGTGCCGACCATCGCCGAGTCGGGTGTCGCGGGATACGAAGCGACGGCGTGGTTCATGTTGCTCGCGCCGGCGAAGACGCCGGGCGCGCTGGTGCAGCGCATCTCGCGCGATGCGGCGGCGGTGGTCGCGAAACCCGACGTCAGGGCGCGCTTCGTGAAGGAAGGCGCGGAGACCGTCGGCTCGACGCCGGATCGCGCGGCGGCGTATCTGACGATCGAGATCGCGCGCTGGGGCAAGGTCATCAAGGCGGCGAACATCCAGCCCGAATGATCGAGGCGGCAGACAGCGGGCCGCAATAAAGAGGGCACGCACCGCGGCGCGCGTTCTGTCCAACAGCACGCGCTTCACTTTCGCAGCGCGTCACGGGACAATGGCACTCTAAGTCCGAGGCGAGGAGCCGTCATGAACAAGAAAAGCCGCCCGGGGCATGCGACGCTCGCAGCATCCGCGCTGTGTGCCGTCGGTGTCTTGTTTTCCGCTGCAGCCATTGCGCAACCCGCTTTCCCATCCAGGACGATACGCATACTCGTCGGCGCGCCGGCCGGCGGGAGCAACGACATCTTCGCCCGCGCCATCGGCCAGCGTCTCAATGAAGCATGGGGCCAGCCGGTCGTGGTGGAGAACCGTCCCGGCGCGAACCAGATGATCGCGGCGGAAGTCATGTCCAAGTCCGCCCCTGACGGCCATACGCTGTACGTCACGTCCTCCACTTATACGACCGCCGTCGCGGTGATGCCCAGGCTCGCGTTCGACCCGGTGAACGACGTCGCGGGCATCACCATGCTCGGCAAAGGCCCGATGGTGCTCGTCGTGCATCCGGCGCTGCCCGCGAAGAACGTGAAAGAGCTCATCGCCATCGCGCGGGCGAGACCGGGAGAGCTCAACTACACGTCCTCCGGCACCGGCAGCATCAATCAGCTCGGCATCGAGGTGCTGCAGTCGATGACGAAGATAAAGATGACGCACGTGCCGCACAAGGGCATGGCGCCCGCGATCACCGACCTCATGGGCGGACATGTGCAGGTGCTGCTGGTGAGCCTGCCTTCGGTGCATGCGCAGATGAATTCGGGAAGGCTGCGAGCGCTCGGCGTGTCGAGCCCGAAGCGCTCCTCCTTCGTTCCCGAGCTTCCGGCCATATCGGAAACGGTGCCCGGCTACGACAACGAGCTGTGGTGGGGCATATTCGCGCCGGCGAAGACGCCCAGGCCGGTGCTCGACAAGCTGAACCAGGAAATACACAAGGTACTCGCGTCCGAAGACATGAAGAAGCGCTTCGCCGACTTCGGGGCCGAGCCCGCGCCGACGACGCCCGAAGGCTTCGGCGGCATCGTGAAGAGCGAAATCGAGAAATGGAAGAAGGTCGTGAAGGACGCGCACATATCGGCCGAGTGAGCTTCGAGTTGAAACCGCCGATGAACGCCGATGAACGCAGATAAAACCGAAAGGTGTCTGAGTCTGGCTCTATCTGGTTTCGGCGTTAATCTGCGTTTATCGGCGGTTAAATCGGTTTTGAAACTTCTCCTGACCACGCATGAGCATCCATAAGAAGTCGTACGAACCCAACGCGCGCGGGCCGCTCGAAGGCCTGCGCGTGCTCGACCTGTCACGCCTCGTGGCGGGCAACCAGCTCACGCAGTTCCTCGGCGATTTCGGCGCCGAGGTGGTCAAGGTGGAGCCGCCCGCGGGCGACACGCTGCGCGACTGGAAAACGAACGGCGTGCAGATCAACTGGAAGCTCTACTCGCGCAACAAGAAGAGTCTCGGCCTCGAGTTGCGCAGGCCCGAGGCGCGCGAGCTGCTGCTCAAGCTGCTGCCCGGCGCCGCCGTGTTCGTCGAAAGCTTCCGGCCCGGCACGCTGGAGGCGATGGAGCTTGCGCCCGGGGTTCTCCTCGCGCGCAATCCGAAGCTCGTCATCGTGCGCATCTCGGGCTGGGGCCAGGACGGCCCTTATCGCAGACGGCCGGGATTCGGCACGCTGGTGGAAGGCATGTCCGGTTATGCTTCGATGAACGGTTTCGCGGACCGCGAGCCCGTCCTGCCGCCGATGTACATGGCCGACTCGTACGCGGGCCTGTACGGCGCAGCGGCGGTGATGGTCGCGCTGCGCGAAGTGGAGATGAACGGCGGCAAAGGCCAGGTCATCGATCTGCCTTTGCTCGACCCGGTGTTCACCGTGCTCGGGCCGCAGGCGGCGAGCTACCGCCTCACCGGGAAAGTAAAGCCGCGCACCGGCAGCCGTTCCACCAACTCGGGGCCGCGCAACGCCTACAAGTGCAGGGACGGCCTGTACGTGGGGCTGTCGGCGTCGACGCAGAAAATGGCCGAGCGCGTGTTCCGCTCGATCGGCCACCCGGAGTTCTGCGACGATCCGCGCTACAAGACCAACGCCGAGCGCGTGAAACATGCGGAAGAGCTCGATGCCATCATCGGCGCCTTCGTCGCGCAGCGCACGCAGGCGGAGAACGTCGCGTTCTTCGAGAAGGCTGAAGTCACCATAGGGCCGATCTACGACATCTCGCAGATCGTCGAGGACCCGCACGTGATCGAGCGCGAGCTGATCGCCGATTACCCCGATTCCGACATGGGCGCCTATCCCATGCATCACGTCGTGCCGCGGCTCTCGGGAACGCCGGGCTCGATACGCACGCCCGCGCCAGCGCTCGGCGAGCACAACCGGGAGCTATTGCGCGAGGTCGGTGTCGATGCGAGCGCGTACGAGCGGCTGCTGGCGGAGGGTGTGGCGTGCGAGGCGGCAGCGAAACAGTGACGAGCCATCGTCTCCCCGGCGCGTGCCGCGAGCGATGCGCGCCACGGCAAGCGCCCGCGCCGTCGTTGACGTTTGTCAATGCTGCCGGGGGCACGCGGCGCTACAGTCTTTCGTGCGGTTCCAGGGAAGCGGGTCATCGCATCCGGCATCCGTGCGGCGTTTCTCCGTGCAGCGATGCTGCGTTGCCGCCTTCTGCAAAATCGCATCCCGCATTCCGTGACGGAGGCCATCATGGCGGCGAACCGGCTATGCCTCGCCGGTATTCTGAGCGCTTACGCACTGTTCGCTTACGGTGCCTACGCAGGCGAGCAGCGCGACCCTGCCGAACGGGGCGCATATGTCGCAATCCTCGGAGACTGCGTGGCCTGCCACACCGCGCCGGGCGGCAAGCCGATGGCGGGAGGGCTGGAGCTGAAGACGCCGTTCGGCTCGCTCTATTCCACCAATATCACCACCGATCGCGAAACCGGCATCGGCGGCTACTCGTTCGAGCAGTTCGACAGCGCGATGCGCAAGGGTGTCGCCGCAGACGGCCGCAACCTGTATCCCGCCATGCCTTATCCGTCGTACGCGAAGGTGACGGACGACGACATGCGAGCGCTGTACGCCTACCTCACCGAGCGGATCGCGCCGGTGCGTCAGCCCAACAAGGCGGCTGACATGTCGTGGCCTTTCAGCATGCGCCGGGGCCTGTCACTGTGGAAACGGGCATTCCTCGACGAGGCGGCGTTCAAGCCGGATCCTGCAAAGGACGCGGTGTGGAACCGCGGCGCGTACCTCGTGCAGGGGCTGGGCCACTGCGGCGCATGCCATACGCCGCGCGGTCTTGCCTTCCAGGAAAAGGCGATGACTCACGACGGCGCGAAAGGCGCTTTCTATCTCGCCGGCGAGACGATCGAGGCGTGGCGCGCGTTGAGCCTGCGCAATCTGTGGACGGTGGAGGACACGACCACGCTCCTGCGGACCGGGCAGAACCGCTACAGCAGCGTGTCGGGCACCATGGTCGAAGTCATTCACAACAGCACGCAGCACTTCAGGGACGATGATCTCGTCGCGATCGCCACATATCTGAAGTCGCTGCCGCCCGGCAAGGACGAGCTGCCTGCGCCGACGGCACCGCTCGATATCGCCGTCGCGACGATACCCGAGAAGCTGTACACGACGCGCGGCGGCCTGGGCTACGTGCAATTCTGCGTCGACTGCCATCGCCAGAGTGGCGAAGGCGTGAAGCAGGTGTTCCCCTCGCTGGTGCGCAATCCGACCGTCATGTCGGCCGATCCGGCCACCCTGCTGCACATTACTCTGACCGGCTGGAAGACGGCGAAGACGGCGGCGCACCCGCGCGTGTACACCATGCCGGGATTCAGCCGGCTCTCCGACCAGGAGCTCGCGGAAATCGTGAGTTTCGTGCGCGAGAGCTGGGGCGCGAACGCGGTAACCGCATCCCAGGTGAAGCAGTATCGCGCCCAGCTCGATCCGAAGGATAACGAGACGGCACCGTTCGAGACGCCGCGTCTTGCCGACATGCTGAAGAAGCCGAACGGCGAGCAGCTCGTGCGCGGCATGCGCCTGCATCTGGAGACCAGGGCGCTGCTGCGGCAGAACGTGGGCAACGAGCTCTCGTGCACGAGCTGCCATCTCAATGCCGGCACGGTTGCGGATGGCTCTCCGTTTGTCGGCGTGTCCGCGTTCTTCCCGGGCTATGCGCCGCGTGCCGGCCGCGTCATCACGCTCGAAGACCGCATCAACGGCTGCTTCCTGCGCTCCATGAACGGCAAGCCGCTGCCGGTGGATTCGGCGGACATGAAGGCGATGGTGGCGTATTTCGACTGGATGAAAGGGCAGACGACGCCGCAGGACAAGGTCGCCGGGCGAGGCGTCGGCAAGGTCGACATGTCGATCAAGCCGAATGTCGGGAACGGCAGGGAGATCTACGCGGCGCAATGCGCGGTGTGCCACGGGCGCGACGGTGAAGGGCTCCTGCAGGCCGGGCGCTACGTCTATCCGCCGCTGTGGGGCGACAAGTCGTTCAACATCGGCGCGGGCATGGCGCGCACCTACACCGCGGCGGCGTTCGTGAAGCGCAACATGCCGATCGGATTCCGCGAGAAGTTCCCGCTCGGGCAGGGGGGGCTGTCCGACCAGGAAGCGGTGGACGTCGCCGAGTACTTCTCGCATCAGCCGCGTCCGGATTTCGCGCCGAAAGCGAAAGACTGGCCGAAGGACAAGAAACCGGCAGACGCGCGCTATTGACCGGCGTGCGCCGCCGATCCTGCGCCCGCAGCGGCAACGGTGTTCGCGGGCGCGGCGGCGAGCGCTTCGAGCACGCGCTCGTGCACCGTCGCCGGCTTCAGGCGATTCATGCAGTCGAAATGGCCCAGCGGGCAGGTGCGCTCGAAGCACGGGCTGCAGGGCATGTCGAGCTTCAGGATGGTGGCCGCCTCGGACATCGGCGGCGTGAAGGTCGGCGTGCTCGATCCATAGAGCGCGAGCAAAGGCGTGCCGAGCGCAGCGGCAATGTGCATGAGGCCGGTGTCGTTGGTCACGACGAGGCGCGCGGCGGCGAGCAGGTCTATCGCTTCGTCGAGCGCCGTCCTGCCGCACAGGTTCACCGTCGCGCCGGGCGCGAGGCGCTCGATTTCTTCACCCACCGCGGCATCGTTCGACGAGCCGATGAGCCACACGGGATGGCCTTCGGCGGACAGCTTGCGCGCGAGCTCGGCGAAATAAGGCGCGGGCCAGCGTTTCGCCGGTCCGTATTCGGCGCCGGGACAGAACGCCACCGCGTCTCCTGCGGCGCTCAGGCCGAGGCGGGCGAGCGAGCTGCGTACCGCCATCGGGTCGGCGGTGATATGCGGCAGCGGCAGTTCCGGGGGCAGCGAAGCGCCGGGCTCGATGCCGAGCGCGGCGTAACGCTGCGCGATCTGCGGCAGCGCATGCTCGTCCAGATGGCGCATGTCGTTCAGCACCAGCCAGCGCGATTCGCCGCGATAGCCGGTGCGGCGTGGAATCCCGCCGAACAGCGTGACGAGCGCGGACTTCAGCGTGTTCGGCAGCACGATCGCCTGGTCGTAGCGCTCGCTCGCGAGCTCGCGTCCCAGCCGGAAGCGGTCAATGAGCTTGAGCTCGCCGTGCGCGAAGCCATGCGCGGTTGCGCGGCGGATTTCCGCCATGCGGCGCAGCAGCGGCACCGTCCACGGCGGACCGATCACGTCGAGCTCAAGGCCGGGGTAGCGCTGATGCAGCAGGCGGAACAGCGGCTGCGCGAGTACGGTGTCGCCTATCCAGGACGGCGCGACGACGAGGATTTTCATCGGCGGCAAGAGAAGCGACGGATGGGATGATGGCGAGCGGCCCGGGTTGCGGGGCCGCGTCCGTCGGTCGCCACGCGGCTCAGTGCGCTCCGGCGCGAAGCGGGCCGCCTTTGAGCGTGTAATGCGTGCCGCAGTACGGGCACAGCGCCTCACCGGATTTCTCGATCGGCAGGTAGACGCGCGGATGCGCGTTCCACAGCTTCATCTCGGGAGTCGGGCAATGCAGCGGCAGCTCTGCTGCAGTGACCTCGATTTCACGCGCGTTCTTCTGTTGCAGGTTGTCCATCATCGTCCTCATGACGCCACGGGGCTGAGCCAGTCGCGATGCTTTTCCGACTTGCCCAGCACGCAGTCGAAGAAAGCCTGCTGCAGGCGCGCCGTGACCGGGCCGCGCTTGCCGCTGCCGATAATGCGGCCGTCCACTTCGCGTATCGGCGTCACCTCGGCCGCCGTGCCGGTGAAAAAGGCCTCGTCGGCGATATACACGTCGTCGCGCGTGAGCCGCTTGGAAATCACGCCATAGCCCATTTCCTGCGCGAGCGTGATGATGGCGCTGCGCGTGATGCCGGAGAGTCCGCTGGTGAGCTCGGGCTCGTATAGCGCGCCGTCCTTCACGACGAAAAAGTTCTCTCCCGATCCTTCCGCCACGAAGCCGTCGACGTCGAGCAGCAGCGCCTCGTCATAACCATGCTCGGTGGCCTCGAGATTTGCGAGTATCGAGTTGGCGTAGGTGCCGGAATACTTCGCGCGGCACATGGAAACGTTCACGTGATGGCGCGCATACGAAGAGGTCTTCACGCGTATGCCTTTCTCCAGCGCTTCGGCGCCTAGATACGCGCCCCACGGCCATGCCGCGATCGCGACGTGGACGGTCGCGCCTTTCGGCGACACGCCCATCTTCTCCGAGCCGTAGAACGCGATCGGCCGGATGTAGCACGACTCCATCTTGTTCGCGCGCACGACTTCCTTCTGCGCGTCCATGATCTGCTCCCGCGAGTACGGGATCTTCATGAGGTAGATGTGCGCCGAGTTGAACAGCCGCTCGGTGTGCTCCTTCAGGCGGAAGATGGCGGTGCCTTGCGCCGTCTGGTAGGCGCGCACGCCCTCGAACACCGCAAGGCCGTAATGCAGCGAATGCGTGAGCACATGGGTCGTGGCATTGCGCCAGGGCACGAGCTTGCCGTCGTACCAAATGTGCCCGTCACGATCTGCCATCGACATGTGAGTACCCCCGTGGAAAGCCGCTATTTTACCGTATTCATACCTGCCCGTCCGCCCGCTCCGCGGCCTCGCCGAAGACCAGCCGCCACAGCGCGCGCACGGCCGCCGCTTCCGCCTGCACGTCCGCCGGCGGCACGCGCGCGTAGCGCTCGCCCTGCAGCCGCAGCGCGTGCTGAAGCTGGCGAAACCGCCGGTAGGCTGCGTGCGCGGCAAGCGCTTCCGCCTCGGGAATGAGGCCGAGCCGCGCCGAGAGCTTGATGAGCGCCAGGTTGCCGATGTTGCCCGTCAGCTCGGCATGCTCCTGCGCGTGTCCGAGCACCAGGTACTGCACGATGAATTCGACGTCGATGATGCCGCCCGGGTCGTGCTTCAGGTCGAACAGCCGCGAGCGGTTGGGATGCCCGTCGAGCATCTTGCCGCGCATGGCGCGTATTTCTTCCTTGAGCGACGCGAGCCCGCGCGGCGCGCGCAGCACGGCGATGCGCAGCGCCTCGAAGGCCTGGCCGATCGCCGCGTCGCCGGCGACGAAACGCGCGCGCGTGAGCGCCTGGTGTTCCCATACCCATGCATTTTTCAGCTGGTAGTCGCGGAAGCTCGCCAGCGGGCTCACCAGCAACCCGCTCGCGCCGTCGGGACGCAGCCGCAGATCGGTTTCGTACAGCATGCCGGCCGCCGTCATGCTCGTCAGCCAGTGGTTGATGCGCTGCGCGAGCCGCGCGTAATTCTCGGCCGCGCCGGGCGCCGCGTCGTCATAGAGAAAGACGAGATCGAGGTCGGAAGCGTACCCGAGCTCCTTGCCGCCGAGCTTGCCGTAAGCGACGATGCCGAAGGCCGGCTCGGGACGATGCCGCTGGCGCAGATAGCTCCATGCGAGCCGGGTCACCTCGCGCAGCAGCACGCACGCGAGATCGGACAGGTGATCGGACAGCGTCTCGAGCGGCAGCGTGCCGGCGAGGTCCTGCGCGACCAGCCGCATCGTCTGCATCTGCTTGAAATGGCGCAGCAGGTCCATCTGCCGCTCGACGTCGCCCTCCGCGGCATCCAGATCGCGCCGCAGGATGCCGGTGACGTGCGGCCAGTCGGGCGCTGCATAAAGCGTGCGCGGGTCGAGCAGCTCGTCGAGCAGTATCGGGTGCTGCGTGACGTATTCCGCGACCCACGGGCTTGCGCTCATGAGCTCGGCCACGCGGTTCAGCGCATCCGGATATTGCTCCAGCAGGGCGAGGTACGCCTCGCGACGGCTCACGCTCTCGAGCAGCTGCAGCACGCGCTCGAGCGTGGCGTCGGGATCGCCATAGCCGCGCGCCGCGGCGATGGTAAGCGGCACCAGCCGGTCGAGACGCGCCTGGCTCGCAGCGGGCATTTCGCGATAGCGCCCGCTGCGGCGCATGGCGGCGAGCCGCTGCTGCACGTCGTGCGCGCGTCGGAAGCCGAGCGCGGTGAGCCGCTCCACCACGGCATCGGCCGCTTCGGCGTCCTGCCACAGAGCGGCGAGCGGGTGCTGCGCCGTGGCCGCGTCGGCGAAAATCTCGCTGAAATGCCGCGACACGTGCGCACGATGCGTTTCGAGCTGCGCCGCGAATTCCTCGTAGCTGCCGCAGCCCATCTCCTGCGCGATGGCGAGGCGCTCGTCGTCGCGCTCGGGCAGCCGGTGCGTCTGCTGATCGTCGGCGTATTGCAGCCGGTGCTCCAGATTGCGCAGGAAAACGTAGGCCGCATCGAGCTCGGCCACGGCCGCCTGCGGCAGCAGCCGGCGTTCCAGCAGCAGCGCGAGCACTTCGAGCGTCGGTTTCGCGCGCAGCAGAGCGTCGCGCCCCCCGCGGATCAGCTGGAACACCTGCACGATGAACTCGATCTCGCGTATGCCGCCGGGGCCGAGCTTGATGTTGTCGGCGATGTCGCGGCGCGCGACTTCGCGCCGCACCTGGTCGTGCAGCTCGCGCATCGACGAGAACGCGCTGTAGTCGAGGTGGCGCCGGAACACGAACGGGCGCACCAGCTCCATGAGCTCGTCGCCGCGGTCGCCGGTCAACGCGCGGCCCTTGATCCACGCGTAGCGCTCCCATTCGCGACCCTGCGTGATGAGGTAGTTCTCCAGCATGTCGTAGCTCATCACCAGCGGCCCGCTGTCGCCGTACGGCCGCAGTCGCGTGTCCACCCGGAACACGTAGCCGTGCTCGGTCAGCTCGGCGAGCGCGGCGATCATGCGGCGCGCCACGCGGGTGAAGTATTCGTGATTGGCAAGCGGTCGCGCGCCGTCCGTGTCTCCGTCCTCGGGATACAGCAGGATGAGATCGATGTCGGACGAGACGTTGAGCTCGCCGCCGCCCAGCTTGCCCATGCCCACCACGTGCAGCTGCTGTCGCTGCCCGCCGGGCCCGCGCGGGACGCCATACTGCCGGGAGAGGTCGGCGTCCACGTGCTCCAGCGCCGCGGTGATCGCAACTTCCGCAAGGGTTGTCGTGCTGTGCGTCACTTCCTGCAGATTCGCAAGACCGTTAAGGTCGCGCACGATGAGACGCAGCATCACCTCCTGCCGCAGCAGCCGCAGAGCGCGGCCGAGGCTCGCATCGTCGACGGTTGCTTCGCGCATCAGCGCGTCCAGCATCTGCTCGCGCGAGCAGGGCACGTCGAACGGCAGGCGCGCGAGCGCGGGCTGCGCCGCGAGCAGCCGTTGCGCATAGCGGCTGTAGCGGCACGCGTGTGCGAGGCGCGCGTCCTCCGTAACAACGTGTAAATCGTTATTCGATTCCATGGATGATCGGGTTAGAATGTCTAAACCGTTGTTTGACTACTGCATTTTCGTTTTTTCAGGCCCTAAGTGACCGCTCCTGCCGCGCTGCGCTGGCTCAAAAAAAGCTCCATCTGGACGTATCGCACGCTCACGTGGGCGATTGTCGTGGTCACCTTCGCGGTCGGCGCCGTCGTGCTCGGCCTGCGCTATTGGCTGCTGCCCAATATCGACAATTTCCGCGAGGACATCGCGCGTGTCGTAAGCAATGCCTCGCGCCAGCATATCGCAATCGGCAAGATCTCCGGCAACTGGGATGGGCTGAGGCCGCGCCTCATCTTTGAGAACGTGACCGTTTTCGATCGTTCCGACCGGCCCGCGCTCGAGCTCGCACGGGTGGACAGTACGCTGTCCTGGCGCTCGCTCGCCGTGATGCGCGTCAGCTTTCATGCACTGGATGTCTATCGCCCGATGCTCGATGTGCGGCGCGATCCGCAAGGCGGCATCTGGGTCGCGGGCATAGAGCTCGATTCGACGGGGAGCGATGGCGGCGGATTCGTCGACTGGCTGCTCGACCAGCCGGACATCGAGATACACGACGCGGGGCTCGAATGGACCGACGAGATGCGCGGCGCGCCGCCGCTCACGCTGAAGCACGTTCGCCTGCAGATCGTCAACCGTGGCCGGCGCCACCGCTTCGGCCTGCAGGCCGAAGCTCCGTCCGATATCGCGCGCGGGCTGGACATTCGCGGCGATCTGCGCGGGCGCAGGCTCGATGCGCTGTCCGAGTGGAACGGGAGGCTTTTCCTGCAGCTCGACTACATCGACATCGCAGCCTGGCGCACCTGGGTGCCGTTCCCGGTCGAATTTCCGCAAGGATCCGGAGCGCTGCGCACATGGCTCACTTTCGATCGCAACGAGCTGACGCAGGCTGTTGCCGACGTGCGTCTCGCCGACGTGCGCACGCGCCTGCGCGAGGATTTGCCGGAGCTCGAGCTCGATACGCTGTCCGGCCGCTTCGGCTGGAAGACGCAGCAGCAGGGCTACGAGATCAGCGCCACCCGGTTGAGCCTCGCGACATCGCGGCTCGGCATCGCGCTGCAACCCACGGATGCGCTGCTGCGCGTGACCAGCGACAAGGAGGGCAACCCGGTCGCCGGCGAGCTGCATGCGAACATGCTCGAGCTGGCGCCGCTCGTCATGCTGGCCGACCGCTTGCCGCTCGACGAGTCGTTGCGCAGGACGGTGACCGACGCCGAGCCGAGCGGCACCATGCACGATGTTGCGCTGCGCTGGAAAGGCCCGTGGCCCAGGCCGAAAAGCTATAGCGCGCGCATGCGCTTCGCGGGCGTCGGCTTCAAGCGCCTGGAGCACGTGCCCGGCTTGACCGGCATCACCGGCACGGTGGACGCCACCGAAAAAGGCGGCACGCTCATTGCGACAGTGGAGCGCGGCAGCCTGGACCTGCCCCAGGTTTTTCGCGAAGCCATTCCTCTCGATACCGCGAGCGGGAATGTCACCTGGGCGTTCACCAGGGACGGCCTCGACCTGCGATTCCACAACGTTGCGGCTGCGAATGCGGATTTCTCCGGCACGGCAGCGGGCGCCTATCATCGCCGCGCCGTCGGCAGCGACGAAATGGACATCACCGGCAGCCTGACGCGCGCCGATGCCCGCGCCACCGCGCGCTACCTGCCCGTGAAGCTGCTGAAGGATCAGCGGCCGTGGTTCGAGCGTGCCTTCGTCGCGGGACACTCGAATGACGTGCGCTTCCGCGTGAAGGGCAAGACCGGGGACTTCCCGTTTCCAGACAACAAGGGCGGCATTTTCTCGGTCAGCGCGAAAATCACCGACGGCATACTCAATTATGCCGACGACTGGCCGCGCATCGAGCACATCCAGGGCGACCTGCAGTTCCGCGGGCGGCGCATGGATATACTCGCCAGCCAGGCGAGCATCTTCACGGTGAAGCTTGCCAGGGTGCAGGCGAGCATACCGAACCTCGATACGCGCACGCCGATGCTCACGGTCGGCGGGGAAGCGGAAGGACCCACGGCCGATTTCCTCGGCTTCATCGCGAAAAGCCCGGTGAACGACATGCTGGACAGGTTCACCGAGGAAACGCGCGCACAGGGGCGCGGCAAGCTCGCGCTCAAGCTCGTGCTTCCGCTCGCGAACCTGCGCGAGACGCGCGTGAACGGCGTGTACACCTTCGTCAACAACAACATCGTCGTCGACAGCGCGATTCCGCCCATAGACCAGGCGGGCGGCCGGCTCGAATTCACGGACTCGTCGGTGCGCGTGCCGAGCGCGACCGGCATCTTCCTCGGCGGACCGGTAACGCTCAATGCGAGCACGGCGCGCGACGGCGTGATACGCATCGGCATGACGGGGCGCATCAACGCCGACAATGTGCGCAAGCTCGGCAACGATGCATCGATCATGCAGCACCTGCGCGGCGCGACCGACTGGCGCGGCAGCTTCATCGTGCGCAAGAAGGCCGCCGACCTCGTCATCGAGTCGACGCTGCAGGGCATGGCGTCCGATCTGCCGTCGCCGTTCGGCAAGGCCGCTTCGGAAATGATTCCGCTGCGACTCGAACGCCGCCTCGGCGCCGGACAGGAGCGCATGGCGTTCAACTACGGCCGTGTTGCGAGCGGGCAGTTCGCGATGCGCAGCGAGGGCAAGCGCACGACGATAGACCGCGGCGTGGTGCGCTTCGGCGGCGGGCCCGCGGGCGAGCCCGACAAGCCGGGCGTGTGGATGAGCGGCACGATCAGGCTGCTCGATTTCGACGGGTGGCTCAAGTTCGCAGGCGAAGGCGAAGGCGAGGGCGAGACCAGCTACATGGTCAACGGCATGGATCTCAAGATCGCGCAGACGGACGTTTTCGGACGGCGCTTTCACGATCTTGCCATCGCGGCGACCACGGCGGGCGGCGCGGTGCAGATCACGGCGACGGCGCAGGAGCTCGAAGGCACGGGCACATGGCGGCCGCAGGGCAAAGGGCGGCTGACGGCGCGCCTCAAGCGGCTCGTCGTGCCGGCAGCGGAGACACGGCTCACCGAGCTGCACGACAAGCCCGCGACGCCGGCCAAGCCGCCAGAGCTGCCGGCGCTCGACATCGTTGCCGAGACTTTCCAGCTCGGACAGAAGCAGCTCGGGCGGCTCGAGCTCAACGCAGTGCACGAGAACCGGGACTGGCGCATCGAACGCCTGCGCATCACGAACCCGGACAGCACGCTCGCGGCCGACGGCGTGTGGCAGGCGTGGCTGTCGCAGCCGCGCACCCAGCTCAACGTGCGGTTCGACGTCAACGACATCGGCAGGACGCTGACCCGCTGGGGTTTCCCGGAAGGCGTGCGGCGCGGCACCGCGAAGATCGAGGGCACGCTGAACTGGACGGGCAGTCCGCAGGAGTTCGACTATCCCACGCTCGGCGGCAATCTCGTCATCGATGCCGCGCGCGGCCAGTTCGTGAAGCTCGAGCCGGGTATCGCCAAGCTCCTCGGCATCCTCTCGCTCCAGGCGCTGCCGCGGCGGATCACGCTCGACTTCCGCGACATCTTCAGCGAAGGCTTCGCGTTCGACGCGATCATCGGCGCGCTCACCATATCGCGCGGCGTGGTGAGCACCGACAACCTGCGCATAGTGGGCCCGTCCGCACAGGTCGTCATGAACGGCGTCGTTGATCTCGCGCGCGAGACTCAGGGCCTGTTCGTGCGCGTGAATCCGCATATTTCCGACAGCCTGTCCATCGCGGGCGCGCTGATCGGCGGGCCGGTCGCCGGCGTCGCTGCTTTCCTCGCGCAGAAGCTGCTGAAAGACCCGCTCGACCAGATCGCAGGCTTCGACTACGGCATCACCGGCACGTGGAGCGATCCGCAGGTCGCCAAGCTCGAGCGCGCCGACGCCGTCAAGCAGGAGTCGACGCCGTGAGTGCCGTGCTAACATCGCTGCGCGCGTGGGCGGGGGCTGTGCTGTGCGTATGCGCGTGCGCTGCCGCTGCAGCGGAGACGTACGCCATACCGCCCGATCTCTGGGATCGTCCGCGCAGCGCGCGCGCGGTGCTCGATCATCCGGCCGTGCAGCAGGCCGTGCGTGCCTATCTCGCGCAGGCCGGCCGCAAGCTCGTGATCCACCATCCCGCGGGGCAGGAACCGCTGCTGTACGCGGAAGAGCTGCGCTCGTGGCTGATCGCGCTCGCCGTCAACGGCGAGGATATCGCGCTGCGTCCCGACCGCAATCGCGGCGAACCTTTCACTTTGGAAGTGATGCAATGAGCACCCGATTACGAACGACTGGCCGTCGCAATGCCGGGACGCCGGCTGCGTCCGACGTGCCCGCCGGCATCGTGCGCGTCGCGGCCGTGCAGATGGCCTCGGGCCCGCACGTCGAGGCGAATCTCAAGGAAGCGGGGCGGCTGATCGAGATCGCCGCGCAGCAGGGCGCCAGGCTCATCGGCCTTCCCGAGTACTTTCCGATCATGGGCCTGCGCGACGACGACAAGGTGAAAGTGCGCGAGCAGCCGGGCAAGGGCCCGATACAGAGCTTCCTTTCCGAAGCGGCGAAGCGCCACGGCGTGTGGATCGTGGGCGGCTCCGTGCCGCTGGTCGCGACGGTCGAGAACAAGGTGCGCAACAGCACCCTGGTGTACGACGATCAGGGCCGCGAGGTTGCGCGCTACGACAAGATTCACCTCTTCGGCTTCGAAATGGGCGACGAGCGTTATTCCGAGCAGGTGACCATAGAGCCCGGCGACAGCGTCGTGACGTTCGAGACGCCGTTCGCTCGCGTCGGGCTGTCCATCTGCTACGACCTGCGCTTTCCGGAGCTGTATCGCGCAATGGGCAAGGTCGATCTCATCATGGTGCCGTCGGCGTTCACGGAAACGACCGGCAAGGCGCATTGGGAAACGCTGATCCGCGCGCGCGCCATCGAGAACCTCGCGTACGTCGTAGCACCCGCGCAGGGCGGCTATCACGTCAATGGCCGCGAGACCCATGGCGACTCGATGATCGTCGATCCCTGGGGCGTCGTGCTCGACCGGCTGCATCGCGGCTCGGGCGTGGTGGTGGCTGGCGTCAATCTTGCGTATCTTCAGCGCTTGCGGCAAAGCCTGCCGGCGCTGAGCCACCGCACGCTGCACCAGTGCTGAGCACTGCCGACGATTGAAACGCGGCCCGCGCGGCCGCATATACACCCACCTGCCGTCTTTTTGGATCGGATCCGACGTGTCACTGCAAACCAGACCCGAAACCGCGTTCGCCACCGCGAGCGATATCCTGCTTGCGCCGCATTCGCTCGATCACCGGCAGCTGCAGGCTGTCTTCGGTGAAATCCTCACCCACAGCGTGGATTACGCCGACCTCTACTTCCAGTACAGCCGCAGCGAGTCGTGGAGCCTGGAAGAGGGCATCGTGAAGTCCGGCAGCTTCAACATCGATCAGGGCGTGGGCGTGCGCGCGGTCACCGGCGAGAAGACGGCCTTCGCCTACTCCGACGACATCAGCTTCGATGCGCTGCAGGCGGCGGCGCATGCGACGCGCGCAATCGCACGTCAGGGCCAGTCGGCGACCACGCAGGTCGCGCGCATGAACGACGGGCGCGCGCTGTATGCGCCGCAGGATCCGATCGCGAGCCTGAAAGATGCCGAGAAGGTCGCGCTCCTGGAGCGGCTGGAGCGGCATGCGCGCGGCCTCGATCCGCGTGTGACGCAGGTGATGGCGTACCTCGCCGGCGAATACGAAGTCGTGCTGGTCACGCGCAGCGACGGCGTGCAGGCGGCCGACGTGCGGCCCCTGGTCCGCGTCTCGGTGCAGGTCATCGTCGAGCACGAAGGCCGCCGCGAGCAGGGCAGCTTCGGCGGCGGCGGGCGTTTCAATTACGAGTACTTCACCGACGACGTGCTGCGCGAGTACGCGCGCAAGGCGGTCGACCAGGCGTTGGTGAATCTCGACGCGCGTCCCGCGCCGGCGGGCACCATGACCGTCGTGCTCGGTCCGGGCTGGCCCGGCGTGCTGCTGCACGAGGCGGTCGGGCACGGCCTCGAAGGCGATTTCAACCGCAAAGGGACTTCCGCGTTCAGCGGGCGCATCGGCGAGCGCGTCGCAGCGCCCGGCGTGACCGTGGTGGACGACGGCACGATCGCCAGCCGCCGCGGCTCGCTCAACATCGACGACGAAGGCAATGCGACGCAGCGCAACGTGCTGATCGAGGACGGCGTGCTGAAAGGCTATCTCCAGGACAGCCTGAACGCGCGCCTGATGGGTGTGCCGCCGACCGGGAACGGCAGGCGTGAATCGTACGCGCACATTCCGATGCCGCGCATGACGAACACCTTCATGCTCAACGGCGATCGCGACCCGCAGGAGATCATCGGCTCCGTGAAGAACGGTTTGTATGCCGTGAACTTCGGCGGCGGGCAGGTCGACATCACGAGCGGCAAGTTCGTGTTCTCGGCATCCGAGGCGTACGTGATCGAGAACGGCAAGCTCACGCACCCGGTGAAAGGCGCAACGCTTATCGGCAACGGCCCCGATGCGCTCACGCGCGTGTCGATGATAGGCAACGACATGGCGCTCGACTCGGGTGTGGGCACCTGCGGCAAGGAAGGACAAAGCGTGCCGGTCGGCGTCGGCCAGCCGACGCTGAAGATCGAGGGACTAACGGTCGGCGGAACCGTCTGACGACGGTCCCGGTGAGGCGAGAGGAGGGAGGCGGGAGGCGCAGAAGCATGCGCTGCGCGACGGTTCAATGCGAATGTCGCCGGGACATTTGTCGCGCGCTGAATTCCGCTTTCTCATGACACTTTTCCCCGGCCTCGCCGTGCCGCCTCTCGCCTCCCCCCTCCCGCCTCCCGTATAATGCGTTGATTCCACGTTGAGAGTTCACGCAATGCCGTACCAGACCGACGATTTGCGCATCAAGGAGATCAAGGAGCTCGTTCCGCCGTCGCACGTGCTGCGCGAGTTCGGCCTGACCGAGAAAGCCGCCAGGACCGTGTTCGAGACGCGGCAGGCGGTGCATCGCGTGCTGCACGGCGCCGACGACCGGCTGGTGGTGATCATCGGGCCGTGCTCCATCCACGACGTCAAGGCGGCGAAGGAATATGCCGAGCGGCTGAAGGAAGCGCGTGCGCGCCTCGAGCGCGATCTGCTCATCGTCATGCGCGTGTACTTCGAGAAGCCGCGCACCACCGTCGGCTGGAAAGGCCTCATCAACGATCCCAACCTCGACGGCAGCTTCCGCATCAACGAAGGCCTGCGCGTCGCTCGCCAGCTGCTGCTCGAGCTCAACGAAAGCGGCATGCCGGCCGGCTGCGAATTTCTCGACATGATCACGCCGCAATACATCGCCGATCTCGTGTCGTGGGGCGCCATAGGCGCGCGCACGACCGAGAGTCAGGTGCATCGCGAGCTCGCATCGGGCCTGTCATGCCCGGTGGGCTTCAAGAACGGCACCGACGGCAACATCAAGATCGCGGTGGACGCGATACGCGCTGCACAGGCGCCGCATCATTTCCTCTCGGTCACCAAGGCCGGGCATTCGGCGATCGTGTCGACCACGGGTAACGAGGACTGTCATCTCATCCTGCGCGGCGGCAAGCAGCCTAACTTCGACGCCGCGAGCGTAGACACAGCCGCGAAAGGGATGGCCGAATGCGGCATTCCGGCGCGCATCATGATCGACTTCAGCCACGCGAACAGCAGCAAGAACCCCGCGAAGCAGGTGGAGGTCGCGCAGGACGTGGCGCGCCAGCTCGCCGCGGGCGACGACCGCATTTGCGGCGTCATGGCCGAAAGCCACCTGAAGTCCGGCCGCCAGGACCTTGTGCCCGGCAAGCCGCTTGCGTATGGGGTCAGCATCACCGACGGCTGCATCGGCTGGGAAGAAAGCCGCGGCATGCTCGACGTGCTCGCCGACGGTGTGCGCAAGCGCCGCATCAAGGCGGAAGCCGACGCGCAATAAGCGTTTCTGCACCATGGCCGCACGGCGCGTGATCTGCGCGTGGGCTGCGGCCATTGCGTGGTGCGCCGCTCACGCGGCCGGGACGACGCTTACCGATGATCGCGGTGCTGCGGGTCCCGTATCCCGCCCTGCTGCGCGCATCGTCACGCTGTCTCCCCATCTGACCGAGCTGGTCTTCGCGGCGGGCGCGGGTGCGCGCCTGGTCGCGGTGCCGCGCTACAGCGACTATCCCGAAGCGGCGAAGACGCTGCCCCGGATCGGCGATGCAACGCGCGTCGATCTCGAGCGCGTGCTCGCGCTGCGCCCCGATCTCGTGCTCGCATGGAAGAGCGGCAATTCGGCTGCGGACATCGAGCGCCTGGAAGCGCTCGGCCTGCGCGTGTACGTGAGCGATGCCGCCGCGCTGGGCGATGTGGCGCGGTCGGTACGCGCGATCGGCGTGCTTGCCGGCACGGCGCTGGCAGCCGAGCGGCAGGCAGCCGAGTTCGAACGCCGCATCGCCGCATTGCATGCGCGCTATGCGGGCGCTGCGCCGCTGCGCGTGTTCTACCAGATCTGGGACCGCCCGCTGCTCACGGTGAACGGCGCTCATCTCATCAGCGACGTGCTGCGCGTGTGCGGCGGTGTCAACGTCTTTGCCGACGCGCCGCTGCTCACGCCGTCGGTGTCGCTCGAGGCGCTGATCGCGGCGCGTCCCGATGTGGTTCTCGGCGGCAGCTCGGCCATGACGGCTCGGGAATTTGCGGCGCAGTGGCGCTCGCATCGTGTCGCGGCCGCGGCGAGCCTTCCGGTGCGTTACGTATCGCCGGATCTCATTCAACGCGCGACGCCGCGCATCGCCGAGGGCGCGGCCGTCGTCTGCGAGGCCCTGCATGAGCTTCGCGCGGCGCCTGCGCACTGAAGCCGTGCCTGGCTGTTTTTGCGTCGCCGTTTCCGCCGCCTCTTCTCAAATTCCGAGCTCCGGAAGCATTTCCATGCATGCTTGACATGCCGTAAGGGTTGACTGAGACTGCCCGCACTTATGCGAGCTCCGGGTCTATGAAACCGGAGTCTTCGTGCAACATGCCAACGAGCGCGTGACAACGCGCAGCGCGACAGAAGAAGGAACCGGGGACGACGTCTTGCCTCAAGACGCCGTCCGCCATTTCACCGTTGCGAAAAGGAGGGAGCATGGTCTACACGGAGAAGAGCCGCTGGACGCTCATCATCGGCGTCATCATGGTGGCGTACGCGTACCTGGTCCAAAGCAATCTCCTGGCGCCAGTCATCAAGTTTCTCAACACCAGCCGCTATACCGGGGAGATGTCCACCCTGGCGTATGCCTTCGGCGGCATCGCCCTGGCCGTCGGCCTGTGGCAGCTCTACGGCAGGCACAAGGAAGGCCAGCTGGACTACTACCTGTCGAGCGTGGCGGGCGTGATGTTCATCATGCTGGTCGCTTTCGTCGTGAAGTGGGGCCTCGATCCGCTCATGGCGAAATGGGGACACGATGCGCAGCCCGCACTCGGCTTCAATTTCGCGAGCGTGCTCAATCTGAACTACGTGGTGATGGGCATCATCGCCGGCATCGTGATCGTCAACGTATTCAATGTTCCCAGCTGGGCGCAGCACGGCGTGCGGCTGTCGCGCCTGGGACTCAAGACGGGCGTCATACTGCTCGGCTCGCTGTACAGCTTTGCGGAGCTCGCGCAGCTCGGCAAGCTCTCCATCGTGCTGATCGGCGTGTTCGTGCTCGGCTCCATGTGGCTCGTGCTGGTCGTGGGCACGCGGCGCAATCTCCCGAATTCGATGACGGGCGTGCTCTCCGCCGGCGTCGGCGTGTGCGGCGTGTCGGCGGCGGTCGCCGCGGCGCCGGTGGTGCAGGCGAAGTCGCTGGAGATCGCCTACACCATAGGCACGATATTGCTGTTCGGCGTGCTCTGCATGTTCGCGTTCCCGATCATCGGCAAGAGCCTCGGCATGGGGCCGATACAGTTCGGCGCGTGGGCCGGCACCGGGATACTGAATTCCGCGCAGGTCGCGGGTGCGGCGCTCGCGTTTCAGCCGACCGGGATAGAGACGCTGAAGGTCGCGGAGATCTTCAACATCACCCGCGTGCTGTTCCTCCCGATCATCGTGGTGTGGCTCGCCGTGTGGTACGTGCGCCGCGAGGAAGCGGCTGCGCGCCACGTCGAAAAAGTCGACATCATGTCGGTCATCGTCGGCAAGTTCCCGGTGTTCGTCCTGGGCTTCATCCTCATGTTCCTGCTGTCGTCCACGGGCATCTTCGCCCCGGCGCGCCACTACCAGGGCGCGTACTTCGACAACAGCGACAAGGTCATGGTCAGGACCGATCGCAGCGGCAAGGAGATCAACAATCTCCTGAAGGACACGGACGTCGAGCTGCTGACGAAGGACATGGAGAAGGTGAAGCGCGACGATCAGCGTGCCGCGCTGCAGCGCCTGATCGACGGCCGCAAAGTCATGTCCGAGGACGACGACGACACGCTGCGCGGCCTGCAGAACGCGAAGGTCATGTCCAAGGAAGGCGGGGCGGTGCTCGCCAGGGCGCACCGCGCGGTGCGGCACACGGCGCCCAAGGTCGCGAGGTTCCGCGATCTCATCGCCTGGTTCTTCACCTTCGGCCTCGTAGGTCTCGGCATGCAGATCACCGTCGCCTCGATCAAGCAGGCCGGCGGCCAGCCGCTCGTCATCGGCTCCATCATCGGCGTCATCAAGGCGGTGGGGTCGCTCGTCGTCGTCTGGCTGCTCGTCCACGAGTCCATCTAGGGAGTCCGTCATGGAAGAGAAATTCGATCGCGGATCGGCACTGACCATCTTCAAGAACGACCGTGCCGAGGACATTGTCGCGCTGGTCATCGCGCTGATCATCGCCTTGCTCGTCTACCTGTTCGTGTGAATCCGCGCCCGGGCGTCGGCGACGCATGCCGCCGGCCCCCGGGCGGGCCGGGCGTGCTGGACGCCAAACGCATACTGCTCGCGAGCCACGGCACTGCCGGAGCGCTTGCGGCCGACGAGGCTGCGCTCGGATTGTGCGGGGGCGCGGGGGTAAGCCTGTTCCATCTCACGATCGTGCCCGACCTGTGGCGCGGCATGATGGGCGACGACTGGCTCAACAACGCGACGACGCGCGATGTCTACTGCAAGCACGTCGAGTCGGAGCTCGGCCGGGAAATCGAAGCGCACCGGCAGGCGCTCGAGCCGCGCGTGGCGTCACGCGGCGTGTCGTATCGTTCGCGTGTCATGCTGGGCAAGCCGGCGCAGTGCGTGCTGGCGTTCGCCGGGGAAGTGAAGCCCGACGTCGTCGTCATCGGATCGCCGCGCCCTCGCGGCACGGCCGGGCTGCGATCGCGCATGGACGTCGAGAAGCTCGTCGTCGGCCTGCGTGCATCGCTCCTCATCGTGCCTTATCCCGGACGCGCCGGTGACGGCGATTGAGCCGGCGGCGGCAGACGCAGCGTGGGTGTCTGTCGACACGCCGCTGACCGTTGCGCAGCTCGCGGAGTTCTGCCGCGATCTCGAGCGCCTGTATCGCATCAACCCGTATCTCGAATTCCGTCATTGGCGTGACGCGGGCGAAGGCCGCTACGCCGCCGCGTGGCGCAATGGCAGCAACACGCGCAACTTCGCATTCGAGCTGGCAGTCGAGCACAACTCCGATCGTGACTTCATCGTGCGCTACGACTGCGGGATCAAGCGCTCGACGCAGTTCCGCATCGAGCCGTCGCCTGTGGGCAGCCGTCTGATCATCACCGACGATTACAGCGGCGCCCCGGCGCCGGATGCGCTGGAGGCGGGCGAGATCGATCGCAGCCTGCACGGGTGGGGCATGGCGCTGCACCAGTACCTGCAGCGCGAGGCGCGCTGGAGCCGGTATGCGCTATGGCGATGGTACATGCGGCGCGTATGGCTGCCGATGAAGCCGGCGGCCCGGCGCATCACTTTCATGCTGCTCCTCATCACCGCCGCGGAGATCGCGGTGATCGCGCTGGTGATGGCTGTCTACTGGGCGGAGCAGCTGCGGTAGTCCTCCGCCTGCAGCGGGAGTGCCAGGAAAATTACTTCAGCACCGGCGCGGCGGCGAGCTTCATCAGCCGGGTCGGCTCGATGATGTGGCCGTCGAGTCCCGCGTCGCGTATCGTTCCTCCGTATGCCACCGTCAGCAGCTGGCTGTAATAGGTGACCGGCATATTGAGCGACGTGCCGTAGCGTTGGTTGATTTCCGACTGGTACACCTCGACGTTCGCCTGGCATAGCGGGCACGGCGTCACGATCATGTCGGCGCCGTGATCGTATGCCGATTCCACGATCGCCTTGATCTGCGCCTGGCTCTTCTCCGGCTCCGAAAAGGCGAGCGCGCCGCCACAGCACGTGACCTTCTGGTCGTATTGCTCGGCGGCCTCGCCGCCCGCGACCTGCACCAGCCGGTCGAGGTATTTCGGGTTCTCGAACGATTCGCCGGCGATGCCGAACGGCCGGTTGGTCTGGCAGCCGACGTAGCCCGCGAAGCGCATGCCGCGCAGCGGTTTCACCACCGGCTCTGCGAGCCCTTCGTATCCGACGTCCTCTATCAGCACCTCCACCATGTGCCGCACGCTCGCGTTGCCCTTGTATTCCAGGCCCGCTGCCTTGAGCGCTTCGTTGGTGTCGGCCATCAGCTCCGCGCTGGCGTCGAGCCTCTCGCGCGTCTCGCGCGCCCCCAGCCAGCATGCCGCGCAGGTCGCGACGATGTCCTGGCCCGGCAGATGGCGCTGCGCGAGGGCGAAGTTGCGCGCGTTCATCGCATGGCGCGGCCGCTCGCCGGCGCCGGCATAGCTGATGGAGCCGCCGCAGCAGTTCCAGTCCGGTATCGGCGTGAGCTGCACGCCGAGCGTCCTGCACATCGCATCGGTCGAGGCGAGATAGTTCGACGCCGACGCCTTGAGCTGCGACGAGCAGCCGGGATAGAACGCGTAGTGCTTGTCCATAAGACTTCCTTTACGGCGCCGACTGCATGCGGCGCTGCTCGATCTCCCGCGCCTTCGCGAGCATCGCCTGTATGCCCCGGGTGTCCTTGCAGCGGTGCCCGCCGAAGAGCTCGAAAGGATTGAGGCGCTTCGCCTTGAGCAGCGCAAGGCCGATCGCGCGCATGCCCCAGGCATTGCGTATGCCCTGGGCAAGTCCGTCGCGGAAATAGAGGCCGAGCGTGAGCTTCAACTCGTTCACGCGGCCGGTCCGGGTGCAGTTCTCCCAGAACTGGACAGAGAACCGGCGCGTCGGCTGGTTCTTCGGCGCAAGGCCGAGCCGGTGCGCGTAGGTGGCGAGACCGTGCATGATCTGCGTGACCGGGACCTGGCGCGGGCAGCGCACGACGCAGTTGTAGCAGGAGGTGCACATCCACATGGCGTCGGACGCGAGCACCGCCTCGCGCTTGCCGGCGCGGATCATCATGAAGATCTTCTGCGGCGGGTGCGCCCAGTGCGGGCCGAACGGGCACGAGCCCGAGCATACGCCGCATTGCATGCACATCTTCACCGATTCGCCGCCTTCGACGCGCGCCTCGACCTCCTTCAGGAAGTCGTTTCCGTAGCGCGCGATACCCTGCTGACGTTCGCTCATGGTCGCGCTCTCACGCAAAGCCCTTCATCGGGGACGGTCCTATTTCCACGATCTTCGCCACGTATTCTTCGATCAGCTGCGGCACCCGGTCGACGTCCGTGATGGCCACCTCGTAGCTCGCCACGCGCTCGGTCTCCAGCGCGAGCTGCTTCAGGGTGTCGTCGATCTTGCTCATGCGGTAGGACGCGAGCTCCGAGCCCTTCACGAAGTGGCACTGGTAATCGTCGCCGTGCTTGCAGCCCATCATCATCACCCCGTCCCAGCCGCCGTTGAGCGCGTCCGTGATCCAGATGGTGTTGACCGATCCGAGGCAGCGCACCGGGATGATGCGCACGAAAGCGCTGTACGCCTTGCGCTGCGCGCCGGCCATGTCGAGAGCGGGGTAGGCGTCGTTCTCGCAGGCGAGCACCAGGATGCGCGGCTTCTCGGAGAACTCGTCCGGGATGTCGACCGCCTTGATCTGGCTGCCGACGGTGTCCGGAGAATAGTTTTCGAAGGAGATCACGCGCACCGGGCACGCGCCCATGCACGTGCCGCAACGCCGGCAGCGCGACTCGTTGAATTGCGGATAGCCCTGCTCGTTCTCGTCGATCGCGCCGAACGGGCACTCGACGGTGCAGCGCTTGCACTGCGTGCAGGCATCGAGCCGCACGATGGGGTAGGACAGATCGCCCGAGCGTGGATGCGCCGCGCGGCCGAGCGCTGCGTTTTCTGCGGCCTGTATCGCTTTCAGCGCCGCGCCGGTCGCGTCGTCGATCGACTGCTCGATGTCCATCGGTCGGCGCACCGGTCCCGCGGCGTAGATGCCGGTGCGGCGCGTCTCGTACGGAAAGCAGATGAAGTGCGAATCGGTGAGGCCGTGCTTCAACTGCGGCAAGTCCTTGCCCTGCCGGTACTTGAGGTTGAGCACCGACACGGCTTTGGCCTGCTCCTCGGGCGGCAGATCGATGTTCACGCCGGAGTTCGGCACGAGACCGGTGGCCAGCACGACGAGGTCGGCGTCGAGCTCCGTCTCCCCGTCGAGGATGAGGTCGTGCATGCGGATGCTGCAGCGGCCTTCCGCCGCCGACACCGAAGCGACCTTCGCCTTGGTGAAGGTGACGCCCGCGCGCTGTGCGCTGCGATAGAAATCCTCCGTCATCCCGGGCGTGCGCAGGTCCGTATACAGAATCACCGTGTCGATGGCGGGATTCGCCTGCTTGAAGTACAGCGCCTGCTTGATGCTGGTGTTGCAGCAATGCCCGGAGCAATACGGCAGATGCCCGCCGGTCTCGTCGCGCTGTCCCGCGCACTGGATGAACGCCACGCTTTTCACCGTCGCGCCGTCGGACGGCCTGTGGATCTCGCCGCCGTTCGCCGCGACGGCGAGCCGCTCGAGCCCGGCATGATCGACGACGTCGGCAATCGTTCCTCCGCCGAGCTGCGGCAGTTTCGCGATGTCGTACGTCTCGAAGCCTGTCGCCTGCACGATTGCGCCGACCTCCTCGGTCGTCTCGCCGCCATCGCCGGCTGCGATACGCACCGCGAAGCGGCCGGGCGCGCCGCTCGTTTCCGCAATCGTCGCGCTGCGATACACCTTGATCTTCGGATGGTGCTCGACTTTCGAGACGAGCTCGGGTATGCCCGTGGCGACGGGGTAGGCGTGCGGCGTTTTCGCCGGCGCGCGCTTCCACAGCCTGCCCGTCCAGCCGCCCAGCTCGGCCTGTTTCTCGACGATCACCGCCTCGTATCCCGCTTCGGCGATGGAGAGCGCGGCGGTGAGGCCGGAAATGCCGCCGCCCACCACCAGCACTCTTCTGCTGTGCCCGGTGCCGGCGTTGCCCTGCGGCGTCACGATCTTGCGCGCTTCGATCGCGCCCATGCGCATGTAGTCGGCGGCCATTTCCTGCGTGGTCTCGCGGCCGGCGTCGGTGTCCGGCTGGCACCAGATCACGCCCTCGCGCAGGTTGGCGCGCGCCACCGCGGCGCCCGGCAGACGGAAGGCGTCGACCTTGGCGCGGCGCGAGCACGCGGCGATCAGCACGTTGGTCACGCCGTCGTTGGCTATGTCGTCGCGTATGCACTGCACGCCCTGCGCGCTGCAGAGAAAATCATGCTCGCGCACGAGCTCGATCTTGCCTTCCTTCTTCGCGATTGCGGCGAGCTGCGCGGTGTCCAGGCGCTCGCCGATGCCGCATCCCCGGCAGATGTACGCCGCCGCTTTCATGTCGCCCATCTCAGGAAGCCTCCGTTCCCGCTGCGCGGTTCACCACCTGCAGCGCACGCATCGCTGCGGCGGTCGCGTGCTGCGCCGAGCGGTTGACGTCGAGCGGGCCCGCCGCGCAGCCGGCGGCGAATATCCCTGTGCCGGGCCGGTCTTCGAGAAAGCCGCTGGTGTCGCCGATGACATCGGCAGGCAGATCGGCTGCCGTCACCGAAGGCTGCATGCCGACGGCGAGGACCACGAGATCGTGCTCGGTCGCGTAGCGGTGTGCGCCTTCGGTGTTGACGCCGTGCAGCACGAGGTTGCCGTTCCTGTCTTGTTCGATACGAGCCACCTTCGACTTCACGAACGTCACTGATGGGTCTTTCAGCACGCGCTGATAGAAATCCTCGAAGCGGTCGATGGCGCGGATGTCGATGTAGTACACCGTCGACTTCGCGGCGTCGCCGTACGCCTCGCGCACGTATTGGGTCTGCTTGAGCGTCGCCATGCAGCAGATGCGCGAGCAGTGGCGCAGGTGGTTCTCGTCGCGCGAGCCGGCGCACTGGATGAACGCGATGTTCTTCGCCTCGGCGCCGTCGGAGGGCCGCAGCAGCTTGCCCGCCGTCGGTCCATGGGGATCGGCGAGACGCTCGAATTCCACGCTGGTCATCACGTTGGCATAGCGGCCGTAGCCGTACGGCTGTATGCGCGCCGCGTCGTACGGCTGCCAGCCCGTGGCCCAGACGATCGCGCCGACCGTGAGCTGCATCGTCGTCGGCTGCATGTCGAGATCGATCGCGCCGTAGCGGCACGCGGCTTTCGCTTTTTCCGCGTCCGGCGTGCCTATGACTGACGGATCCAGGACGTAGCGCTCGGGGTACGCCATTGCGTGCGGCAAGTATGCCGCCTTGATTTTCGCGAGGCCGTAATTGGACGGATCCGCTACGGTGACGCTCACCGCTTCGGCGCAGGCGCCGCACGCAGTGCAGTTTTCGTTCACGTATCGCGGCGCAACTCTCACCGTGACGGTATAGTCGCCGCGGCTGCCGTCGATGCCGGTCACCTCCGCCATGGTCATCACGCGCACGTTCGGATTGCCCTTGAGACGGCGCAGATTGATTTCCAGCCCGCACGTCGGGTGGCACAGCTTGGGGAAGTAGCGGTAGAGCAGCGGCGTGCGGCCGCCCAGCGTAGGGCTCTTTTCCACCAGGATCACGTGCTTGCCGCATTCGGCGGCTTCGAGGGCCGCAGTGAGCCCGCTCAGGCCGCCGCCGACCACCAATATGGTGTCCGCCGTCGCTATGCCGCGTGTTTCATTCGTCATCGCCATCCTCGTACATCGCGTCCTGCTCGGCCTCGCGGCGTGCAGCCGCCTCGCGCGCCGTGGTTGCGGCCTGCTGATGCAGGCGTTCGCTGCGCTGTGCGGCCGCTTCCTGCCTCACCGGGATCGTCACTTCGCCGAACAGCGCCTGCTTCATATAGCGATAGGCGAAGTGCAGCAGCTTCTCGTCGTCCGCCAGCAGCTCGGCATGGGCCGCAGGATCGAGATCGAACAGCGAGACGAAGCCGGGGCTCGCAACGAACTGGCGGAATCCGTCCACGTCGTAGCTCGCCAGGAAGAAAAGCTGCAGGCTGCGCGCGCTCGGCGCACCGATGGCGGGTCCCGCAGAGCGTTTCTTGAGCACGATCTGGCGCCATTCGCGATTCATGCGGTCGTATTCCTCGACGCCCTGTTCCTCGCGATACTGACGCACCGTCTGCACGCGGTCCTCGAAGTGCCCGAGGCAATGGTCCTCCTTCACCGCGAAGTACGTGTCCTCCTCGCTCGCGGCGTCCTTCTTGCGCATCGACAGCAGGCCGAGCGCGTAATAGCGGCATGCGGAAGGCCGGTCCTCGTACACGCCGCAGCCTTCCGGCGTGAGGAACACGCACGCCGACGAGTCGCTGCGCGTCGCGAGCTTGAGCCCGGGCATGCCATGCGCGTCCATCGCGTAGTCGGTGGTCGCGCGGTCGATCAGATCGCGTGCGGTGACGCCCAGCCGCTTCTTCAGCCGCAGGATGTCGTAGGGCGCGAGCATGATGTCCGCGTTATGGCAGCACTTGTTGAAGCACGGTATGCCTTTGCGGCACCGGAAACGGAATTCGTCATCGAGGCCGAGCTGCACCGGCTCGATGGGCGAGCACGGCGCGGGATCGTTCACGTCCCGCGCCATGCCGGTCGAAGCGAAGGGCGCAGCGGACGGTTGCCCGTCCGCCGGCCCGGTTGCGGCGTCGCTGCTCACTTGACGAGCTGCTTGTAAGGCACTTTCTTCAGCGACCACTTCTTCGCCTTACGGTCGTACGTCGAGTTGACGAAGCACTTCCAGTTCTCGTCGTCGATGAAGTTGTAGTCCGTGTGGTAGTAGAAGCCCGGGTAGCGCGTTTCCTTGCGGAACTGGATGTGCTTCAGATGCGCTTCCGCCGTCAGCACGCGATGGTAGTTCTCCCAGGCACGCAAGAGCTCGTGCAGGTCCTTCGCGCGCATCTTGAGCGAATCTTCCTTCAGCATCTCGAGCTTCTGCTCGGCGACCTGCAGCATCTTGTCGTTGGTCTTGTAATAGGTCGCCACGCCGCCCACGTACTCGTCCATGATCTTCTGCAGCCGGAACTGCAGCATCTTGGGCGTGATGTAGTGCGGGTTCACGTCGATCGCGGTGGTGTAGTCCTTGTGTTCGAGGAAATTGCGCACCGGGCGGTACACCTCTTCGGCGATTTCCTGCGCCGAGCGCTCGAGCTCGGGTTTCCAGTCCTTGTTGTCGAGCGCGTACTTCACCATCGCCTTGGACGCGATGCGGCCTTCGGTGAACGAGCCGGAAGAGAACTTGTGTCCCGATGCGCCCACGCCGTCGCCTGCGGTGAACAGGCCTTTCACCGTCGTCATGCTGCGATAGCCCCACGACCACTCCTTCGGCGTGCCGGGTATGTCGGTCGGGCCGGAGACCCAGATGCCGGCGCAGCCGGAGTGCGAGCCGAGCAGGTACGGCTCGGTCGGCATGATCTCGGACGGCGTCTTTTCCGGCTCGACGTTCTCGCCCGCCCACATGCCGCACTGGCCGATGGTCATGTCGAGGAAGTCTTCCCACGCCTCGGCCTCGAGGTGCTTCACTTCCTTGGGCGTCATTTTCTCGGCGAGCTTCGCCATGGCGGCCGGCGTGTCCATGTAGATCGGGCCGCGGCCGTTCACCATTTCCTCGAGCATGATGTGATTGCGCAGGCACGTGCCGGGCACGCCCTGGCCGTACTTGCCGAAGCGCTTCTCGTCCTTGATCACCTCGCCGCGCAGCTTGTTGTAGTCCTCGCCCTTGCCGTTCATGACCTGCGCCTTGAACAGCAGGAACCACGCGCCGACCGGGCCGTAGCCGTCCTTGAAGCGCGCCGGCACGAAGCGGTTTTCCATCATCGTCATTTCGGCGCCGGCTTCCGCGGCCATCGCGTAGGTCGAGCCGGCGTTCCACACCGGATACCACGCGCGGCCCGTGCCTTCGCCGACCGAGCGCGGGCGGAACACGTTGACCGCGCCGCCGCACGCGAGCAGGCAGGCCTTGAACTTGTAGATGTGCAGCGTATGGTCGCGGACCGAGAATCCCGCGGCGCCGGCGACGCGCGTCGGATCGTTCTTGTCGTTGATCATGCGCACCACGAAAATGCGCTCGTCGATGTTCTCCATTCCGAGCGCTTTTTTCGCCGCTTCGGCGACGATCCACTTGTACGACTCGCCGTTGATCATGATCTGCCAGCGGCCCGAGCGCACCGGCTTGCCGCCCTGGCGCAGCGATTTTTCCTCGTCGCCCTGCGCTTTCCACACCGGCAGGCCCCAGTCCTCGAAGTTGTGCACGGAGTCGTCGACGTGGCGGCCGACGTCGTAGACGAGATCTTCGCGGATGATGCCCATCAGGTCGTTGCGCACGTAACGGACGTAATCGCCGGGATCGTTCTCGCCGAGATACGTATTGATCGCCGAGAGGCCCTGCGCAACCGCGCCGGAGCGCGACAGCGCCGCCTTGTCGACGAGCTTGACCTTGAGGTTCTGTCCCTTCGCCCACTTCACGATTTCGAACGCGGCGCCGCATGCGGCCATGCCGCCGCCGATGATGAGTATGTCGAGCTCTTCCTCGACGATCTTGGGGTTGCCGAAGCCGTAGTCAGCCATGTCGTTTCCTTTTTCTGTTCCAGGATCGCCGCTCGGGCGCCTGTGTATGTCGTGGTGCGCTCTTGATTACGAGGCGATGAACTGGCTCATGTCGCAGCTGTGCAGGCCGCCGGTGAAGAGCGTCTTGTCGTCGGTGATCTTCTGCATGTCGGCTTCGGGCTTGCCGCCGAAGGGATCCGCGCTGCCTTCCGGCGTGGTGCGTATCGGGAACTTGAAGCGCTTCAGCGTGCCGTTGCGGAAGCGGATGGTCCACATGATCGAGTCCGAGCCGCGCATCGGCTGCACCGAGGCGCCGAGCGGCACGACGTCGGCATAGTGGCGCACCTCGATCGCGCTCTGCGGGCAGATCTTCACGCAGGAATAGCATTCCCAGCACTGCTCCGGCTCCTGGTTGAACGCTTTCATCGCGTGGCCGGTCTCGGAGCCGTCCTTGTCGAGCTTCATCAGGTTGTGCGGGCAGATGTACATGCACGCGGTCTTGTCCTGGCCTTTGCAGCCGTCGCATTTATCGGTACGAACATAGGTAGGCATCATTCCTCCTTGAGCGGGAAAGCGGAAAGTAAGGGCGTTGCGTTCTGGGAATTCGCGTAGTCATCGCGCCGAATGCCCGGTGAGCTTGACTTCGACGTTCTGCGCGGCGTCGAGGTGGGCGTAGTAGTCGCGCAGGATGGCGAGCACTTCGGGGCGGCTGAACTCCGCAGGCACTTGCGCGCCTTCCGAGAGCC
>Ga0255338_1000595_pt1 | contig 102888 bp, 104 predicted proteins | sample MeOH1_35cm_T4_19_FD_203715 | JGI IMG/M metagenome (GOLD analysis project Ga0255338, IMG submission 203715) | Sandy soil microbial communities from University of British Columbia, Vancouver, Canada - MeOH1_35cm_T4_195 | ecosystem: Engineered > Artificial ecosystem > Sand microcosm >...
AGAATATTCGTCGAGGTGGTCGAGGACCATCTTCACCGCTCGTTCACGCTGCTCGGCGGGGTAACGCTTGGACATGATGTGCATCCTCCTCAAGAAAGGAGGCGGCATCAAACCCGAGACGGTTCACCAACATCCTCCTCGTCGGACCCACCGGCGTCGGCAAGACCGAACTCGTCCGTCGAGTCGCGGCGGAGCTGCGGTCCGGACCCGACGACATGTGCCGGATCGACATGAACACGCTCGCCCAAGAGCACTACGCCGCCTCCTTCTCCGGAGCGCCACCCGGGTACGCAGGCAGCAAGGAGTCGTTCACGCTGTTCGACAGGAGCAGGATCGAAGGCGACCCGTACACCCCGGGAATCGTGCTCTTCGACGAGGTGGAGAAGGCGGATACCACCGTTCTGAGGGCGCTCCTGCAGATCCTCGACCACGGGGAACTGCGGCTCGCCAACGGCCAGCAGACGATCTCGTTCCGCAACAGCTACGTGTTCCTCACGTCGAACCTCGGATCCCGCGAGGTGGCACGAAGACGACGCGCCCCGTGGGCGCGGTTGGCTCGCCGCGCCGGATGGGGGCCACGGTCGGAGGGCAGCCGCGTCGTCGTTCGGAACGCGGTGGAACGGTTCTTCGATCCCGAGTTCTTCAACCGCCTCGACGACACGGTGGTGCTGAACGAGTTCGACGACCGCACGGCTGAGGAACTGACGCGCCGGGAGATCGAGATCGTCACACGCCGACTCGCCCGCCGCGCGATCGCGGTCGACATCGGATCCGACGTCGTCGCCCTCGTCTGCGCCCGTGGATTCGACCCGGTCTACGGAGCACGAGGACTTCGGCGCACCATCCGAAACCTGGTGACCGAACCGATAGCAGCGGCGGTGCTCGAGCATCGGCCGCACGGTTCCGCCCGACTGACCTTGTCGGTCACCGCCGGCGACGGCGAGATCCGAGTGACCCGCCGAGCCGCACCCGGTCACCCTGAACCCTCCTGATTCCCGGACCGAATGTCACACCGGTTCGATGTCATCGAACCGGTGTGACATTCGGCCAGAGCCGCGAGGCTAGGTGCCGGTGATCTCGTCGGGGGTCTGCGGCAGGGACGCGGTCCGCACCTGGGCGGAGTCGAGATCGACCGCGTGCAGCGCGTTGCTCGCCGGGTCCGTGACGTAGGCGGTGTGACCCTGCACGTACAGGGCCGGGCGCGGCGACTGCCACTCGTCGGGTTCGGTCCACGGGGCGAGGACGTCGATGCGCCGGACCGCCGCGCCGCTGTTCTGGTCGATCACGTGCAGCGCGCCGTCGGTGCCCAGGACGAGTGCCTCATCGTGGGGGCCGCGCCCGAGCGAGCGGAACGTGTAGCTGGTGCCGAGATCGACGAGCCGCAGCTCGCCGGTGCGGGTATCGGTGAGCGAAATACGCTGGGGTCGTTCGAGTTCTGCGTCCGAATCGCTCTTGTAGTCGCCGAGAACGACGGGGGATTCCTCGGATCCGGCCTGGTTGCCGATCCGGCCGTACGGGTCCGGCGAGGTGACCTTGGTGATCGTGCCGTCACGGTAGACGAGCAGGCCGTCCTCGCAGCCCAGCACGACGGTCTCGTCGGCGGCGACGGCCTCGCCGTGCACGCCGGGGCACTGCTCGTTGCGGGTGACCTCCCGGCGTTCGGCGTCGAGCACGGCGATGCCGGTGCGGGACTCGCTGTCGCCGAGGGTGACGATCAGGCTGCCGTCGGCCAGCGCGACCGCCACGCCGTGGTGCGCTTCCGGAGTGGTGTACGTGTCGGTCCGGGGCTTGCCGTCGGCGAGCCCCGCGGGGTCGAGGATGTCGATGCGGCCGGTGCCGTCGTCGAAGAGCACGGTCCGGCCCGCGTGCCGGACGACGTGCCCGGGCTTGGTGGCGGCGAACTCGACGTCGGTGAGTGCCGGAGTGCCCGCGTAGTGGTGCGCGTGGTCGCCGTGGGGTTCGGACCAGCTGCCGGTGTCGAGGACGCGGAAGCCGCCGGCGGTGGAGACGAACACGTGCCGGCCGTCGCCGGCGGGATTGAGTCGGTTGAATCCGTCGAGCGGCAGATCGGCGACGACGTCGAGGTCGTTCGCGTCGAGGACGAGGACGCCCCCGTCGTAGGTGAGGGCGAGCCGGGGCTCGGCGGCGGCGACTTCGGCGGGCGCGGCCGAGGTGGTGGCGGGCGCGGCGGTGTCGTCGGCGGTGGAGGTGGCGCAGCCGGCCAGGAGCGCGGTGGCGCAGCCGGCCAGGAGCACGGTGGCCAGCCCTGCGGTGAGCGCGAGGCTTCGGGAGGACGTCATGCCGGAACATCTACGCCTTATTGCAAACGAATGTCAAAGTCTATTATGCGAATGCCTGCATCCGCGACACGCGGCGGCAGGAGGGAGGCGTCCGTACGCGACGCCGTTACCATCGACCGATGGACCCGGTCCGCAACCCGTACGCTCCCGGCGCGGGGCAGCGTCCGCCCGAGCTCGCCGGCCGGGCGAAGCAGCTCGACGCCTTCGACGTGGTGCTCGAACGGATCGCCCGCGGCCGACCCGAACGCAGCGTCGTGCTCACCGGGCTGCGCGGCGTCGGCAAGACGGTCCTGCTCAATCAGCTTCGCTCCGCGGCGATCTCGCGGAGCTGGGGCACCGGCAAGATCGAGGCCCGGCCCGATCAGGACCTGCGCAGGCCGCTGTCGTCGGCGCTGCACATGGCCGTGCGTGAGATCGCTCCGGCCCACCCGCACCCCGAATCGGTCGAGTACTTCCTCGGCGTGCTGAAGTCGTTCGCGTTGCGGGCGACCGCGGACAAGGGCATGCGCGAACGGTGGCAGCCCGGCATCGACGCCCCCGCCGTCAAGGGGCGCGCCGACACCGGGGACCTCGAGATCGATCTCGTCGAGCTGCTGATCGACGCCTCCGGGCTCGCCCGCGACGTGGGGGTGGGCATCGCGCTGTTCGTCGACGAGATGCAGGACCTCGGCGCGGGGGACATCTCCGCGATCTGCGGGGCGTGTCACGAACTGAGCCAGGACGCCGCGCCCCTCATCGTGGTCGGCGCCGGCCTGCCCCACCTCCCGGCGGTGCTGTCCGCGTCGAAGAGCTACTCGGAGCGGCTGTTCAGCTACCACCGGATCGACCGGCTCGACCGCGGCTCCGCCGACGTCGCGCTCCTCGCGCCGGCCGAGCGCGAGGGCGTGACCTTCACGGCCGAAGCGCTCGACGCGCTCTACGAGACCGCCGACGGATACCCCTACTTCGTCCAGGCCTACGGCAAGGCGACGTGGGACGTCGCGGCGACGACCCCCATCACTGCCGACGACGTGCGGGTCGGCGCGCCCGCCGCCGAGGAGGAACTGGCCGTCGGGTTCTTCGGCTCCCGGTACGAACGCGCCACGCCCGCCGAGCGCGAGTACATGCGCGCGATGGCCGACCTCTCCGGCGACGACGGTCCCGTCGCGACGTCCAAGATCGCAGCCGAACTCGGTCGCAAGCCGGCGTCGCTGTCGCCCGCGCGCGACGGACTCATCAAGAAGGGGCTCATCTATTCCGCCGAGCGGGGCTTCATCGGATTCACCGTGCCGCACTTCGGACGGTATCTGCGCGCTCAGCACGACTGAGCTGCAGTCGGATTCGCTGCAGGGCCCGGTGCTGGGCGATGCGGACCGCGCCGACCGACGTGCCGAGCAGCGCGGCGGTGCGTTCGGCGCTGTAGCCCTGCAGGATCCGCAGCTGCACCACGCGGCGCTGCTGCTCCGGCAGCAGTGCGAGTTGCCGGCGGACCGCGGACCTCAGTTCCTCGTCGAGGACGCCCTCCTCCGGTCCGGGGCCGGCGACGTCGTGCAGCGGTGTCACGGTGCGCGCGGCCTTGCGCCGGACGTCCGCGACCTTGTGCGTGGCGATGCCGAAGGCGAAGCGCAGCAGCGACGCACCGCGATCCTGGTAGCGCGGGAGCGCCCGGGTCAGGGCGAGGCACACCTCCTGGGCGACGTCCTCGGCGGGGGTGTGCGCGCGGGTCCCCTCGTCCATGCGTGCGGCGCAGAAGTTCAGCACATGGGGGCGAACGGAACTCACCACCACGCCGACGGCGTGCGGTTCACCGGCGACGGCGCGCGGTACCCATCGGCGGAGCAGTTCCTCGGTTTCGATGCGGTGCACGGGGTGTCCTCTCGGGCGGTGGAAGGTGGGGAGTTCCACCATCCGTCGCCCGGGCGCCCCGGGCCAGGACCCCTGGGGTGGTTACTCCTCCACCCACCGCACGGTGTCGTCCAGGCTCGCCCGGTCGGTGCGGCAGGTGTTGGCGGGGTGGCTCTCGTCGGCGTATCCGAAGGAGATCGCGCACACGATGTCGCGCTCGGTGGAAATGCCGAGTTCGCGGCGGACGGCGCCGGCGGTCATCGCGACGGCGGCCTGCGGGACGGCGGCGATGCCGAGGGCCTGCGCGGCGAGGAGCAGGGTGGCGACGTACCCACCGCAGTCGACCGCGCCGTAGGTGCCGAGGGCCTTGTCGGTCGTGACGATCGCGACGTGCGGGGCTCCGAAGAAGCGGTAGTTCTCGAGCATCTGTTCGGTGCGGCGGGCGTAGTCGTCGCGGGCGATGCCGAGGCTGTTGTAGAGGGCGTAACCGGCGCCGCGGCGACGCTCGGCGTACACCCCGCGGTACTCGGCGGGGCCGGGGATGTCCGGGTCGAGCCGACCGGAGGCCGCCTGCTCGTACACCGCGCTCCGTAGCCGCTCGACGGCGTCCCCGCCGACCAGGACGACCTCCCACGGCTGGGAGTTGCACCAGGACGGGGTGCGCTGCGCCATGCGCAGCATCGTCTCGATGTCCTCGCGGGGTACCGGTTTGGACAGGAACGCCCGGCAGGAATAGCGGGTGTCGAGCAGTGCCGAGAGCGAGGCGCCGTGGTCGATCGTCATGTGACCAGGGTCGCACAGGCACCTGTATAGCGCTCGTTCAGGCCCGTCGTGCGGGACCGGCGGTGAGGTAGTTCTCCCGGTCGAACCGCCGGGTCCGGAGCCGGTATCCCCAGGACGAGGCCGGCCACAGCGACCGGTTGACCTCGCCGCGGTCCAGGTACCAGCTCCGGCACCCGCTGGTCCACACGGTGCCCGACGAGCGTCGGCGCATCTCGTCGGCGAACTCCCGCTGCGCGGCGGCCCGCACCTCGAGAGCGGCGCCCTCCCGGTCGGCGGCGTCCATCGCGGCGGCGACGTAGCGGAGCTGGCTCTCGATCATGAACAGCAGCGAGGTGTGGCCGATCCCGGTGTTGGGACCGCCGAGCAGGAACGCGTTGGGGAACCCGGCCACGGTCGTGCCCAGGTGCGCCGACGCGCCGTCGCGGCCCCACCGCTCGAGCAGGGTGCGGCCGTCGCGACCGACCACCGGCAGGCCCGCGAGGGCGGCGGAGACCCGGAATCCGGTCGCGTACACCAGGACGTCGACCGCGTGGTCCCGGCCGTCGGCGGTGCGCACGCCGTGCGGGCGCAGTTCCGCGATCGGGCTGGTGACCACCGTGCTGGAGTCCCGGGCGAGTGCGGGATAGTAGCTGTCGGAGAACAGGATTCGCTTGCAGCCGATCCGGTGCCGCGGGGTCAGGACGCGACGCAGGTCCGGGTCGGGCACCTGCCGGTGCAGGTGCCGCAGCGCCCGGGACTCGAGGCGGGTGAGCCGACGGCCGGACCCGGTGAGCGCGGGGACGAGCGCTTCGCCGCGCCAGTACTCGACCGTCCGGCGCGCCCGGTGCGGCAGCGGCAGGCGCTGTTCGCGGCGCGGCAGCACCCAGGCGGGCGTGCGCTGGAACAGGGTGAGGTGGTCGGCGACGTCCGCGAGATGCGGAATCACCTGGGCGGCGCTCGCGCCGGTCCCGATCACGCCCACGCGCCGCCCGGGGAGGTGGGCGTCGTGGTCCCACCGGGCGGTGTGGACGGCGGGGCCGCCGAAGGAGCCGTCGAGGCGGGGGACCTGCGGGACGTTCAGGGCGCCGGTGGCCAGGACGAGGAATCGGGCCGCGTAGTCCGGGCCGCGGTCGGTGCGCACGTGCCAGCGGCCCGTCGTCTCGTCCCACCGGCATCCGACGGCGGCCGTGCGGTACACGATCCGGTCGGCGAGTCCGTTCTCTGCGGCGAACGCGTGCAGGTGCGCGAGGATCTCGGGCTGGGTCGCGCGGCCGCGGGCCCAGGCGGCCTGGGGTGCGGACGAGTACGAGTACAGGGCGGGATGGATGTCGCACTCGCACCCCGGGTAGGTGTTGTCGCGCCACGTCCCGCCGAGGGCGCCGTCGCGTTCGAGGACGAGGACGTCGCGTCCGCGTTGCCGCAGGTGTGCGGCGGCACCGAGCCCGGCGAAGCCGGCTCCGACCACGAGTGCTTCGGCTTCGATCACTTGAACAGTGTGCAAGTTGCGGGTTCACCAGGCAAATCGGGAAGTATTTCGCCTTCTTGCTCGTGTCCGAGAGTGCCGGATATTTCCCGATCAGACCACGTCCTCCTCGTTGCCCGGGGTGACGCGGCGCAGTCCCCGGTACGCGTCGGCGGGGGAGCGGCGGCCGGCCACGACGGCCTCGACCTCGGCGGCGATGGGCATCTCCACGTCGTACTCGCGCGCGAGTTCCATCACCGTCGGGGCGGTCTTCACGCCCTCCGCGACCTGGCCCAGCCGGGCCACCGCCTCGTCGAGGGTGAGTCCGCTCGCGAGGGCCTCGCCGATCCGGCGGTTGCGCGACGCGGGGCTCGTGCACGTCGCGATCAGGTCGCCCATCCCGGTCAGGCCTGCGAACGTCCGCGGGTTGGCTCCCATCACCTCGCCGAGCCGGGTCATCTCGGCGAGCCCCCGGGTGAGCACCATCGCCCGGGTGTTGTCGCCGACCCGCAGCCCCTCGGCCATGCCTGCCGCGATCGCGACGATGTTCTTGAGGACCCCGCCCAGTTCGCAGCCGAGGACGTCGGTGTTGCGGTACACGCGGAAGACCTTCGAGGCGAACAGCGGTTGCAGGGCCGCCGCGACGCGTTCGTCCGCGGTGGCCACCACGGCGGCCGCCGCCATCCCGTCGGCAACCTCTCCGGCGATGTTCGGCCCGGCCAGCAGTCCCACCGGGTGACCGGGCAGGCATTCGCCGATCACCTCGGTCGGTCGCAGGCGGGTGCCCGGTTCGAGTCCCTTCGCCAGCGAGAGGATCGGCACCCAGGCCCGCACCTCGTTCGAGATCTCGGCGAGGGTGGTGCGGACGGCGTGGGACGGCACCCCGACCACCAGCACGTCGGCCTCGTGCGCGGCCTCGAGGAGGTCCGAGGTGGCGCGAAGGTTGGCCGGCAGGGTTCGCTCGCCGAGGTACCGGGTGTTGCGGTGCTCCTCGTCGATCTCCCGGGCGGTGTCCGGGTTGCGGGACCAGAGCAGGGTCGGGGTGTTGCGAGCCGACAGTCCTGCGACGGTGGTACCCCACGAACCGGAACCGAGGACGACGACGCGAACCGGACGTGCCATGGGTTGTGGATCCTGTCTGCGCGGAGGGACGGTACGGCCTCAGGGTGTCAGTTCGCCCGTCCCGGCGCCGGATTTTCGCGGTTTGCCCGTCCTCTGTCGCCGTCGTCCCGCATGTGCGCATGCGCACACTGGCATGATTCATACCCCAGGGGGTATATTGACGGCAGATTCCGATCATCCCCCGAGGAGGACGCCCATGTGTTACCCCGTCACCTGCTCCAAGTGCGGAAAGACCGGCTGGGGCGGCTGCGGCCAGCACGTCGACAGCGTGATGAAGTCCGTACCGGTCACCGAGCGGTGCACCTGCGACCAGGACTCCGCTCCCGAGGCGAAGTCCGGCTTCTTCTCCTCGCTGTTCGGTCGCTGACGGCCGGCGGGTGCGTTCGCGCACCCGCCGGTGTCACCGGGTCCAGTCGTCCCGCTCGAGCAGCCGCGACACGAGCACCCCGGCCACCAGCCCCCAGAACGCCGCACCGATGTTCCAGAACGTCACGTTCGCGGCCGTGACGACGAACGCCACCAGCGCCCCCATCGTGTACCTCGAGGCGAACGCCGTCACGAACGCGCCCTGCAACGCCCGCAGCATCGCCAGACCCCCGAGGGTCGCGACGAACGCTGCCGGCGCGGCCGTCATCCACCGCACGAACAGCGGCGCGAACAACCCGAACACGATCGAGTACAGCCCGAAGCACACGGCCGCCGTGTACTGGCGGCTCCGCTCCCCGGACGCGGTGAGCAGCGCGTTCGTCGGGCCGGTCAGGCACGTCGACACCGCACCCACGCAGGCCGCGCCCAGCGACCACACCCCGCACGCGATCGTGGTGACGTTGATCGGAGGCCGGTGCCCGGCCGCCGTGAGCACGGCGATGCCCTGCCCGTTCTGCACCACCAGCACGGTGATCGCCAGGGGAATCACCAACTCCAGCAACGCCGTCCAGGTGAACACCGGTGCGGTGAAGACCGGCGACGCGAAGATGCCCGATCCGCCCGGGGCGGGCGAGAAGCGCCCCGACGCGGACACCGCCACCGCCCCGGCGATCAGCGCCCCCAGGATCGGTGGCAACCACCGGCCGATCCGCCCGAACGCGCTCAACGCCAGGAACGTCAGCACCATGGGCGCCGCGATCGCGACGTCCGCGCCGAGCGCGGCCACCAGGTCCACGCCGAACTTCAGGAAGACGCCCGCCACCATCGCCATGACGATCGGCATCGGCAGCGCCTCCATCACCCGTCGCACCAGTCCGGACGCCCCCAGCACCAGCACCAGCAGGCCGGTGACCAGGAACGCGCCGATCACCTCCGGCCAGGACAGGTGCCCCAGCGATCCGCCGACGAGGATCGTGCCCGGAATCGTCCAGGCGAAGCCGAGAGGCTGCCGGTAGGCGACGCTCATTGCGATCGTCAGCACCCCGTTGAGAACGAAGATCCCGAAGATCCACGACGCGAGTTCGGCCGCGCCGAGCCCACCGGCCGCTCCCGCCGCGAGGACGACCGCGACCGGGCCCGTCGACGAGAACACCAGGCCGATCACGCCGTTCGCCGCGTACTCGACGCCGAGATCCCGCAGCACCCGGCGCGGCCGGGTGAGGGGCCGGGCAGGCCGCTCGAGCAGATCGGTATCGCCGGGGGCAGTGGTCTTCTCGTCGACTGCTGTCATTCGCTTCCTCACTCCTCCTCACGGAACCGGGCGGCGAGCTCGCTGCGCGAACGGATGCCGAGCTTCGCGTAGACCCGGGTCAGGTGGTACTGCACCGTCTTCACCGACAGGAACAGCTCACCCGCCACGTCCTTGTTGGTGTTGCCCGCGGCCACCAGCGCGGCGACCGCCTTCTCCTGCGGCGTCAACGCCGCCAGATCCATGTGCGACCGGCGCGTACCGTCGCCGCTCGCCTTCAACCCACCGGCCTTGAGCTCGCGGTCGCAGCGCTGCACGTACGACGTCGCGCCGAGCGTCGCATACAGTTCCCGGGCGGTGCGCATCACCGCGTCCGCCTCCCGTCGCCGCCCGGCCCGCCGCAGCGTCTGGCCGTACGCGAAGTTCACCCGTGCCCGGTCGTACGGCAACGACAACGTCGCCAGGTTCTCGAGCGCCGCTTCGAAGGTCTCGCGTGCGGCGTCGATGTCCCCGCGCGCCCCGTGGATCCGTCCGCGCACGTATCCGAGCCGCGCCCGGGCGGACAGGTGCCCCCGCGAGCCGGCCAGGTCCTCGAACGGACGGAGGAACTTGTCGGCCTCGTCGACGCGTCCGGTCATCACGAGGGCATTCGCATACAGGTCCGGCCACGGCCAGAAACCCGGCTCCACCAACGCCTGTCGTCGATGCGCGGTGAGCGGCGCGAGGTGCCGCAGGACGCCGTCGTAGTCGGCGGCGACCTCGGCGCACTGGGCGGCCGCGAGGCAGGCCGGGACTACCATGACGGCGTAGTCGGTGGCGCCCGCGCGGCCACGTCGCAGGTGCTCGCGGGCCAGAGTCCAGTCGCCCCGCAGGGCATGCACCTGGGCACCCGTCCAATGCACCAGTGGCCGAAGCAGATCCAGGCCCGCGGTGTCGAGCTGTGCGGCGGCGCGGTCGACCGTGCGGACGGCGTCGTCCCAGGCGCCGAGCGCGAACTCGGTGCGGGCCAGCCACGCCTGCGCCCACAGCGAGATCCGGATCGATCCCCCGCGGAAGACCGTCGGTTCCGCACTCTCCAGTTCCGCTCGGGCCCGCTCCGGCTCGTCGAGCGCCAGCGCCAGCCAGCCCTCCGCCATGCGGATGCGCTGGCCCTGGGCGCCCAGCCGCACGCTCTCCGGCAGCGCGGCGTACGAGGTGCGGGCCTCGTCGACGTGTCCGGTCATGGCCAGGCCGAGCCCCCGGATCGCGGCCGACTCGACGGCGGCGGGCGTGTCCGCGGCGACGAGGGACGACGCACGGTCGGCCCATTCGACGAGGCCTGCCCCGTCGAGCCGGGCCAGCGAGTGCAGCACCATGCGCTGGCAGATCATCGCCCCCAGGTCCGGGTCCCGGGCCGGGTCCGGGAGCAGTTGCCATGCGCGGCCGAGGAGTTGGGCGGCCTCGTCCTGCCGCCCACGCTGAATGGCGAGATAGCCGAGCACCACGTCGCGCATGGAACCGTCGGGCGCGGTCTCGACGGCCGGAACGAACGTCAGCGCCTGAGGCAGGTCCGCCGCGCCGGTGAGCGCGTCGACACCGCGGATCAGCCGCTGCGCGCGCTGGTCGCGGTCGGGGCTGATGCCGCTCGCGACGATCAGCGCCTCGGCGGCATCCGACCAGGCGCCGACGGCGGCGCGGCGCCGGCCGTACCGGTCGAGGCGGTCTGCCAGGTCCGCGTCGGCGGTGGCGGTGGCGGACACCAGGTGGGTGAGCGCGGCCCCCTCGTCGTCGACCAGTTCGGCGGCGCGGGCGTTGAGGTCGCGCCAGCGGGCGGGGCCGATGTCGTCGGCGACGGCGGCGCGGGTCATCGGATCCGGGAAGACGAGGGTGACCGTGCCGCGCTGTTCGCGCCGGCGCAGCACTCCGGCGGTGTGTGCGGCGTCGAGCGCCGCGGTCGGGTCCGCCAGCCCGGCCAGTGCCGCCGCCTGGGTCAGGGTGCATTCCGGGCCGAGGACGGCCGCCGCCTCCACGAGGGCCCGGGTCTCGGCGGGGCAGCGGTCCAGCGTGCGGCGCACGGCACCCGCTCGTTCCTGCGGGGCCGGGAACCGGGCCTGCCAGTGCTGCCACTGGTCGCGGGGGATCTCGTCGAGCAACTGCAGAACCGGACGGGGGGTGCCGTGGGTGTGCTCGAACAGCCGCCGCGCGGTCCACGGCGACAGGTCCACCCCGATGCGGGTGAGGGCGAGCTGGGCGATGTCCTGCGGCCCGAGCGGTCCCACGTGCACGGAGACGGCACGGTGATGGTCGAGCACCTGCCGGGTGCTGTCCGGGATCGTGTCCGGCAACGGGTCCACGATCACCAGCAGGACGAGCAACTGCCTGCCGTGCGCCCGGCGGACGGCCGACGACAGGGCTTGCAGGGACTCGGAATCGGACCAGTGGGCGTCGTCGACGACGAGGACGGTGGGATCGTCCACCAGGGACAACAACTCGTGCGCCACCTCCACCGGATCACGTCCGGTGGCGGGGGCCTGCAGCAGTTGCTCGACGGTGCTCCACGCGCGCCGCGCCTCCCACGGGACACCCGCGGACGTGCGCAACTGCCAGTCGTCGAGCAGCTCGGTGAATCGTTGCACCAGAGCGGACTTGCCGATACCCGGCGGACCCTCGACGAGGGCGAGCACGGGTGAACCGGCTCGCGCCTCGCCGAGGTGACGGTCGAGCTCGGAGAGCTCCCGGGTACGTCCGACCAACATGGTGGGTTGAGTCACACTTCCACGGTAGTGGGGCTCGCCGCCGCGGCCTCCGGGGTTCGGGCAACGTACTGCGCACCCTGCCGGACGGGGACGAACACCGTCACCAGGGCGCCGGCCACGGCGATGCCGGCGAAGATGTAGAAGCTCACGTCGTTGCTCAGCCCGGCGCCGATGAGCAGGCCGCCGATGATGGGACCGAAGATGCCGCCGAGCCGGCCGAATCCGGCACACCAGGCGACGCCGGCACCGCGCGCGGCCGTCTCGTAGTAGTTGGAGACGAACCCGTAGATGAGCACCTGGGTGCCGATCGTGCCGACCCCGGCGATCGCCACCGCGGTCAGCAGGACCGGCAGCGGGAACCCGAAGGTGAGCAGGATCAGTGCCAGTCCGGCGAGACCGAACGTGGTGGCGATGACCGGCTGGGGGCCGCGGCCGTCGGCGATCCGGGAGGCCAGGAGGCCACCGATGATCGCGCCGCCGTTGAGGACCAGCAGGAATGCGAGCGAACCCTTCGCGTCGTAGCCGGCGTCGGCCATGATCTTCGGCAGCCACGTGTTCAGCCCGTAGGTCAGCAGCAGCCCGGCGAAGCTCATCAGTCCGAGCAGGGTCGTGCCCCACGCGTAGCGGCGGGTGGCCAGGGCGGCGAAGCCGACCTTCTCGGCCGGGGCCGGAGCGGCCGTGGGCCGCGGGAGGCCGAACTTGTCGCAGACCGCGGCGGCCTCGTCCGTCCGTCCGCGCGCCTGCAGCCACATCGGGGATTCGGGGAGCTTGACCAGGGCCAGGGGCAGCAGGATCACCAGGGGCAGTGCGCCGATCCAGAACAGGCCCCGCCAGCCGATGGCGTCGCGCAGCACGATGGCGAGCAGGGAGGCGAGGACGCCACCGGCGGGGACGCCGCTGTAGACGATCGCGTTGAACAGGTTCCGCTTTCCGGGCGGGGCGAACTCGGCCACCACGGCGCCCGCGGTGGCGACGAGACCGCCGACGCCGATGCCGGTGAAGAAGCGCAGGATGCCGAAGGAGGTGATGCTGGTGGCCATCGCGGTGGCGCCCATGCCGACGGAGAACCAGACGATGTTGATCAGCATCATCTTCCGCCGCCCGATCCGGTCGCCGAACGCGCCGCTGAGCAGGGCGCCGACCATGACGCCGATGAGGGCGTACGAGCCGAGCGCGCCGCCCTGCTGCGCGGAGATCGCGCCGATCTGGGTGGGGTCGGCCATCAGTGTGGGCAGGATCGTCCCGTAGACGACGAGGTCGTAGCCGTCGAAGATGATCGCCAGCGTGGCGAGGGCGACGACCCAGATGACGCTGTTGCGGTGCCGGGGACTCGCCCAGGCGGTTGTGTTGTCGGCCATGTCGGCTCCGGTCTGTGAGTGCGGTCACAAGGAAAACGGGGCAGAAAGAGGGCCTCACCAGCAGGGGATCCCTGGCCTGCCGGTGAGGCCTGTGGCGGAGCTGGGGTGGCTACCCCGGATCGCCGCCGGCGACGGGAAGGACCGTGCCGGTGATGTAGGAGGCCTCGTCCGAGGCCAGGAAGGTGATCGCGGCGGCCTGCTCGTCGAGCGTGCCGTACCGCTTGAGCAGTGACGAGTCGACGGTCTGGTCCACGATCTGCTGGTACCAGACCTTCTCCTGCTCGCTCTGCGCGGCGGGGCCGCGCGCCACCCGGCGGGCGGGGGCGTCGGTGCCGCCGGGGGCGGTGGCGACGACCCGGATCCCGTGCGGGGCGGCCTCGAGGGCGAGCGCGGAGGTGATCGCGTTGACCCCGCCCTTGGCCGCGGCGTACGGGACACGGTTGACGCCGCGGGTCGCGACGGAGGACACGTTGACGATCGTGCCCGACCGTTGCTCGATCAGATGCGGCAGCACCGCGCGGCACGTCCACAGCGTCGGGAACAGCGACCGCTTCACCTCCGCCTGGATCTGCTCCGGCGTGTACTGCTCGTACGGCTTCGCCCAGATCGTCCCGCCGACGTTGTTGACGAGCACGTCGATGCGGCCGTGCTGCTGCCGGGCCTCGTCGATCGCGGACTGCGCTCCCTCGAACACCTCGAGGTCGGCGGTGACGGAGTGCGCCTGGAAACCCTTCTCGCGCAGTTCCTTCGCCACGTCGTGCACCAGCTCGGAGCGGTCGACGAGGATCACGGATCCCCCTTCGGCCGCGATGCGGGTCGCGACCACGAGGCCGATGCCCTGCGCGGCGCCGGTGACGGTGACGACCCGGCCGTCGAAGCGGCCCGGATACACGGTGCCCACGGGCAGGAGGACGCTCACGCGATCTCCGCCTTCGCGGAGTCCTCGATGGCGCGGCGCATCGTCGCCTTGGCGTGCTCGGCATGGCTGACGATGAGATCGCGGGCCGCCGCGCGGTCCTTGCGTTCGAACGCCCGCACGATCTGCAGGTGGTCGTGCGGAACCTGCTCGTCCACCCACTGCGCGGTGCGCAGCACCTTGCGCATCAGCTGCGTCACCTCGAGCCGGTTGTACGCCTCGAGCAGCACCGGGTTGCCGCAGCAGCGGAACAGGAACTCGTGGAAGGCGGCGTTGGTGTCGGTGAACGCGCCCGCATCGGTGAAGCGGTCGTGGTCGATCGACGCGGTCGACGCCTCGGCGAGAATCCGGAACTCCACGAGCTGCGCGTCGGTGAGCCGGCCGATGGTCAGCTCCAGCGCGCCGAGCTCGAGCGCCATGCGCGCGTCGAACTGGGCGTCGGACTCGGTGACGGGCGGGTGCTCCTCGCCGATCTCGTAGTTGTCCTGTGCCACGGGGTTCGCGGGCCCGAGCGAGACCGGCAGTCCGGTTTCGGCGGCGGCCTTCTCGGCCGCGATGCGCTCCGCCTCGGTGGGCTCGGGTGCCTGCCCGGCGGCGCCCGTCGCGGAGTTGTTGAACTTCTCGAAGAAGAAGTTGGCGGGCGTGAGACCCTCGCTGTCGAAGTGCGTGCGCACCGCCTCGACCATCGGCGGCGGCCCGCACAGGTACACGTCGACATCGCCGTCGTTCAGGTGCTTCGGCTCGAACAGCGACGTGACGTAACCCTTGTTCGCGGCCGAAGTGGCCGGGTCGGAGACGCAGTACTCGAACGTGAAGTTCGGCAGCGACCGCGTGTACTCCTCGAGCTTGTCGAGTTCGACGACGTCCTGATCGAACGAGGCGCCGTAGATCAGATGCACCGGCAGGCCGCTGTCCTGCTCCTGCATCCTGGCGAGGATGGCCAGGATCGGGGCGAGCCCGGTGCCGCCGGCGAGCAGCAGCGCGGGCCGCGTGCGCTCGCGCAGGAAGAAGCTGCCGAACGGACCGGTGAACTCCAGCGTGTCGCCGACCTGGGCGCGGTCGCGCAGGTACTCCGACATCAGGCCACCCTCGGTGATCTTCACCAGGAACGACAGGTGCGGATCGTTGGGGCCGGTGCTGAACGAGTACGACCGGGTCTGCCCGGTGCCGGGCACCGTGATGTTGACGTACTGGCCCGGCAGGAACACCAGCTCGTCGCGGTTCGGGATCTCGACGGTGAACCCGACGGTGCTGTCGGAGAAGCGGCGGATGTCGGTGATCGTCGCCGTGTAGGTCGCCGCCGCGGTCTTCGCGACGTCGGAAGTCGTGGCGATCTGCAGCACGAGGTCCGACTCGGGCGTCATCTGGCACGGCAGGCAGTAACCCTGCTCGGCCTCGTCGTCGGTCAGCGCCTCCTCGATGTAGTCGCCGCCGTCGTAGGTGCCGGACTCGCACAGCGCCTTGCAGGTACCGCACGCGCCGTCACGGCAGTCGAGAGGAATGTTGATGCGCGCCTTGTACGACGCGTCGGCGACCGTCTCGTTCGGTCCGCACTTGACGAAGCGGGTCACCCCGTCCTCGAAGCTCAATGCCACCTGGAAACTCACGGCACGGGCCTCCTTTCGTGAATCGGGGGTGGATCAGACGACGTAGACGTCCACGATGTGGTGGATGTAGTCGTTCTTGAGCACGATCTTCTTCTTCTTGATCACCGGCTGGGCGCCCGAGACGTCGAGCGTGACGAACGTCGTGCCGAAATAGGTGTCGGTGGTGTTGTACCGGTAGTACAGCGAGAACCAGTTGTGGCGCAGGTCGATCTCCGTGCCGTGGCGCTCGAGGATCTCGACGTTGGTGATGTTGTGGCCGGTGCGCGGTTCGGGCAGCGACGTCGCGGACGAGCGGTCGGTGCGGATGCGGAACACCCGGTCCTCGAGGCCGCCCCGGTTGGGGTAGTAGATGAGCGAGATCTCGCGCTGCGGGTCCGTGGTGAGCTCACCGTTGTCGTCCCACGCCGGCATCCAGTACTCGGCCTGCGGGTGGTAGCACTCGAGCCACTTCTCGAACTCGCGGTCGTCGAGGAGACGGGCCTCGCGGTAGAGGAACTGCTCGATGTCGTTCTGGGTCAATTCCATTGCGGTGGTCATGTTCTCGTCTTCCTCAGCGCTCGTTCGCGGCGGTGGACTCGGCGGCGGCCTCGGCCGCGACGGCCTTGCGCATACTGTCGAGCCAGAAGCCGTGCTGGATCGGGTACAGGCCCTCGTCCTCGGTCTTCACCCCGCTCGACAGCACGTTCTTCATGCCGAGGTCGAGCGCGACCTGGTCCGGTCCGTTCAGCTGGTGGGTCGCGCCGCGGCTCAGGTCGTTCCACGGTGCGGCGGTGGCCAGGTAGGTCTTCTGGCAGGACCGGAACTCCTCGAGATCGTCCGGGGTGGCCATACCGGTGGCGTTGAAGAAGTCCTCGTACTGCCGGATGCGGTTGGCGCGGGACTCGGCGCTCTCCCCCTTCGGGGCGATGCAGTAGATGGTGACCTCGGTCTTGTCCACCGAGATCGGCCGGAAATGCCGGATCTGCGACGAGAACTGGTCCATCAGGTACACGTTCGGGTACAGGCACAGGTTGCGCGACGCCCCGACCATGAACTCGGCCTTCTTCTCGCCGAACTCGGCGGCGAGTTCCGCCCGGCGCGGGTAGAGCGGACGGTCCTGCGGGTTGCCCCACCACATCCACAGCAGCAGGTGGCCGTTGTCGAACGAGTGGTAGCCGCCGCCCTGCTTGCCCCAGGTGCCGGCGTCCATCGCCTTGGTCTCGTTGGCCGACTCGCCGGCGGTGCGGCGCGCGGTGGTGGCCGCGTAGTTCCAGTGCGTGGCCGACACGTGGTAGCCGTCGGCGCCGTTCTCGGCCTGCAGCTTCCAGTTCCCGTCGTAGGTGTAGGTCGAGGAGCCGCGCAGCACCTCGAGGCCCTCGGGAGACTGGTCGACGATCATGTCGATGATCTTGGTGGTGTCGCCGAGGTGTTCCTCGAGCGACTTGACGTCGGCGTTCAGGCTGCCGAAGAGGAACCCGCGGTAGCTTTCGAAGCGGGCGACCTTGGTCAGGTCGTGGCTGCCGTCCTTGTTGAACTGTTCCGGGTAGCCGGCGTCGCGCGGGTCCTTGACCTTGAGCAGCTTGCCGTTGTTGCGGAAGGTCCAGCCGTGGAAGGGGCACGTGAACGTCGTGCGGTTGTCGGTCTTGCGGCGGCACAGCATGGCGCCGCGGTGGCTGCACGCGTTGATCAGGCAGTGCAGCTCGCCCTCCTTGTCGCGGCTGATCACGATGGGCTGGCGGCCGATGTAGGTGGTGAAGTAGTCCCCGTTGTTCGGGATCTGGCTCTCGTGCGCGAGGTAGACCCAGTTGCCTTCGAAGATGTGCTTCATCTCCAGCTCGAAGATCTCTTCGTCGGTGAAGATGTTGCGGCGCACCTGGTATCGGCCGGTCTCCGCGTCTTCGACGAGGGCGCCGTCGAGTTCGGCGCGCACGTGGTCCAGGGTCTCGGTCATGGGGATCCTCCAGAAAGGGTGTCGGTCGGCCCCGGATGGCGAGCGGGGCTGTCTCCGCGTTGCCATTCAGACTGCCAGCATGTGGCCGTAGTCACACCAGGCAAATACCTAGGCCTACCTAGGACCCTCGGCAGGAGGGTAAGAGGTCCTCAATCGCCCGGTGCGTCCTTTGGGCTGCCGGGGCAGCCCAAAGGACGCACCGGTCGACTACGCCGCCGAGACGAACTTCTCCCGGTGGATCCGCCGCGGCGACATCCGTCGCCGCTTGAACGCCTTGACGGCGCTGTCGACGAACGCCTCGGAGCCGCAGATGTAGCCGGTGTACTCCTTCGCCGACGCCACATCCTCGACGAACGCGTCGGTCGCGTAGCCCTCGCGGTCGCCGCCGGTCTCGCGACTCAGGCACGTGACCAGCCGGAAGCCCGGGTACTGGCCTTCCCATTCCCGCAGCAGTGCGACGTCGTACAGGTCCTCGGCCGTACGCACCCCGTGGTAGACGGTGATCTCCCGGTGCGGTTCGAGCGCCAGTGCGTGCCGCACGATGCTCTTCATCGGTGCGAGTCCAGTCCCGCCCGCGAGCAGAACCATCGGTCCCGTCGACTCGGCGTCGAAGGTGAAGTCGCCGAACGGTCCCGTGACGTCGACCCGGTCCCCGACCGAGACGGTCCCGAAGATCCATCCGTCGCTGGCCACCCCGCCCGGCCGGCGCCGGATGTGCAGTTCGAGCAGCTTCGGCTCGCTCGGCGGGTTCGCGAGGGAGTACTGCCGCCGGACATCCGTGCCGGGCACCGTCACCTCGACGTACTGCCCCGCCGAGAACTCGAGCGGTGTGTCCAGGGTGAGCAGGACGCGCCGGGTGTCGCGTGCGATGTCGCGGACCTCGGTCACCGTGGCGACGAGATCCCGCAGCACGTGCGTGGCCGCGGTCTGCTCGCCCGCGGGAGGTTCGACGACGGTGTCCGCACCGACGGTCGCCTGGCAGGCCAGGGCGAATCCGTCGGCCCGCTCGGTCGGCGGCAGGGTGTCCTCGGGCGAGGCGTTGTGCTCGACCGAGCCGGAACGGACGCGGATCTTGCACGTGCCGCACGTGCCCTGGTTGCAGGAGTTGGGCATCCACACGCCGCCGCGGAGGAGGGCGTCGAGGACGGTCTGATCGGGTCCGCACGGCACGGTGGTGGTGCCGACGGTGACGGTGTGCTGGGTCATGGCAGTTTCCTGATCGCTCGACGAGGTCAGATTTCCCACGTGACGTGCAGCGCGGTGGGGCCGCGGAAACCCCAGCCCCAGAACTCGACGTCGGCGTCGGTGTCCCGCTCCAGGTTGGGGATGGTCTCGAGCAGCTCCTCGAGCCCGATGCGGCACACGTGGTTGGCGAAGTAGATGCCTGCGCACGCGTGCTTGCCGGCGCCGAACGCCAGGTGCGGCAGCGGGGGACGGGTCAGGTCGTACGCGGTGGGGGCGTCGTACTTGCCGGTGTCGTGGTTGGCCGAGCCGTACGACAGGATCACCACGGTGCCCTCGGCGATGTCGATTCCGGCCACCGTCGTGTCGCGGGTCGCGATGCGCGCGGTCGCGGACCAGATCGGCGACGTCCAGCGCATGCCCTCGGCGATCGCGCGGGGAATCAGATCCGGGTCGTCGACGACGGCCTCGAACTGCTCGGGCCGGGTGAACAGGCCGGCGAGGGTCGAGCCCATCGCGTGGCCCGGCTCCTGCATGGCGCCGAGCAGGAACACGTACAGCGTCGGGTAGATGTAGTCCCGGCCGCGGGTCTGTCCTTCCGGCATGCCGTCGTGCAGCCAGTGCGAGATCGCACTGTCGTCCGGGTGCTCGATCCAATGGTCGATCAGCGGGTCCACGACGGCCTGGATCTCGGCCTTCGCACGGTCGCCGTCCGCGAACCGCTCCTGGTTGGTGAACTCGCCGTTCTCGTCGACCGCGGCATTGGTGAACGACAGCGACAGCCGGTGGAACCAGTCGCGCAGCGTGTCGGAGGAGACGTCCTTCAGGCCGAGCAGGTCGCCGAGCGCGCGGACGCTGACCGGCTCGCAGAACTGGGCCATGAGGTCGGCCCTGCCGTCGGACTCGAAGGCCTCGACGTACCGGCGGGCGATCGGCCGGACCAGGTCGTCGATCCACCGGTCCACCTCGGCCGGCTGCAGCGCCGGCTCGACCATCGAGCGCAGATCCTCGTGGATGTCGCCGTTGACGCCGATGATCGCGGGATGCCCGAAGGTGCGGCCACCGGCGGGCGTGATGACGGCCTCGAAGTCGCCGCTGGTCGCAATGGCGTGGCAGGCCTCGGTGGTCGAGGCGACGTAGGCGCCGAGCACCGGCACGTAGGCGACGGGTGCCTCGGCGCGCAGCCGCTCGTACACGGGGTACGGGTTGCGTTCGAGCTGGGTCATGGTGATCTCGTCGATCCACGAAAGGGTGCTCGTCATGGGTTCTGCTCCTGGATGTGTCGTCGGCCGCGACGCACGCCCGGATGGGTCGTCGTCGTGTGACCGGGAACATATGACGGGGGTCACGCCGGCGCCGAGACGATGTGCGCGGCGGCTGGACACATCGCGCGACTTTGTGTGATCGGGGTCTCCGATCCGTACCCTCGGGGTGTGAGCACGGCCGAGATCGGAGACTGGGACGCCGCGTCCCGGGCGGTGGCGGACGCGTACTTCCCGCACGAGCTGACCGATCTGTCGGGTACGGACCGGCCCGCGCTGTCGTTGCGGACCGTCGACCTGGGTGGGGTGACCCTCGGACGCCTGCACTGGGGTGCCGACGTCGCGATCGCGTGCGACTATCCCGGCGCGTACGAGGTGAACATCCCGCTCACCGGCCGGCTCGAGTCGCGCGGCAGCCACGGCGAGGTCGTGTCGGCGCCCGGTCAGGCCACCGTGTTCCGGGCCGACACGCCGAGCATGATCACCCGATGGGGCGCAACGTGTTCCGTTCTCGGTGTCAAGTTCGACCGGGACCACCTGGAGCGGGAGGCCGACCGGATCCTCGGTTCGCCGGTGCGCACGAAGCTGGTGCTGCCCGACCAGCTGGACCTGACCGGCCCGGCTAGCGAATGGCACGGGCTGGTACGGGCGCTGTCCGAACAGCTCGACGGCGGCCTGGAGATGGTGAGCAACCCGATCGTCGGTGCCCAGCTCGCCGGGGCGGTCACCGCGGCGTTCGTCCTCGCCGTCTCCCCGCAGGACGGGCCGGCCGCTCCGCCGCGGCCGGGCATGGTCCGCCGCGTCCTCGACGCCCTGAACGACGATCCCGCCCGGGCGTGGACCGCGGCCGACATGGCCGAGCTGGCCGGGACCAGCGTCCGGCGCCTGCAGGAGGCGTTCGCCGACTACGTCGGGGCCAGTCCGTCGGCGTGCCTGCTCGACATCCGGCTCAGCCGCGCGCACGACGACCTGGTTGCCGGCGCCGGGGCGGTCACGGTCGCCGACGTGGCCTACCGGTGGGGTTTCGGTCACCCCGGACGGTTCGCCACGGCGTTCAAGCGGCGCTACGGGACGACGCCGGCGCAGGTGCTGCGCGGCCGGTGACACAGCAGTCCCGGATGTCGACAACCGTCGCGAAGGCTGTCGATGTCCGGGACCGGTGTCGCTGTGGGCCTACCCGACCCAGAACTGCGGGGTGGGCCGGTCGAACGACAACTCCGGGAAGTCGTCGTCGCAGATCGGTACCCGGGCGCGGCGCTCGACGTAGTCGTGGCCGTAGTCGCGCATGTGACCGAGGCACGCGACGGTGTATCCCACGGGATCGGGGTGGGCGGTGGTGGCCGGCCGGAAGAGATTGGGAAAACCATTCTCCGTCAACGTGGTTGCCGTGCACCGCGCACCGTCGCGGCCGTGCAGTGGGAGGGTGCCGTCCCCGTCGACGACGAACTTGGCGCGCGCGACGACGGTCGCTCCGTCGACGATCTCCCAGCGGTGGTCGACCTCGTCGTAGCGGGCGGCGGTGGCCTCGTCCGCCTCCAGCACGGCCAAGCGCACCTCGTCGCGCAGGCGGGTGGCCGCCCGCCGGGAGGCGAAGGAGTGCCCGAGGACCACGGCGTCGAACTCCGGGACCGGGGCGGGGACGACGAACGTCGATGCGGTGGTCATCGCGGCACTCCTTCGCGGGTGGAACGCCGCGCGCGGGCGGCAGGGGATCGCCCGCGCGCGGCAGCTGGGGTTACTTGCGGTAGTAGGCGCTGACGTCGTCGTTGCCGATCAGGTCGGGCACGGTCCAGCCGTCGAGGTCGTACTCGCTCATGAACTGCTCGGCCAGGCCCTTCATGCCGGAGACGATGCCGCGGTTCTCGGCGGCGAACAGCAGCTCGGCCTTGACGTTCTCGTGGTTGCCGGAGTAGTTGCGCTCGTAGAGTTCGTGGCGGCCGCCGAATTCGGAGCCGATCGAGTCCCACAGCGCCTTCATCACCTTGACCCGGTCCACCGCGGTGATGCCGTCCGAGCCGCGGACGTACTTGTCCAGGTACGGGCGCACCTCGGGGCTCTTGAAGTCCGCGGCGGAGGAGGGCAGGTAGATCAGGCCCGACGCGACGTCCTGCTCGATGATCTCCTTGATGCGCGGGTAGCCCTGGATCATGAACATCCGGTAGGTCAGGCCGTATTCGAGCTTCGGGATGACGGTGTCCCCGATCCAGGGCTCGGGGTCGCGGGCCATCGACTCGGTCAGCGACCAGAACAGGTTGCGCCAGCCGATGACCTCGCCGACGCGGGTCTGCACGCCGCGGAACCCGCCGGCGCCGGTCGCGTCGAGGGCCTTCATCAGCAGGCCGGCGATGAAGTCGAGCTTGACCGCCAGACGGGTGCAGCCCTGGAAGGTGAACCGGGGCAGGAAGCCGGACTGCGGGAAGAACGCGTTGATCTTCTCCACGTCGCCGTACATGAAGACGTTCTCCCACGGCACCAGCACCTTGTCGAAGATGAAGATGGCGTCGTTCTCGTCCATGCGCGAGGAGAGCGGGTAGTCGAACGGCGAGCCGACGACGGCGGCGTTCTGGCTGTAGGAGGCCCGGGAGATGAGCTTGATGCCCGGCGCGTCCATCGGCACCGTGCAGATCAGGGCGAATTCCTTCTTCTTGATCGGCAGGCCGTAGTGGGCGATGAAGTTGTAGTTGGTGATCGCCGAGCCGGTGGCGACGACCTTCGCGCCGGAGACGATCAGGCCGGCATCCGTTTCCTTCTCGACCTTCATGAACACGTCACCCACCTGGTCGGGCGGGAGCTGACGATCCACCGGGGGGTTGATGATGGCGTGGTTCCAGTACAGGACCTTCTCCTGCGATTCGCGGTACCAGCGCTCGGCGTTGTCCTGGAACGGGGCGTAGAGCTCGCTGTTGGCGTTGAGCGTGCCGAGGAAGGACGCCTTGTAGTCGGGGGACCGGCCCATCCAGCCGTAGGTCATCCGCGCCCAGGTGGCGATGGCGTCGCGCTCTTTCAGCAGGTCGTCGGAGGTCTTCGGGGTGCGGAAGAACGGCATGGTCACCCCGCCGTTGCCGGTGTCGGTGGGGCAGGTGAGGGTGCCGACGTGCTCACCGGTGTGCAGCGCGTCGTACAGCCGGGCGGTCATGCGGATGGAGTTGCGGAACGCCGGGTGGTTGGTGAAGTCCTTGACGCGCTCGCCGTGCAGCCAGATCTCGCGGCCGTCCTTGATCGACTCGATGTACTCGTCGCCGGTCATCGGTCGCGTGGCGAAGTTCTGCTGCCGGTTCGCCGGGGCGTCGGCGGCGACGTTGACCTCGGAACGGTCGATCGCGTTCTCGTCGGGACGGGACTCGAGGGTGGTCATGGCTGTCTCCTTGCGAATGGGACGTGACTGGGATGGAAGATGCGGGGTCAGCGGACGGCGGTGTCGACGTGCAGCGGGGTGAACCGGGTCCGGGCGTCGAACCAGCCGCTGTGCGGGTCGTCCATCGACCCGTTCCACGCCGCGGAGGCGCTCGGTGCGCCGAGTTCGTGGAAGGTGCTGCGGTAGAACAGCAGCGGCTCGGTGTCGCGGCACTGCGCGTCGACGATCTCGCCGATGTAGATGACGTGGTCGCCGCCGTCGTACTCGCGCCACGGAACGCAGGACAGGGTTGCCGCTGCTCCGGTGAGCACCGGTGCGGTGGGGCCGTCCTCGAACACCGGGCCGGGGGTCTGCGGCCGGCCGGCGAAGTGCAGGGCGGTGTCGACCTGGTCGGCGGCGAGGATGTTCACCGCGAACGGCGCGCCGGAGATGAAGGCGCACGCCTTGGACGTCCGGGTCAGGGTGACCTGGCACAGGCGGGGCTCGAGGGAGACCGCGGTGAACGCGGTGACCGTTGCGCCGTGCGGGGTGCCCTCGTGGTTGGCGCAGGTGATCACGGTGACGCCACTTGCGAACTGTCCGAAGATGTTTCGGAGCCGACGCTGATCCATTTCGGCGCTCCTTGCCGGTCGTTCCGTCGTGATGTGATGTAGACCATAGGAGCGGTCGGACGGCCTTCGCGATCCGCTGAGCGCGGTCGCTATCCGTTCGACGCGGTCGTCATGACGAACGACGCTGTTTGCCCGGGGACGTGTTGCTCATCACACTGGGTAGTAGTGTTCGCGGACACGGGCTGAAAGCCCTCGGACGACACGGGCTGAAAGCCCTCGGACGACACGGGCTGAAAGCCCTCGGACGACACGGGCTGAAAGCCCTCGGACGACACGGGCTGAAATGCCCCGAGGATGCAGGGCCGAAGGTCCCGAGAATGCACACGGGAGGTGCACACGTGGTGTCGACGCCGGAGCCGGTCGACTGGGACGAGGCCGAGCATGTGGTGTCCGACGCGTATTTCCCGCACACCCTGACCCCGCTCGCACGAGGTTCGGAACCCCATGTCAACGTGCGGTCGCTGCAGCTCGGTCCGCTGCGGCTCGCGCGTATCGGCTGGGGGGCCGAGGTCGCGGTGGATTCGGATCATCCGGGTGCGTACGCGGTCAACATCCCGCTGTCCGGCCACATCGAGTCGGTGGCGGCGGGACAGGAAGTGAGTTCCGCCCAGGGGCAGGCCTCGGTGTTCCGGCCCGACACGGCGGCGCGGATCACCCGGTGGACCGAGGACTGCGAGATCGTCGGAGTCAAGCTCGACCGTGACTACCTCGACCGCGAGATGCACCGGATCCTCGGTCGTCCCGACCTCGGGCTGCCCGACCAGGTGGACCTGACGAGCGAGGCGGGGCGGAGCTGGATGGCCCTGCTGCAGTCGGTGGTCGAGCAGCTGCGGGCGGACGAGGGGCTGTGGCGCAACCCCCTCGTCGCCGACCAGCTTTCCGGGGCGCTGACCTCGGCATTCGTGCTCGCCGTGATGCCGAACGCGGGTGCCGGCACGGCGGCGCGGCCACGGATCGTCAAGCGCGTTCTCGACCGCATCCACGAGGACCCGGCGCAGCCGTGGACCACCGCGGACATGGCCGAGCTGGCGGGTGTGAGTGTGCGCCGGCTGCAGGAGGGCTTCCGCGAGTACCTCGGTGTCTGTCCCCGCGACTACCTGCTCGATCTGCGGCTCGAGCGGATCCACGAGGAACTCGCGGCCGGCGACCCGGCGACGACGTCGGTCACGGACGTGGCCCTGCGCTGGGGGATGACCCACACCGGCCGATTCGCGGCCGCCTACCGCCGCAAGTACGGGGTGGCGCCGTCGGCGACCCTGCGGGGTTGACGCGCCCTATCCGCGGTATCCGAGGTCGGCGCCGAGGGCGTGCGCGGACTTCATCAGGCATTCCGCGGCGAGCTCGCGGAACTCCCCGGGTGTGTGCCGGGCCGTCGATGTCGAGCAGGCGAGCACGCCGACCACGGTGCCGGTCGCGTCCCGGACCGGCGCCGCGGCCGAGATCAGCCCCTCCTCGAGCTCGGCGGAGGTGAGCGCGTAGCCCTGGGCACGCACGCGCGCGAGCTCGGCGCGCAATTCGTCGGCGTTGCGCACGGTGGCGGTGGCGAGCTTCTCGAAGCGGGTCGCGGCGACGACCTGCTCGACGAGTTCCTCGGGTGCCCACGCCAGCAGCGCCCGGCCCATCGACGTGGCGTACGCCGGGACCCGGGTGCCGACCGAGACGTTGATGCTCATGATGCGGCGCACGGGGACGCGGGCGGCGTAGACGACCTCCGCGCCGTCGAGCACCCCGAGGGAGGCGGATTCGCCGGTGTACTCGGCGATCTCCACCAGTCGCGGCATGGCCGCCTCGACCAGGGCGTGGGAGGCGGAGTAGTGCTGGCCGATGCTGAGCACGCGCGGGGTCAGCGACCAGCGGCTGCCGGTGCTGGTCACGTAGCCGAGCTTCTGCAGGGTGAGCAGGATGCGGCGCACCGCAGGGCGGGACAGGTCGGTCTTCGCTGCCAGTTCGGCGAGGGACGGGGTGGGATGCCGCTCGTCGAACGCGAGCAGCACCGCGAAGCCCCGTTCGATGCTCTGGACGAAATCCCGGTCCTGACTAGGCATTGTGGTCTCCTACCTGCGGTTTCGGGCAATCCGGGCGCCCGGGTGTTGACAATCACCTGTGACTGGACGCACAGTGTGTGTACGCACTGCGATACGGAAGTACGCACAGCGTACAACCCGAGTGGCGAGAGCGCCAGCCCCGCGATCACCACCCACAGCTTTCGCGACCACCGTTCGAGCCTCGCCGAGGAGGACACATGACCACCACCGAAAACCCCACCGCCCACGCCTCGGGCAACGCCGCCACCGACAAGTTCAAGAGCGAGCGGGTCTCGTCGGACACGTCGGTCGAGCGCGCCGCTGCCATCTACAAGGACGTGCTCGGTGCGTTCGCCGAGATCATCCACAAGCACCAGGTCACCTACGACGAGTACCGGGTGCTCAAGCAGTGGATGATCGACGTCGGCGAGTACGGCGAGTGGCCGCTGTGGCTGGACGTCTTCGTCGAGCACGAGATCGAGGAAGTGCACTACAACCGCAAGCACTTCTCCGGCACCAAGGGCAGCATCGAGGGCCCCTACTACGTGCCGGACTCGCCGAAGCTGCCGGCCAAGTGCACCATGCCGATGCGCGAGCAGGACAAGGCCGCCGAGGCGCTGATCTTCAAGGGCCAGGTCACCGACCTCGAGGGCAAGGGCCTGCAGGGCGCCACCGTCGAGCTGTGGCACGCCGACGAGGAGGGCTACTACTCGCAGTTCGCCCCCGGCATCCCCGAGTGGAACCTGCGCGGCACCATCGAGTGCGACGACGAGGGCAACTTCGAGATCACCACGCTCAAGCCCGCGCCCTACAAGATCCCGGCCGACGGCCCGACCGGCTGGTTCATCGACTCCTACGGCGGCCACCCGTGGCGTCCCGCCCACCTGCACCTCATGGTGAAGGCTCCGGGCAAGCGCGCCATCACCACCCAGCTCTACTTCCAGGGCGGCGAGTGGGTCGAGGACGACGTCGCGACCGCGACCAAGCCCGAGCTGATCCTGGACCCGCAGCCGAACGCCGACGGCGTCGACGAGGTGACCTACAACTTCGCGCTCGACCCCGAGGCCTGAGCACTCCTGTGAACCGGGTCCACGAGTGGTGACGAATGCCGGTGTCCGCCAAGGGCACCGGCATTCGTCGTCGCGGAGGCCCGGCTGTTGCCCGCATCACCGCCGAAATCCGATTGTGAGCTGTTCGATGTCCGACCCCGACCTGAAGATCGTCTCGATCGATACGACGATCGTCGACGTACCGCTCGTGCGTCCCCACAAGTTCGCCACCACCACCGCCGAGAAGCAACCCATCCTGCTCGTGGCGATCACCACCGCGGGCGGGGTCACCGGCCACGGAGAGGGCGTCGTCCCCGGCGGTCCGTGGTGGGGCGGCGAATCCGTCGAGACCATGAAGGCGATCGTCGACCGCTACATCGCCCCCTACATCACCGGCCGCGGCGTCGACGAGATCAGCGGCATCATGGTCGACATCGAACGCGTCGTCTCCGGCGCCCGTTTCGCCAAGGCGGCCGTCGACGTCGCCCTGCACGACGCGTGGGCCCGCGCCCTCGGCGTCGGGGTGCACACCCTGCTCGGTGGCGCCTTCCGCACCGGCGTCGACGTGCGGTGGGCGCTCGGTGCGGCACCGGTCGAAGAAATCCTCGAGGAGGTCGAGGAGAAGATGGCGGCACGGCTGAACTTCGCGTTCAAGCTCAAGATGGGCGCGCTCGACCCGAAGGTCGACACCGAACGCGTCGTCACGATCGCTCAGGCCCTCGAGGGCAAGGCCGGCGTGAGCATCGACGTCAACGCCCGCTGGGACCGGTTCACCGCGCTGCGATACGTTCCGCAACTCGTCGACGGCGGTGTCGAGCTCATCGAGCAGCCCACCCCCGGCGAGCAGCGTGAAGTGCTCGCCGAGATCAACCGGCTCGTGTCCGCCCCGGTGATGGCCGACGAGTCCGTGCAGACCCCGCACGACGCCCTCGAGATCGCCAAGCTCGGGGCCGCCGACGTCATCGCCCTCAAGACCACCAAGTGCGGTGGTCTGCAGCGCAGCAAGGAGGTCGTGGCGGTCGCGAAGGCTGCCGGAATCCGCTGCCACGGCGCCACTTCGATCGAAGGACCCATCGGCACCGCGGCATCCGTCCACTTCGCCTGCGCCGAGCCGGGAATCAACTACGGCACCGAACTGTTCGGGCCGCAGCTGTTCGCCGTCGAACTCCTGCAGACCCCGCTGGACTACTCCGAGGGTCAGGTGCACCTGCCCCAGGGACCCGGCCTCGGCGTCGAACTCGACATGGACGTCGTCAAGCACCTCGCCCGCGACTGACCACCCCCCGTGCGCGGTTCCGGTAGCACCCGCTACCGGAACCGCGCACGGCCCGAAAGGAGTACCGACCATGGCACTGTTCCACGTTCGCATGGACGTCGACATCCCCCGCGACCTCGACCCCGAGGTGCGCGCCGAGACCGTCGCGCGGGAGAAGGCATACAGCCAGGAACTGCAGCGCGAGGGCAAGTGGCGGGAGATCTGGCGCATCGTCGGCAAGTACAGCAACATCAGCATCTTCGACGTCGACTCCGCCGACGAACTCCACGAGATCCTGTGGAACCTGCCGCTGTTCCCGTACATGAACATCGAGATCATGCCGCTGACCAAGCACGGGTCCGACATCAAGGACCAGTGACGCCCGGCAGGCCATACTCGGGTAATGGACCTGCCGCTGCACGACGTCTACGCCGAACCCACCCTCGCGGATCTGATGCCGTCCGTCCTCGCGTCCGCGGGGGTGCCCGGTGAGGCCAACCGTCTCGCCCTCCCCGAGCAGTCCCGCACCGTCGTGCTGCTCGTCGACGGCATGGGGTGGAACCTCCTGCGACGAAATGCGGCCGCCGCCCCCTTTCTCACCGGCCTCGACGGCCGGCCGATCCGCGCCGGATTTCCCACCACCACCGCGGTGAGCATCGCCTCGCTCGGCACCGGCCTGGCCTCCGGCGCTCACGCCGTGACCGGCTACCAGTCCTACGTCGAGGAGATCGACGCCCCGTTCAACTGGCTGCGCTGGACCCTCGCGGGGACCGCCGTCGATCAGCGCGAGCGATTCGTCCCCGAATGGATACAGCCCCACCCGACGGTGTTCGAACGCGCCGACGCGGCCGGGCTGACGGTGACCACCGTCGTGCCCCGCAGTTTCGACGGCAGCGGCCTCACCCGGGCCGTGCTGCGCGGCGGCAACTTCGTCGGTGTCTCCGCCTACGGTGACCTGCTCGCCCACGTCGTCGCCGCCGTCACCGCCGACGACCGCACCCTCGTCTACTGCTACCTCGGCGAGGTCGACACGGTCGGGCACCTGTACGGACCCGAGTCCCCCTCCTGGACCGCGCAGCTGACCGTCGTCGACCGGTTCGTCGAGCAGCTCGTCGCCGCCCTGCCCACCGGGACGCGGCTGCTGATCACCGCCGATCACGGCATGATCGACGCCTCCCGGGGCCGGCGCGCCGACTTCGACCACCTCCCCGCCCTCTCGGAGGACGTCGACGTGATCGCGGGCGAACCCCGCTGCCGGCACGTGCACACCCGGCGACCCGGCGCGGTGCTCGAGCGGTGGCGCAACGAACTCGGGGACGACCTGTGGGTCGGCACCCGCGACGACGTGATCGCCGGCGGACTGTTCGGCCCGGACCCCTCGCCCGCCGCGTGCCGGCGCATCGGTGACGTCGTCGCGATCGGGCTCGGCGAGTCCACGGTGATCCGTACCGACGGCGAGCTGGTCATGTCGCAGCTGCCCGGACAGCACGGTGCGCTGACCGACGAGGAGCTCCTGGTGCCGTTGCTGCAGGTCTGAGGCGGCGGATACGTGTGACGGAGAGTACCTCGACCGGGTGCCGGACCCGTCCTATCGTGGCGTACATGCGCACCCACGGATCGACGATCTGGCACTGGACGGTGAGCCTGCGGGCCATCCTCGTCTTCTGGTTCGTGCGGATCTTCGTCAAGCCGCTGTTCGCCTACTGGCCGGCCACCGACCGCGGGATCGAGGCCCTCAGCCGGCTCGACCGTCGCGTGGACAAGATGCTGCCCCGCCCGCGCAACGTCGACATCGATCCCCTCACCCTCGGCGGGGTTCCCAGTGAACGCATCGAACCGCCGCGTCCCGCCGCGGACTCCCTCGCCGGTGCGACGATCCTCTACTTCCACGGTGGCGCTTTCGTCTTCTGCGGGCTCGCCACGCACCGCACGGTGTGTTCGCTGCTCGCCACCGAATCGGGGGTGCCGGTGTACTCCGTCGCCTACCGGCAGCTACCTGTCGGTTCGATCGGGACGTCCGTCATCGACGCGATGGCCGCGTACACCGGGCTGCTCGAGACGGCCGAGGACCCCACGCGCATCGTCGTCGCCGGCGACTCGGCCGGAGGTTACCTGGCGATGAAGGTCGCCGAGATCGCCGCGCTGCGCGGCATGATCCGCCCGGCCGCGGTGATCGGCTACTCGCCGCTGCTCAACCTCGATCTCGAGGAGCACGATCCCGACTTCATGAAGCGCGACGCGTACCTGCCGATGCGGCAGGTGGAGAAGCTGCGCGACCGCTGGCTCGCCGGCCCCGATCACATCGAAGGCGCCCAGTCCCCGGTCCGCGCCGATCCGGCACTGTTCCCGCCCACGTTCTTCTCCGTCGCCGAATACGAGATCACCCGCCCCGACGTCGAGATCATGACCGAGGCGTTCGACGAGGTGGGCACGACGGTCGAGACGCACCTGTGGGCCGGTCAGGTGCACGCCTTCCCCGTCATCGGGCAGGTGCTGCCCGAGGCGCGGACACTGCTGCAGCACAGCATCGACTTCGCGCGGCGCACCGTCGTCGCGGAGGAGCGTCGCCACACGGCGTGATCCTGGGTGCCCGACCCCCGGGTGGCCGACCCCCTGGGTGGCCGACCCCCTGGGTGGCTGACCCCCTGGGTGGCCGAATGTCACATTCGGTCGACTGCATCGACGCGATGTGACATTCGGCCACAATCACAATCACAATCACAACCACAATCACGCATTGGTGTTCACCGGGTCCGGGGTTGTGGGGAACCCAGCGGACGGGGGACCGTCGTCACCGGCCGCGCACGTGAGACCGAGGGTGTAGGCGCTCATCGACAGCGACCCGTACGCGAAGCCGTCGATCAGCGGTTCGACGAGGTCCTCGCCCACGCCCGCCAGGCCCGCGAAGTACAGCAGCGGCAGGAAGTGGTCCGGGGTGGGAACCGCGTGGTCGAAGTCCGCGTGCCCGTCGAGGGCTGCGACTCCCTCGGGGCGGTCCATGACCATGACCCGCGCGGCGGCGTCGAACCGGTGCGCCCAGTCGAACCCCTCGTCCGGGCGGCGACGATCCATGCCGGCCAGGTTGTGCACGATGTTCCCGCTGCCGACGATCAGCACGCCGCGGTCGCGCAGTGGGGCGAGCTTCGCGCCGAGCTCGAGGTGGTAGTCGAAGTCGCGGTAGGCGTTCAGGCTCAACTGCACCACCGGCACGTCCGCCTCGGGGAAGGCGTGGGTGAGCACCGACCAGGTACCGTGGTCGACACCCCACGAGTCGACGTCCGCACCCACCCACGTCGGATGGACGACGTCGGCGATCTCCTCGGCCAGCTCCGGCAGCCCGGCCGCGGGGTAGTCGACGTCGAACAGCTCCTGCGGGAATCCGTAGAAGTCGTGGATGGTGCGCGGGTTCGGCATCGCGGTCACCGCGGTGGCGTTGATGTACCAGTGCGCCGAGATCGCGAGTATCGCCCGGGGCGTCGGCACCGCGGAACCGAACGCCCGCCACGCCCTGGTGTAGCGATTCGACTCGAGCGCGTTCATCGGGCTGCCGTGGCCGACGAACGCGGCCGGCATGCGCGCGGACGGAGCGGCTGTCACCTCAGCCGAGCCTCGGTCGGAGCCATTCCACCAGGTCGTCGAGTACCTGCTTCTTCTCCGGCTCGTTGAACACCTCGTGGTAGAGGCCCTCGTACAACTTGAGCGTCACGTCCTGCGACCCGACCAGGTCGGCGACGAGCCGGCTGCCGGACGGCGCGGTGAGCCGGTCCTCGGTGCCGTGCTGCAGCAGGATCGGCAGATCCAGCGCGGGGAGCCGGGCCGGCAGGCTCTCTCCCGTGGTGACCAGTGCGCGGGCGATGCCGGCGGGTACGAGACCGTGGTGCACGAGCGGATCGGCTTCGTACGCGGCGACGACGTCGGGGTCGCGCGAGATGCCCGCCGAGTCGAGCTTCTGCACCGGCAGCTGCGGTAGGACGCGCCCGATCACCTTGCCGAGTGCGACGACGGGCCGCGGCGTGCCGGAGGTGACGTCGACGGCGGGACCGGACAGTGCGAGGGCCGTGAGCTCGTCGGGGTGCTCGAGCGCATAGGCCAGGGCGATGGCTCCGCCCATCGAATGGCCCAGCAGGACCCGCGGCAGGCCGGGCTGATCGAACGCGGCGATGCCGACCAGGCGATGCACGTCGCCGGTGAACTGGTCCATGTCCCGCACGAACACTCGTCGGCCGCCCGAGCGGCCGTGCCCGCGGTGGTCGAGGGCGTAGACGACGAGACCCAGCTCGCCGAGGCGCTCGACCACGTGGTCGTACCGGCGGGCGTGCTCACCGAAGCCGTGGCAGAGCACCAGCACGCCCGCGGGGTCGCCGTCGGGCGACCACACGTCGTACACGACGCGGGTGCCGTCGGCACTGGTGAACGAGGTCTCGGTTCGCTGCATGATCGCTCCTCACCGCGTGGGTCCGCCGCCGGCTCGGGCCATCCTTCCACGAAACGGCACCGGATCGGTACGCATTGCGACGACCGCGCGGCGGTGTTCAGCTCTCCGGTCCCGGTGGTGTCCGGCTGGTCATCGACTGGTGCAGCGCGAGGATCAGGCTCGACATGGCCGCCGATCGGGGCGCGTCGTTGCGGAGTACCCCGCACACGGGGATGCTGAGCCGGTTGCGCGCCTCGCGCATGTAGGCCAGGCCGGTCCGGGGGGTCTCCGCGGCGGTGCTCGGGTACAGAACCGTCCACGCCCGCGGATTGGTGATGACGTCGAGGGTGGCGGTGTGGTCGCTCGCGATCGACGGCCCGAGCTGCACCCGGCGTCCCACCGCCCGGAAGGCGTCCTCGATCACCGTGTGGATGAGCACCTGGCTGTGCCGGGGCGGCAGGAGCAGCGGGTAGGGCGCGAGATCGCCGAGGTCGACGGTGGAGAACGCGGAGAGCGGGTGCCGGCTCGACGTGACGATGACCAGATCCTCGATGCCCAGGTCCACGGTCTCGAGTCCGGGGCGGTCGACGCCGCCCCTGATCAGGGCGATGTCGGCGTCGCCGCCGGCGACGGCGTCGATCCGGTCGGCGAAGCTCTTGATGACGAACTCGATGTCGACCGCCGGGTACTGCTCCCGGACATGCGCGATGGCGTCGAGGCTCTGGGATGCGAAGGTCATGTTCGCGGCGATCCGGATGCGGTTGCGCGGCTCGCGCGCCACCGAGAACGCCTGCGCTTCGAGGCTCAGCACCTGCTGGGCGATGGGGACCAGGCGCGAGCCGGCCGGGGTCAGCCGCACCATCCGCGTCGACCGCTCGAACAGCGACGCACCGAGTTCCTTCTCGAGCCGGGTGATCTGGTGGCTGATCGCGGACTGGGAGATGAAGCACTTCTGGGCGGCCTTGCTGAAGCTCAGCTCCTCGCTGACGGCGAGGAAGTACCGGAGCTGCCGGAAATCCATACCTCCATCCTACTTATGAGCGATCGAGATAAGAGCTCCCCGAATTCGGCAGGTTGGTGGCCTCGACGGCCTCCCGTCCATACGGTGGGTGTCATACATCGACTTCAGTGTGGAGGTAGAGGTAATCGTGAGTAGCACAGCAGTGACCGACCGGACCGAGGTCGTCGTCGTCGGTTCGGGCTTCGGCGCGCTGGCGACGGCGAAGAAGCTCGCCAAGGCCGGGACGCCGTTCGTCCTGATCTCCGAGACCACCGAACATCTCTTCCAGCCCCTGCTGTACCAGGTCGCCACCGGTGTCCTCTCGGCCGGGGAGATCGCTCCGTCGATCCGCTCCATTCTCGCGAAGTACCCGAACGCGGACGTGCGGCTCGGCCGCGTCGTCGACGTACGGCCCGACGAGCACGAGGTCGACTACGTCGCCGGCGGCACCGTGCACACGGTCGGTTACCGGTCGCTCGTCGCAGCGACGGGCGCCCGGCAGGCGTACTTCGGCCGCGACGAGTTCGAGAAGGTCACCTACGCCCTCAAGACCGTGGAGGACGCCGAGCGGCTCCGCCGGCAGATCCTGCGGTGCTTCGAGGAGGCGCACACCACCACCGACCCGGAGCGCCGCCGCAACCTGCTGAGCTTCGTGGTCATCGGTGCCGGCGCGACGGGCGTCGAGCTCGCCGGCCAGATCAAGGAACTCGCGGGCCGCTACTTCGAGCAGTCGTTCCACGACATCAGCGCCGACGACGTGTCCGTCACCCTCGTCGAGGGCGCGGGCGAGGCCCTCCCGGCCTTCGGTGGCAAGCTCAGCGAGTACACCAAGCAGTCGCTGCAGAAGTCGGGCGTCGACGTCGTGCTCGACACGTTCGTCACCGACATCGACGAGCACGGTGCCACCCTGAAGGCGAAGAACGACGAGGAGCGCCGGATCACCGCCGAGACCATCATCTGGTCGGCCGGGGTGCGTGCCAACGACTTCGCCGGCGTCCTCGCCGAGCGCACCGGCTGCGCCACCGACCGCGCGGGCCGGCTGCTGGTCAACCCGGATCTCACCGTGGGCGGCTACGCCGACGTGTACGCCATCGGCGACATGACGTCGCTGAACAACCTGCCGGGGCAGTCGCCCGTCGCGATGCAGGGCGGCCGCCACGTCGCCCGGACCATCCTCGGCAAGCAGGGCAAGGGCACCCCGTTCAAGTACCGGGACAAGGGCAGCATGGCCATCATCAACCGCTTCCGCGCGATCACCCGCGTCGGAAAGATCGAGCTGAGCGGCTTCGTCGCCTGGGTGCTGTGGCTGGCCGTGCACCTGGTCTACATGGTGGGCTTCCGCAACCGCTACGTCGCAGTGATGTCGTGGTTCGGATCCTTCCTCGGTCACCGTCGCCCCCACTTCCACTACGCGCAGGAAGCGGTGAGGCTCGACGCGGACGTCCCCGACGACATGACCGTCTCCGCTGTACCGACCCGGGTGGACCGCGCTCCCGAGAAGAAGCCGGAACCCGAGAAGGTCAGCGTCCGGTAGGACGACTCGACGAGACACCGGGCCCCGTGCCGTTCACCACGAACGGCACGGGGCCCGGTCTTCTCGCGCCCGGGAGTGGTCCGTTCGCCGGAAAGGCGGCGGGTGGATGTGGTTGGATGCGGCATGACGACTCTCGCCGAGAAGGCCGTAGCGCTGAAGTCCCTGCACGTCCCGGGTGACCCGGTGGTGCTGCCGACCGTGTGGGACGCCTGGTCGGCGAATCTGGCCGTGCAGGCCGGTTTTTCCGCGTTGACGATGGGCAGTCATCCGGTCGCCGACTCGGTCGGCAAGCCGGACAACGAGGGGATGACGTTCGAGGAGCTGCTGACCCGGGTCCGGCAGGTCACTGCGGCGGTCGACGTCCCGATCTCGGTGGACGTGGAGGCCGGCTACGGTGAGGTCCCTGCTCGCATCGTCGAGGGGCTGCTGGGTGCGGGTGCTGTCGGGTTGAACATCGAGGACACCGTGCACAGTGAGGGCGGCCGGCTGCGCGAGCCGGCCGAGCACGCCGAGTACGTGGCTGGGTTGCGTGCCGCCGCCGACGCCGCGGGGGTGCACCTGGTGGTCAATGCCCGCACCGATCTGTTCGTCAAGAAGGTCGGGGCCGAGTCGGACCGGGTGGACCGGGCGATCGACCGTCTGAAGCTGGCCGCCGACGCAGGCGCCGATGTGCTCTATCCGGTCGGCTTCCACAGCGACGAGATACAGCGGCGCCTGACGTCGGAACTGCCGTTGCCGGTCAATGCGATCGCCCACCCGGCGAAGAACGATCTCGCGTCGTTCGCTGCTCTCGGCGTTGGCCGGATCAGCTTCGGGCCGTTGCTGCAGGCCACTTTGGCCGAGCGGACGGGCGAGCTGCTGGGGCGGTGGCGCTGACCGGTTCCGCAGCGCGCGTTCACCGACCGCGCCGCGGGTAGACTCCCGGCATTGTGGGAGAGCCTGGAGAACGCGACGCCGTGGACGCCATCGTCGCGCACTGGGCGGTGGCCCGTCCCGAACTCGACGTCTCGGGGCTGAAGGTCTTCGGGCGTCTGCATCGGAGTTTCCTCGTCTACAAGGCCCGGATCGCGCCCACCTTCGAGGAGCACGGGATCAACGATTCGGGATTCGACGTCCTCGCCTGCCTGCGCCGCGCAGTGCCCCATCATCGGCTCACCGCGGGGGAGCTCGCCGAGCAGACGCTGGTCACCACCGGAGGGCTGTCGCTGCGGGTGAACCGGCTCGAGGAGGCGGGCCTGGTGACCCGATCGAAGGACAGCCAGGACGCCCGCGTCGTGTACGTCGAGCTCACCTCTGCCGGCGCCGCGCTCGTCGACTCGGTGGCCGACGCGCACTTCGCCAAACTGCGCGCGATGCTCGGCGACCTCGACGCGGGCGAGCGCGAGACGCTGGCGCGTCTGCTCGCCCGTCTGGAGCGCTCTGCCCGCGCGGCCGAGTTCGATGCTGCTGCCGATTCGGGTGCCGATCGTCGGGTCTGACGGTCCGGCCGACAAAAAATTTCGAGAAGGGCTATGACGCCCGCCACACCGCTGTGACCTGCGTCTCCTCCGTTTCGCGGCCGTGAATGCGGCGTAACAACCGGCTGATCTGGGCGTTCGAGCCTTGACCTCTTTGCGCTAAGACGCTACAAATCTCTTAGTGCAAAGATATCGATTCGGCGCGCCCCACCCACCGCGAACACCGTGGTCCGCGTCCCTCCCCACCGAACGGACCTCCCTCATGCCCATTGCATACGCGTCCCCCCTCCAGGCGGGAACCGCCGAGCACGCCGAGTCCGTCGACACGGTCGACGAGATCCTCGTCGCCGGCCGCTGGCGGCGCGGCCTCGGGGAGCGCCTCGACTCCGTCGACCCCGCGACGGGCCGGGTCTTCGCCGGCTTGCACACGGCGACCGTCGACGACGTCGACCAAGCTGTCACCGAGGGACTTCGGGCCGCGCACGGCGGATGGTCGTCGCTGCTCCCGCACGAACGGGCCCGGGTGCTGCACCGCATCGGCAACGCCCTCGACGGCGAGGCCGAACGCGTCGCCCGGTTGCAGACCCTCGACACGGGCAAGACCCTGGCCGAGACCCGGGCTCTGGTTGCCAGCGCCGCCAACACCTTTCGCTACACGGCGGCCGCTCTCGAGACGATGGACTCGGCCGTGACCACGCCCCGGGGGCCGTGGCTGACCATGTCGACGTACCAGCCGATGGGTGTCGTCGCCGCGATCACGCCGTGGAACTCCCCGATCGCGTCCGACGCACAGAAGATCGCCCCCGCGCTCGCCGCCGGCAACGCCGTCGTGAGCAAGCCGCCGGTGTGGGCCCCGTGGGTGACCCTGCTCCTCGCCCGCATCTGCGAGTCGGCCGGTCTGCCCGCCGGCGTCCTCTCGGTCCTGCCGGGTTCGGGGCGCACGGTCGGTGAGGCGCTGGTCCGGCATCCCGATGTCGCCAAGGTCAGTTTCACCGGCGGCACCGACACCGGTCGCCACCTCGCGCACCTGGCCGCCGACAAGCTCATGCCGATCACGCTCGAACTCGGCGGCAAGTCCCCGACGATCGTGTTCGAGGACGCCGACCCCGAACAGGCCGTCGCCGGCGTGCTCTACGGCATCTTCTCCTCGACCGGGCAGAGCTGCATCGCCGGATCGCGGATCTTCGTGCACCGCAGCATCGCCGAGACCTTCACCGCCGAACTCGTCCGGCGCGCAGCGGCGCTGCGCCTCGGACCCGGCACCGACCCGCGCACCCGGGTGGCCCCGCTGGTCACCTTCGCCCACCGGGACCGGGTGGCCGCCATGGTCGACGACGCCGTCGCCGACGGGGCCCGGGTGCTGTGCGGGGGCGCGATCCCGACCGACGAACGGCTCACCTGCGGTGCGTACTACCCGCCCACGGTGCTCACCGGGGTCGACAACGCCGCGACGATCTGCCGCGAGGAGGTCTTCGGCCCGGTGGCCGTCGTGCTGCCCTTCGACGACGAGGAGGACCTGATCGCGCAGGCGAACGACTCGGTGTACGGGCTGGCCTGCGGCATCTGGACCGCGGACTACCGACGGGCGTGGCGCGTGGCCGGCGCGGTGAAGGCGGGCACCGTCTGGATCAACACCTACAAGCAGTTCAGCATCTCGACCCCCTTCACCGGTCTCGGCGACAGCGGTCTCGGCACCGAGAAGGGACGCGAGGGCATCCGCCAGTACTGCGACCAGAAGAGCATCTACCTCGACCTGTCCGGCGACCCGATCGCCTGGGCCACCCCCGACCCGACAGAAACCCGAAAGGACCCCTCCCGGTGACCGATTCGACGACCGCGACCCACGACCGCACCGCTCACCCGTACAGTCCCGCCTACGCCGCCGCCAGCTTCGGGTTCGTCTCCGGCGCCCTGTCGGTCGACGAACACGGCATCGCCGTCGACGGCACGACCGCCGCCCTCGACGCCGCGATCGCCCGCCTCGGCGAGCGCCTGGCGACCATCGGCATGACCCTGTCCGACGTCGTCAAGACGACGTACTTCGTGACCGACGTGACGCTCCGCGACCAGGCGAACCGCCACTACGAGAAGGTCTTCGCCGCTCCCCGCCCAGCCCGCTCGTTCGTCGAGGTCGCCGCCCTGCCCTACGGCGCCACCGTCGAGATCGAAGCCGTGGCATACCGCGCCTGAACCACCCACCGCACGAAAGGACCACCGACATGGCCGCACCCGAGAAGACCGATCTCGAAACCCTCATCGACTCCTGCATCGCCAGCCGTGACAGCCGCTACGAGGACTGGGACACCCTCGGCTTCCAGGCCGCCAAGGGCGGAGACCGCTTCAAGCGCGCCCAGATCCGCTACATCGGGTCCGGTGCCACCGGCAACCACGAGGGCGACGCCCGCACGCTGCCCGCCGAGCACTTCACCCTGTCCAACATGCGGCTGCCCGCCGGCGCGGTCGGGCCCGAGCACACCCACCACGACGTCGAAGAGGTGTTCTTCGTGCTCGAGGGCGAGCTCGAGGTCGCGGTCCACGACGTCGAGGACGGCACCCGCAAGGCCGTCCGCCGGCTCGGTTACCGCGACATGATCCGCGTGCCCGCCGGAGTGCCGCGCAGCCTCGCGAACGTCGGCGACACCGACGCGCTGTTCTGCGTGATCATCGGCGCCGCCAAGCCACAGCTGCCCACCTACCCGCCGAGCTCGGAGATGTACGGCGTCACCCGCTGACGCCACCGAGAAGACCCGCCGACAGGGAGATCCCCAATGGAGCAGTCCGTCCGACGTCGCCTCCGCGTCCACCAGAAAACCTGGGAGGCAGACGGAGTCACCAGCGTGACGTTCGTCGATCCGGCCGGTGCCGCGTTGCCGCAGTGGCAGCCGGGTGCGCATCTCGCCCTGCACCTGCCGAACGGGGTGGTGCGCGAGTACTCGCTGTGCTCGGATCCGCAGGACACCACGCGCTGGACGGTCGCGGTGCTGCGCGCCGAGCGTTCCCGCGGCGGCAGCGCCTACGTGCACGAATCGTTGCAGATCGGCGCGGAGATCGACGTCGACGGACCGCGCAGCGCCTTCGCCCTCGACGACGCCGCGACCGAACACGTCCTCGTGGCCGGCGGTATCGGCATCACCCCGATCGTCGCGATGATGCGGCGGCTGCGCGCCGAGGGACGACCGTGGCGCCTGCTCTACGCCGGACGCTCCCGGGCGGCGATGGCGTTCGTCGACGAGATCGCCGCCGGACCCGCCGGGCAGGTGACCGTCCACGCCGACGACGAGGCCGGTGGTCTGCCGGACCTCGCGGGGACCCTGTCGGGCCTCGCCCCGACCGCCGTCGTCTACTGCTGCGGACCGGCACCGCTCATCGATGTGGTCACCGCCGCGGTCCCGGACCCCGGCCAGGTCCGCACCGAGCGGTTCGCGGCCCCGGAACCGGCGCCGCGCTCGGGGGAGGACACCGCCTTCGACGTAATCGTCGAGAGCACCGGCCGGCGCATCCCGGTGCCGCCGACCGTGTCGGTGCTCGACGCCCTCACCGCCGCCGGTGTGCCCGTGCCGAACTCGTGCACCGAAGGTATCTGCGGGACGTGCGAAGTCGGGGTGATCAAAGGCGACGTGGACCACCGCGACTTCCTGCTCACCGAGTCCGAGCACGCCGCCGGATCGACGATGTTTCCGTGCGTGTCCCGGTGCCGCTCTGCCGAACTCGTGCTGGATCTGTGAGAAGGGAACCGGAACGCATGTATCACCACCAACTTCCGCGCTACAGCGACTCGCCCGTCTGCCGGCTGCGCGCCCTGCGCTCGGTCACCCTGTCGGTGCCGGATCCGGCCGCCTCGCGGGACTTCTACCACGAGGCCTGGGGGCTGACGACCGTCGAGGCCGACGGGGATCGATTCTGGTTGCGCGCCACCGGCCCCGAGCACCACGTGCTGACGGTCGAACGGGGGGAGACCAACGCCCTCGGGCGCATCAGCCTCGCCGTCGCCACCCCGCGTGAGATCGACGACGCCGCACTGGCCCTCGACCGGCTCGGCATCCCGATGCTGCGCACACCGGGCCCCCTCGACGACGCCGGCGGCGGCTACGGGCTGCAACTGGTCGATCCGGAGGGACGCTGCCTCGAGCTGTCGGCCGATACCCACGCCGTCACCGAGCAGGAACCGGCGGGACGCCGCGCCGTTCCCCGCAAGATCGCCCACGTCGTGCTCAACACGACCGACATCGAACGCACCACCGCCTTCTACACCCAGGTGCTCGGCATGCGGGTCTCCGACTGGTCGGAGCGGCAGATGTCCTTCCTCCGCTGCAACTCCGACCACCACGTCATCGCGCTCAACCGGGCGCCGTGGCCCTCACTCAACCACGTGGCGTACGAGATGCAGAGCCTCGATCACTTCATGCGCGGCATCGGCAGCCTGAAGGCCCACGGCATCGCGCCGCAGTGGGGCCCGGGCCGGCACGGTCCCGGCGACAACACCTTCTCCTACTTCACCGACCCGGCAGGCCTGGTGTGCGAGTACACCTCCGAGGTCGCCCAGATCGACGAGGACGCCTGGCTGTGCCGCACCTGGAAGCGCACCCCGGAACTGTCCGACCAGTGGGGGACGGCCGGACCGCCCACCACGACCGTGCGTTCCGCCATGGCGGGCAGCCCCGACCCGGGGCACCGCGACCGTGTCGAGGCCCGCGACGCCGGCTACTTCTACGGGGCCGCCGTCGCGGCCGGGGCGCTGTCGTGACCCCCGCGCACCTGCACGTCGAGCGTCTCGGGACGGGAGATCCGGTGCTGATGCTGCACGGCATCGGCGGGAACGCGAACTCCTGTGCACCGCTCGCGGCGGAACTCGCGGCCCGCGGACATGCGACCTACCGGCTCGATGCCGCGGGGTACGGTCGCTCCGCCGACCCGGCCGACGTCCACCACGACCACGCGAGGGACGTCCTGACCGTCCTCGACGACATCGACCCGGACCGGCCCGTTCACCTCGTCGGAACGTCCTGGGGTGGTGTCGTCGCGCTCGAGGTCGCGCGCCGCCGGCCCGGCCGGGTCCGCACGCTCGTCCTCGCCGACAGCACCCGGGGTTCGGGCACGTCGCCCGCCCGCGCCGCCGCCATGCGCGACCGCGTCCCGGCCCTGCGCGCCGCCGGCCCCGAGCGCTTCGCGGCCGAACGCGCACCGAAACTGACCGCACCGGACGCGGCCGAGCACGTGCGGGCTCGCGTCGCCGCCGACATGGCGGCCGTCCGCCCCGCCGGGTACGCGGCCGCCGCCGAATGCATGGCGTCGACCGACCACGGGCCGATCCTGCACACGCTGGCCGTCCCCACCCTCGTGGTGGTCGGCGAGCACGACCGCGTCACCGGCGTCGCCGAGTCGCAACTCCTGGCGGACGCCATTCCCGGGGCGCGGCTCACCGTCGTCACCGGTGCGGGTCACGCCGCGATCCAGGAGCAGCCCCGTTTGGTCGCCGGCGCACTCGTCCGATTCTGGGAAGAGGTGGCGTGATGAGCGGAACCGTCGTGGTGACCGGTGCCGGGCGCGGACTCGGCTACTGCATCGCCGAACGGCTGTGCGCCGAGGGACGGCGCGTGGTGATCGCCGAGCGCAACGCGGCGAACGCCGAAGCCGCCGCCACCGCCCTGCGCGACCGCGGCGGCGAGGCGATCGCGGTGGTCACGGACATCGCGGACGCCGCGTCCGTGCGCGCTCTGGCGGTGCGCGTCGCCGAGGAGGGGCCGCTGGTGGGCCTGGTCAACAACGCCGCCGTCGCCGACGGTGTCGGCGGGGACGCCTTCTGGGAACTGCCCGAACCCGAGTTCGACCGGATCACCTCGGTCAACGTGCGCGGCACCTGGCTCGTGACCAAACACCTGTGGCCGCTGCTCGCCGCCGCCGGCGGCGCGATCGTGAACATGGCATCCGACGTGGCGTTCTACGGATCACCGCGGCTCGTCCACTACGTCGCCTCCAAGGGCGCAGTCGTCGCGATGACCCGTTCGATGGCCCGGGACGCCGGCCCCCACGGGGTGCGGGTCAACGCCGTCGCCCCCGGGCTCGTCCGGGTCGAGGCCACCGAGTCCGTTCCCGCCGCCCGCTACGCCACCTACGCGCAGGGCCGCGCCCTCCCGCGCGACCAGACCCCCGAGGACGTCGCCGGGGTCGTCCGGTTCCTCCTCTCGGAGGACGCCGCCTTCGTCACCGGCCAGACCGTCGTCGTCGACGGCGGATTCGTCCTGAACTGACCTGCTCGCCCGGCGAGCACCCGAACCCACGGAGAACCCATGGACCTGCACCTCACCGGACGCACGGTGATCGTCACCGGCGCGAGTTCCGGGGTCGGCCTCGCCACCGCCCGGATGCTCGCCGCCGAAGGCGCCCGCGTCGCACTCTGCGCCCGCGACCTCGCACGCCTGCGCCGCGCCGCCGCCACCCTGGCGGCCGACCCGGCCGACGTCCTGACCGCCGCGTGCGATGTCACCGACCGGAACTCCGTGCAGGCCTTCGCCGATGCGGTCGTCGACCGGTTCGGCGGCATCGACGGAGTGGTGTGCAACGCCGGGCGCTCGCTGATGTCGACACTCACCGACACCACCGACGAGCAGATCCGGGACGAGTTCGAGCTCAAGATCTTCGGCGCGCTGCATCTGATCCGCGTGGCCCGGCCGGCGCTCGCGAAGTCCGATGCGGCCTCCGTGGTGATCGTCAACGCGATCCTCGCGCGGCAACCCGAACTGCGGCTCGCCGTCACCTCGGCCGCCCGTGCCGGACTGCTCAACCTGGCGCAGTCCCTGTCCGGGGAACTCGCCCCCGACGGCATCCGCGTCAACTCGGTGCTGCTCGGCCTCGTCGACACCGGCCAGTGGCAGCGCCGCCACACCGAATCCGGCGACGGCCGCGACTTCGACGAGTGGAGCGCCGAGATCGCCGCCGACCGCGGGATCGGACTGGGCCGCTTCGGAACTGCGGACGAGGTCGCCTTCCCCGTCACCACCCTGCTCTCACCCCGCAACAGCTACGTGACCGGCGCGACCGTCGACGTCGGCGGCGGTGTCGGACGCTACGTCTGACCCGCCAGTGGTCATCTGCATCGGAGGAAACATGGACACCCCCTCATCCGCGCCGGGTCGGCGCGCCACCGGCGGCGACGTCCTCGTGTCGGTCATGCGCCGGCACGGCATCGACACCGCGTTCGGCGTCGTCAGCATCCACAACCTGCCCCTCGTCGAGGCCGTCGCCCGCGACCTGAACTTCGTCGAGGTGCGGCACGAGGCCGCGGCGGTCAACGCCGCGGACGGGTACGCCCGCGCCTCGGGCCGCATCGGCGTGGCACTGACGAGCACCGGAACCGGCGCCGGCAACGCCGCCGGATCGATGATAGAGGCGCTCACCGCCGGCAGCCGCGTCCTGCACGTGACCGGCCAGATCGAAAGCGAATTCCTCACGCCCGAACCGGCCTCGTCGAGCCGCGGCGTGATCCACGAATTCCCCCGGCAACGGCAGATGCTCGATGCCGTGTCCGCCTACGCGGCGACGATCACCGACGCCAAGGACGCCGAGGCGGAACTCGAGGCCGCGATCGGCCGCATCCTGTCGGCACCGCAGGGGCCGGCGAGTGTCGAATGGCCCACCGACCTGCAGTATCTGGCGTCGCCGGACGAGCAGCGGGCGGCCGATACCCGGATCGCACGGCCACCGGCCCCCAACGCCGCTGCGCTGGACCGCGCCGCCGCGGTGCTCGCCTCCGCCGAGCGGCCGCTGCTGTGGCTCGGTGGGGGTGCCGCCGGCGCCGGCGACGAACTGCGTGCCCTCGCGCACCGGCTCGGGGCCGGGATTCTCACCAGCAACTCCGGACGGGGCATCGTGTCCGAGGACGACGACCTCGTCGTCGGGAACTTCGCGGCCTCCCCCGAGGTCGCGGGGCTCCTCGCCGACGCCGACGTCCTGCTCGCCGTCGGAACCCACTTCCGGTCCAACGAGACCAAGAGCTACCACCTCGCACTGCCGGCGACCCAGGTGCAGATCGACGTCGATCCCGCCGCGATCGGCCGGGTGTATCCGGCCACGGTCGGCATCGTCGCCGACGCCCGCACGGCACTGCGCGGCATCCTCGACGCGCTCGACGGCGCCGGCCGGCGCGACGACTGGGCGGCCCGGGTCCGAACGGTGCGCGAGCGCAGCCGGGCCGCACTCACCGAGTACATCGGCGGCTACGCCGAGATCTGCGAGGGCATGCGCCGCGTGCTGTCCCGTCGGTCCGTGGTCGCCCGCGACGTGACGATCCCGTCCAGCCAGTGGGGCAACCGTCTGCTGCCGTTCTACGAGCGGGAGACCAACATCTTCCCGCTCGGCGGCGGCATCGGGCAGGGCCTGGCCATGGGACTCGGTGCGGCCCAGGCCCGCCGGGACGTGCCGACGGTCGTGATGGCCGGGGACGGCGGTCTGGCCGTGCACCTCGGCGAGCTCGCCTCGCTCGCCGGCACCGACGCGTGGTGCGTCGTGCTGGTGTTCAACGACGGCGGCTACGGCGTTCTCCGGAACATGCAGGAGGCCAACGGTTTCTGTCGGTCCGGGGTGGACCTGCACACGCCGCGGTTCGATCTGCTCGCCGCGTCGATGGGCATGCCGTACACCCTCGTGCAGCGGCCCGGCGTCTTCGAGGCCGCATTGGCCGAGGCGGTCGCGGCGCGCCGGCCCGCCCTCGTCGAGGTCGACGTGACCGCCCTCGACCCCCCGCCCGGACCGTTCGTCCCACCGGTGCACGTGCCGACGGGAGGTGCGCGATGAACTCGCCGGCCGAGGCGCTCTGGTGGGCCGGCGGGCAGGCCGAGACGGCGTTGCGCGACGGCCGCGCGGTGCACCTGTGCGCCGCGGGTGCCGATGCCGAACCCGCCCTGCGCGCGGCGGGCCGTCACGAATCCCTGCTGCGCAGCCTGATCCTCGCCGATCCCGTGCTCGACGTCGACACCGTCGCCGGCGTCCTCGGCCGGATCACCGTCCCCACCCTGGTGGTGGCCTCCGCGCTCGGCGACGACACCGATTTGTCCGTACCGCAGCGCCTCGCCGGCGAGATCGACAACGGAGTCTTCGTCGTCGTCGACGGATGTCCGGCGCCCGTCCACCTCACGCGGCCCGAGTCGTTCGCCGAATGGGCGAGCGCCTTCGCCGCCATCGCCGAGGGACTCGCCGCCCGCTACCGCTCCGGGCTCGCCGCCCCCACCCCCCACATCGAAGGAGTTCTCGCGTGAACCGCACCGCGACGGCACGATCCGCCGAACCGTACCTGGAACCCCGACAGACCCATCCCGATCCGCTGACCCCCTACGAGGACAAGCTCGCCGGTTCCCTGATGGAGATCTTCGGGACCGGCACCCACGACCTGCCCGGTGTCGTCGAGGGACTCAACGGCCTGGGGCTGCACGGCCCCGACGGCCGGCCCTGGACCGAGGACACCTTCCGCGCCGAGATGCGACGACTGGGGAGATGACATGACCACCTTCGAGACCACACACACCACCACCGGGGGCTCGCGCCCGACCGGACCCCGATTCGCCGTCGGCACCCGCCGGCCGATGGACGCCGACGAGATCGCCGCGACCGGCCTGCGCGACCGCTGGTACCCGATCCTCCCGTCGCGCATGGTCGAACCGGGCGCCATGATCAAGGTCACCCGCCTCGGCGTGGACTGGCTGCTGTTCCGCGACGCGCGGGGCGCAGTCCACATGCTCGAGGACCGGTGCCCGCACCGCAGCGCGCCGCTGTCCGTCGGCCAGCACCTCGGTGACCGCGTCGCCTGCCTGTACCACGGCGTGCAGGTCGACGGCACCGGCACCGTCGTCTCCGTGCCCGGCATGCCCGGATGCGCGCTCGAGGGCAAACGCGCGACCGCGTCGCTGTCGGTGGTCGAAGCCGCCGACACGATCTTCGCGTTCGTGCCCCTGACCCACGACTCCGTGCCCACCCCGTTCGTGCTGCCGGACCGGCTCGCGGACGACGAGGTGTCGTGGTTCCCGAACTACGCGGAGTGGGCCGGGCCGTGGCGGTTCTACATGGACAACGTGCTCGATCCGATGCACGGGGCGTTCCTGCACCGCAATTCGCACTCGATGTTCGGCGGCGACACGTCGGCGCGGTTCCGGATCCGCGAGACCGGCCGCGGGTTCTTCTTCGAGAAGACCGACCAGCGCGGCGTGAACTTCGACTGGGTGGAATTCGTGCGCGGATCGATGGACTACGTGGACCTCGAGATCCCGTACGCCCCCAACGCCGGTCCCGGCGGGGTCTTCGGCATCGTCGGGATGTGCACCCCGATCGACCGGGACCACTCCGCCATCTTCCACTGGCGCACCCGGCGGGTATCGGGCTGGGAACGGGAGGCGTGGCGATTCCTGTACCGGACCCGGCTCGAGGAACGGCACTGGGAGGTCCTCGAACAGGACCGCGCCGTCCTCGAGGCGCTGGCTGCGGACGCCGACGTCGAGGAACACCTCTACCAGCACGACCTCGGTGTCTCCCGGATCCGCCGGATCTACCGGGCCGACGCGAAGCAGCAGGCGGCCGTGCTCGCGGGTGTGCCGGCATGAGCGGCGGGACCCTGATGCTCACCGTCGTCCTGCGGCACGACCAGAGCCGGAACCTCGAACAGTTGCAGGGCCGGCTCGACGACGCGGACTGGTGGCACGGGTTCCCGCCCGAGGGGTGCGAGGTCGTCTCGTGGGTCGTCGCGATGGGGATCGGCCAGATCGTGACCCTGCGGCTGCCCGCCGAGCGGCTGGCCGCCGTCAACGTCGAACTCGAGCGTCGCGCGTGGGGCGTGTTCCGCACCGAGTGCTACCCGACCTACGACTTCGTGCCGGTACGCGAGCGGTTGACCCGCGAATCCGACGCACGGGTGGTCCGATGAGCCGCGTCGGCCACCCGTCCGTCCCGGAACCCCCGCGGCCGGGCATGTTCAGCAACGCCCGCGTCGTCGGCCGGCACTTCTTCGTCTCCGGTATGCACGCCGGCACCCCCGACGGTCCCGTCGGCGGCGGCGACGTCTACCGGCAGGCGCGGGAGGCGTTCCGGCGCACCCGCGTCCTGGTCGAAGCCTGCGGGGCGCAGGTCGACGACATCCTCGCCCTGCGCATCTACGTCACGGACATCGCGGACAAGGCCGCCGTCGGGCGGGCCCGGGCGGAGGTGTTCCACGGCGACTTCCCGTGCTCGACCCTGGTCGAGGTGTCGGCCCTGGTCGAGGCCGGCCTCGGCGTCGAGGTCGAGGCACAGGGCATCATCTCAGCGACCGCGACGGCGGACGCGTAATCTTCCGTTTCGACGCCCGTGGCAGGGCATCGACCGACCCGAGGACGCCATCATGCGCGGAACCGACAGCACACCGTCCCTCACCCGAACCGATGAGGACTCGCCCAACTGGCTGGTCCTCGTCCTGACCTTCGTCGCCGTCGTCCTCGACGGCTACGACATGATCGCCCTGGGCCTGTCGGTCCCGGCACTCGCGAGGGACTGGGGCGTCGCCCCGTCCCACTTCACTCCCGCGCTGTCGCTGACCAGCGCCGGCGTCGCGCTCGGCTACCTCGCCTGCGGCCGGCTCGTCGCCCGGTTCGGTGCCCGCCGCGTCGTGCTGGCGGCCGTGGTGGTGTTCACCGTCGGTTCGCTGCTGACCGCGTTCGCGTCGACGATCACCGAACTGACGGCCCTGCGGGTGCTGACCGGACTCGGTCTCGGCGCGGTGCTGCCCGCCGCCGTGTCGCATGCGACGGTGCTCAATCCGCCCCGGCTGCGGCAGTCCATCGCGGTGTTCGTCACGATGGGCATCTCGCTCGGTGCGCTGCTCGCCGGCCTGGTCGGCACGCGCCTGATCGCCGCGTTCGGCTGGGAGTCGGTGTTCCTCGCCGGCGCCGCCGCATCCGCCGTCCTGCTGCCGCTGCTGTGGATCGGACTGCCCGACGGCCGCGCCGCCGCCGGTGGGCCCGCACCGGAGGCCACGACGTCGGCGGTGCGGCAGGCCTCCGTCGCGCGCCTGTTCGACCCCGGTCTGCGCAGCCGCACGCTGCTGCTGTGGGGCTTCTCGTTCCTGATGTTCACCGTGTACTACGTCTTCTCGTCGTGGCTGCCGACGCTGCTGACGAGCTACGGGTTCTCGGCGAGCCTCGCGCCGCTGGGGTCGGCGGCGCTCGGTATCGGCAGTATCGTCGGCGCGGCGGTCCTGATGATCGGCGCGCTGCGGTTCCGGATGTCGTCGGTGCTCGTGGTCACGACGTCGCTGGCGATCGTCTTCCTCGTCGTGTCCGCGTTCCTCGGCGCCGACAAGGTGCTGCTGCTGATCGTCTTCGGTGGAGTGGGGCTCGGCGTCCAGGCGGGCATGATCGGCCAGACCGCACTGTCGGTCTCGATGTATCCGCAGGCCACCGCGACGACGGCGGTGGGCTGGTCGGCGTCGATGGGCCGGCTCGGCTCCGTGGTCGGGCCCGTCCTGGGCGGCGCACTGATCGGCCTCGGCGTCCCCACCGGCACCATCGTCCTCGTCGCCTGCGTCCCGGTCCTGGCCGCCCTGGTCCTCATCGCGGTGCTCGGCCGGATCACCGCGCCGAACGCGCTCTCGAAGACGGAACCCGCCGTCGTGCCCGCCCGCCGCTGACGCGGCCGGTGTGTCCTTTGGGCTGCCCTGGCAGCCCAAAGGACACACCGGCGGCTACGCCGCCTTCTCGAACACCGCGGCCAGGCCCTGGCCGCCGCCGATGCACATCGTCTCGAGGCCGTAGCGCCCCCCGCGACGGTCCAGTTCGCGCAGCAGGGTCGCGAGGATGCGGCCGCCGGTCGCGCCGACCGGATGGCCGAGGGAGATGCCGGAGCCGTTGGGGTTCAGGCGGGTGTCGTCGGGCTCGAGGCCCCAGCTGCGGGTCACGGCGAGGGTCTGCGCGGCGAACGCCTCGTTGAGCTCGATCACGTCCATGTCGGCCAGGGTCAGGCCGAGCCGGCCGAGGGCCTTCTCGGTGGCCGGCACCGGGCCGATGCCCATGGTGCGCGGCGGCACTCCCGCCACCGCCCAGCTCGCGAGCCGGGCCAGCGGACGCAGTCCCAGCTGGGCCGCCTTCTCGGCGGTGGTGACGATCGCGACGGCCGCACCGTCGTTCTGACCGCTGGCGTTGCCGGCGGTGACGGTCGACTCCGGATCGATCCTGGCCCGGATCGGGCGCAGCGTGGCGAGCGATTCGACGCTGGTGTCGGCGCGGGGGTGCTCGTCGGTGTCGACGACGAGCGGCTCACCCTTGCGCTGCGGCACCGACACGGGAACGATCTCCTGCGCGAAGACGCCGTTCTTCTGCGCGGCGACAGCCCGCTGGTGCGACTGCACCGCCAGGGCGTCCTGGTCCGCCCGGCTGAGGGAGAACTCGGCGCGCAGGTTCTCCGCCGTCTCGATCATGCCGCCGGGCACCGGGAAGTCGCGGCCGCCGGCGGTGACCCGCGCGCGGGCCAGCCGGTCGGACAAGGCCACGGCCTCGCCCTTGACGCCCCACCGCATGCCGGTGGCGTAGAACTCGGCCTGGCTCATCGACTCGGCGCCACCGGCGAGGATCAGGTCGCTGCCGCCGGACTGGACCTGCATGACGGCCTGCAGGATCGCCTGCAGGCCGGAGCCGCAGCGCCGGTCGACCTGCAGTCCCGGAACCTCCACGCCCAGACCGGCGTTCAATGCGGCGACGCGGCCCAGCGCGGGAGCTTCGCCGTTGGGCGAGGCCTGACCGAGGATCACGTCGTCGACGTCGGTGCCGGCGAGGCCGGTGCGGGCGACGAGCTCGCGGATCACGGTGGCGGCCAAGTCTTCCGGCGCGACGTCCTTCAGGACGCCGCCGAAGCGGCCGACGGGGGTACGGAGGGGTTCGCAGATCACGACGTCGCGCATGGCACTTCCTTGTCGGGGAATCGGGGTCAGTGGTTCTGGGTCCGGGCGAGGTCGGACGAGATCGCCGCCGCGGTGTCGACCACAGCGGGCACGAGGTCGCTGTGGACGGCGTCGAGGCTGTAGCGGGCGGCCTGGGTGGAGATGTTCACGGCCGCGACGACGGCACCCGAGGCGTCGCGGATGGGTGCGGCCAGCGACCGCAGGCCCTCCTCGAGCTCCTGGTCGACGATGCAGTAGCCGTCCCGCCGGATCCGGTCGAGCTCGGCGCGCAGGTCGGCGGGAGTGACGAGGGTCCGCGACGTGAGGGGCTCGAGCGTCGCGGTGGCGAGGTAGGCGTCGAGGTCGGCGGGGGACAGGCCGGCCAGCAGCACCCGGCCCATCGACGTGGCGTGCGCCGGGAAGCGGGTGCCGATGGTGATGGAGACGGTCATGATGCGGCTGACCGGCACCCGCGCGACGTACACGACGTCGCCGCCGTCGAGCACGGACACCGACGTCGACTCGTGCACCTTCTGGGCGAGCGCCTCGAGGTGCGGGCGGGCGACGTCCGGCAGCGTCAGACTCGACAGGTAGCTGTAGCCGAGTTCGAGCACGCGCGGCGTCAGCCAGAACTGGGAGCCGTCCGTACGTACGTATCCGAGCTCGACCAGGGTGAGCAGGAACCGTCGCGCGGTGGCCCGGGTCAGGTCGGTGGCCTTGGCGACCTCGCTCAGGGTGCGGCGCGGATGCTCGGCGTCGAATGCCTTGATGACGGACAGTCCGCGGGCGAGGGACTGCACGTAGTCCGGCGACGCCGCGATCGGTTCGCCGTGGGTCATCGTCATGTGGTGCTCCCCTCGCCGTCTGCGAGTGCCTGCCGGCCGAGCGCGAAGGCCCGGTTGCTGTTCGGCACTCCCGCGTAGATCGCGGTGTGCAGGAATACTTCCACGAGCTCGTCGGGGTCGGCTCCGGCGCGCAGCGCGGCCCGGATGTGCATGTCGAGTTCGTGTTCGTTGCCGACGGCGGTGAGGATCGCCAGGGTCAGCAGCCGGCGGGTGTGGTGGTCCAGGCCCGGCCGCGACCACACATCGCCCCACGCGGTGCGGGTGATGAAATCCTGGAACGGCCGGGTGAACTCGGTGGCCGACGCCACGGCCCGGTCGACGTGGGCGTCGCCGAGGACCGTGCGCCGCACCCGCATGCCCTGCTCGAACGCGGCGGTGCGCTGCGCACCGGCGGGCGTCGCGCGGGTGATGTGCTCGCGGATGAGGGCGGTGATCCGGCCGCCCTGCTCGACGTTGGCCAGGTGCGCGCCCGGGCCGACGACGTGGAAGTCGGCGCCGGCGATGCCGTCGGCGATGAGCTGCATGGTGGCCGGCGGGGTGGCCGGATCCTGCTCGCCGGCGACGACGAGGGTGGGCGCGACGATGCGGGCCAGGTCGGGGCGCCCGTCCCACGTCGCGAGCGCCTCGCAGCAGGCGGCGTATCCCTCGTCGCTCGTGCCGGAGACCATCTGCACGTGCCGTGCGACGAGTTCGGGGTCGCGTTCGGCGAGTTCGGGGGTGAACCAGCGGCCGACGATCGACTCGGCGATCGATGCCAGCCCGTCGGCGCGGACGGTCGCGGCGCGGTCGAGCCACGGCTGGGCCGGGGCGAACGCGGCGGACGTGCACAGCAGCGTCAGGGTGCGGATGCGCTCGGGACGGTGCGCGGCGAGCCACTGGCCGACGGCACCGCCGAGCGACAGGCCCACGAAGTGCACCGAGTCGAGGCCGAGGGAATCGAGGAGCGCGACGACGTCGCCGCCGAGATCGGCCACCGTGTAGGGCCCGTCGACGACGGGTGACTTGCCGTGCCCGCGGTGGTCGACGGCGACGACGTTCGCGATCGGGGACAGCGCGGTGATCTGCGGCGTCCACATCGACCGGTCGGAGCCGAGGGAGCCGAGCAGCACGACCGGCGGGGCCGCGGGGTCGCCGTACTGTTCGTAGTCGAGCGTGACTGTCATGCTTGTCCTCCGAGGAGCCGGTCGTGGTGGGCGAGGGCACGGTCGACGAGATCGCCGGCGTGGCCGAGGTAGCGGGTGGGGTCCAGCAGGGCGCGGACCCGGTCGGCACCGAGGTGTCCGGTGATCGCCGGGTCGCGGTCGAGGGGGGTGCCGGTCTGCGCGGCGGCGGTGACGATGTCGCGGGCCTCGTCGGTGTGCTGGGCCAGGGCGGCGGTGACCTTCTCGGCGAGGATCGCGCCGCCCGTGCGGTCGAGGTTGCGGGCGAGTGCGTCCGGGTGGACGTGCAGTCCGCCGAGGCTGGTCGAAAGCTGATGTGCCGCACCGCCGGTCAGGCGCAACAGGTCGGTGAGCGGCTCCCATTCGGCGTGCCACGCGCCCGCGGCGCGGGCGAATTCGTGGTCGGTCGATGCGAGCACGGTCGCGACCAGGCCGGGTACCCGGCGGGCGGCGGCACGGGCGGTGATCGCGGCGACCGGGTTGCGCTTGTGCGGCATCGCCGACGAACCGCCGGGCGCGTCCTCGCTCACCTCGCCGACTTCGGTGGCGGCCATGAGCACGACGTCGGTGGCGGGTTTGGCGACAGCACCGGCGGCGACGCCGAGCGCCGTCGCGAGCCGGGTGACCGGGGTGCGGGCGGTGTGCCACGGCACGAGGGGCCGGGCGAGGCCGAGCAGGTCGGCGAGGGTGTCCGCGAACGCGAGTCCGTCGGGGTGCACGGCCGCGAAAGTTCCTGCTGCTCCGCCGTATTGGGCCGGCAGATCGCCGAGGGTGCGGTCCAGTTCGGAGGTGGCGTCGTCGAGTGCGACGAGCCACGTCGCGGCGAGGGCGCCGAACGTGGTGGGCAGCGCCTGCTGGCCGAGCGTGCGGGCGACCGTCGGGGTGTCACGGTGCCGCCGGGCCAGGTGCGCCGCGGCGTCGGCGGCGTCGCGCAGCTCGGCGACGACGCGCCGGCCGGCCTCGCGGGCGAGCAGCATCAGCGCGGAGTCGAGGACGTCCTGGCTGGTGGCCCCGACGTGCACCGCGGCGGCGGGGGCGTCCGCGCGCGCCCGCAGGATCTTCACCAGCGGGATCACCGGATTGCCCCCGGCCGCCGAGAGCCGGCCCAGTTCGGCCGGGTCCAGGTCGCGGCCGAGGTCGTCGGCCGCGGCGGCGACGGCGACGACATCGGCGGGGGTCGCCCGACCGTGCTTCTCGGCGGCGCGGGTGATCGCCACCTCCACCTCGAGCAGGGCGGTGATCCACGCGCGGTCGGACAGCAGCGGCGCGAGGTCGGCGGCGCCGAACACGGGGTCGAAGAGGGCACCGCGGGTGGGGTCGGACTGCGCCGGCACGGTCAAGACACGCTCCCGTCTAGATCGCGAAGAACGGCGTCTCCACACCGTTCGGATCGAGGTCCTGAACGTACACGGTCCAGACGTACCCGTCGTCGGACTTCTCGGCGATCAGCTTGCGCCGCTGCGTTTCCGGCAGCGCGGCGAGCACCGGGTCGGTCGCGTGCGCGGCGAGATCCTCCGGGAAGTACAGGCGGGTGCAGAGACGATCGAGCATGCCGCGGGCGAAGATCCCGACGTTCAGGTGCGGCGCCTCGTCGGCGTCCGTGTCGGACTCGTGGGCGCCGGGCTTGATCGTGTAGACGGTGGCGGTGCCGGTCTCGTCGGCGGCGCTGCGGGCGAAGCCGCGGAAACCGTCGGTGCCGAACCGGCCGTCGGCGTCGGCCTGCCAGGTCTCGACCATCGCGTCGGCGATCGGCGTACGGTCACCGTCGATCACGGTGATCCGCACGGTGATCCGGCCGGGCGTGTCGGCGGGGACGACGTTCTCACCGTCGGCGCCCCAGTCGAGGCCGATCTTCCAGTACGGGCCGACGGTCTGCGACGGCGTGGGGCCGAAGGTGGCCGTGCTCTGGTCGCCGGGGGTGACGGGGTAACGAGGAGCGAACTCACTCATCGTCGTCCTCCTCGTTCTCGAAGGGGGTGGCCTCGCGGCCGCGCAGGACGATGTCGAAACGGAATCCGAGGGCCCAGTTGTCGACGGTGGCGTCGTAGTCGAAGACGCTGACCATGCGGTGCCGTGCCTCGGCGGGCACCGAGTTGTAGATCGGGTCCTGGAAGAACATCGGGTCGTCGGGGAAGTACATCTGGGTGACGAGCCGCTGGGTGAACGCCGTGCCGAACAGCGAGAAGTGGATGTGGGCGGGGCGCCACGCGTTGTGGTGGTTGCGCCACGGGTAGGCGCCGGGCTTGATCGTGGTGAACCGGTAGTTGCCCTGGGCGTCGGTGACGCACCGGCCGACGCCGTCGAAGTGCGGGTCGAGCGGGGCGGGCCAGTTGTCGTTCACGTGCCGGTACCGGCCGGCGGCGTTGGCCTGCCACACCTCGAGCAGCGTGTGCGGGACGGGCTTGCCGTCGCTGTCGAGCACCCGGCCGTGCACGATGATGCGCTGCCCGGCGGCCTCGCCGCCGTGGGCGAGGGTCAGGTCGGCGTCGCCCTCCTGCACGCGGTCCTCGCCGAAGACGGGTCCGGTGAGTTCGCCGAGGCGCTGCGGGATCAGCGTCAGCGGCTGGGCCGGGCGGCGCAGCGCGGTGGTCCGGTAGTCGGGGAAGTCCAGCGGCGGGTGTGCGCCGTCGGGGCGCGCAAAGCGGGGCGGCAGATGAAGCATGAGACCTCGGTGTTCGGCGCGTGTTCGCGATATGGACGGAGGGACGCTATGCGTACAAGGCTAGTGGGTCACCCGGCACGAATCAATATTCGAAACTGAAACAGTATCGAAATGGTTCGTATGACGGACGAGGGTTCACATTACGTACGACTGGCGCTATCGTAAGGGCATGGACAAAGTCGTTGCCACCGCCGCCGAGGCCGTAGCCGACATCCCGAACGGCGTCACCATCGCCGTGGGCGGATTCGGCCTGGTCGGCGTCCCGGAAATCCTCATCAACGCGCTGCTCGACCAGGGCGCCACCGACCTCGAGACGGTCAGCAACAACTGCGGCACCGACGGCTTCGGCCTCGGCGTACTGCTGGAGAAGGGGCGCATCCGACGCACCATCTCCTCCTACGTCGGCTCCAACAAGGAGTTCGCCCGCCAGTACCTCTCCGGCGAGCTCGAGGTGGAACTGACCCCGCAGGGCACCCTCGCCGAGCGGCTGCGCGCCGGCGGCGCGGGCATCCCCGCGTTCTTCACCCCGGCCGGCGTCGGCACCCAGGTCGAGGAGGGCGGGCTTCCGCTGCGCTACGACGGCAACGGCGGCATCGCGGTCGCGTCGCCCCCGAAGGAGGTCCGCGAGTTCGACGGCGAGACCTACGTCATGGAGCGCGGAATCGTCGCCGACTACGCCCTGGTGCACGCCTGGAAGGGCGACCGGCACGGCAACCTCGTCTATCGCGCGAGCGCCCGCAACTTCAACCCGCCCGCCGCCACGTCGGGCCGCATCACCATCGCGCAGGTCGAGCACCTCGTCGAACCGGGCGAGCTCGACCCCAACGAGATCCACACCCCCGGCATCCACGTCCAGCGCGTCGTGCCCGTCGGACCTGTCGCTGTCGGCATCGAGAATCGGACGGTTCGTTCATGACCCAGACCGCCACCACCGTGAAGAAGCTGACCCGCGAGCAGATGGCCGCGCGTGTGGCCCGGGAACTCTCGGACGGGCAGTACGTCAACCTCGGCATCGGCATGCCGACCCTGGTGCCCAACTACCTCGATCCGGGCGTCGAGGTCATCCTGCACTCGGAGAACGGCGTGCTCGGCGTCGGCCCGTACCCGACCGAGGACGAACTCGATCCCGAACTGATCAACGCCGGTAAGGAAACCATCACCACCATTGCGGGCGCGTCGTTCTTCGATTCGGCGCAGTCGTTCGGGATGATCCGCGGCGGCCAGATCGACGTCGCCGTCCTGGGCGCGATGCAGGTCTCCGCGAAGGGCGACATCGCCAACTGGATGATCCCCGGCGCGATGGTCAAGGGCATGGGCGGCGCGATGGACCTCGTCCACGGTGCCAAGCGCGTCATCGTGATGATGGAACACGTCACGAAGAAGGGTGAACCGAAGATCTTCGACGAGTGCACCCTGCCGCTGACCGGCAAGCGCTGCGTCCAGCGGATCATCACCGACATGGCCGTCATCGACGTCACCGACGAGGGCCTGAAGCTCGTCGAGACCGCGCCCGGCGTGAGCGTCGACGACGTCGTCGCCGCGACGGCCGCGACCCTTCTCGTCTGATCTCACCGTCTCCGAAAGGCTCACGGGCCGAACACTTACGGGCCGAATGTCACACCGCGTCGATCTGACCGACCGAATGTGACATTCGGCCCGTCGGCGTCGGAGCCGGTGCGGGGTGCCACGCGAACGAAGCGAGCGGCGGGTCCAGTTCGGCACCGGTGAGGCGGTTGGCGAGCGTCGAGAGGGTGAAGGTGCCGACGCCGAGGACGACGTCGAGTGCATGGCGGGTGGTGAAGCCGGCGGCGGTGAACGCGGCCCACCGGTCGGCCGGGACCGCGCCCGCCGAGTCGAGCACGGCGACGGTGAATGTCCGCAGGGCCTCGAGTCGGGGATCGGTGAGCGGTCGGCCGGCCCGCAGGGCGTCGACGAGGTTGCCCGGCGCACCCATCCGCGTCAGCACGGCGGTGTGCAGTGCGACGCAGACGTGGCATTCGTTGCGCGTGGCGATCGTCAGCACGAGCACCTCGCGTTCGAGTTCGTCGAGGCTGCTGCGCTCGAACAGCGCACCGGCGCGGGTGAAGGCGGACAACAGTTCGGGGGATTCCGCCATGAGCGCCACGGCTGCCGGCACGTAGCCGAACTTCTGCCGGATCGCTTCCATGGTGGCCCGCGACGCCGGGGGTGCAGTCTCGGGTCGATGGTGGAGGAATGCTGTGGACACGGGACGGCCTCCGATAAGATAGACAATGTGGTTGACGAAATAGTAAACCGAGTTGTCGAAAATGTGCAAGACCCGACCCCGGGCTACGAGCTGCCCCTGCTCCTGTTCGCCGGATTCCGCTCGCTCGTCGACGCGCTGCATCGCCGGCTGGCCGAGGAGGGTCACCCGGACGTGCGTCCGGCCCACGGGTTCGCGATGCAGGCCGTCGGAGCGACCGGCGCGTCGGCGAGCGAGATCGGACGCCGCCTCGGCGTCTCCAAGCAGGCCGCCGGCAAGACCGTCGACCGGCTCGAGCGTCTCGGTTACGTTCGGCGCGAGCCGGATCCGTCGGACGCGCGGGCGCGGATCGTCGTGCTCACCGACCGGGGCCTCGACTGCCTGCGGCGGTCGGCGGTGATCTTCGACGACCTGCGGGCGGAGTGGGGGCGGATGCTCGGTGCGGACCGGCTCGAGCGCCTCGAGGTCGACCTGCGCGCCGTCACGCACGGTCAGGACGTCCGGCTCGACGCGCAGGCGTGGTTCGACCGGTAGCCGGGGCGGCTGGGGGATCTGGACAACTCGGTTAACAACGATTAACTTCGAGACTCGTTGCCGACGGACCAGGAGCCCCCGTGAGTACGCGCTTTCCCGCCATGGAACTGAAGGATCTGCCCGAGGACATCGCCGCGCGCGTGCTCGAGGTGCAGGAGAAGTCGGGCTTCGTGCCCAACGTGTTCCTCACCTTCGCGCGACGTCCCGCCGAGTGGCGGGCCTTCTTCGCCTACCACGACGCGATCATGCTGCGCGAGGACTCCGGCCTCACCAAGGGCGACCGCGAGATGATCGTGACGACGATCTCCGCCGCCAACAACTGCCTGTACTGCGTCGTCGCGCACGGGGCGATCCTGCGGATCTACGAGAAGAAGCCGACGGTGGCCGATCAGGTCGCGATCAACTACCGCACCGCCGACATCACCGCGCGCCAGCGCGCGATGCTCGACTTCGCCACCAAGGTCAACGAGCGGGCATACGAGATCGACGACGCGGACTTCGAGGCTCTGCACGCACACGGCTTCACGGACGAGGACGCCTGGGACATCGCCTCCGTCACCGCCTTCTTCGGTCTGAGCAACAGGATGGCCGGCGTCGCCGGCATGATGCCCAATCCGGAGTTCTACCTGATGGGCCGGATCCCCCGCGCGTAGCCGCTCAGCCGTCGCCCGGTTCGGGGCCGGGCACGGCGGCGGCGTCCGTGTCGCCGGTGTCGATGACGAGCTCGTAGCGCCGGCCGTACGTTTCCACGAGAGCCTGGAGGACGGCGACGACCGGGACCGACACCAGCGCGCCGATCGCACCGAACAGCGACGCCCCGACGATCACCGACCCGAACGCGACGGCCGGATGGATCGACACGGTCTTCGACGTGATGCGCGGGTGCAGGACGTAGTTCTCGACCTGCTGGTAGGCCGTGCCGAACAGCACCACCCACAACCCGTCGATCGGCTGGTTGGCCGCGGCGATGATCGCGGGCAGCGCGATCGCCAGGTACGTCCCGAGGGTGGGCACGAACTGCGAGACGATTCCGGTCCACAACGCGAGCGGCAGCCAGTACGGCACGCCGATGATCATGAGGAAGATGCCGGTGCCCACGGCGCTGACCGCACCGAGGATGAGGCGGGAGACGACGTAGCCACCGGCCTTCTCGACGGAAATCTCCCACACGGTCGAGATGACTCGTTGCTGCCGGGCCGGGAACCAGCTCGAGATCGTGCGGCGCATCGCCGGGCCCTCGGCCGACATGTAGAACACGAACAGCAGCATGGTCATGGCCTGGAAGACCACGCCCACCACCGACGACACCACGCCGAGCACGCCGGGGGTGAACCGCTGAACCAGATCGCGCACCGTCTCGGGGGTCAGTCGCAGCAGTTCCGGACCCGTGGTGAAGTTCGTGTCGAAGACACGATTGGCCCATTCGGTGACTGCGGTCAGCGCGTCCGGTAAGGCTTTCAGCAACTGGCCCAACTGTTCGGCGAGCAACGTCCCGAACAGAGCGAGGAATCCGACGGCGAACGCCAGCAGTCCGAACAGCACCAACCCGGTGGCCGCTCCCCGGCGCAGCCCGTGACGCTCGAGCCAGTCGACGACGGGCTCGAGCGTGATGCTCAGCAACCATGCGAGAAACAGCAATCCGAGGAAGCCGCGCAGGTTGTGGAACAGCCAACCGGACAGCTGGTAGGCGGCGACGGCAAGGAGGACGTACAGGATCGCCGGGCGAAGCCACTGTGGAGCCCGGGGTCCGTTGCGTTTGCGGTGTGCCGGCAGCGGGGCCGGCCCGTCCTCGCTCATCGCACTCTCCGCGGTCGCCCGACAGATCCGTTCACAGCCGGAATCTACCCGTCCGCGCCGCCCGGGCAGAGCGAATGTATCGGTCGCCACCACTATCGAGACGGACGATGCCTTCGCTCGACGAGGCCGGGACGAGCGCGAGGCGAGCCGGACGAGGCCGATACGACGAAACCGGCCCGGACTCGTGAGAGTCCGGGCCGGCGGTGGTAGCGGGGACAGGATTTGAACCTGCGACCTCTGGGTTATGAGCCCAGCGAGCTACCGAGCTGCTCCACCCCGCGTTGCATCACCGACTATACACGAGGCGGAGAGTGCTCCGTTCCGGGGTCGTCCGGACGGGTGTGGTCACGCCCGAGGCTCTCCGCGTAGTAGCCGCGAATGTGATCGACGATGCGGGAACGGGCGAGGTCGGCGTCGCCGGCGCGGACCGCCTCGAGCAGTCCCCGGTGCTCGCACCGCAGCCGGGCACACGTGGTGGGCCAGGTACCCAGCGGAGCGCCGGCGAGCACGTAGCTCTCGATGGAGTCGCGCAGTCCGGTCATCATCGCCGCGATCACCTGGTTCCCGGCTGCGTCCGCCATCGCGATGTGGAACCGGGCGTCGAGCACCAGGAACTCGTGGGCCGCGAGCCCGGCGTCGTCCATCGCGTCGAGCAGTTGCTCCGCGTGGGCAAGGTCGGGCGCCGGATCACTCTCGGCCAGGGCGCGCATCACCTCCGTCTCGAGGACGAGCCGGGTCCGGACCACGTCCGCCACCGGGAAGCTCTGCGCCGCCACCTGCATGCGCATGAGCATCGACATGCCCCCGGTGGGGCGCGAGACGATCATCGCGCCCGCCGTCGGCCCGGATCCGGTCTGTGCGCTGAGCAACCCGAGCGCCTCCATGACGCGCAGGGCCTCCCGCACCGACGAGCGGCCCACGCCGAGATCGGCGGCCAGGACGCGCTCCCCGGGCAACCGCTGGCCGGGCGCGAGTTGTCCCGAGACCAGTTGCTGCTCGAGGTGGTTCAACACGGTCTCCCATGCGCGGGGCTCGGAGTGCGGCATGGTGTGAGCCTATGCCGGTCGCCGGACGGGCCGGACGCTCGGCGGCCGGGCGCGACGTTCCGGGTGCGGCAGAGGAGATCCCGTGCCGCGTCCGCCCGGGGGACGGCTCACGGCAGCATCCACGACAGCACCGGCGTCGACTGGAGGTAGACCAGCACGCACAGCAGGGCCAGCATGCCGACGCTGTAGCCGACGACCTTGCGCAGCAGCAGCGGCTCGCTGCCCGGCCGGCCGACAGCGGTCGCCGCGATGGTGAGGTTCTGCGGGCTGATGAGCTTGCCCACGACACCGCCCGAGGTGTTCGCCGAGACCAGCAGCGTCGGATCGATGCCCGCGGCCTGCCCCGCGGTCTGCTGCAGCCGCGCGAACAACGCGTTCGCCGAGGTGTCCGAGCCGGTCACCGCGGTGCCCAGCCAGCCCAGGATCGGCGACAGCAACGCGAAGATCGCGCCGGTTCCGGCGAGCCACGTGCCGATGGCGACGGTCTGCCCGGAATGGTTCATCACGTAGGCCAGGCCGAGCACCGTGGCCACGGTGGCGACGGAAAGCCGCATCTTCCACAGTGTCCCGGGGAAGGTGCTGAGGGTCAGGCGCACGGTCATCGGGAACCGGCCGCCGCCGCTGAACACCGTGTACACGAGGCCGACGACGATGCCCGAGAACAGCAGGAGGGTACCGGGATTCGACAGCCACGGCAGCGTGTAGATCGCGCCCGTCGAAGGATCTCCGCTCGCGGTGAGCAGATTCCCGTACAGGCCCGGCCATTCGACCTTGATATCGGTGCCCGCCAGCCACTTCGGCACGTCCACGCCGAGCGTCCACAGCTTGGCGATGCCGAACACGACGATGACGAGCAGGTACGGGAACAGCGCCATCGCCGTGCGTGCGGCACCGATCGGTTCCGCGGTGACGTGCGAGTGCTGGTCGTCGGGGGTGCTCGGACGCCAGAACCGCAGCATGACCACGGCCGCGGCGAGGCCGACGAGGGAGGCGACGACGTCCGTGAGCTCGTACGAGAAGTGGCTCGAGCACCAGTACTGCGCGATCGCGAACGCGAAGCCGGTGACCAGCGCGATCGGCCACACCTGGCGGACGCCGCGCCGGCCGTCGACCAGCAGCAGCAACAGGATCGGCACGAACCAGGCGAGCACCGGTGTCTGCCGGCCGACGACGGCGGCGATCTCGGTCGCCGGGATACCGGTGAGGTTTCCGGCGGTGGTGATCGGAATTGCCATGGCGCCGAACGCGACCGGTGCGGTGTTCGCGACGAGTACGGTGACGGCGGCGCGGATCGGGGGCATGCCGATCGCGATGAGCATCGCGCCGGTGATCGCGACCGGTGCCCCGAAACCGGCGAGCGCCTCGAGCATTCCGCCGAAGCAGAAGGCGATGAGCATCGCCTGGATGCGCATGTCGCCGTGACCGACGGAGTTGAACACGTGCCGCAGGTCTTCGAAACGTCCACTGACGACGGTGAGTTCGTAGAACCAGATCGCGGTGACGACGATCCACATGACCGGGAACAGGCCGAACGTGAAGCCCTGCAGGGCGGACAGTCCGGCCAGCGGCGCCGGCATCCCGAAGCCGACGACGGCGACGACGAGGGCCACGGCGAGCGCGCCGAGCCCGGAGTACCAGGCCTTGAGTTTGAGGCCGGCGAGGAGCACGAAGAAGGTCAGGAGGGGGACCAGGCCCAGCAGGGCCGTCGCGGTGAGGTTGCCGGCGACGGCGGTGGTCGACGGTGTGTACGTCACCGCGAGCAGTTCGGTTTCCACATGAAACTCCAGGTTTGCGTCGCGGACCGCGACGGGATCTGTGGTCAGACCACAGGACCGTACACCATGACCTCGGTCACAATCCAGAACCGGAGGGAATTCGCAGAAAATCCGGACAGGGGGTGACGCAGGGCACCGACCATGGGTTACTGTGGTCTGACCACATAGACCCGATGCGGAGATCCACATGCGAATCGCCCTGTTCGCGACGTGCCTCGGGGACACGATGTTCCCCGGCGCCGTCTCGGCCACCGCCCTCCTCCTCGCGCGGCTCGGCCACGACGTCGTCTTCCCCGACGGCCAGACCTGCTGCGGCCAGATGCACGTCAACACCGGCTACCAGCCCGACGCGTTGCCACTCGTCGAGAACTACGCCGACGCCTTCGGCGACAACGGCATCGACGCGGTCGTCGCACCCTCCGGATCCTGCGTCGGGTCCGTGCGGCACCAGCACGAGATCGTCGCCGGTCGCTACGGTTCGCCGGCGCTGTGCAGCCGCGTCGACGAGGTGAAGGCCAAGACGTACGAGCTGTCCGAGTTCCTCGTCGACGTCCTCGGGGTCACCGACGTCGGGGCCTACTTCCCGCACCGCGTGACCTACCATCCCACCTGCCATTCGCTGCGCATGCTGCGCGTGGGGGACAAGCCGCTGCAGCTGTTGCGCGCCGTCCGCGAGATCGACCTCGTGGAGCTGCCGGAGGCCGACTCCTGCTGCGGATTCGGCGGCACCTTCGCGCTCAAGAACGCCGAGACCTCCACCGCGATGCTCGCGGACAAACTGTGCAACATCACCGCAACCGGTGCCGAATACTGCAGCGCCGGCGACTCGTCGTGCCTCATGCACATCGGCGGCGGACTGTCACGTCTGCGCACCGGAACCCGCACCATCCACCTCGCCGAGATCCTCGCCTCGGTAGAACCGGCCGTCTCTCCCAAGGGGGTGCCCGCGTGACCGCTCTCGGCATGCCGCCCGTCCCACCGCGCGGCTCCGGAAATCTGCGGGGTGTCGCGGCGTTTCCCGCCGCGGCGCACCAGGAACTGGCAAACACCCAGCTGCGCCGCAACATCGGCAAGGCCACCCACACCATCCGGGCCAAGCGCCTGAGCGTGACCGGCGAGCTGCCCGACTGGGAGCAGTTGCGCGACGCCGGTGCCGCCGTCAAGACCGACGTGCTGAACCGGCTCCCGGAGCTGCTCACCCAGTTCGAGGCCGCGGTGACCGCCCGTGGCGGCGTCGTGCACTGGGCGGCCGACGCCGCCGAGGCCGATGCCATCGTCACCGACCTGATCCGCGCGACGGGCTCCGACGAGGTCATCAAGGTCAAATCGATGGCCACCCAGGAGATCGGGCTCAACGAGCACCTCGAGGAGCAGGGCATCACGGCCTACGAGACCGACCTCGCCGAGCTGATCGTCCAACTGGGCCACGACAAGCCCTCGCACATCCTCGTTCCCGCCATCCACCGCAACCGGGCCGAGATCCGTGAGATCTTCCTGCGCGAGATGCCGGGCGTCGACCCCGATCTGGACGACAATCCCCGGCATCTCGCGGCTGCGGCGCGGAAGTTCCTGCGTCACAAGTTCATGACCGTGCCGGTCGCGGTGTCGGGCGCGAACTTCGGAATCGCCGACACCGGCACGCTCGCGGTCGTCGAATCCGAGGGCAACGGTCGCATGTGCCTGACGCTGCCGCAGACCCTGATCACCGTGATGGGCATCGAGAAGCTGCTGCCCACCTACCGGGATCTCGAGGTGTTCCTGCAGTTGCTGCCGCGCTCGTCCACGGGCGAGCGGATGAACCCGTACACGTCGATGTGGACCGGCGTCACCCCCGGCGACGGTCCGCAGGAGTTCCATCTCGTGCTGCTCGACAACGGACGCACCGCGGCGCTCGCCGACGAAATGGGACGCGAAGCGCTGCACTGCATCCGATGTTCGGCGTGCCTGAATGTGTGCCCGGTGTACGAGCGCACCGGCGGCCACGCCTACGGCTCGACGTACCCCGGCCCGATCGGCGCCGTGCTCAGCCCGCAACTCGCCGGCATGGATGCCCCGGGGGATCCGAACGCGACCCTGCCCTTCGCCTCGAGCCTGTGCGGGGCGTGCTACGACGCATGCCCCGTCAAGATCGACATCCCCTCGCTGCTCGTCGAACTGCGGCACCAGAAGGTCGAGCACGCGTCGTTCGGGATCGAGGCGGCCGCGATGAAGGCGGCATCACTGGCGATGTCGTCGTCGCGTCGCTGGACGACCGCGCAGAAGGCGGCCGGACTCGGCCGGCTCCTCGCCGGGAAGAAGGGGAAGATCACCTCGCTGCCGGGTCCGCTCGCCGGCTGGACGGAAGCCCGCGACATCCCGGCGCCGCCGAGACAGACCTTCCGGCAATGGTGGAACTCCGACGAGGGACGTGCCGCGCTGGCACAGGCGCGCGAGAAGGGACGGCAGCAGTGAGCACCCGCGACGTGATCCTCGGCCGGATCCGCGACGCCCGGACACTTGCCCCACCGGTACCGGTGCAGGTACCCCGCGAGTACCGCACCGGGCGCACCCTGCCGGACGCACAGCGGCGGGAACTGCTCGTGGACCGGCTCGTCGACTACAAGGCGCACGTGCACGAGTGCGCGCCGGCCGACCTTCCCGACGTGCTCGCACGGGTGCTGACCGAGCACGGCGTGCGCCGCGTGGGGGTCCCCGCGGGATTGGACCGGTCGTGGCTCGCACGGTTCGACGGCGACGTGGTGGTGGACTCGTCCGAGATCCCCGCCCCGGACCTCGGCGACCTCGACGGCGTCGTCACCGCCTCCGCGGTCACGTGTGCCGAGACGGGCACCATCTTCCTCGACGGCGGCCCCGACCAGGGCCGGCGCGCGCTGACCCTCGTGCCGGACCTGCACGTGTGCGTCGTGCCCCTCGCCGACGTCGAAGTCGGGGTGCCCGAGGCGCTGATGCGGCTGGTGCCGGAACGCCCCACCACCATGATCAGCGGCCCCTCCGCGACGTCCGACATCGAACTCGAGCGGGTCGAGGGCGTGCACGGGCCACGAACCCTGATCGTGGTGATCGTCGGATGACCGCCACCCGCACCCGGTCCGGGTTCGGGTGGCAGTTCCGCGGCAGTTGCCGCTCCCTCGGCGAGTTCTACTTCTTCGCCCCGGACGGCGAGGAACCGGTCGTGCGGCGACGGCGGGAGGCAGCTGCGAAACGGATCTGCGCGAGCTGCCCGGTGCTGACGGAGTGCCGGACCCACGCGATGCTCGGCCGCGAGCGGCACGGGGTGTGGGGCGGGCTGTCGGAGCGGGAGCGCCGCGCCCGGTGCTGACGGCGAGGCGCTCCCGGTCCGCTCGGACGAGGAGCGCCCCGCGGCAGCTTCACCCCACGGCCGCGAGCGGTGTCGCAGTCCGGCCGGTGGCGGCCGGCACCGACTTCAGCGAAATCGAGCGCCTGGCCCTCATCGGCCGCTGACGCGGCCGGTGTGTCCTTTGGGTTGTCCTGGCAGCCCAAAGGGCACACCGCTGGGGGCGTTACGACTGCCAGGGGATCCGGTACGGCTCCTGGTCCTGCCCGGCCGCAGGCGTGGTACGCGGCGAGGCCGGGAACCACCGGAACCGCGGATTCGCCTTCAGTTCGGCGACCTCCGGTGGAACCGGATGTGCCACCGCCTCGATCTCGGACCAGCGGCACTGTCCGGCAGCAACTCTCGACGCGTACTGCCGCAGTGCGGGAGAGGCGTCGCTGCTCGCCGCGAGTTGTTCCATCACCGCATCGTCGACCTGAATGCACCGGTTCGCGCCGGCGAACCGCTGTGCGCGGATCACGGCGGTGTCGAGGTCGGTCACGGCTCGGTGGATGCGGTCCAGTGGACCGTCGAGGTGCGAGGGCACGTCCCTCACGGCGCGTCCGCCCAGGGGTTCTCGCCGACCGAGTACGGTTCGGAGGGCTTGTTCACGGGGCCGCGGACGTCTGCGACGCCGGCGAGATCGACGGCCACCGCCGCCCGGTGCTCGGTGCGCTCGTACGCCTCGGTCAACGGCGCCAGCGTGTGATCGACCTGCTCCTGCAGGGCGTTCGCCGGCGACGCCAGAGCATCGAGGAACGCCCTCAGTGCGTCCGTGAGCGCGCGGATCCGCGTCACGACGTCGTCGACGAATGCGATCGTGTCCCGAACGATCCTGGCGAGGGTGAGGATCTGTACGGCCGTGCCGGCGAACGGGACCTTCTTCAGCGCGAACTTCAGCGTCTGCATCCCGTCGTCGAACGCCACCTCTTCCTCGAGCATCTCCTTCAGCGACCGAACCGCGGTGACGATCGCTTCCCGGATCTTCTCCGCAACCAGGTTGCACGTCTCCTCGACCACGCGTCCGACCGGTCCCTCCCACCGGAGCGCGTCGACGATCCGGCCGGCGTAGTCCGTGAACGCCCGGGCAGCCTGCCCGTTCCAGTGGGGATCCAGAGCTCGCACCACGGCGTCGAGATTCTCCCCGCCGGCCTCCACCGCCTCCCCGGCGATGCGGTACGCGTTGCCGAGTCGCCGCAGTTCGTTCCAGTTTCCGTCCAGCGGTTCGATCACCTGGGCGATCGGGCTCCACTCGGTCAGCATCTCGATTGTCTTGTCGACGTCGCCGAGCCAGCCGGCCGCCTCCGCGACGATCTCACGGACGTCCTCGTCGGGGGCTTCGGGGTGAGGGAGTTCGGTCCTGCCCGCAACCCCGGTCCGGACGGGATCGGGGTACGGTCGCGCCGGGCCGGCGGCCGGTGTCTCCGGATCGTATGCGTCGATCGACTCCGGAAAGAGGAGGTTGGCATTGAGCCGTTCGTAGTTGCGTTCCTCCGTGTCGTAGTAGATCCACGCGCAGCGGTTCAATTCGATGCCGGTCTTCAGGCAGAGATCGGCAAGGACGAAGTATCGAGACTGTGCCGACGGCAGAACTGCCCGGAACCCGTCCTGGATCGTCCGCAACAGTGCACCGTCCAGTGTGCCGGCCGGCTCACCGTGGACGGCGAGGTACCGGTTGGCCCACAACACATCGTTGCCGATCTCCTGCGCAGCGACGGCAGCGCCGGCGATCTGATTCGCGGTGGCGCTGAACCTCTCGTATGTCTCGGACATCACGACCTCCTCAGCGACTCGACGAGGCCGTCGATGGAATCGTCGTCGAGCTGGCCGGCCACACCGCGATCCGCCTGCACGACGAAGACCGCGACCTCCGCTGAGGCCAGGCCGGTGGTGGCCACGAAGTCCCACCGTGCTGCCGGCGGGGCACATTCGTGGATGTGCGGGATGTCGGCTACACGCGCCGTGATCCGGACCGCCGGATTTCCGTCGATGTCGAAATGGACCGGGGCCGAATACTCGACCGTCGGCGACTGTTCCCGGCCGGAGTACATCCACTCGACTGCTCGAACCTCGTGAGCAGCCACGGTCAGCAGGTCACCGGCGGGCCGCCCCGTGATACCCACGGACGCCAGCGTGGACGTGTCTTCCGCGGCGCAGTACCCATTCCCGAAGGAGGATGCCGAACCGATCACCATCATTTCACCGCCACGGCCGTTCCACCCCATAATGGACTCTCCCCCGAACCAGCCGGGTGGCGTGGTGTACGTGAGCCCGAACTTCGTCGGTACCGGTTGCGGTGCGCCCTCGGGAACGTCGGGCAGTTTCGGAGCCCGCTCCATCGTTGGGAATCCCGGTGGCAGTTCACGTCGTGGTGTTGTGGCAGTAGGTGACTCGGCACGTGACGTCGTGACCGGTGGGGCCCACTCCGGCGCCGCATCCGGAACATCCGGCGCCAGCAGGCTCCCTGCTGCCGATATCCCGCCGATGGCGAGCGCGCCCCCCACGCACCACAACACCACTTTGCCCAGCTCGAAGACGACGACGCCCCACTTCGACATTTCTCGACCCCCCTTGTCGACAGCGGAACCATACCAGTTGATCTGGTCCACAGGGTTTTCCGCGCCCCGAGGGTGTGGAGAACCGGGACCGCCGAACGAGCAACGGCCGCCGGGACGTGGGAGAACGGGGTTCTGCGCGGTCCGCGGGATCGGTCGATCTCACATGCTGTCGAGGCGCCACTGGGCGAGCTGGACTGCGTTCGAGACGCATTCGGTCACCACCGCCGATCGTTCGGCGGGTCCGGGCGCCGTGAGCACCTGCAATCGGTCCGCCTCGCCGATCGGAACGAACCGCGCCAGTGCGAACAGCCGCGCGCCCGGCTCGTCGGGCAGTTCGGTGATGCTCGGCGGTTCGATCCGACCGTTCGACAGCCGGTCGAGCAGACCGTAGAGCCGGCCGAGCCCCACGCTCAGTTCGGCGAAATCCACCGGGCCGGAAACCGTGTCCGGCCACGGCTCGACCTCCGCGCGTGGGTACGGGTCGTCCGGAAGCCAGTTCTTCACCCGGATCCGCTCTTCCCCGATGCACTCCAGGACGTATCGACCGTCGTCGAGTTCGGTGTCCATCACGATCCGCGCGATCGTGCCGACGTCGTGGCGGGTCTCCCCGCCCCCCACCTCGTGCCCTCGCTCGATGAGCACGACGCCGAATCGTGGCCCGTCCGGATCTGCGAGGCAGTCCCGGACCAGGCGGCGGTAGCGCGGCTCGAACACATGGAGCGGAAGCGCGTCGCCCGGCAGCAGCACGGTTCCCAGCGGGAACATCGGGAGCACGGGCATCAGGGCAGCCGCAGCCGGGGAATCGGCGGTTCCGGAATCGGCTCGCCGCGTTCGATCTCGGTCAGCAGGTGCTCGGCCCACGCCGCCAGACCGTCGATGTCCAGCCCGTGCGGCGGCTCGTCCTCGTAGTGCCGGATCCGCGCCTCCCCCTGCCGCAACAACGACGCCGCACCCGCCGGATTGTCCCGCAGCAGATGCGTCAGCCCCACGGCGAGCTGCGCCAGCCCCTGCCACAGGGGCCGCTCCTCGACCGGCGCCGATTTCCACGTGCTCTCCAGCACCTCGTGCGCATGAAACGGATGGCCGTGGTCGAGCAGCCGCTGGGCCTCGGTGATCGCCTCGTCGGGCTCGAGGTCCAGGTCCTCCGGGACCCGCTCGACACCCTCCTCGCCGTAGGGGAGAGGACGCCCCAGCGCGTCGCGCGGACGGGCATTCTGCGGCCTACCGTCGACGGTTCGATCCCGTTCAACCATGAACCCAGCGTAAACCGGTATCGCCGACCCGACCGCGCTTCTCGCGAGCCCCGTCGACGGCGCGGGCCAGCTCGTCGCGCAGCAGCTCCGGCGACGCGGGACAGACGTGGGTGTGGCGGCCCGTCCGGAACAGGTACCGGCCGTCCCCGACGACGTCGAACCAACCGAGATCGGTGACCGGCGTGAAGGTCAGACCGTCCGGTGAGGACAGTACCCGCAGGTTGCCCGTCCCGGACCGGGGATCGGTCAGCAGCCGTCGCAATCGGACTGCGGGCGGCGCCTGCGCGGTCCGCAGTACCTGCGTCGGGGTCGAGAACTCCGCCACCTCCGCGGTGGGCGCGGACAGCGCCGGCGCCGTGCCTGCGGGTGCGTCGGGCAGACACTGCACGACGGCGTCCGCCAAGGTGTACGCCGACGTGGTCGTGACGACGAAGTCGCCGGCACGCCCCGGTTCCTGTCGCACCAGGACCGCGGAGTCGTGCCTGATGCAGCCCCGCAGCCGCAGCTCGGAGTCGGCCGAGGTCTGCCCGTACGCCTCGACGGTGACCTCCGCGTGCCGCATCGTCGCCATCGCCGCCGCGAGCTGCTCGTCGGGATTCATGCGCCGCCACCGGTGGGCCGCCTCCACGTTCGCGGCGTGTTCGTCCTCCCACAGCGCGGTCGAGCGGTAGCGCAGGGGAAACGGGACCTCGTCGAGTCCTGTCGCGGTCCACAGCGCGAGGAACCGGTCGGGTGTGAGCCGCCACGTCATGCCGGATCGACCCCCAGTACCGGCGGCGCGGTGAGCGGCATCGGACCGATCAGCTCGTTCCCGTTGTCGATGCCCACGAGGTAGCTGGGCACCGTGCGGGCGGCGTCGTCGTCCCGTGCCGGGCGTGCGGGGGCGCCCAGCATGCCCGGGTACATGCCGCCCGCGCGGCCGGAGCCGGCGCGCGCGCCGGGACCCGACGTCGCCGAACCGGTCGTTCCGTTCGCCATCGGCACGCCGCCGACGGGACCGGGTCCGCCGAGTCCCGGAGCGCCGGCGCCGGTCCCCGCGCCGGCGCCTCCCGCGCCACCGCCCCCCGACGTCGCTCCGCCGGTTCCGCCCGGGAATCCCCCAGGGGAGCGCTCCGGGGTCGTGGTCGCGCCGGCCGCCGTCGTCGCGGCCGGGACGGTCGTCGAGGGCTCGGCAGCACCCGTCGTCGGGTCGCCCGGTGCCGCGTGACGGTCTGGGGCAGGGGCGTCTGGGGCTGGGGCGTCGGGGGCTGGGGCGTCGGGGGACGCGGTGTCCGTGACCGGTCGGCCGTCGCTGCCGGCTCCCGCGGGCCCGGAACCGCCACCTCGGCCGTTCGCACTATCCGCGGGGCGCTCCGCTGGGCTCGGTCCGAGCGGTCCCGATCCTGCCGTCGCCTCGTGCGGGGACGGCAGGATCGGGACCGCCGTGCCGGATTCGCGGTAGTGCGGGACGTAGAGCGACTCCATGACGCGCACGGCCTCGGTGCGTGCAGCCTCCGCCGCCCGCGCGAACTCCGCCGTGTCCTGTGGCACCACCACACCCGACGGCATCGGGATCCGTATCGGCGGTGGTTGCACATTGGTTCGGACGGCGGTGGCGATCTCCGATGCCGCAGCCAGCTTCGTCGACACCGCCAGCAGGGCGGCGACCAGTTGTTCGGCCGACGTCGCGAAGGAGCGGGTCGCCGCCACGGCCTGCTGTGCCGCCTCGCCGTCCCATCCCTCGGCAATCTTGTTGCAGATCATCTGGGTTCCGAAGATGAAGCCGATGCTCATGTCGGTCGCGATCGCGCGCCAGCTCTCCGCCAGGCTCCTCATCGCACCCGGGTCCATTCTCTGGACGTCCCGGTAGATGGCGTCGTGCTCCATGCTGTGGAAGTTCTCGAACACGGTGGCATAGTCCGGATCGAAGCTGCCGTCGAGCCGTGCCACCAGGCTGGTGTGCCAGTTCGTCAGCGCGTCGACCCGCTCCGGTACCGCGGGATCGAGCAGTGGATCGAGCATCGACCGGATCGGATTCTCGTTGTACGACAATTTATTCGGCACTTCCGCTCACGACCGCGACGTGTCGCGCCGCGCGTCTTCCGGTGCCGTGTGAAGCCTCGACTGACATGCCCATGGAGTCCCCCCGATTCCGTGGTAGTGCGCAGGATCGTAGCGGACCGGACAGTCCTGTGGCGAGTCGTGCCGGGCCGTGCAGGTGGTGCCGCGATCGCCCTCGTCGCATCCGCGCGGTCCCCAGTCGTCCGCGCCCTCGATTGCGTTCGCGGATGACTGGCGCCCGCGCGGATATCGCGTGACTCGTCGAGCGGTGCAAAAGTGCTGGCGTTCACGTGGAGTCGGTCGTGCCGAGACGCCGGACCCAGTCGTACTCGGCGTCGAGGAATCCCTGCCCGCCGGCGGCGAAGGTCTCGCGCATGCGGGTGAGGACCTCGTGGAACTGGGTGAGCCGCTCGTAGGCGGACTCCGGGGTGCCTCTGGCCTTGATGAGGAAGCCTCGGCGAAGTTGTTCCGCGGACTCGAATCCGCCGAAGCTTCCGACCGCGGTCAATTCGTCGGTCCGATCGATCGCGTGCCGGAGTATGGCGAGCAAGTTGTCGCAGACAGCGACGATCTCGTCGATCGTGTGTGGGTCGAGTCGCAACGGGTTGTTCACATCGCTCCTTCAGTTGGCGAGCGGGGCGGTAAGCCGTGCCGTTGTGTCTTCGATTCCCGTGCATAGTTCGTGTCGCGGCGCTTCAGCGGAGTTGTCCGGGTGATGGACACGGGAAACGATGAGGACGCCGAAGGAGGTCTCGACGTTGACTGCGCACGACCATGGCCGGCCGGGGTCCAGTTCGAGCAAGGCGCGACGACCATTGACCTCGGTGAAGGTGGAGTACTCGGCGATCTTCTCCTGCACCTCGGCGAAGGTGATGTTGCCGGCCATCACGTTGAGCCCGTACCGGTGCAGGACGCCGGGGATGTACAAGGTGCCCTCGTAGCGGCAGGTGAGGAATGTGTAGTGCGTCGCGGCGAAGTCGCTGACCTCCTCCGACTTCGGGTCGTAGCCGGCGTCGCGGAGTACCTGGTCGGGGATGTCGAGGCAGGGGTCGAACGTGACCGGGGGCCGGTCGGATTCGTCGACGATGCGCGGCACACGGGTGGTCGACGTGGCCGGCGGCTCCGCGGGTGCTGTGGGTTCCGGGGGTGCGACGGAGGTGCACGCGCCGGCCGTCGCCGCCGCGACGGCGACGATCCACCCACGCGTGCGTACCCGTCGTCGTTCTCGGTAGGTCGCGGCGCGAGCGTGTGGCCGACGCGCTCTCCGGTCACCCGCGACATCCGTTGCGTGCGCAGTCGGCCGATCGCCGCGCGAAGACGTCCCCCCGATCATGGACCCCCCGATCCGTCGTGTGGGGCAGATCCTAACGGACGGCGCCGACGAGGCGCAGGGCCAGATCGGAGTAGAGGTTCGCGATGGCGTGGGGCTCGTTGTAGCGGCCGGAGGGGTACCAACGGCAGATGTCGACGCACAGCGACATCAGGGCCAGGGTGACGCCCTCGGTGTCGGGGACGGTGAACTCGCCGGAGGCGACCCCGGCGTCGACGATGGTGCGGACGACCTGGGTGGTGCGTCGGCGCAGGCCGGTGATGACGCGGTAGTGCTCCGGGGTGAGGGCGGTCAGTTCGTACTGGACGACGCGGGCGCGGCGATGGTGCTCGGCCTGCCACTCGGCGAACCGGGCGATGACGGTGGACAGACGCGTGGTGGCGTCCTCGTCGGGCAGGTCGGCGGTGCGCACCACCTCGAGGGCGAGATCGTGGCCCTCGTAGCTGATCGCGTAGAGCAGTTCTTCCTTGGACTTGTAGTGCGGGTACATCGCGGCCGGGCTCATGTCGAGGCGGGCGGCGATCTGGCGGGTGGTGGTGCCGCCGTAGCCGTTCTCGGCGAACACCTCGACGGCTGCCTCGCGTAGCCGGGCCGCGGCCTTCGATCCGCTGATCACCGCGTCCCTGGATGTGCTCACGTCGTGCTCCCGTTCCTGCTGCGGCCTGGTTGACAAGATAGCGGCCGCGGTTCACTATAAGCGCACGCTTAGAAAATAAGCAGATGCTTACAGATTTGAGGAGCGGTTGATGCGACGCACCCTGTACGGCCCCGATCACGAGGCGTTCCGCGAGTCGGCGCGCGAGTTCGTGAACCGGTTCGTCATGCCCCGTGCGGAGGAGCTCATCGAACGTCACGAGATCCCGCGTGACATCTGGATCGAGGCCGGTAAGGCCGGCTTCCTGGGGCTCGAGATCCCGGAGCGCTTCGGTGGCATGGAGGCGAACGACTACCGCTTCAACGCCATCCTCGGCGAGGAGTTCGCCCGGGCCAACATGGCGCTGTCCTCGTCGATGGGTATCCATTCGGACATCACCGTCCCCTACATCGTCCACCTGGGCAACGAGGAACAGCGCGAGCGCTGGCTGCCGCGCTGCGCCACCGGCGAGCTCATCTGCGCCATCGGCATGACCGAGCCGTCCGGCGGCTCCGACCTCGCCAACCTGAAGACCACCGCCGTGCGCGACGGTGACGACTGGATCCTCAACGGCGCCAAGACGTTCATCACCAACGGCTACAACTGCGACCTCGTCGTCGTCGCGGCCCGCACCGACCCGTCGAAGGGCGCGAAGGGCATCTCCCTGTTCGCCGTCGAGCGCGGGATGGAGGGCTTCGAGAACGGCCGCAAGCTGGACAAGGTCGGTCAGCCCGAGGCCGACACCGCAGAGCTGTTCTTCAAGGACGTTCGCGTCCCGCACGCCAACCTCATCGGCGAGGAGGGCATGGGCTTCATCTCGATGATGAAGATGCTGCCGCAGGAGCGACTCGGCTCCGCGGTCAACAATGTGCACCACGCCAAGCACATCCTGCTCGAGACCATCGAGTACGCGAAGGAGCGCAAGGCGTTCGGCCAGGCCATCGGCGCCATGCAGTACAACAAGTTCCTGCTGGCCGAGCTGGTCACCAAGATCGAGGTCGCCGAGGCGTACGTCGACCAGGCCGTCGAGGCGCATGCCGACGGCAAGCTCACCGCCGTGGACGCGGCCAAGGCGAAGTGGTGGAGCGCGCAGACGCAGTCCGAGGTCCTGGACGCGTGCGTGCAGATCCACGGTGGCTACGGGTTCATGAACGAGTACCGTGTGGCTCGTGCATGGAAGGACGCCCGCGTCACCAAGATCTGGGCCGGCACCAACGAGATCATGAAAGAACTCATCGGCCGCGATCTGGGCCTGTAGAGACTCGAAGCGTCAACACCGAACAAGGAGCGCGTGATGCCCGAAGCTGTGATTGTCTCCGCCGCCCGTTCCCCCATCGGGCGGGCAATGAAGGGGTCGCTCAAGACCGTGCGCCCGGACGATCTGGCCACCCAGATGGTCGCCGCCGCCCTGGCGAAGGTGCCGGAGCTGGACCCGACCCAGATCGACGACCTGTTGCTCGGCTGCGGCCAGCCCGCCGGCCAGTCCGGGTTCAACATCGCCCGCGTCGTCGCGGTGCAGTTGGGCTACGACTTCCTGCCCGGCGTGACCGTCAACCGCTACTGCTCGTCGTCGCTGCAGACCACCCGCATGGCGCTGCACGCGATCAAGGCCGGCGAGGGCGACGTGTTCGTCTCCGCCGGTGTCGAGTCCGTCTCGAGCTTCGTCACCGGCAACGCCGACGGCCTGCCGAACACCAAGAACCCGCTGTTCGCCGACGCCGAGGCCCGCACCGCCACGCTCGCCGAGGGCGGCACGGCGTGGACGGACCCGCGCAGCGAGGGTCTGCTGCCCGACGTGTACATCGCGATGGGTCAGACCGCGGAGAACGTCGCGTCGATGACCGGCATCTCCCGCGAGGACCAGGACCGGTGGGGCGTGCGGTCGCAGAACCGGGCCGAGGAAGCCATCAAGTCCGGCTTCTTCGAGCGCGAGATCAGCCCCGTCACCCTGGCCGACGGCACCGTCGTGACCACCGACGACGGCCCCCGGCCCGGCACCACGTACGAGGCCGTGAGCCAGCTCAAGCCGGTGTTCCGCCCCGACGGCACCATCACCGCGGGCAACGCCTGCCCGCTCAACGACGGCGCCGCGGCCCTGGTGATCATGTCCGACACCAAGGCCGAGGAGCTGGGCCTGACCCCGCTGGCACGGATCGTCTCGACCGGCGTGTCCGGCCTGTCGCCGGAGATCATGGGCCTGGGCCCGATCGAGGCGGTCAAGAAGGCCCTCGCGAACGCCGGCAAGACCATCTCCGACATCGACCTGTTCGAGATCAACGAGGCGTTCGCCGTGCAGGTGCTCGGCTCCGCCCGTGAGCTCGGCATCGACGAGGACAAGCTGAACGTCTCCGGTGGTGCGATCGCCCTCGGCCACCCGTTCGGCATGACCGGGGCGCGGATCACCGCCACGCTGCTCAACAACCTGCAGACCCACGACAAGCAGTTCGGCGTGGAGACGATGTGCGTCGGCGGTGGTCAGGGCATGGCGATGGTGCTCGAGCGCCTGAGCTGACCCCTCTCGACCGGAACGCGAACGAGGCGCGGTCGCGGGCCCGAAAGGGCTTGTGACCGCGCCTTTTTCGAAAAAACAATCTTGAACTCGAGCGCGAATTCAACTATACAAGTCGCGTAGGTACCAATTTTCGGAGGAGACTACCCCCATGTCCGTACTCGACAAGTTCCGACTCGACGACCGCGTCGCGATCGTCACCGGCGCGTCCTCCGGCCTCGGCGTCGCCTTCGCTCAGGCCCTCGCCGAGGCCGGAGCCGACGTCGTGCTCGCGGCCCGTCGCGCGGACCGGCTCGAACAGACCGCCGAACTCGTCCGTGCGGCAGGTCGCCGCGCGCTGAGTGTCGAGACCGACATCGCCGAGCCCGAGCAGGCGCAGCGGATGGTCGACGCCGCGGTCGAGCACTTCGGCAAGGTCGACATCCTCGTCAACAACGCCGGTATCGGCACGGCCGTCCCGGCCACCAAGGAGACTCCGGAGCAGTTCCGGCGCGTCATCGACATCAACCTGAACGGTTCGTACTGGGCAGCGCAGGCCGCCGGGCGCGTCATGCAGCCGGGCAGCGCCATCGTCAACATCTCCTCCGTCCTGGGCCTCACCACCGCGGGACTGCCGCAAGCCGCCTACGCCGCGAGCAAGGCCGGCGTGATCGGTCTGACCCGCGACCTGGCCCAGCAGTGGGGGGCTCGCAAGGGCATCCGCGTCAATGCCATCGCGCCGGGATTCTTCGAGACGGAGATGACCGACGAATACCAGCCCGGCTATCTCGACAGCATGAAGCCGCGAATCGTCCTGGGCCGCACCGGTGATCCCGCCGAGATCGCCGCCACCGCCGTGTGGCTCACCTCGGCGGCCGCCGGTTACGTCACCGGACAGACGATCGCGGTCGACGGCGGCCTCACCATCAACTGAAGTTTCCAACCACACCGGAGGTAAGCAGTGAGCGAAGCAAGCACCCGTACCGCCATCGTCACCGGCGCCGCGCGCGGTATCGGCGCCGCAGTGGCCAAGCGTCTCGCCGAGGACGGATTCCAGGTCGCGGTTCTGGACCTCGACGAGTCCGCATGCGCCGACACCGTCTCGGCCATCGAGTCGGCCGGCGGCAAGGCCCTCGCCGTCGGTGCGAACGTCGCCGACGAGCAGTCCGTCGCCGCGGCCGTGGAGAAGGTCTCGAGCGAACTGGGCGATCCCACGGTGCTGATCAACAACGCCGGCATCACCCGCGACAACCTGCTGTTCAAGATGACCGTCGACGACTGGGACGCCGTGATGAACGTGCACCTGCGGGGCGCGTTCCTCATGTCCCGTGCGACGCAGAAGTACATGGTGGAGGCCAAGTTCGGTCGCATCGTCAACCTGTCGAGCACCTCCGCGCTGGGCAACCGCGGCCAGGTCAACTACTCCGCGGCCAAGGCCGGCATGCAGGGCTTCACCAAGACCCTCGCGATCGAGCTCGGCAAGTACGGCGTGACCGCCAACGCGATCGCCCCCGGTTTCATCGAGACCGAGATGACCGCGGCGACGGCCGAGCGGGTCGGGATGTCGTTCGAGGACTTCAAGGCCGCCGCGGCGTCGCAGATCCCCGTCGCCCGCACCGGAAAGCCCGAGGACATCGCGCACACCGCGTCGTTCCTCGCGAGCGAGGGCGCGGGCTTCGTCTCCGGCCAGGTCATCTACGTCGCCGGTGGTCCGAAGGACTGACGGCGGAGACCGAACCACGACGACGCCGTGCGTCCTTCCCCCCTGCGGGAGGACGCACGGCGTCGTCGTCTGTACGGTCGGTTACGGCTGCCGGACCGCCTGCCGGCGGTGCAGGAGCCAGCACGCGCCCGCGATCGTCGCGGTGAGGGCGCCGGTCGCGACGAGTTGGGTGCGCGCGGCCGAGTCGAACAGTGCGAGCACGGCGATGCCGGCGAGCAGGCCGAGCGTCGCGTACGACAGGTACGGGAAGCCCCACATCTTCAGCGGCAGAGCGTCTTCGGTGCCGTCGCGGCGTGCCCGCTTACGCAGCACGAGGTGTGAGACCGCCACGAACGTCCACAGCACGAGGATGGTCGAGCCGACCGCGTTGAGAAGCAGCGGCAGGACCTTGTCGGGTCGCACGTAGTTGAGGGCGACGGTGACGAATCCGAACGCCACCGAGGCCAGGACGGCGTTGCGGGGCACGCCGTTGGCGGCGACCCGGCCGAACACCGGGTACGCCGAACCGCGTTGCGAGAGCGAGTAGATCATCCGTGAGGCGCTGAAGAGCATCGCGTTGAGCGAGGACAGCAACGCCACCACGACGATCACGGTCATCACGGCGGCGGCCCCCGGCACCGAGCCGGCGTTCAGCACCGCGACGAACGGCCCCGTGACCAGATCCTCGGACGTCCACGGCAGCACCGTCACCATGATCAGCACCGAGCCGATGTAGAAGACCAGGATGCGCCAGATCAGCGTGCGCACCGCGCGGCCGACGTTGCGGCGCGGATCCGAGGTCTCGGCGGCTGCGATCGCGATGATCTCGGTGCCGCCGAACGCGAACACCACGATGAGCAGTCCGGCGGCGATGCCGGCGATACCGGTGGGGGCGAAGCCTCCGTGTGCGGTCAGGTTCGCGAACCCGGTGCTGTCGAAGGCCGGCACCCAGCCGGCGATCATCGCGACGCCGATCGCGAGGAAGGCGACGATGGCGACGATCTTCAGTGCCGCGAACCAGAATTCGACCTCACCGAACCGGCGCACGCCGACGAGGTTCACGCCGGTGAGGACGACCATGAAGAACAGGGCCGCGGCCCACTGCGGGATCCCGGGGATCGAGGCGGCGGTGATGGCGGCGGCGCCGGTGGCCTCCGCCGCGATCACGATGACCACCTGGATCCAGTACAGCCAGCCGATGGTGCGACCGGCGACGGAACCGAGGGCGTTCTCCGCGTGCACCGAGAACGCACCGCTGGCGGGGTTCGCGGCCGCCATTTCGCCCATCATCCGCATGATGAGGACCACGAGGGCTGCAGCGGCGAGGAACGAGACGAGGATGGCCGGGCCGGCGACCGCGATGCCGGCGCCGGAGCCGACGAACAGGCCCGCGCCGATCGCGCCGCCGAGGCTCATCATCACCAGTTGCCGCGGTCGCATCGCCTGATGCAGCATCGCCCGTGGGGCGGGCGCGGCCGTGGTGGCCGGTGGGGTGGCCAAGGTGTCAGTCATCGATGCGCTCCCCCGCCGGCACCAGCTGGTCGAGGGCGATCTCGAACGCCGTGGCCGCGACGCCCGTATGGTCGGCGCTGCGCTCGTGGCAGCGCTGCAGCGCCCCGGCGACGGTGTCCGAGACGTCACCGAAGATCGCGGCGTCGGAGACCTCGACGTCGCCCTCCATGAGCTGCGCGAAGGCGCGGGCCATGCCGCTGTTGGCGATGAAGTCGGGGATCACCGAGACGGACTTGTCGGCGTGCTCGTAGGTGGGACCGTAGAAGATCTCGTCGTCGGCGAAGGGGACGTTCGCGCCGCTGGCGATCACCTCGAGGCCCGCCGCGACCATACGGTCGACCTGCTCGCGGGTGACCAGCCGGGACGCGGCGCACGGGAGGAAGACCTCGGCGCCGAGATCCCAGATCGCGTCGTGCACCTCGGTGAAGGGACGCATCCGGTCGCTGCGGAGCGCGTTGCCGTTCTTGGTCAGCAGCAGGGTGCGCACCTCGTCGAAGTCGAGTCCGTCCGTGTCGAGGATGCCGCCGTCGCGGTCGATGATGCCGACGACGCGGGCGCCGGCCTGTGCCAGGTAGTAGGCCGCGGCCGCCCCGACGTTGCCCCAGCCCTGGACGAGCACGCGCTTGCCGGTGAGCTCGCGGTTGCCGGCCGCGTCCCCGTAGATGCGGTAGTGGTGCCGCACCGACTCGGCGACGCCCCAGCCGGTGATGAGATCGGCCACCGTGTACTTCGCGTCCGGGGCGGGGGTGAAGCGGGTGTCCTCGACGACCTTGGCCACACCGAGCCGCAGCTGCCCGACCCGCTGGATGCGCTCGCGCTCGTCCGCGGCGAAGTGCCCGTTGACGACGCCCTCCTGGGGATGCCACAGACCGTTGCTCTCGGTGAGCGGCACGACCTCGGTCATCTCGTCGACGTTGAGGTCGCCGCCGGTGCCGTAGTAGGCGCGCAGCAGCGGCGCGACGGCCGCGAACCAGCGGCGCAGCACCCCGTCCTTGCGCGGGTCGGACGGATCGAAGTCGATGCCGGACTTGGCGCCGCCGATGGCCGGACCGGAGACGGTGAACTTGACCTCCATGGTCTTGGCCAGGGACTCGACCTCGCGGCGGTCGAGGCCGCGGCGCATGCGGGTGCCGCCGCCGGCCGCTCCACCGCGCAGGGAGTTGATGACGACCCAGCCGCGGGCAGTGGTCTCGGTGTCGTGCCACTCGAAGACGATCTCGGGGGCCTTGTCCTCGAAACGGGTCAGCAGGTTCTTCATGTCTTCTCTCGGGAGTCGGGACGGTGCGGTGCCCGGGTGCGGGCGAATGAAGAAGACTGTGACCGTGGTTACAAACGCCGCGCAAGTGCGGCCTGCGCTACTGATCAGCCTGAAGAGCTGTAGCGCAGCGGGATGCCGATTTTCTGTGCAGTGTGCAGAGCTGTGCCGCCGTTTTCTGCGGGGGAGGGCTGGTGGGCCGGTCGTCAGCTCTACCGGCGGTAGGCGGGCGCTTTGGCGGTTCTGCCCGGCTGGAGGGTGCGCAGCAGGGGCATGGCCCGGTAGCGGACCACCTCCGACAACACCATGACGCTGGTCGACCGGGCGACGATCGACGAGCGGTTCAGTTCGATCAGCGTCTGTTGCAGCCCGAGGTGGGAGTCCGCGGCGATCCGGCACAGGATGTCGCCGGCGCCGGTCGTCGCGAACGCCTCGAGCACCCCGGGAATCGCTTCGAGGACATCGGTGATGGCTTCGAGCGCACCCTGGACGATCTCCATCGTCACGAAGGCCTGGACCTCGAATCCGGCCGCCGCCAGGTTCAGGCGCGGTTCGTAGCCGGCGATGACGCCGGACTCCTCGAGCCGGCGCACCCGTGCCGAGACCGTCGCGCGCGCCACCCGCAACCGCCGGGACAACTCCAGCGCACCGATCTTCGGATCCGTGTGCAGCGTTTCCAGGAGCGCGAAATCCAACTCGTCCAGCTGCACGGCGTCACGCATGGCCGTTCCTTCCGAAGAGGCGGCGGAAACTGTACCGATTGTATAGCGGTGCGCCCGGCATCCCTCGTATTCCAGTCAGGTGGGCCAGCTGAAAAGGGGGAGATTGCGCCGTCCTTGCGACAGGTTTTTCCTGGTGACACACGACACACCGATGGCGCCGCGTCCGGCGGCAGGAGGAATCGCCATGACTCTCGAGTTCACCCTTACCGACAGCGAGAAGCTCGCCCAGCTGAACGCCGAGGAACTGCGGCAGCTCGTCGGCCTCGTCGAGTACGACGCCGATCGGGACCCGTTCCCCGTCAGCGGCTGGGACGCGGTGGTGTGGGTGGTGGGTAACGCCACGCAGGCCGCGCACTACTACCAGTCCGCGTTCGGAATGGAACTGATCGCCTACTCCGGTCCCACCACCGGCAACCGCGACCACCACGCCTACGTCCTGCGGAGCGGTGCGGTGCGGTTCGTCGTCAAGGGTGCGGTGGATCCGGACAGCCCGCTCGTCGACCACCACCGCCGGCACGGCGACGGCGTCGTCGACATCGCGCTGCAGGTGCCCGACGTCGACAAGTGCGTCGCGCACGCCCGGGCCCAGGGCGCGACGGTGCTCGAGGAGCCGTACGAGATCAGCGACGAGCACGGCACGGTGCGTCTCGCCGCGATCGCCACCTACGGCGAGACCCGGCACACCCTCGTCGACCGCTCGCGGTACTCCGGCACGTATCTGCCCGGCTACGTGGACAAGTCGTCGACCTACCGCAAGCGCGACGGCGCTCCCAAGCGGATCTTCCAGGCGCTCGACCACGTGGTCGGCAACGTCGAGCTCGGCCACATGGACGAGTGGGTCGACTTCTACAACCGCGTCATGGGATTCACCAACATGGCCGAGTTCATCGGCGACGACATCGCCACCGACTACTCGGCCCTGATGAGCAAGGTGGTCTGCAACGGCAACCACCGCGTCAAGTTCCCGCTCAACGAGCCGGCCGTGGCGAAGAAGCGCTCGCAGATCGACGAGTACCTCGACTTCTACCGCGGTCCCGGCGCACAGCACCTGGCGCTGGCCACCAACGACATCCTCACCGCCGTCGACCGGCTCCGTGAGGAGGGCGTGGAGTTCCTCGCCACCCCGGACGCCTACTACGAGGACCCCGAGCTGCGGGCCCGGATCGGCGAGGTGCGGGTGCCGATCGAGGAGCTGCAGAAGCGCGGCATCCTCGTCGACCGCGACGAGGACGGCTACCTGCTGCAGATCTTCACCAAGCCGATCACCGACCGGCCGACCGTCTTCTTCGAACTGATCGAACGGCACGGTTCGCTCGGCTTCGGCAAGGGCAACTTCAAGGCCCTGTTCGAGGCGATCGAGCGGGAGCAGGAAGCGCGCGGCAACTTCTGATCTCTTCCGCGCTGCGGGATCAGGGCTGCGGGATCAGGCGTTCCGGACGACCTGGTCCCGCAGCGCGTTCTCGGTCCGCCGCACGATCGTGCCCACCAGGGGCTCGATGAGCAGCCCGGCCGCACGCCCGGCCGGGCCGCCGGGCAGCTGGTAGCCGAAGTCGACGGCGAGCCGCATGTCGCCGTCGCCCAGGTCGTCGAACTGCCACGCCGAGCGGGTGCGGAAGCCGGAGATCGAGCTCAGCACGATCCGGTGGTTGTCCTCCCACTCGACGATCTCGAGCCGGGAGGTGAAGGCGGCCGGACCGATCCGCATGCACGCGTCGAACACCGCGCCCACGCCGCGGACCTGCTCGCCCACGGGCTCGAAGCGGGTCACGCCGTACATCCACTCCGGGACCGTGCGGTGGTCGGCGACGTATGCGAAGGCGGTGTCGAGTTCGACGTGGGCCACCCCGTCGTGGCGCACGTGGATCATGCGGCGATCGTCAGTCATACGGCGGAACCTCCGCCGGGAACCTAGCGGACTTGCTCGCACCTTCGGAATCCGCCCAGGCAGCAGTGCGGGCGGATTCCGGACGAGCGCGCGAATTGCCCCGCCCGGGGCCGGCGCGCGCTCAGGCGACGTGGCCGAGATTCGAGCGCAGCGCCTGTTCCGTCTGGCGGATCGCGGTACTCACCATCGGTTCGATGAGCTTGCCCAGTGCCCGCCCGGCCAGCCCGCCGGGGAGCTGGTAGGCGAAGTCGACGTCGAGACGGACCCGGCCGTCGCCGAGGTCGGCGAGTTCCCACCACGAGGAGGTGCGGAATCCGGCGATGGAGTCGAGGACGATCCTGCGGTCGAGTTCCCAGTCGACGATCGCCAGGCGCGAATCGAGGCCCTTCGGCCCGATCTGCATGGTGGCGTCGAAGATCGCGCCGATGCCGTTGACCTGTGACCCCACCGGTTCGAAGCGGTGGACGCCGTACATCCATTCGGGGACCGTGCGGTGGTCGTCGAGGTAGGCGAACGCCACGTCGAGGGGGACCTCCGCGACGGCGCTGTGGCGGATGTGGATCATCTGTACCTCCGTGGGGACATTTCTGTTACCCAAGGTATCAGGTAACTCGCGTCCTGGGGAGATCCTCAAAGTCGTCCGTTCGGACGCTCGTCCTGCTCTACTCATGGTGACACAGTTCACAGTGGATCCGGTGGGAGGGTTCGTGAAGACCAAGGCTGCGGTGATCAAAGGGCTCAATCAACCGTGGGAGATCGAGGAGATCGACCTGGGCGATCCGGTCGCCGGCGAAGTACAGGTACGTCTGGCTGCGTCCGGGCTGTGCCATTCCGACGAACATCTGCGCACCGGCGCGACGCCGATGCCGTCCTTCCCCGTCCTCGGCGGGCACGAGGGCGCCGGCGTGGTCACCAAGGTCGGGCCCGGAGTCACCAACATCCGGGAGGGCGACCACGTGGTACTCGCCTTCATCCCGGCCTGCGGGCGGTGCCGCGCGTGCGCGAAGGGCCTGCAGAACATCTGCGACGAGGGGGCGAACCTCCTCACCGGGCAGGCGATCGCCGACAAGACCCACCGGGTGACGCTCAACGGTGACCCGGTGATCCAGATGTGCCTGCTCGGCACGTTCGCGCCGTACGTCACCGTGCACGAAGCGTCGGTCATCAAGATCGAGGACGACATCCCGCTCGACAAGGCCGCCCTGCTCGGCTGCGGCGTCGCCACGGGCTGGGGCTCCGCGACGGCGATCGGCGGCACCAAGGTGGGTGACTCCGTCGTCGTGATCGGCATCGGCGGCGTGGGCATCAACGCGGTACAGGGTGCCGCACACGCGGGTGCCCGGCACGTCGTGGCCGTCGACCCGGTGGAGTTCAAGCGGGATCAGGCCAAGAAGTTCGGGGCGACCCACACCTTCGCCTCGATCGAGGAGGCGCTGCCGGTGATCGGCGAGATCACCTGGGGGGCGATGGCCGACGTCACGATCATCACTGTCGGCGAGATCCACGGCGACATCATCGCTCCGTCCATGGCGCTGACGGGCAAGGGCGGTCAGGTGGTCGTGGTCGGCATGGGTAGCGCCGCCGACACCCAGGTCACGCTGAGCCTGTTCGAGCTGACCCTGCTGCAGAAGCGGCTGCAGGGTGCGATCTTCGGTGGCGTCGGCCCGCGTTCGCAGATCCCGAAGCTGCTCGACCTCTACCGGAGTGGGCAGCTCGAGCTCGACAAGCTGGTCACCAAGACGTACCGGCTCGAGGACATCAACGACGGTTACGCCGACATGCACGAGGGCCGGAACCTGCGCGGCATGGTGCTCTACGGCGACGACGACTACTGAGTGGGACGGCGGGCGGCGGATCCCACGACGGATCCGCCGCCCGCGCAGTCTTCACCGGGTCCGTCCGCACGGTACGACGAGCTGGGTGATCAGGGGGTGCGCATCTGCGTCTCGTGCGCGGGATAGGCGTGCACCAGCACCGTGGCGAGATGCGGCACCTCGGAGATCAGTGCCCTCTCGGCTTCGTGAGCGACGGCGTGCGCATCGCCCAGGCTGAGCCTCGGATCGACATCGAGCTCGACGTCGGCGTGCAGGCGGTGGCCGATCCAGCGCATCTTGAGACTGCGAATGCGGTCGACCCCGAATCGTCCCGACAGGACCCGCTCGGCCGTGGTGACGAGTTCGGGCTCGACGCCGTCCATGAGGCGCCGGACGATGTCCCGGGTGGCCGTGCGCAGCACCAGCACGATCGCGAGGGTGATCAGGATCCCGATGACGGGATCGGCCGCGGGGAATCCCAGAGCGACTCCACCGGCGCTGAAAAGAACGGCCAGAGAAGTGAATCCGTCCGTCCGAGCGTGGAGTCCATCCGCGACGAGGGCTGCCGAACCGATGCGTCGGCCCACCCGGATGCGGTAGACGGCGACGAGTTCGTTGCCGAGGAAGCCGACGAACCCGGCAAGTGCGACCCAGCCGAGGTGCTCGATGGGGACGGGATCGAACAGACGCCGAACCGATTCGACGCCGGCGAGCACCGCGGACAGAGCGATCATCGCCAGGACGAACAACCCGGCGAGGTCCTCGGCGCGGCCGTAGCCGTAGGTGAAGCGCTTGGTGGAGTCCCGGCGTCCGAGTGCGAACGCGATCCACAGCGGCACGGCGGTCAGTGCGTCGGAGAAGTTGTGCACGGTGTCCGCGGCGAGCGCGACGGAACCGGACACGGCGACGATGACGAACTGTGCCGCCGCGGTGACCGCCAGGCCGATCAGGCTGATCTTCACGGCCCGGATGCCGATGTTGCTGGATTCCAGCGCGGAATCGACGCTGTCGGCCGAGTCGTGGCTGTGCGGTGCGAACACACTCTTCGCCGCACCGACGAATCCCGAACTCCCGTGTGCGTGGCCGTGGCCGTGGCCGTGCTGGTCGTCGTGGGTGGTCACGTGGCCTCCGTATGCAGGTCGGGCCGGTGGGGGACTTCGTGCAGCGTGCGCAGTCCGGGGTCGGCTCGGTGGTGTCCCGGCACGCCGGGTCCTGCGTGTTCGGCATTGAACACGGCGTCGGTCACCAACTGCTTGATGTGCTCGTTCTCGAGGCTGTAGAAGATCGTCGTGCCCTCGCGCCGAGTGCGCACCAGGCGCGCCATCCGCAGCTTCGCCAGGTGCTGCGACACCGAGGGCGCCGCCTTGCCGACCTGCTCGGCCAGCTCGGTTACCGACAATTCGCGGTCGATCAGGGCCCACAGCAGCCGAACCCGGGTCCCGTCGGCGAGCATGCGGAACACCTCGACGACCAGGCCGACCTGATCGTCGTCGAGTCGCCGCCGACAGGGACCATTGTTTGCATACATACGCAGATAATAGAACTTTTCGAAGGCGGCTGCCGGGGCGGAGGATGGCCGGGCGGCGGGGACAGGACACGACGACTCGTGACGACGGCTCCACGGGGTCGCTTACGGTGATGCCATGGAAACGCGTGAGGAAGCCGTCGGGACATGGCGGCAGTACGGGCCGTCGACCCTGCCCAAGCCGCTCGAGGCTGCCCTCGAGGCGTTCGCCGAGCGGGGGTACGACGGCACCTCGATCCGGGAGGTCGCCGCCCGGGCCGGGCTGTCGGTTCCGGGTCTGTATCACCACTACCCGTCCAAACAGGCGCTGCTGGTGTCGTTGACGACGCTGGTGATGCGCGACCTGCTCGACCGGAGCAAGCAGGCCCTGGCGGAGGCCGGACCGACACCGTCCGAGCGGTTCGACGCCGTTGTCGAGTCGCTGCTGCGGTTCCACATGTTCCGGCGCAACCAGGCGTTCGTCGCCTCCACCGAGATGCGCAGCATGGAACCGGGTAACCGGAAGGCATACATCGCGTTGCGTGACGAGCAGCAGCGGATGCTGGACGAGATCGTCCGGGACGGGGTGGCGAAGGGGGAGTTCGGCACCGCGTTTCCGGAGGATGCGAGCCGGGCGGTGACCACCATGTGCGTGGCCGTCGCCTCGTGGTACCGGCCGGACGGACCGCTGTCCCCCGACGAGGTTGTCCGCCGCTACCTCGCGATCGCACGCTGCGCGGTAGGCGCTCGGTAGGCACGGCGCGGCAGACGCCCGGTAGGCCCGGCGCGGTGGGCGCCCGGTAGGGCGCCCTGGGTTGACCCGGCGGGGTGGGGTATGTCACGGTTGAAGCAACCGAGCGATCGATCGGTCGGGGTGAGGAGGAGGAATCGCGATGGCTGTCGATCTGTCGTACCCGGAACACGTCCAGGCGCTGGTGGCGAAGACCGAGGAGTTCGTCCGGGAGCACGTGCTGCCCGTCGAGGACGCCCACAACGGTGACATCACTGCCGCGGGCGGCGACGACCTGCGGGTGAAGCTGCAGCAGGCGGCCAAGGAAGCCGGGGTCTTCGCGCCGCACGCGCCCGTCGAGTACGGCGGCCACGGTCTCGGCATGGTCGACCGCGCCCCGGTGTTCGAGGCGGCCGGGTACTCGCTGTTCGGACCGATCGCGCTCAACATCGCCGCGCCCGACGAGGGCAACGTGCACATGCTCGCGCACATCGCCAGCGCGGAGCAGAAGGAGCAGTTCCTCGCGCCGCTCGCCCACGGCGACGTGCGGTCCGGCTTCGCGATGACCGAACCGGCCCCCGGTGCCGGATCCGATCCCAACGCCCTGACCACCCGCGCCGAGAAGGCCCCCGGCGGTTGGAAGATCAACGGCCGCAAGTACTTCATCACCGGTGCCGACGGCGCGGGCTTCTTCATCATCATGGCCCGCACCTCCGGCGAACCCGGCCAGCGCGGCGGGGCGACGATGTTCCTCGCGCCCGCCGACACTCCCGGCCTGACCGTCGGCCGGCACATCGACACCATCGACCGCGCCATGATCGGCGGCCACTGCGAGGTCTTCTTCGAGGACCTGTTCGTGCCCGACTCCGCCGTCCTCGGCGAGGTCGACCAGGGCTTCGCCTACGCGCAGGTGCGGCTCGGGCCCGCCCGCATGACGCACGTGATGCGCTGGCTCGGCGCCGCCCGCCGCGGCCACGACATCGCCGTCGCCCGCGTCGCCGAACGCGAAGGATTCGGGAGCAAGCTCGGCGACCTCGGCATGATCCAGAAGATGGTCGCCGACAACGAGATCGACATCGCCGCCACCCGCGCCCTGCTGACGCAGGCGTGCTGGGAACTCGACCAGGGCTCCCACGCGTCCAACTCCACGTCCATCGCCAAGACCTTCGCCGCCGAGGCGGTGTTCCGGATCGTCGACCGCTCGATGCAGATGTGCGGCGGGCTCGGCGTCTCCGCCGACCTGCCCGTCGCGCGCCTGGCCCGCGAGGTCCGCCCGTTCCGCATCTACGACGGGCCTTCCGAAGTGCACCGCTGGGCCATCGCCAAGCGAGCCGTCGGCGCCGCGAAGAAGGCCGCCGCCGCGAAGGAGAGCCGGGCATGAAGACCGCACAGCACGAGGGGCTCGACCTGACCGCCCTGCAGCGCTACCTGGAGGACTCGGGCATCGCCCTCGACGGCGAACTGCGCGCCGATCTCATCTCCGGTGGCAAGTCGAACCTGACGTACGCGATCTCCGACGGCACGTCGCGGTGGGTGCTGCGCCGGCCGCCGACGGCGGGACTCACCCCGTCCGCCCACGACGTCGCCCGCGAATTCCGCATCACCTCGGCACTTCAGGGGTGCGGTGTGCCGGTCGCCCACACGGTCGCCCTGTGCGAGGACGAGTCCGTGATGGGCGCCCCGTTCACCGTCGTCGAGCACGTCACCGGACGGGTGATCCGCACGACCGACGACCTCGCCACCCTGAGCGACACCGAGATCGAAGCGTGCACCGGCGAACTCGTCCGTGTGCTCGCCGCCCTGCACTCGGTGGACTACGAGGCCGTCGGCCTCGGAAACCTCGGTCGCCCCGACGGGTACGTCGCGCGGCAGGTCAAGCTGTGGGCCGGTCAGTGGGGTCGGGTCAAGACCCGCGACCTCGACGACCTCGACCGCCTGCACGCCGCCCTCGCCGACTCGATTCCGGAATCGTCCGCGGCGTCGATCGTGCACGGCGACTACCGCATCGACAACACGATCCTCGATCCCGGCGACGCCGGAAAGATTGCGGCGGTGGTGGATTGGGAGCTGTCGACGCTCGGCGACCCGCTCACCGACGTCGCCCTGATGTGCGTGTACCGCAACCCCGCGCTCGACCAGGTGCTCGGCGAGTCCGCCGCGTGGACCAGCCCGCGCCTGCCGTCGGCCGACGACCTCGCCCAGCGCTACGCGGTCGCGACGGGCCGCGAGCTCGCCCACTGGGACTTCTACATGGGACTGGCGAACTTCAAGCTCGCCGTCATCGCCGAGGGCATCAACCACCGCTGGCGCGTCGGCGCGACCGTCGGCGACGGTTTCGACAAGGCGGGGGAGGCCGTGCCGGTCTTCGCGGCCGCCGGACTCGACGCGCTGCGGGGAGGTGGCGCATGACAACCGATCTCGCCAACCCCAGTGCGCTCGTCACGGGTGCGTCCCGCGGCATCGGGCTCGGTGTCGCCACCCGCCTCGCGCAGCAGGGCTACGGTCTGACCCTCACCGCGCGCGACGAGGCGCGGCTCGGCGCGGTCGCCGCCGACCTGCGCGACGCGGGCGCGCCCGAGGTGCGCGTCGTCGCTGCCGACCTCGGCGATCCCGAGACCGCGAGCCGCGTCGTCGCGGCACACGAGGAGACGTTCGGCAGCATGCGGGCGCTCGTCCTCAACGCGGGCGTCGGCACCGCCGGCACCATCGCCGAGTTCCCGATGCGGCGGTTCGGCAAGACCGTGTCGGTGAACTTCGAGACCCCGTTCGCGTTCGCCCAGTCGGCGCTGCCGCTGCTGCGCAAGGCCGCGGCCGCTGTTCCGCGCCGCGGGGCGAAAGTGGTTGCGCTGTCGTCGATCACCGGTGTCTATGCCGAGGCGGGTCTGGCCGTGTACGGGGCGACGAAGGCGGCGCTGATCTCGCTCGTGGAGACGCTCAACGCCGAGGAGTCCGGCAACGGCATCAGCGCGTCCGCGATCGCGCCCGCCTACGTCGACACCGACATGTCCGACTGGATCAAGGACCGCATCCCCGCCGAGGAGATGCTCGAGGTGAACGACGTCGTCGAACTCGTCGACGCGGTGCTGCGGCTGTCGTCGCGCGCGGTGCTGCCGCGCCTGGTGCTCAGCCGCGCCGGAACGGACGCCTACCGGGCGTGAGCACTCACCGGCCGTCCGCCAGCGCGCGGACGGCCGGGCTCGCGCTGTGCCGGACGAACGCACAGTCCGAGAGCCGCTCGGCCGCACCGAGGGTGAGCGTCAGGTCGACCGAGTCGGCGAGCCGGTAGGGGCGGCTCTCGACGACGGAGCCGAGCGCGCGGCGCAGCCGGGACACCTCCGCCCGCACCGCGACGGCGTGGTCCGGGTCGCCGTAGATGCCGTTGCTGAGCTCGGTGACCGTCATCCCCTCGCGGCCCCGCAGGTGCAGCATCAGCAGGATCTCCGCGTGCCGCGCGGACAGCGCGCTGCGCCACGTCGAGTCCGCGCCGCTGACGACCACCGTCGGCGCGCCGGACAGGTCGAGCTCCATCGTGATCCGCGCCGGGCCGCCGGCGGGCCGGATCAACCAGCCGTGCGCGAGCTGCTCCGGGACGCACATCCCCAGGCCCGGGACGCTCAGGGTGCGGTCGGCGGTCGGTGCCGCGACCCGCTTGGTGGCCGCGACGCCCGACGCGTGCGCCACCCATCCGTGTTCGTCGACGAGCAGCAGCGGACCGCTCATCGAGGCGAGCACCGGCGCCGCGACCGTGCGCAGCCGCTCGAGCCGGTTCTCGTGCAGCCGCCACAGCTGCGCCTCGGCCAGCCGCACCGCCGTCTCCACCAGCGCGCTGATCGTGGGATGGATCGTCAGCGCCGGGCCGCTGACGTCGACCACGCCGAGCAGCTCCCCGGTGCGGGGATCGTGGATCGGGGCGGCCGTGCAGTACCAGGGATGCTGGGACTGCTCGAAGTGTTCGGCGGAGAACAGCTGCACCGGGGCGGCCTCGGCGAGCGCCGTGCCGATCGCGTTGGTGCCCACGGTCGACTCCGTCCACCGGGCGCCCTCGCTGAACCCCAGGCTGTCCGCCCGGCTGCGGACCTTCGCCGACCCGGCCCGCCACAGCACGATCCCGTCCGCGTCGGTCACCACCATCAGCATGTGCGACGCCTCGGCCACCGAGCACACCACCTGCTCGAGGTCGCCGATCACCCCCGACAGGGGCGAGGCGCGGCGCCGGCGTTCCACCTCGGCGAGCGGCAGCAGGGCGCGGGCGTTGCTGCCGTCGGGGGCGAGACCGGCGCCGAGCACCCGCGTCCACGACCGCGCGACCACCGACCGCGGCCGCAGCGGCGAGCGGCCGCCACCGATCACCGCGTCGTGCATACGCGCCAGCTCGCGCGCGTATCGGTGCAGGTCGGTGCCCGGTTCGATGGCGCTGAAGTTGCCCACGGTCTCCGTCTCTCGTCGGTCGAGTTGTCGCGAGCATATGCCCTCGGGTGTGTCCGGCACCACACCCGGCGGTACGCGCAACGCGCTGCAACGTTTGCCGCGGCGGCGCGCTCGATGTGTGCTGGATCACGCGCCGACCTCGGCAGCGGCGCACCCGGATGATCCCGCGTCGGACTCGGCCGACCAAGATCCGACGCCCGTACAGCGAGGAGATCGACCCATGAAGGCAGCCCGCTTCCACGGCCCCGGGGACATCCGGGTCGAGGACATTCCCGAACCGGCCACCCGCCCCGGCACCGTCAAGGTCGAGGTGGAGTGGTGCGGCATCTGCGGCACCGACCTGCACGAGTACCTCGAGGGCCCGATCTTCGCCCCGCCCGCCGACGCACCGCACCCCATCACCGGCGAGACCGTGCCGATCACCCTCGGGCACGAGTTCGCCGGCGTCGTCGCGGAAGTCGGCGAGGGCGTCGACGATCTGCGCGTCGGCGACCGGGTCGCGGTCGAGCCGTACATCATCTGCGGACGCTGCGACGCCTGCCGCAACGGACGCTACAACGTCTGCGGCACACTGGGATTCGTGGGACTGTCCGGCTACGGCGGCGGGTTCTCCCAGTACGTCGTGGCCGAGCGGCGCTGGATCCACCCACTCGGCGAACTCGGCACCGACGTCGGCGCACTCGTCGAACCCCTCGCCGTGGCCTACCACGCCGTACGCCTGTCCGGAGCGCGACCGAGCCACTCGGCGCTCGTGTTCGGCGCCGGGCCGATCGGGCTCGTCACCACGTCGGCCCTGCGCGCCGCCGGTGTCGACCAGATCATCGTCGTCGAACCCGCCGACGTGCGGAAGAAGAAGGCCGAACCGGCCGGCGCGGACCACATCATCGACCCGCGCGACGGCGACGTCACCGAGCAGGTCCTCGAGCTGACCGGCGGACGCGGCGCCGACGTCTCCTTCGAATGCGCCGGCATCGACGCGGTGCTGAAGTCCGCGATCCTGTCCACCCGGGCGGGCGGCACGTGCGTCAACGTCGCGATCTGGGGCCACGAGGCGTCCGTCGCGATGAACGATCTGGTCTTCCGCGAGGTCAACCTGCTCGGCAGCCTGGCCTACGCGAACGACCATCCCGCGACGATCGAGATGATCGCCTCCGGCAAGGTCGACCCCTACCAGTTCATCACCGGCCGCATCGACCTCGACGACATCGTCGCCCACGGGTTCGAGGAACTGATCTCCAACAAGGAGGAGAACGTCAAGATCCTCGTCCGGCCGTGACGGTCAGTCGTCGTCGCCGTTCTCCTTGTCCTCGCCGCGACGGCGAAGGAAGTCGAACCCCGGCACGCCGACGATCGCCTGCCGCACGTCCTTCGCCACTCCGAGCAGCTCGTGGATCTCCGGGGCGACGGTCTCGAGCGTGCCGAGGATCGGCATCAGCGCCGTCATCCGGTCCGCGAGCTCGGGCAGCTGATCGAGCAGCACGACCGCCGCGTGCACCTCCTCGGCGCTGAGCTCGTCGATGAACTGGCCGGCGAGCGGCGCCGCCCGAGTCGCCATCGGGGCGTACGTGTCGAGCAGTTCGCCCGCCGAGTCGGACGTGCGGCCGGCCGACGCCACCACGTCCTGTGCGCGGCGGGCGACGGTCGCCGCCTCGCCGACCACCGCCGAACTGCTGTCGACGACCTCGCCGACCCGCCCGACGGTCGCGCGGGCCTCGGTGACCACGTCGTCGATCCGCGCGACGATCTCGCGGGCATCGGTGACGACGCCGTCGATGCGCCCCACCAGGGCCTCGGTCGTCTCGAGCAGGTTGACGACCCGGCCCGGGACGGACACCGCGAACTCGGCGACCTCCACGGTCCGGTCCAGGACGAGGCGGGCGGCTCCGACGGGCGCGGCGAGAAGCGACATCATGTGCTCATCCTGCCGGACCGAGGTATGTGGGCCGCGCGGGGACCGGCGAGAGTTCAGGGCGCGGTCGAGCCTCGCCGGCATCCTGGGGGAACGCCGATCGTCGGGGTGTGACATCGCGGTGGCGGACGCCGTATCGTTTGCGTCACCAGGTCTCCGGGCGAGCATCGGCCGTGTCGACCGGAGATCCGGGAGCGTGTCTCCGCAAGTGGCATTCGAACCTGCCGATTCCGAGCCCGGCCGCTGCGGTCGCGCGACACCGCGGTCGGGGGCAACCCGCGACGCATTTCGCTCGGATCGGGAGGTAGCAGTGATGAATGTCCTCGACAAGACCGCGCAGGCGGTCGTCGGCGTGGCAGACGCCACCACCCGCGCCGCCGGCGCCGTCGGCGGCGCCGCGCTGGGCGCACTGACAGGCAGCGTGCGTGGCGCCGCCGAAGGAGCTCGCTCCGGTCTCGGCAGCGGAGCCGAGTCGACGCCGACGGCAGCGGCAACGATCGTCGTGCTGGGCGCTACCGGCCTGGCAACCGGTATCGCCGCCGCGCCCGTGCTGGCCGGACTCGGCGCCACGGCCCTGGCCATCCGGCTGCTCACGCCTCGTCCCACCCCCACACCCGGTGCTCCCACGACCGAGCGTGCTCCGGCGCCGACCCCGGACACCACACCCACGAGCCCCGGTGCGCCCCCGATCGCGGCAGCGGCGAAGCCGTCGGCGGGGAAGTCGACGACGGGGGAGCCGCCGGCACAGAAGGCCCCGGCACGGAAGCGGTGATCGGAGGCTCGAGTGCACCGCCGCGAGGCCGGCGTCCGGTGCGCTCGACTACGTCGCAGGGACGACCGCGGCGCCCGCGTTGCCGTCCGTCGCCGCTCCCGGCGAGCCAGGACGTTCGGCGGCGGACTTGGCATGCTCGGTGACCAGGACCTGGCCCACGCCGATCGCCACCGCCACGGGCCACTCGATCAGATCCAACGCCACGAGCAGGCCGAGGCCGGCGAAGTAGGCGAGTTGTTCGGGCCGCGGGATGTCGAGCCGGCCCACCAGGGGCAGGCGCACCGCGAAGCGTTCGGCGTCGCGGGCCACACCGGCAAGGGTGCGGTGGGACTGCCAGAAGGACTGTTCGTCGGCCATGGCCATCTCTTTCGTGAGCTGTGCGCCATCGGACGCACTCCAGGCTTCCACCATCGATCCTAGGGCGGTCCCGTTCCGGCCGGCCTCGACCATTTCCCGGTTCGGCCGATTTCGCGCGTATAGGCGAGGGCGGCTCAGGCTGCTGCGGACGTAGGGGTGGGCAGCGAGGCGACGATGTTCGTGGCAATCGTCTGCCGGGCCGCGGAAGGAACCTGGGCCTCGTGAGCGCGCCGGGCGGCCACGGCGAGGCGATCGGCGACCTCGTTGAGCGGGTGCCCGCTGTGGCCGCGCACCCACGAGTAACGGATCGGCAGGCCGCGGGTGCGGTGCCGGATGCGGTCGGCGATCACCGTCGCTTCGGTGGTGAGCGGGGCTTCGCCGCGCAATCCCGCGAGCGCGTGCCGACTGTCACTGAGGATGTGCAGGGGCCGGTTCCGGTAGGTGGTGACGGCCAGTTCGATGGCGAGGAGCTCACCGGCCAGGATCGAGCGCGTGTCGGGGAAGATCTTCTGCCGGAAGTTGCCGTCGGCCCGCACACACGCCACTCCCACGCCGCGACGCGAACCCTTCGACGCGTCGGTGGCCACCGTCTGCTCGACCAGAGGGTTGGTCTCTGCCTCGCGGGCGGCGTCCTCGGCGGCCAACCGCTCGGCGACGTGGCGGCCGATCGCGTCGGCGGCGGCGCGGGCCAGCTCCCCCAAGGGGCCGTAACCGATGTCGATCAGGGTGATCGAGGGGAAGGAGCCCGCGACGGCGTGCAGTTCCCGGCGCAGGTCCGCGTCGGTCAGGTGCAGCCGCACGGACGTGTCGGCGGTACGGGCGCACAGTTCGGCGAAGGCGTCGAGGCCGACGGCGAAGCGGGCCTCGGCGCTGTGCTCCGGGCGGACGAACAGCGCGATGCCCGCGTCCGTGGCCAGGGCCGCGCAGCTGAGCGAGCCAGTAGCGGTGGTGGTCTGCCTGATGTGGATCGCTGCGAGCATGACGTCCTCCTCGTCCGAATCGGGTACGGACGAGAATGCCGCGACTGAGCCGCCATTCGCCGAGTGCCTATTGATAACCGGGGTTATCGATCTTTGTGAAGGGCGTGTCGGAAACGTCGTCTAGATTGGGGAAACCGCGCCGATCGCGGGCGTCGAGGCAAGAGTAGAGGGGAGGGCCGACACGTGAGTACCGGTTCTGCGCTCCTGCTGTCCAAGGCGGACATCGCGGCACTCGCCCGCGTGCAGCGGCCCGTCGTCACCATGTGGGCGAAGCGGTATCGCGGCCCGGATCGGCCGTTTCCCGAGCCGGTGCGCGCCGACGGCCGACAACACCGTTACCGTGCGGACGACGTCGTCGCCTGGCTGTCGAGCCGCGGACTCGGCAACAATGCGTCCGTCGCCGAGGACCTCGCCGCGCACGCAGCCTTCGAGGATCCCGCCGGTGCGGACGCGGCCACGGTGTTCGCGGCGCTGACCGCCCTGCTGTGCGTCAAGGCCCGCACCGGGGAGCAACTCGCGGACCTCGACGGCGACGACCTGCTCGACGAGGCCGACGACCTCGACCCCGACGACGCGTACCTCTACCGCGAGATCGAGGCGCTCGGCGGGCGGCTACCCACTTACGCCGCGCACGCCGACCGCATGGCCGACGCCGCCTACACCGTCGAGCACGCCTTCGAGACCCTCATGGCGCAGCGGTTCCGCCTGCCCCTCGACGCGCTGGCCGATACGGCGCTCAGCCCTGCCGCGCTCGAGATGTGCGCGCAGGTCGTCGGCGCGCTGGCACCCGACGACCGGGCCGTCTTCGTCGATCCGTCGCCGGACGGCAGCGACCTGTTCGTCGCGCTGCGGCAGCGCCTGCCGGAGTTCGTCGAGCCGATCGCGATGACCGGCCACGCCGACACCCCGACGGCGCGCCTGGCGCGGCGCCGGCTTTCTGTGCACCGATGGCGTCGCCGACCCACGCCGGCAACGGGATTCGACGAGGACTTCTCGATCGACGGGCCCGCCGTGTTCCTCACTCAGTACCCGTCGCCGTCCACCCTCGGCTACTCCGATGCTCGAATCCTCGCGGAGATCGACAACATCACCGTGCAGATGGGCTCCGAGCATCTCGCGGTGATCGTCGGGCCGGCATCCGCGCTCACCGATCCCTTGCGCGACCGGGAGGCTGCCGCCGTCCGGGCCGACCTGCTGCGGTCGGACCGGTTGCGCGCCGTATTCCGCCTCCCGGAGGGACTGCTCGTCACGAAACCGGGGTCGTCGATGGCGTTGTGGGTGCTCGGAGCGCCCGACGACTCCGTCGCACCCACGGACCGGTGGACGGTGCTGGCGGACCTGCGGACCAGGGCGCTCGACGCAGCGGCGACCGACGGAATCGTCGCCGACGTGACCGCCGCGATGGGGTCGCGCGAGCACCTGCGAGCCCACGCATTCGAGTTCGCCTCGGTGCACCGCACCTCCACGTTGCTCGCGGAGGACCGTCGCGGCCTGCTGCCACCCGCGCCCCGGCGCCGGCGTCGCCGCATCGCGGGCAACGAGACCGCGGCCGAGGCGGCCGAACTGGTGGGCGCGGCGAACCGGGCGGCGCGTGCGGTGCGGGACGACCTGCACCTGGGCGTCGAATACCGGCACGCCCCGCGCCCGGCGTCGACCGCCGGCCGGCTCGCCGATGCCGGAGTGCTGAAGGTGATGCCCGGAAACCGCATCGACGACGACGATGTCGAAGTCGGCGGCGACGTGCGCGTCATCGGCACCGACGAGCTGCTCGGCCGCGCGCGCATCGGCGACCGCGGCATCGACCGCCTCGTCCTGGCGACTCGCTACCCGAGCGGGCGGTACACCGAGCCGGGCGACATCGTCTTCTGCACGGCACCGGAATTCGGCGTCGTCGTCGACTACGAGGGCGCCGCGGTCGTGCTGTCACCGGCGCGCGTGCTGCGGGTCGCCGATCCGAACGCCTCGGGAGTCCTGCCGGAACTTGTGGCGCGCACGCTGCGTCGCATGCCCGTCGCCCCCAAGCCCGCCGGGGCCATCCGGTCCGGGCTGGTGTGGCGGGACTGGCCGATCCCGGTCGTAGAGGCCGACCGGATCCCCGCGGTGAGCGCCGCACTGAAGGAGCTGCGTGCGCGACGCGAGGCCGCACGGCAGCTGCTCGACACCCTCGACCGACTCACCGATACCTTGACCGACGGTGTGGGCCACGGCGTTCTCACCGTCACCGCAATAACCCGGCCCGGCCGGGAGGAAGGTTGACCATGCCACCGAGGAAGAAGACGGCGCCCACCGCGCCGTCGACGATGAAGGAACTGAAGGACACGCTGTGGAAGGCCGCAGACAAGCTGCGCGGCTCCATGGACGCCTCCCAGTACAAGGACGTGATCCTCGGGCTGGTGTTCCTCAAGTACGTCTCCGACGCGTTCGACGAGCGCCGTGAGCAGATCCGCGCCGAGCTCGTTGCCGACGGTCTCGACGAGGACGGCATCGCTTCGCTCATCGACGACCAGGACGAGTACATGGGGTCGGGTGTGTTCTGGGTGCCGGAGCCGGCGCGGTGGTCGTACCTCGCCCAGAACGCCAAGGGCATCCAGGAGGCGGCCGGTGTCGAGGCCCGCACCATCGGCCAGCTGGTCGACGCGGCGATGCGGGAACTGATGAACGCCAACGAGACCCTCGTGGGCACCCTGCCGGTGATCTTCAACCGCGACAGCGTGGACCAGCGACGCCTCGGCGAGCTGATCGACCTGCTCGGCGACACCCGCTTCACCGGTGAGGGCGCCCGTAAGGCACGCGACCTGCTGGGGGAGGTGTACGAGTACTTCCTGGAGAAGTTCGCCCGTGCCGAGGGTAAGCGCGGCGGCGAGTTCTACACGCCGGCCGGTGTGGTGCGGGTGCTGGTGGAGGTGCTCGAGCCGTACAACGGGCGGGTGTACGACCCGTGCTGCGGGTCGGGCGGCATGTTCGTGCAGACCGAGAAGTTCATCGAGCACCACGGCGGCAACCCGACCGACGTCGCGGTATACGGGCAGGAACTCAACGAGCGCACGTGGCGGATGGCGAAGATGAACCTCGCAATCCACGGCATCACCGCGAATCTCGCCGACCGCTGGGAGGATACGTTCGCCCAGGACAAGCACCCGGATCTGCTCGCCGACTACGTGATGGCGAATCCGCCGTTCAACATCAAGGACTGGACGCGTAAGGAAGACGACAAGCGCTGGAAGTACGGCGTTCCGCCGGCCGGCAACGCGAACTATGCGTGGATCCAGCACATTATCTCCAAGCTCGCCGAGAAGGGCAGCGCGGGCGTGGTAATGGCGAACGGGTCGATGTCGTCCAACTCCGGAGGCGAGGGCGAGATCCGGGCGCGGCTCGTCGAGGCCGACCTGGTCTCGTGCATGGTGGCGTTGCCGACGCAGTTGTTCCGCAGCACCGGCATTCCGGTGTGCGTGTGGTTCTTCGCGAAGGACAAGTCGGCCGGTGTGAAGGGCAAGGTCGATCGTCGCGGCCAGGTGCTCTTCATCGACGCCCGCAACCTCGGCTACATGGTGGATCGCGCCGAGCGCGCGCTGTCGGACGACGACATCGCCAAGATTGCCGGCACCTACCACGCTTGGCGCGGAACGGAATCCGCATCCGGTGAGGAGTACGCGGACGAGCCGGGCTTCTGCTACTCGGCGACGCTCGCGGAGATCAAGGAAGCCGATTACGCACTCACGCCGGGCCGGTACGTCGGTGCGGCCCCGATCGAGGACGACGGCGAGCCGATCGCGGAGAAGATCGCGCGGCTGACGAAGGAACTGTACGAGCAGTTCGACGAGTCGGCGCGGTTGGCGGCTGTGGTGCGGGAGCAGTTGGGGAGGGTGCAGTGACTAGTGACCGATTTGAGTTTCGGCCATTGGGCGACGTTGGCGTGCAGGTACTTGACTGTGAGCACAGGACCCCGTCCGACGCCGGCGAAGGTTATGCGTACATCGCGATTCCTAACGTTCGCGACGGTCGTCTCGACCTAACCGAATGCCGTCGCATCACTCCACAGGATTACGTCGAATGGACACGTCGAACCAGGCCGATTGCCGGGGACGTCGTACTTACACGCCGTGCGCGCGTGGGGGATACCGCGGTGATTCCGGTTGGCCTTGACTGTGCGATCGGGCAGAACCTTGTACTGCTGCGTTCCGACGGGATGAAGGTTCATCAGAGATTTCTTAGATGGGCAACGAGATCGCCGTTGTGGAGAATGGAGATTGACCGCCTTGGAAATGTTGGGGCTGTCTTCGACAGCTTAAATGTCCGAGATGTGCCTAAGCTTCGAATACCGGTGCCTCCACTGGTTCAACAAGAAGCGATTTCAGACGTTCTTGGCGCCCTTGACGACAAACTTGCCGCAAACCGCAGTCTCGCGCGAGCAGCAGATGCGCTCGCACATAAGTATTTTCAGGCAATAGCTCATCGAGCTTTAGGTCGAAAGATTGCGTACGGGGATATCGCAAATGTTGGTGGCGGTGGAACTCCTAAGACGAGCGTTCCTGAGTACTGGGGGGGATCAATTCCCTGGGCGACTCCAACAGACATCACCGCACTCGACGTGCCGTCCCTAGGTGAGACGGCGCGGTCGATCACCGAGCAGGGGCTTGCGAACAGTTCCGCGAACTTGTATCCGGCTGGTTCGATTCTGATGACGTCGCGTGCCACGATCGGGGCATTCGCAATCGCCGAGAGACCACTCGCCGTCAACCAAGGGTTCATCGTCGTAAATGCCAAGGATCCGGTACTTCAATGGTGGCTTTACCATGACATGCGTTCGCGGGTAGAAGAGTTCGTCGCTCACGCTAACGGTGCGACGTTCCTTGAATTGCCGCGAGGGCGGTTCAAAACCATGACTGTAAACGTTCCCGGAGATGCTGTGATTCAGGAGTTTTCTGCTCAAGCCGCTGGTCTGCATAAGGTTGCCTCGGTCGCTAGCGGCGAGACGCGTACTCTTGCCGCACTCCGCGACACCCTCCTCCCGCGCCTCATGTCCGGGGAACTCCGCGTCAAGGACGCCGAAGCAGTCGTCGCCGACGCCGTCTGACCGAAGCTGTCACTCGGTCGAGTACCATCGCGCGGATACGCGCACACCGATTCGTGCGGTGGGACTCGTGCAGCGTTCACATGGACACCGGTGCGATCCGAGAAAGGTCACCCATGAAACGCATCGCGCCCTACCTGCGCGTCGTCGCAGGCATGTTCGCCGCCATCTTCGTGTGGATGGCGTTCCTGTACGTCATCCACGGTGACGTCGCCGGCTTCCTCCTCATGCTCGGCATCGGGTTGGGGCTCGGCTACTTGGCTATCGGGAAGCTGATCCGCGACCGTCGCGCTCGGCTCGAGGCCGAACGAACCGCCCTGGCGGCCAGGGCTGAGGCCGGTCACCGGGCCTACCTTGCCGGGGATCCGGCCGCCCTCTCGCCGCCGCCCGACCCGACGCCCCGACCGCCGGTCCGCAGGGGAGTGGTCATCGCGGCCGCGGTCGCCGCGCTGTTCGTGGTCTTCGGAATCATCACCGACATACAGAACGGACTCGAAGACCCCAGCGAGCCGGACGTCACGAACTCGGCGACACCGCCTGCCGCTGCGCCGGCGTCGCGAACCACGCCGACGACCCCGCCCGCCCCGTCGACCACAGTCGCGGCGGCGGCCACCACAACGACGCCCGTGCCGTCTCCGACCACGTCTGCGGCGGCACCGACGACGAACGTCGCTGCCACCGCGCCGAGCGCCGTCATGCCGGACGTGACGTGCATGGACCTGCAGGCCGCGCAGGACACCATCCAAGCCGCCGGGGTCTTCTACTCCCGCAGCATCGACGCAACCGGACGAGGACGGGCACAGGTCCTCGACCGAAACTGGGTGGTGATATCCCAAGCGCCGGCCCCGGGCCTGCTCGTCGGTGAGGGCGACGCGGTGCTGTCCGTCGTCAAGGACGGCGAGCCGGGCGACTGCTCCTGACGACGGATTCGTGGCGCGGCTGGGAGCAATGCGAAGCCGTCGATCGCTTCGGACAGGCCACCCATCTCGGCTGGGACGTACGAGTTCTGTACAGGGACGGAGGTCGTCATGCGAACCATGAGTTACAGCGAATCGTGCGCCCGGTACGCCGAGGTTTTGGACTCTGTCGTCAACGACCGGGAGGAGATCGTGATTACCCGCTCGGGCCACGAACCGGTCGTGATCGTCTCCCTGGCGGACTTCGAGTCGCTGCGTGAAACGGCCTACCTGACGCGTTCACCGGCGAACGCTCGACGTCTACTCGATGCGATGGAACGGCTCGAAGCAGGCGAGGGGCAGGTGCACGAACCGATCGACGGTGATGACTGACCGTGCGGCTGGGTGCGGGACGTCGATGCCTGCATCGCCGCGTGCCGGTATCACTACGGCCGGTAAGAGGCCTCGGCGAGATCGTCGAGCCAGGGTCTTCGAGACGCGGGCGGCCGGGTGGTCGGCGGCTGAGTTGCACTGACGAGGGCCGGTGGTCCCTTGTGGAGCACCAGGGACCCGGCGCACGCTGGACACATGGCAGTCGCACCGAAGATCGCGGTGGCGGGCGCGGCGGCAGCTGTGGTCTACGGACGCTTCGTGCGCCCGCGGCTCGTGCGGTGGGGCGCCACCGACGAGGAGGTCAGCGGGCCGTTTCCAGGAGCGGATCTGGTGCCCGACGGGGAGAGGTCGGGCGCAATGGCCGTCACCATCGACGCGCCGCCCGAGCAGGTGTGGCCGTGGCTGGTGCAGATGGGCTGGGACCGCGGCGGCTGGTACTCCTGGGATCACCTGGACAACGCCGGTCGTCCGAGCGCCCGGGAAGTGCACCCGGAATGGCGGCTCTTCGCAGTTAGCAGTGGCATTGATGCCGACTGGGTGTGCTCCGCCGGGAGCGGCGGGTGCAGGCCCACCGTACCCGGCGTCGTTGATTCTCCGGATTGCGGAACCCGAACGC
>Ga0255338_1000596_pt1 | contig 102648 bp, 87 predicted proteins | sample MeOH1_35cm_T4_19_FD_203715 | JGI IMG/M metagenome (GOLD analysis project Ga0255338, IMG submission 203715) | Sandy soil microbial communities from University of British Columbia, Vancouver, Canada - MeOH1_35cm_T4_195 | ecosystem: Engineered > Artificial ecosystem > Sand microcosm > Unclassified...
TCGCCACCACCATCCTGTGGCCTTACGCTGACAAGCTGGCGATCTTCGGCGGCTGGTGGCGGCAATTGTGGGCCGAGAGCTTGGGCAAGGATGGCAAGGGCTCCACGCCGGTGTCGGTGCTGGGTCCGGTCGATCAGCACAGCCAGTTGCAGCTGTTTCGCGACGGGCCGGGCAACGCGCTGTTCACCATCATGACGGTGGATACCAAGGGCGAGGGCGCTTCGGTGCCCGCCGCCCGCGCCAAGCAGATCGGCATGCCGTATCTGGCGGGCAAGACATTGGGCGATCTGGTGGATGCCGAAGCCCGCGCCACCGCGCAGACCTTGTTCAAGAATGGCCGCCCGGTGCGGGTGATCCATATGCCCCGGGTGGACGAATTCGAAGTCGGCGCCCTGATGATGCATTTCATGCTGGAAACCATAATCATGGGCCGGTTGATGGGGGTGGACCCGTTCGACCAGCCCGGCGTGGAAGAAGCCAAAGTGCTGACCCGCGAGTACTTGGTTAGAGAAAGATAGCAATTTCTCTTAACTGTTGTGACTTGTCAGTCGGGTAAGAGGAGTTAGTCAAGGCGAGCCATCTATACCGTCACAGCGCGCACGAAGTCTCTTAGAATTCGTGCTTTATTGCCACCACACTTTAGCGCCAGGTTGAAGCGTTGGAGAAATTGTTTGCGTCAATAGATTTGTAGGCTTGTGATGATCGAAATCCGTGACCTAGTGTTCGAATATCCCGGCCACCGGGCGCTTCATGGCGTCAGCCTGAGGCTTGCGGACAAGGCCATCACCGCCCTGGTGGGGCCCAATGGCGCGGGCAAGACCACCTTGCTGCGCTGTATGGCGGCGCTGGAAACGCCTTATGCCGGCCGGGTATTGATCGACGGATTGGACACGCGCGAAGCGCCACGCGCCATTCACGCCCGGCTGGGTTATCTGCCCGATTTTTTCGGCCTGTATGACGCGCTCAATGTGCGGCGCTGCCTGCAGTATGCCGCGCGCGCCCATGGCATCGCGGCGGGACAGGCGGCGTCCGCGGCGCAGGACGCCGCGGCGCGCGTGGGTCTCACCGACCGCATGGAGCAGGCGGCCGGCGCGCTGTCGCGCGGGCTGCGCCAGCGCCTGGCCATAGCCCAAGCCATCGTGCATGCGCCCAAGGTGCTTTTGCTGGATGAGCCGGCCGCGGGTCTAGATCCCCAGGCGCGGCGCGAGCTGTCGCAGCTTTTGCTGTCGCTGCGCGATGGGGGCATGACGCTGGTGGTGTCGTCGCACATCCTGGCCGAGCTGGAAGATTATTCCGACCGCATGGTGATCGTGGATCATGGCCGCATCGCCGGGGGGCAAGGCATCGCGTTGAAGGGCGAGGCGCGATTGCGCATCCGCCTTGCATCGCCTCGCGGCGATCTCAAGGATTTCCTGACCGGGCAGGGCGCCCGGATTGAATCGGCGGATTCGGAGCAGGCACTGGTTGCGCTGGAGGGCGGGACAGCCGAACGCGCCGCGTTGCTGGCGGTGCTGGTTGGCGCCGGCTTTTCCGTGTCGGAATTCGCCAAAGATTCTAGGGCGCTGGAAGAGGTTTACTTCGCGCAGGTCAACCCGCGGGCGCATGCCCGCACGGGGCTGGAGGCCCACATAAAGTGAATCCGGAACTGCTGCGCAATCTCTGGCTCGAGGCCTCGCCCTTCAAACTGGTGCAGACCGCAGGCCTGCTGCTGCTGGTGTTCGGGCTTTGCATGGCGGCGCGCGGGAGAATTCTCAGCCCCGACCATGCAGCGATGGCGCTGTATTGGCTGTTCGCTGTCTTGTGGGGCACACGCAGCGCCGCCATGTCGGTGGTGGGCGAAATCCGCGAACGCACCTGGGATGGCCAGAAATTATCTTCGCTGAGGCCGGGCGAAATGATGTGGGGCAAGCTTGTGGGCGCCACCTGCGTCAACTGGTTCGGCGCCCTGCCATGCCTGGTGGTTATCATGATCCCGGTCTGGATCGGTGCCGGCCCGGGCCGCGCGCTGGCCTATGGCGCCATCCTGCTGGCGCTGGGGCTGTTTGCCCAGGCGGTGGCGCTGCTGTCATCGCTGACCCTGATCCGCCGCGACACCGGCAACTGGCGGCTGGACGCCTTCCTCTGCCAGATCGCCGGCATCGGCGCGGGGCTGCTGTATTATTCACTCTGGAGTTCAGCCTTTACCTTTGAGCGCAACGGCGACAATGCGGTGGTGTGGTGGGGCCATGCCTTCGACCTCAACAGTTTCCACATGGTCTCGCTGCTGCTGTTCCTGGGCTGGGCGCTGGTAGGCTGCTGGCGGGCGATGCGGGCCGAGTTGCGCTTCGCTAATGGGCCATTTGTCTGGCTGGCCTACCTCGTCTATCTGGCCATTTACAGTGCCGGTTTTGAATCATCGATCCCGCAGGTGGTTCTTCTTTATATTGGCGGACTGTCTCCAGCGGCCGTGCGGCTGGGCCTGGCGGGTTTTGCGTTGCTGTCTTCGGCCTATGGCATGACCTTTCTGGAGCCCAAGGAACCGGTGCGCCTGCGCTGGCTAGGCGAACAGATACGTGCCGGACGGATCGCCGAGGCATTCCTAGCGCTGGACACCTGGATGCTGAGCACTATCGCCGCGATGGTGGTGGGTCTCCTGCTGGCGCTGCTACTGATATCCGGCGGTGCCGTGAACTACGCGCTGGCGGTGCTGGCGATGCTGGGCTTTCTCACCCGCGACGTGGCGATCTTCGTGATGGCGCGCGCCCTGGCCGGCAACAAGGGTGACTTTGCGGCGCTGGCGGCGCTGGGGGTGCTTTATCTCCTGATGCCGATGGTACTTCGCGGGCTGGGCCTGCAAGGACTGCAATTTCTGTTCGTCCCGGCCGTGACGGATGCGGCTGTTTTGAGTGTGCTAGCGGCCTGGGCACAAGGGCTAGTCGCCCTATGGCTGGCGGCCCACAGCATCTCCAAAAAGCTTAACGCGCGTTAATACTTAACCATTCAAGCTTTCTTTACCGCGACGTTCCACACTCAGGCCTGATAAACAGGATTAACAGGCCATGAGCCCTTCCGCTGCCCTCGCCATCGCCACGCCCGAGATCGTCTCGGCGCCGACGCCCATCTTTTCCGGCCTGCGGGATTTCTCGCAGCCCTGGATGGACTTGAACGAAAAGTCGGTGCTGGTCACCGGCGGTACCGGCTCATTCGGCAAGCATTTCATCAAGAAAGTGATCGCGCAGTACAAGCCGCGCCGCCTGATCGTGTTCAGCCGCGACGAACTCAAGCAGTTCGAGATGCAGCAGGACTTCCCGGTCGAAAAATACCCCTTCATCCGCTATTTCATCGGCGATGTGCGCGACCGGGACAGGCTGGAGCTGGCGCTCAGGGGCGTGGACTTCGTGGTCCATGCCGCCGCCATGAAGCAGGTCACCACCGCCGAATACAATCCCTTTGAATGCATTCGCACCAACGTGTTCGGCGCCGAGAATGTCGTCAGCGCTTGCCTGCGTGTCGGCGTCAAGCGCGTGGTCGCGCTGTCCACCGACAAGGCGGCCAACCCGATCAACCTGTATGGCGCCTCCAAGCTGGCCTCGGACAAGATCTTCGTCGCCGCCAACAACCTAGCCGGCGCCGACGGCACCCGCTTCTCGGTGGTGCGCTATGGCAATGTGTTCGGCAGTCGCGGTTCAGTAGTTCCTTTCTTCAAGAAGCTGATCGCCGACGGCGCCGACAGCCTGCCCATCACCGATGAGCGCATGACTCGCTTCTGGATCACTCTGACCCAAGGCGTGAATTTCGTGCTGTCCAGCATGGAGATGATGAAGGGCGGCGAGATTTACGTACCCAAGATTCCCTCCACCACCATTCCCGAGTTGGCCACCCTGGTCAGCCCGACCCACAAACAGCATGTCATCGGCATCCGTCCGGGCGAGAAGCTGCACGAAACCATGATCCCGGCCGATGACGCCCATTGCACCGTGGAGCTGGAGGACCGTTTCGTGATCCTGCAGAGCTTCGCCAATGCGGCGCGCGATGCCTATCTGCACCGCGGCGGCAAGCCGGTGGCCGATGGTTTCAGCTATTCCAGTGACAAGAATCCCGAACAGCTGGACCCGCGGGGTCTTCAGACCCTGCTCGCCATGGCCTATGCCTGACCGTGACCGCCCCATAGAGGCCGCCTTCCTTCCTTACGGCAAGCAGGAGATCGGTGACGCCGATATCAAGGCTGTTGTCGAAGCCCTTTGCAGCGGCTGGCTGACCACCGGGCCGCGCGTTTCCGAATTCGAGAAAGCCTTTGCCGCCCATTGCGGCGCAGCCGAAGGCGTGGCCGTCAACAGCGGCACCGCTGCCCTGCATTGCGCCATGCGGGCGGTGGGGATCAAGCCGGGCGACGAAGTCATCGTTCCCGCCATCACGTTTGCCGCCAGCGCCAACGCCGCGCTGTATGAAGGCGGCGTGCCGGTGTTCGCCGATGTGGATTCCGACTCGCTGCTGTCCGATCCAGTTTCGGTGGGCATGAAGATTACGCCCAAAACCAGGGCCATCGTGGCCGTGGACTATGCCGGCCAACCCGCCGATTATGATGCCTTGCGCGAACTTGCGCGGGGCAGGGGGATCGCCATCATCGCCGATGCCTGCCATGCGCCGGGCGCTACCTACAAAGGCCGCAAGACCGGCACCCTGGGCGACATCTCCTGTTTCTCCTTTCATCCGGTCAAGCACCTCACCACCTGCGAAGGCGGCATGGCGGTGACACAGGATGCAGTTATGGCGGCGCATATGCGCCGTTTCCGCAACCATGGCATCGACAGCGACCATCGTTCGCGCGAAGCCAGCGGGGCGCATGCCTATGACATGACCGAGCTGGGCTTCAACTATCGACTGCCGGACGTGCAGTGTGCTTTGGGTATGGCGCAGCTTGCCCGTCTCTCTGGGTGGGTGGCAGCGCGCCAGCGCATCGCGGCGCTGTATGACGAAGCCCTGGGGGACATCGCGGCAGCTGTGCCGCTCAAGACCCATGCCGATCGCACCAATGCCCATCATCTCTATGTCGTGAAGCTGGCCGAGCATGTCGACCGCGACCGCGTCTTTGCACGCCTGCGAACCGAAGGTATCGGCGCCAATGTTCATTACGCCCCGGTGTACCTGCATTCCCATTACCGCAAGCTGGGTTATGCGGCCGGCATTGCACCGGTGGCCGAAGCGGTGTCGAAGCGCATCCTGACCCTGCCCATGTTCCCGGCCATGACCGACAACGATGTCGCTCGCGTGGCGGCGGCGCTGAAGCGCGCGACCGCTTAACCGAGTATCGAAAAACGGAAACGACGCGGGCCGTTGCCATAGGGCGAAGGCTTGCGCGTATCGTCCAGCTCCAGCGCCGACAGCAGTAACTGACAGAACAGCTTTCCGCCCGTGCTGCGGTGATTGACCAAGCCTACCAGCGGTGCCACCGCGCGGTCCACTTCGATCCGCACCTTGCGGGTCTTGTCGGCCAGTTCGATCCATCCCTCGGTCAGGCCCAGCGCACAGGCCGCCGACACCAGGAACGACACCGGCGCGCCATGTTCCACGGTCTGGCCGGCCAGGTCGAAATGTTCCGGCGCGCCGCCATTGGTGGTGGTGAAGGACAGGCTGGCTTCCTCAAAGGCTTCACCCAGCAGGGTGATGTGGCCCAGCCGCAGTGCGCCGCGGGTCCAGTTTTGCCACTGGAATTCCAGGTCGAAATCGATGCGCGGCGATCCGCCGTGGAAGGTCATGATCTTGATGATTGGGCCCAGCGGTGTGGAAACCCTACCATGCACCGTAACGGTGCCATCGGCGGCGCTTGCGATGTGGGTGGTGGCCCAGTCCAGGTCGGTGACCTTGGGCTCGCCCGGGGCCTCGAATACGCAGTCGCCGGTGTACCAGTCGGCCTGCAGGGCGATATCGTCGAAATGGCCGTGCGGGATGCCGCCGATCAGGGGCGTGAAATCCGGCGCGAAGCCGGCGCGCTGGATGGCCAGGCCGCGGCGGCGGTCCAGCCGCGCGCGGAGGACGGGTGTTTCGATCTCGATATAACGGTCGGTGGTGGTGTCGCCTGCCGCCGCGGGCAGGGCGGCGGCAGGGGCAGTGCCCAGGCGCGCTTCCATCGCGGCGAGGTCGCGGCAGTAACGCGCCCAGCGAGTCTGAGTGATGTGGGTGCGAAAATCGCTGGCCCATAGCCGGCACAGTTCGCGCCAGTCGTCGTCGGGGCCTTGGGTAGCCTTCAGCGCATTATGGATACGCTGGCAGGCAGCGTTGATGGCGATGTCGTCGCGCCCGCTCACTGCCCAGCGCGTGACATTGTATTTGCGCTGCTTCTTGACTGGAATGGGATAGGGCGCGGTCTCCAGCCGGATGGGCGCCGTCTTCTTCGCGTCTTTCAGCGCATCGGACGGGGACACCAGACACACACCGGGCAGGGCGCCGATCCCGGCAAAGGCGGCATTCAGGCGCGCCCATTCCGTGCCGCCCTGGTTGCTTTCCTCGGTGCGATAACGGCCGGGGCGGAAGCCGAAAATCTCCGCATCGCTGGCATAGAGGCAGACGGTGCGATCCTCCGCGCCGCGCTGGCTCGAGACAAATTCCAGATAGTCTTCCAGCGAAATATCGTCATGCGCCAGGCGCTGCAATTTCTGGAAGGCAACCGTGTTGGTCCAGAGGATGGGAATATCGCGTCCGTCGCTGCCGGCCGCGCGCTGGGGCGCATAGCGCATGTCCAGTGCCCAGTCGGGATGGAAATTGGCGACATTGTCCCAGTCCATCAGCAGGGCCTCATAGCCCGCATCCAGATACTGGCCGACAAGACCGCCCGACCAGGCTTGCTCATTGACCAGGGCGATGCGGGGGACGAGGCCCAGCAGCTTCCGATAGGCTTCATTGCCCAGCCGCAGGTTGGCGGCGAGCATATCGGCGGGCAGCAGCGGCCCGATCGCCTGGGCATAACCGGAACCGATGAACTCGCATTTGCCGCGCTGGATCAAATCCCACAGCCGCGCCAACCAGCCGGCATCGCATCGGGCGATGGCCTGCAGGGTATAGGCGGTGGCTTCGATGCCGATGGGACCGTGGCTTTCCGCCAGGTCCAGCAGCGGACCATAACAGTCGCGCACCACGGTGGCGCGCTGCTCTTCCTCGATGGAGGAAAAAGCGAGGTTGAGATGGAACAGGGCGAAGCCGTTCAACATGCCGGCATGTCCGAGTAGAGCGGCACGATGCGCGATGGCGGCAATCCGCCCTCGCGTAGAGCTTTGACGATGGGCCGCTCGCTGACATAGGAGGAAATGATCACCGGTGCGCGGCTCGCATGGGCCAGCAGTTCGGCCGGGCTGATGACGGGCTTGCCGGCCTGTGTGTGGCCCCACTTCTTGGAATCGCGGTCGGCGATGGCGATGACGTGGGGCGCAATGCCCGTGCGATCCAGCAGCTGGGCGGTGTGAATGCCCGCGCCATACAGGAAAACCGGCTCATGGAAACGATCTACCCGGCAGGCCGTGGCGGCCCACAACGCCTCGTCACGCGCAGCATAGCTGCGGGCCATGCGCGCGCCGTCCGACGGCTGGAAGGGCGACAGCGCTGTCACGCCTGTGGCCTTGCGTGCCGCGATGGCAACCACCGGATAATGCTCGGCGGTCATGGCGATGCGCATCTCCACCACCTCGAAGCCGCTGGCTTTCAGCAGCCGTTCCAGGATCGCGGGCTGGTAGTAATGCAGATGTTCGAAGGTGAACCAGCCGGGCGGCAATTGATCCGGTGCGGTGGCGCAGGGCACTTCAAAGACCAGATGACCACCCGGCTTCAGCGCGGCGTGGCAGCGTGCCAGCGTGGCCGGTGGATCATAGAGATGTTCCAGCACGTGGCAGGCCAGGATCAGGTCCAGCTTTTCACGGGATGGCAGCGTGTCTTCCTCGCCGCCCAGATCGGCGTCGATCTCGAAGATGGTCTTGGCCTGCGAGACGGCGGAGGGGGAGGGATCGCAGCCGGCAACCTGCCAGCCCTGCCGGCGGAACTGGTGCAGCATCTCGCCCGAGGCACAGCCGATTTCATAGGCGCTGCTGGGCGCAAGCCCGATATCGGACACCAGAGACAGAAAGCGTTTGGCATGGCGCGCGGGCGGGGCGGCGCGCAAGGCGGCGGGCGCGCCGAACAGTTCATACGTGGCGATGCTCTGATAGTGATGGGCCATGACCGTGGGAGACACCGGCGGCCATTGCTGCAAATGACCACAGGCCTTGCAGACGCAAAAGCTGATGTCACACGGCGTGTCGCGATTCAGCAGCGCCAGGGATTGTGTCTGGATGACGTCCCGGTCGCCGCTCTTGCACAGCGCGCAAACTTCCATGTCGGAAGTGGGCATGTCAGGACGCGGCAAAGGCCGCCAGGTCGCCGGCAAAGCCCGGCATCACCGCATCCCAGTCGCCGAACTTTTCCGGCCAGTAGACGCGGGTGTTGGCATACCAGGGATATTGCGCGGTGCCCAGCTGCGGCCAGCCCAGGCCGACCGACAGGTACCAGACTTCGGCGCCGACGCTGGCGGCGGTGTGGGCCGCGGCGGTGGGGGCGGAGATGACCAGATCCAGCGCGCGGCAAAGCGCGGCGGTACCGTCGATATCGTCCTTCAAATCCAGGCCTTCCATGGAATGGATCTTGACGCCGAACTTTTCCTCGGCGCGGGCGATGTCCGGCGCGCTGTCGCCATATTGCAGGTTGATGAAGGTGATCCCGGGGGTCTTGAGCAGGTCGCCCCAGGCGTCGATGGGCGAGAAATACTTGGCCCGCTTGCCAGTCATCAACATGGAGCGCCAGCAGATGCCGACCTTCTTGCCGGGCAGAGCGGCAAGCTTGTCCTTGAATTCCGCCACGCGCTTGTCATCGGGGAACAGGAACTGCTTGTGCGGGAAGTCGGACAGCGACTTGCGGTAATATTGCAGGGCGCTGCCCATCGGCGCCCAATAGTCGGGCAGATTGTCCTTGGAGGCGAACGGGATCAGGCGCAGCGCCTTGTTGCCATTGTCGTCGATCAGGGTGCGGTCGTCATAGGTGCCGACTTCGGCATTGGGGAAGGAGCGCTGGTAGAGCGGGATCATGCGCGGATCGACGCAGATCTGCAGCTTGCCCGTCTCGCCCACCGCCTTGTACGCGTCAGGCAGGATGGTCGAGAACATGATTTCGTCGCCCAGGCCCTGTTCGCCGACCAGCAGCAGCTTCTTGCCGCGCACGTCTTCGCCGTTCCAGCGGGGCGCGTTGATGATGTGGTGGAAATAGCAGCGGAAACGCTCGTTATTGCGGATTTCGTATTCGCGGAAGCCTTCTTCGATCTTGCCCAGGCCGATCAGGCAGATGCTGCGCGAGTGGAGTGTCTCGATACGCTCGGCCGGATCGGTCACCAGCTCCAGCGCCCTGTCATAAGACACCAGCGCCTTGTCCATCTGCGACAGATGCTGATAGGCAAAGCCCAGATTGTGATAGGCGCGGGCGAAGCTGGGCGCCAGGCGCGCGGCTTCCTCGTAGAACACCAGGCTTTCATCGGCGCGGCTGTTCTCGGCCAGCACGGTGGCCAGCGAATTCCACAGCATGGCTTCTTCGGGCATGCGGTACAGCGCGGCGCGCAAGGTCTCGATGGCTTCGTCCACATTGCCCATGTCGCCCTGGACGCTGCCCAGATTGTTGTAGCCGAGCGGGGAGTTCGGGCATGAGGCGATGTAGAGCTTGAACATCTTGGCCGCGCCGTCGGTCAGCTTCAGGTTCCAGGCGGTGAGGCCCAGATTGATCAGCAGCTCGGGGTCTTCGGGGTCCAGCTCGAAGGCGCGTTCATAGGTTACCAGCGCCTTGTGCAGATGGCCCATGCGCTCAAGCGCCATGGCCAGGACGTGGAAAGCCTTGGAATTGGTGCCATCGGCCTCGGTGGCCTTCAGGGCCCACTGGCCGGCCTTGACGATGTCGCCCTGGCGCCAGGTGCGGATGCCCCGTTTGAGGAAGACATTGGAGCGGTGGCGCGCCTTTTCCTTCACCACCTCGTTGACCAGGGCTTCCAGCTTGTCGATGGCCTCCAGGCGCGCATCCACGCCGGCACGCATGTTCAGGGTCGGCTGGGGCAGGGCCTTGGCCATCTGGAAATCCGGTCTTGAAAATCAGCCTTCATCAAAGCCGGTTATCGTTAATCACTCATGAACGAAACTGTTCAAAAATGGGGTGTTCGCCGGGGTGTTGCACTTTCGGTGACAGAAATACAATGCTGGGACCTACCATGAATCTCGCGGAACGCCTGGTTGAGACCGCCGAACATTTCGGCCCCGTGCTGGCCACGGTGGACGGCTACGACGTGATCGACTGCCGGGCCTGTGGTTTCCGCCACATCGACCCGCTGCTCAGCGATGAAGAGCTGCAAAAATTCTATGATGGCGAGTTCTATGAAAAGGAACGGCCGGACTATTTCGCGCGCGCCGAGGCCGACAAGGAATGGTGGATGCTGCGCTACCACCATTACTACGAACTGCTGGAGGCGCATGCGCCGGGGCGCAGGATTCTGGATATCGGTTCGGGGCCCGGCTATTTCCTGGAAGCCGGACGCATGCGCGGCTGGGATGTGCTGGGGTTTGAGCCCTCGCGCATAGCCGCGGAGTATACGGCCGGGCGCGGCATCGCCGTGGTCAACGGCTTTTTCAGCGCTGACAAGGCGCAAGGCCCGTTCGACGTCATCTCGATGAATCTGGTGCTGGAGCATCTGCGCGATCCCATCGGCCTGGTCGAACAGGCCAAGAGCGTGCTGGCCCCGGGCGGGCTGCTGTTTGTTTCTTCGCCCAATGATTTCAATCCGCTGCAGATGGTGCTGTGGCGGAAGATGGGCTTTGCGCCCTGGTGGGTGGTGCCCAAGCACCACCTGAACTACTTCGACCACGAGTCGGCAAAGCGCTTTTTCACCGCGCGGGGCCTGAAAACCCTGCATCAGGAAGCCAGCTATCCGCTGGAGAATTTCTTGCTGGCGGGCCGCAACTATGTCGGCAATGAAACGGTGGGCCGCCAGTGCCATGCCGAGCGCAAGGCGTTCGAGACCGCGCTGTTCCGCCATGACAAGGAGCAGATCAAGGCGCTGGCGGCGTCCTGGTCCGCGCAGGGTATCGGCCGCGAATTCATCATCCTGGGCCAGAAGCCATGAAGATCGTCGGTCTTATTCAGGCGCATCACTGCGGTTGGGCTGGGGCGCGCGACTTTTCCCTGTCGCGTGTCAACGGCAAGTATGCCGTGGAAGAGGTGATCGGCCGCCTGCAAGGCATGAAGCAGGTTTGCGACGTGATCATCGCGGTGCCGGATGATCCGGGCAACCAGATTTTCCGCGACATTGCCGCCGAACATGGCGTGACGTGCCATTTCGGCAGCCGCGAGAATGTTCTGGAGCGCATGACCGGCGCGCTGGACAAGATCGGTGGCGAGATCGCCGTGCATGTGATGGGCCAGCATTGTTTTGTCGATACTGCGCTGCTCAGCGACATGCTGGACTTCTTGCGCCAGCAGAATGCCCAGTTCGTGTCGCTGCCCGATGCCTTCACGCCCTATTTTGCCGGCAAAATCTATACCCGTGCCTTGCTGGACGAGGTGGCTGCCGCCATCGCGGTATTGCCGGGCGACCGCGCCATTCACTATGCCCGCTACGCCGCCTTCATCGAGCATCATCGCGATCAGTTCCACGCTTTGGTCTATGAAAAGCTGCCCGACTATGACCGCGACTATCTCTTGAAGGTGCGCGAGCTGGCGCAGCAGATATTTGCCGACGACCGCATGCATGTGGATGCCGGCGAGGCCAGCAAGATTTCCAATCCGCTGTTCGAAAGCTATGAATTCGCGCGCGGCCAGTTCGGCGTGGGCGACCATGTGCTGGATGTCGCCTGTGGTGACGGCTATGGCTGCCGTATCCTGTCGCCCAATGTCGGGCAGGTGATCGGCATCGATATCAATGAAAGCCTGATCGCCAACAACAACCAGCGTAACGATCACGGCAATATCCGCTATGCCGTGGACAATGCCTTCGGCCTGTCGCTGGGCGATGGTTCGGTGTCGGGCTGCACCGCGATGGAGCTGATCGAGCATCTGCCGGTCGACCAGGTGGACACGTTCGTGAAGGAAGTGCGCCGGGTGGTGAAGCCGGGCGGGGCCTTCATCTGCTCCACCCCCCAGAACAGCCATGGCGAGATTCCCGTCGTGCCCTGGCATGTGCGCGAATATTCCGCGCCCGAACTGCGCGCCATCCTGGAGCGCCATTTCAGCAGCGTGAAAATCCTCTCCTCCAAGTCCGGCGGCCGTCTCAGCGAATGCGAAACCGGCCAGAAAATGGTTGCCCTATGTCAGTAGTTGAATCCGCCGCTATTCCCGTGGCGCGGCCTGCATCCGATGTGCTGGGCGCCGATCTGGTGCTGGACGCTTTCCTGCGTCACCAGGTCAGCCATGTGTTCATCTATCCGGGCGGCACCATCGCGCCGATCCTGGACCGGATCGAAAAGCGTTCCAGGATCGAGATCGTCTGCCCGCGCACCGAACAGGGCGCCGGCTATGCCGCGCTGGGCTTTGGCCGCATCACCGGTCAGACGGCAGTGTTCATGGTGACGTCGGGTCCCGGCGTGACCAATGCCGTGACACCGATCGCCGATGCCTATTACGACAATGTTCCCATGGTGGTGATCACCGGCCAGGTCGGCACCGGCGACATGCGCGGCAACCTGCCCATCAAGCAGCGCGGCTTCCAGGAAGTGGACACCGTTGATTTGATGAAGCCTGTCACCAAAGCGGCGTTCCTGGTCAAGGACATCGCTGACCTTGCCGAAGTGATGGAACAGGCTTTCTTCCTGGCGCGCAGCGGCCGCCAGGGCCCGGTGGTGGTGGACCTGCCGATGAACATCCAGCGCGGCGCCGTGTCCGCGCCTGCCGTTATCGAAAAGCGGACTGAGGTCGTGCCGTTTGTGCCGGCCGACAAGATCGAGACGTTGGCGCAGTGGATCGGCGAAGCGCAGCGCCCGGTGATCCTGGCCGGCGGCGGGGTGATCGCGTCGGGCGCCTGGGACGAACTGCGCGCTCTGGCGGACCGCCATCGCATTCCCGTGACTATGAGCATGCCCGGAATGGGCGCCTATCCGTCCACCGGCGAGCTGTCGTTGGGCCTGTGCGGTTATGCCGGCAGCCAGTATGCCAACATGGCGATGTACAAGGCCGATCTTCTGATCGGCATCGGCACCACCTTTCATCTGCGCCAGACCGGCAGCTTGCCGGACAAGACGGTGGAGAAGGGGCGCATCGCCCGCATCGATCTGGACGTCAACGAGCTCAACCACAGCCGCGTGCCGCTGGATCTGCAGATCAACGCCGATGCCCGCGCCGCGCTGGCGGCGCTGGATCGCGCACTTCCCAAGCCGTCGGGCAAGACCGGAAGCTGGATGGCGCAGATCGCCGCCTGGAAAAAGCAGTATCCTCTGGTCTCCGGCAAACCGGGCAAGCTGCCCAAGCCGCAAGACGTGATCACGTGCGTGAACGAGGCGGTGCGGGATGAGCAAGTCATCGTCACCACCGGCGTCGGCCAGCATCAGGTCTGGGTGCCGCGCCATTTCGATTTGGATGCGCCGCACCGCTCGCTGCTGACCTCTTCAGGTCATGGCACCATGGGTTTTGACCTTCCGGCCGCCATTGGCGCCAAGATCGCCAATCCGGATGCCACGGTGATCTGCTTTGTCGGCGATGGCAGCCTGCAGATGAACATCCAGGAGCTGGCGACCATCGTGGAGCGGGGGCTCGATATCAAGATCGTGGTGCTGGACAACCATGCCCTGTCCATCGTGGCCCAGTTCCAGCGCCAGAACTGGAAGTCGCATCCCACCACCGGCGACAAATTCAACCCCGATTTCGCCGCCATCGCCAAGGCCTACGGCATCGACAGTGTTTCCATCGCCTGTGCCGACGGCATGGCGGGCACGATCGCTGAGGCGCTGTCGCGCAAGGGCGCGGTGCTGATCCATTGCCATGTCGACCCTACCGAAGACCTGCTGCCCATGCTGCTGGGCGGCCACACATTGGACGATATGTCCAATGAATGGTCGTTCTGAATGGCGACCAAGCCCAAACTGGCGCTGGTAACGGGAGCAGGCAGTGGCATTGGCCGCGCCGCGGCGCTGGCGCTGCTGGATGCCGGTTATCGCGTCGCCTGCGGGTATAACTCCAACCGCACTGGCGCCCAGACGCTGCAGGACGCTTTTTCGGGCGCCCTGGCGGTCAAGATTGATATTTCCAGCCGCGCTTCGGTCAAGCGCGCGATTGCCGCCGCCCGCAAGCACTTCAAGGCGGACATCGCCATTGTGGTGAACAATGCCGCGCTGGTACAGGAAAAGCCGTTCGAGTCGATCAACGATGCCGACTGGGACCGCATGCTGGCGGTCAACTTGCGCGGTGCCTTCATCGTCGCGCAAGAAGCTTTGCCGGGCATGCTGGCCAGGAAATGGGGGCGTATCATCAACATCACCTCCATCGGCGGGCAGTGGGGCGGCATGCGCCAGGTTCACTACGCCGCCGCCAAGGCCGGGCTGATCAACTTGACCCATTCGCTGGCGCGGCTGTATTCGCCCTCCGGCATTACCGCCAACGCGATCGCGCCGGGGCTGGTGGCCACCGACATGATCCGCAAAGAGTTGAAATCCAAAGCCGGCAAGCAGAAAGCCGCGCAGATCCCGGTGGGCCGCATCGCCGAACCGGAAGAGATCGCCGCGGGCGTGCTGTACCTGGCGTCCGACGGCGCCGCCTATGTCACCGGCCACACGCTCAATATCAATGGCGGGATGCTGATGTCATGAAGACATTGCTGATCCTGGGCGCCGGCAAGGAGCAGGTTCCGGCCATCGTCGCCGCGAAGTCCAAGGGCATCCGCACGGTGGTGCTGGACATGAATCCCAAGGCCGATGGTCGGGCCATGGCCGACGAATTCCATCTGGTCAGCACGCGCGACAAGTACGCCATCCTCGATTTCGTGCGGGAATATCCCTCCAAGATCGACGGTGTGATGACAATCGCCAGCGACATTCCCCACATGGTGGCATCGGCCGCTGAAATCCTGGGGGTGCGCCGCATCCCCGTCGATGTGGCGGAACTGTGTGTCCACAAGCTGCGCATGAAGGAGAAGTTGCAAAAGGCGGGGGTGAACGTGCCGCTGTTCGCGCGCATCGCCAGTCTGGCCGACTTGAAAGCCTTCATCGCCAAGGCGGGCTTTCCCATCGTCATCAAGCCGGTGGACAATTCCGGCGCCCGCGGTGTGCAGCGCCTGACCGCGGACATGGATATCGCGGCTGCCTTCGACTATTCGTGCGGCTTTTCTTATTCCGGCGAAGTGATTGCGGAGAAGTTTGTCACTGGCCTGCAGATCAGCACCGAGGGCCTGCTGCATGACGGCAAGTTCTATTGCACCGGTTTCGCCGACCGCAATTATGCCCGGCTCGACGATGCCGTGCCCTTCATGGTCGAGGACGGCGGTGATATCCCCACCGTGCTGAACGATGCTGACAAGCGCGCGGTCGAAGCCGAATTCGAGAAAGCCTCCCGCGCTCTGGGGATCGATTGGGGCCCGGCCAAGGGCGACATGATCTTCGGCGATGACGGCAAGCCTTATGTGATCGAGATTGCGGCGCGGCTGTCGGGCGGCAATTTCTGCTACGACAAGGTGCCGTGGTCCACCGGTGTCGATATCGTCGATATCCTGGTGGATATGGCGGTGGGCAACACGGTCGATCCGGTGCGTTTCACGCCCACCCGCAACCTGGCCACCTCGCAGCGCTATTTCTTTCCCACGCCCGGCACCATCCGCGAAATCCGTGGCCTGAAAGCCGCGCAGGACGCCAATCATATCCGCAAGGTGGATGTCTGGGCGCGCCCCGGCGATGCGGTGGCGACCCTGGAAAACCATCCTTCCCGCGTCGGCTATGTCATTTCCTGCGCGCCGACCCGCGAAGAAGCGGTGGCCGCCGCACAGGCGGCCGTCGCCCGCGTCGAATTCCTGGTAGAGGCCTGACATGGTCAAGTTCATTGCCGAAGTCTCCAGCAACCATGCTCAGGACCTGGACCGCTCCATCGCCTTTGTGGACGCCGCGGCCGAAGCCGGTTTTGACGCCGTGAAATTCCAGTTGTTCCGCGTGGCGCAGTTGTTCGCACCCGAAATCCTGGCCAGGAGCCCGCAGCACCGCAAACGCGTCGCCTGGGAATTGCCGCTGGAGCATCTGGCGCCGCTGGCCAAACGTTGCCAGGAAAAGGGCGTGGAGTTTTCCTGCACGCCTTTCTACCTGGAAGCGGTGAAGGAGCTTGAGCCTTATGTCGCCTTCTACAAGGTGGCGTCCTATGAGCTGCTCTGGACCGATCTTCTGAAGGCTTGCGCCGCTACCCACAAACCCGTAATCATCTCGACCGGCATGGCGATCATGCCGGAAATCAAAGCCGCGGTCGCCACGTTGGAAAACGCAGGCGCCACGGACGTCACCGTCCTGCACTGCGTCTCCGCCTATCCCTCGCCGCCGGAGCAATCCAACCTGTCGGCCATCGACACGATCCGCCGCGCCACCGGCGCCAAGACCGGCTGGTCGGACCATTCGCGCTCACCCGCCGTCATCGAACGCGCCGTGCATCACTGGAACGCCGAAACCATTGAGCTGCATCTTGATCTCGATGGCACCGGCGAGGAATACCATACCGGCCATTGCTGGCTGCCGGACGAAATCGCGCCTGTGATCGCCCGCATCCGCCTGGGCTTGACCGCCGACGGCAAGGGATTCAAGGAACCGGTGCCGGCCGAACTGCCTGATCGGGAATGGCGCGCCGATCCGGCCGACGGCCTGCGGCCCTTCAAGCATGTGCGCGAAAGCTGGACGCCAGCGTAGATGAAAGGTCCCGTCGTCGCCGTCATACAGGCACGCATGGGCTCCTCGCGCCTGCCGGGCAAGGTGCTGATGCCGGTCGTTGGGCAGCCGTTGCTGTGGCACATCCTTCATCGGCTGGGGCAATGCCGAACGGTGGATAGAATCGCGGTCGCCACCTCCATTGATCCGGCCGATGACGCCATCGAAAAATTCTGCGCAGAGCAGGGCGTGGTTTGTGTGCGTGGTCCTTTGCAGAATGTGTTGGAACGTTACCGCCTGGCGGCGGAAGCGACGGATGCGCGCACCTTGCTGCGCATCACCGGTGACGCGCCACTGATAGATCCGGGCCTCATCGACTATCTGGTGGATGGCCTGGGAGACGGCGATTTCGTCCAGCTGGAAGAGGGCGCGCTGTGCGCCCATGAAGGCGCCGATGTGTTTTCCCGCCGTGCCCTGGACTGGCTGACCATACATGCCGGCGAGGACGAGGTCGCCCGCGAGCATGTCACCAGCTATTTCAAGCGTCATCCCGATGCGGTCAAGACGGTTCATGTTCCGGCCTGGCCGCCGCTGGCGCGCCCGCTGCCCTACCATATCAGCGTGGACGAGCCGGCCGACCTGGACATGCTGCGCGCCGTCTATGCCCGTTTGAACGTGTCGGCGGGCGAAGCGAAGCTGCCCGATGCCCTGCGGCTGCTGGACAGCGATCCGTCACTGCGTGCCATCAACGCCCATGTCCGCCAAAAGCCGATCACTGAGGTGGAACGGCTGGGCGCAGCGCGCCGGCTGGGCATCGGCACGGTGCAGTTCGGTCAGGCCTATGGTGTCTCCAACATGCGCGGACAGGTGCCGCTGACCGAAGCGCGCGCCATCCTGGCCCGGGCGGCACGGGCCGGGGTGGGCCTGCTGGATACTGCCGCCAATTATGGCCAGGCCGAACAGGTGCTGGCGCAGGCTGACACCAATCCCTTTCGCATCGTCACCAAGACCATCAGCGTGAAACTGGGCGTGGCGGCGGTGATTGCGCGTGCCCGCCAATCCATCGTGACCCTGGGACGGGTGGACCTGCTGCTGGTGCATGCAGCGTCCGATCTTTTGGGGCCGGACGGCGATGTGCTGTGGACGGCGCTGCGCGATCTGAAGGACGAGGGCGCTGTCGGCGGCATCGGCATTTCGGCCTATGTTGCGGATGATCCGGCCGCGCTGGCGTTGCGTTATCGACCCGATGCCATGCAGGTGCCGTTCAGTCTTTTGGACCAGCGGCTCTTGCAAGATGGATCACTGGCGCGGCTGAAAGAGGCCCGTGTAGAAGTGCACGCGCGTTCCGTATTTCTGCAAGGGCTGTTGTTCCTGGAAAAGCTGCCGGACAATCTGCGCGCCGCGACCCCGCTGCTTGCATCGGTGCGGGCGAAGATTGCGGCCGCCGGCACCACACCTTTGGCCGCGGCATTGGGCTTTGTCCTGTCGCGACCCGAAGTGGACGTGGCGGTGACGGGGGTGACGGCTCTGAAAGAGCTGGAAGAGATTTTGGCGGCGGCCGGGGCGCCGCTGCCGCAGTTGGATTGGTCCAGCTTTGCCCTGGACGATGCACGGCTTCTGACGCCGTCGCTCTGGTAGCTAGGCCAGCAAGCCCGCGACATGCCCGGCAATGGCCAGGGACGAGGTCAGGCCGGGCGACTCCATGCCGAACAGGTTGACCAGCCCCGGCAAGCCATGCGCTTGCGGTCCGTCGATGCGGAAATCCGCCGCCGGCTGGCCCGGCCCCGACAGCTTGGGCCGCACGCCGGAATAATCGGGCGTCAGCATGTCGGCTGTCACACCGGGCCAATATGCGGCGATCCTTGGCGCGAAGGCCGCCGCAATGTCCGGTGACACCGTGTAATCGATCATCGCGGGATCGCTGCTGGCCAGCCATTCGACATTGGGACCGAACCGCGCCCGCCCGCCCATGTCCAACGTGACATGCACGCCCAGCCCGCCCGGTTCGGGTACCGGATAAACCAGGTGTTTGAACGGGCTTTTGACCGACAGGCTGGCATAGCTGCCCTTGGCCAGGACCAGCGGCGGGATATCGGTCATGCCCTCGATGCGGGCGGCGACCTTCTGGGCCCATAGCCCTGCGGCATTGACCACCAGCCGCGTTTCCAGCGCGATATCCTCGCCGTCGCTGTGCACCGACAAGGTCCAGCCATCGCCGCTGCGTGTCACTTTCTTCACTTCGCTATTGCGGACCAAGGTCCGATCGCCCAGCAGCGCCAGCATATATTGATGGCTGTCGATGATGCCGGTGGAGGGCGAGAACAGTCCTTCATCGGCCTTCACCTCCGGTTCCAGGCCTGCGATCTCGCGGGCGGATAGGGGTTTGAGGTCTTCCACGCCATTGTCAGCCGCGGCCCGGGCGAGAGCGGCGATCTGGGCGGCCTGCGCGGATTGTCCCACGATCAGCTTGCCAAGGCATTTGTGCGGCACGCCATGGCTGGCGCAGAAATCATAGAGCAATTGCTTGCCCGCCACGCAGAGCCGCGCCTTCAGCGAGTCCATGGCATAATAGATGCCGGCATGGATCACCTCGCTGTTGCGGGCGCTGGTCTCCATGCCGATATGCTTGTTCTTCTCCAGGATGATGGTATCATGGCCCGCTTGCGCCAGATGGCGGGCAATGGCCAGCCCCACCGCCCCCGCGCCGATTACCACCGCATCGGTCTCGAACTTTTCCATGATGGGTTTCTGCCTTCAAATCGCGGCGACGGCAATGCTTGTCTGGACCCGCTTTTTATGACGCTATGCGGCCATGTTCTTCGCGGTCTCCAAACTGTTCTGGATGGTGGCGGCGCCCAGCCACTGGCTGGGTGCGCTGGTGCTGGCCTGCGCCCTTTGTTTGGTGCTGGGCCGGGTGCGGGTCGCTCGTGTCCTGGCGCTGGCAGCAGCGCTGCTTCTGCTGCTGGCGGGGGTTGTCCCGGTCAGCTCCTACATTATCCGCGATCTGGAAAACCAGTACCCGCGTCCCGCATGGCCGGCCCATGTTGACGGCATCCTGATCCTGGGCGCGGGTTACAACACCCATGTACTGCGCACCCGCCATGCCCCGGCCAGCAACGCCGCTGCATATCGCCTGACGGAGGCCTATGCCGCCGCGTTGCATTACCCGAACGCGCGTGTGGTGTTCAGCGGCGGCTCCGGTGCGCTGGGCGGCACCGACTGGTCGGAGGCGGAAAGCGCGCGCTATGTCCTGATCCAGATGGGGCTTGATCCCAAGCGGTTGATCCTGGAGCCGCGCTCGCGCAACACCGATGAAAATATCCGCTTTTCGAAAGAGATAGTGAAGCCGAAAGCCGGCGAGACCTGGCTCTTGGTGACCTCGGCGGTACACATGCCCCGGTCCATGGCCATCGCGCGCAAGAATGACTGGCCAATGCTGGCGTGGCCCAGTGACTTCATCACCGGGCCGCAGATCGGCGACATGGATTTCAACATTGGCGCGAATCTGGCCATGACCGATTTTGCCGTGCATGAAGCGATTGGTGTTGTGGCCTATCGGCTCACCGGTAAGTCGCGATAGTTCCCGGCGCGGTTCCATACGGAACTGCCGCAACCACTTTGCGCCTGCCCGGTTTCATTCTGCGATGTCCGAACAGGAGAGCAGAATGAAATTTGTCACCCTTGCGGCAATCGCCGCGCTTACAGCAACTCCGGTTATGGCTGATCCGGTTGCGCGGGAACAGGCCAGGGCCGATCTGCATCAGGCCAATGCCGATGCGGTAAAGGCCCAGATCCAAAAGGAAGACGCGCAGGCCGAAGCCAACGCCAATGCGGCGGATGCTGCCAGTGCCCAGGCCCAGGCCAATGCGGCCAAGTCTGACGCCACGGTTTCGCAGGCCCAAGCCGATACCGCCCAGGCGGAAGCCAACACTGCGGCGGCTCAGGCCAACAACGCCCAGGCGCGCGCCGATGTGGCGACCGCCCAGCGCAACGAGGCTTTGGACCGGGCGGCCAGTGCCCGCGCGGATGTCCGCGCCAATTAGAGTCCAGGAGAGAAGCCCGCTTCGGCGGGCTTCTTTTCATCCCGTGCGCAGGTAGCGCACGGCTTCGTCCCGGCCAAACAGGTAAAGCAAGACCCGTAAGGCGTCGCCGCGCGGGGATTTCAGGTCGGGATCGCGCGTCAATATCAACCGCGCATCATCATGCGCGACGGCCAGCAGGTCAGCATGGGCAGCCGGATCGGCCATGCGGAATTCCTCCATGCCACTCTGGCGTTTGCCCAGCACTTCGCCGGGTCCGCGCAGGCGCAAATCTTCTTCGGCGATGACAAAGCCGTCATCGGTGTCGCGCATGGTCTTCAGCCGCGCCTTGGCAGTCTGGCCCAGCGGTTCATGCCACAAGAGGATGCAGCTGGACTTGCCGGTGCCGCGTCCCACCCGCCCGCGCAACTGATGCAATTGGGACAGGCCGAAACGTTCGGCATGCTCCACCACCATGATGGTGGCTTCGGGCACGTCCACGCCCACCTCAATGACGGTGGTGGCGACCAGCAATTGCGTCTCGCCCGCCTTGAAGGCGGCCATGGCGGCGTCCCGTTCCGTGGCCTTCATCTTGCCGTGGACCAGGCCGACGTTGAGGCCCAACGCCTGGCGCAGCATCACCGCGCGGTCTTGGGCGGCCGCTAGGTCGATCTTCTCGGATTCCTCCACCAGCGGGCAGACCCAATAGGCACGGGCGCCGCGATCCAGTGCGATGCGCAAGTGCGCGATCAGGTCATCCATGCGGGCGGCGCCCATCACGCGGGTCTCCACCGGCTTGCGCCCCGGTGGGCGGCCGGTGATCCGGGACACGTCCATGTCGCCATAGGCAGTGAGCGCCAGGGTGCGCGGGATAGGTGTGGCGGTCATCACCAGCACATCGGCGGGCTTGCCTTTTGATTGCAACTGCATGCGCTGGTGCACGCCAAAGCGGTGCTGCTCGTCCACCACTGCCAGGCCCAGGTCTTTGAAGGTGACATCGTCGGAGAACAGGGCGTGGGTGCCGACCAGGATGTCGATCTCGCCGGCCGCCAGCCGCGCCAGGGTCTCGGCGCGGCCCGCGCCTTTCTCGCGCCCCGTCAAACAGCCCAGCCGTACCCCGGCGGCGGCCGCATACGGCTCCAGCGAGGCCAGATGCTGGCGCACCAACAGTTCGGTGGGGGCCATCAGCGCCGCCTGAAGACCGTCTTCCACCGCCTTCAGCATGGCCAGCAACGCCACCACCGTCTTGCCCGACCCGACATCGCCCTGCAGCAGCCGCAGCATGCGTTTTTCGGACGCCATGTCCTGTTCGATTTCCGCCAGCGCCGCCAGCTGCGGATCGGTCAGGGTGAAGGGCAGGGCGGCAATCGCCTTGGCCTTCAGCTTACCGGTGCCGCTAATGACGAGGCCCTTGCCGCCGCGCAGGTTGGCGCGGATCAGCAGCAGTGCCAGCTGGTTGGCCAGCAGCTCGTCATAGGCCAGCCGCTGCCGCGCCGGTGTGGTGGGGGCAAGATCGCTGTCATGCGCCGGGCCGTGCGCGATTTCCAGCGCCGCGCCGAACGGATCCCACTTGCGCTGCTTCACGAAAGCCGGGTCCTGCCATTCGGGCATCATCGGCACTTTTTCCAGCGCGCCGCGTACCGCCTTGGCCATGGGCCGCGCCGTCAGGCCTTCGGTCAGCGGATAGATGGGCTCATGCAGCGGGAAGGACGCGACGTCTTCCGGCGCCACGATGTAATCGGGATGGGTCATCTGCAGCCGGTCCTTGAAACGCTCGATGCGGCCCGACAAGACGCGCTTCTCGCCCACCGGCAACTGCTTGGCCAGGTAGTCGGCATGGGCGCGGAAAAACACCAGTTCCATCATCGATGTGTCGTCCGACACCATCACTTTATAAGGCTGCGACTTCACCCGGCCCGGCTTGTGCTCCAGCACGGTCACTTCCACGGTGGCGATCCGGCCCGGCTCAGCCGCCGCCAGCCTGGGCTGGTAGGAGCGGTCCACCACCCCCACCGGCAGGTCGAACACCAGATCCACCAGCCGGGGACCGGCCACCTTCTGGATCAGCTTTTCCAGCTTGGGACCCACCCCGGACAGGGTGCGGATCTCGGCAAACAGGGGGAACAGAATCGCGGGGCGCATATCGGCAAGATATTAGCGCCCGCCCGTTGTTCTGGTAGTGAGCGAAGGCTATATCCCGACCCATGACAGACCTCGAACAGGGTGGCTCTTCGGAGAACCGCCGCAAACGCCTTTTGTTTCGGGCCCAGCGGCGGGGCTTCAAGGAAGTCGATTTGATCTTCGGCGCCTATGCCGAAAGCCACTTGGCCGGGATGAACGAGGGGGCGCTGGACCAGTTCGAGGCGCTACTGACCGCGCCCGACCAGGATGTCTATGCCTGGCTGCGCGGGGCCGCCCAGGTGCCGGCCGAATATGACAATCCCGTGTTCGCGGGCCTCAAAGCGGTGTGCCAGCAGCAGCAACCGCGCTGGAAGAGTTAGTTGGCCAGATAGTGGATAGGCTCGATACCATCGCAAAAGGCCAGCAGGCGCGCCTGACCGTTTCGGGTGTGCCGCAGGGCTATGACGCCTATGTGGGGGCGGAAGCGGCGCGCCGCCGTGGCGGGCCGGTGCTGTTCGTGGCGCTGGACGATGTGCAAGCCGATGCGTTGGAACGGGCGCTGGGTTTCTTCGCGCCCCAGATGCCCGTGCTGGCGTTCCCGGCCTGGGATTGCCTGCCTTACGACCGCGTTTCGCCCAAGCCCGATATCGAGAGCAAGCGATTGGCCACATTGGCTGCGCTGGCGCGGGACACCGGCAAGGCTTGCGTTATCGTCACCACCATCAATGCCGTGTTGCAGCGCGTACCGCCCAAGGCGGTGATTGCGGGCGCCAGCTTCATCGCCAAAAACGGCGCCGAGGTGGACCGCGACGCACTGGTCGGTTTCCTGTCGGGCAATGGCTATGTCCGCGCCGGCACGGTGCGCGAGCCGGGCGACTTCTCCCTGCGGGGCGGTATAGTCGATCTGTGGCCGCCGGGCGAGGAACAGCCGCTGCGGCTGGACTTCTTCGGCTCGACCCTGGACGCCATCCGCCGTTTCGATGCCGAGACCCAGCTGTCGGACAAGACGCCGGTGGCGGACGTCACCTTGCTGCCCGCCAGCGAAGCGCCGCTGAACGCCGAAGCGATCAGCCGTTTTCGCACCGGCTATGTCGCGGCCTTCGGCGCGGCGGGCGATGACCCGCTGTATGAAAGCGTCAGCGCCGGCCGCAAGACCCAAGGCATGGAGCATTGGCTGCCGCTGTTTTATGAGCAGCTGGACACGCTGTTTGATTACCTGCCGCGCTGTGTCGTCATGCTGGGTCACCAGGCGGAAGAGTCCAAGGCAGCGCGGCTGGAGTTGATCCGAGATTACTACGAGACCCGCGAGCAGTTCCGGCACCAGAAGGACGACAAGCACGCCATCAAGGGGCCGCCTTACAAGCCGCTGAAGCCGGAGACGCTGTATCTCTCCGATGCGGAATGGAAGGCGGCGCTGGGCAAGAACATCCTGCGCGAACTGACGCCGTTTCAGGCGCCGGACAGCATGACCAGCCTGGATGCCGGCGGCCGTCTGGGCCGCGACTTCGCGCCCGAACGCCAGGGCGGCAATCTGAATGTCTTCCAGGCCGCCGCCGATCACCTGAAAACGTTGCAGGCGGCCGGCAAGCGGGTGCTGGTGGCCAGTTGGACCGACGGTTCGGCCGAACGCATGGGCGGCGTCATGTCGGACCATGGCGTCACCCCCATCCGCAAAGTGGCGAACTGGCCCGAGGCGTTGAAGCTGGACGCATCCGCGTTCGGCATCGCGTGCCTGGGCATCGAGCGCGGTTTTGAAGGTCCGGATTTTGTCATCCTGTCGGAACAGGATGTGCTGGGTGATCGCATGGTGCGGGCCCAGAGCCGCGCGCGCCGGGCGCAGAACTTCATCGCGGAAGCCTCGTCGCTGACACCCGGCGATCTGGTCACCCATATCGAGCATGGCGTGGGGCGCTATCTGGGCCTGAAGGCAATCGATGCGCTGGGTGCGCCGCATGACTGCCTGGAGCTGCAATATGACGGCGGCAAGCTGTTCCTGCCGGTCGAGAATATCGAACTGCTGACCCGTTACGGCTCGGACGAGGGCGCGCAGCTGGACCGGTTGGGCGGGGCCGGCTGGCAGAAGCGCAAGGCCGAGATGAAGGAGCGGGTGCGCGCTATCGCCGCCGAGCTCATCAAGATCGCCGCCGCCCGCCAGCTGAAGTCCCTGGCGCCAGTCGAGCCGCCGGCCGGCCTGTATGACGAATTCGCCGCCCGCTTCCCCTATCAGGAGACGGAAGACCAGGAGAAGGCCATCAATGAAGTGGTGGGCGACCTGGCCGCCGGCCGGCCGATGGACCGGTTGGTGTGCGGCGATGTCGGCTTTGGCAAAACCGAAGTCGCCATGCGCGCCGCCTTCGTCGCCGCCATGGCGGGCGAGCAGGTGGCTGTGGTGGTGCCCACGACCCTTTTGGCGCGTCAGCATTTTCGTGGTTTTGCCGAACGCTTTGCCGGCTTTCCGCTGAAGGTGCGCCAGCTGTCGCGCTTCGTGGATCCCAAGGACGCCAAGGAGACCAAGGAAGCCTTGGCCGAAGGCGCCGTGGACATCGTGGTCGGCACCCATGCGCTGCTGGCTGAAAGCATCCAGTTCAAGCGCCTGGGCCTGGTGATCGTGGACGAGGAGCAGCATTTCGGCGTGGTGCACAAGGAACGGCTGAAGAATTTGAAGGCCGATGTGCATGTGCTGACCCTGACCGCCACGCCCATCCCGCGCACCTTGCAGCTGGCGCTGTCCGGTGTGCGCGACCTGTCACTGATCACCACCCCGCCCATCGACCGGCTGGCAGTGCGCACCTTCGTGACGCCGTTCGATCCGCTGGTGGTGCGCGAGGCGCTGCTGCGCGAGCATTATCGCGGCGGCCAGAGCTTCTTCGTGGCGCCGCGCATCTCGGACCTGGCCGATGCCATGACTTTCATCAAGGAAGTGGTGCCGGAAGTGAAAGCGGCCCTGGCGCATGGCCAGATGTCGCCCAAGGTGCTGGAAGAGGTGATGACCGCCTTTTATGAGCGCAAGGTGGACGTGCTGGTCTCCACCAACATCGTGGAATCCGGCCTGGACATTCCCACCGCCAACACCTTGATCGTCAACAAGGCCGACAAGTTCGGCCTGTCGCAGCTTTACCAGCTGCGCGGCCGCATCGGCCGTTCCAAGGTGCGCGCCTATGCCTATCTGACGACGCCGCCGGACAAGAAGCTGACCGAGAACGCCACGCGGCGGCTGGAAGTGCTGCAGTCGCTGGACCAGCTGGGCGCGGGCTTCAGTATCGCCAGCCATGACATGGATATCCGCGGCGCCGGCAATCTGCTCGGCGAGGAGCAATCCGGCCATGTCCGCGAGGTTGGCATCGAGCTTTATCAGGAGATGCTGGAAGAAGCGGTCTCCAGCATGCGCGAAGGCGGCGAGGCCGATGTCACCGATCAATGGTCGCCCACCATCAATGTCGGCGCCTCGGTGATGATCCCGGAAGGCTATGTCGCCGACCTCAATGTCCGCATGTCGCTGTACCGGCGCCTGGCCGGGATCGAAACCGCCACGGATATCGACCGTTTCGCCGCCGAGCTGATTGACCGCTTCGGACCGCTTCCCGATGAGGTCAAGCATCTTTTCGAGATCGTCACCATCAAGCAGCTGGCCAAGCAGGCGGGCGTGGAGAAGATCGATGCCGGTCCCAAGGGCGGCACCGTGGCCTTCCGCGGCAACAGCTTTGCCAATCCGATGAAGCTGATCCAGTTCATCAACCAGCACAGCGGCACCATGAAGGTGCGGCCCGACCAGAAGATCGTGGTCACCCGCGACTGGCCGACACCCGACGCGCGGCTGGCCGGCGCCAAGGCACTGCTGACCCAGCTCGCCAAGCTGGCGGCGGCGTGAAGCCTTATGCCGCCGTGCCGGACGGGGTGCGGCTGGCGCTGCGCCTGACTCCGCGCGCCGCGCGCAACGGCGTGGACGGCATCGTGTCCGACGCGGAGGGACGCCCTTTGCTCAAGCTGCGGCTGGTGGCGCCGCCGGTCGAAGGCGCGGCAAACGAGGCGCTGATCGCGTTTCTGGCCGAAACGCTCTCGTTGCGCAAAGCCGACATCGCCATTCGCTCCGGCGAAACCGGCCGGGTCAAGATTCTGCATCTGGCGGGTGACAGCGCCGCGATCCTGCGAAAGTTGGATGCTTTGGTGGGCTAGAACAGCGGCTTGCCGGTGGCGCGGGGCAGGGACACGCCCATGATCTTCGCCACCGTGGGCGCGATGTCGCGCATGTCGATCTCGCCCAGCGCCTTCTTGGGTACGTCCGGTCCGGCGATCAGGAAGGTGGAACGCATGGCATCCCAGTCGGGGAAATAGCCGTGGGTGCCCTTGTCGCTACTGGGGCTGATCAGCGGCCCCGTCAGCGCCTTGCCGGCCTTGAAGCCGGAGGAGAAGCTGACCCAGAAATCAGCTTCCTTCGCACCGCCGCGCTTTTCGATCTCGGCGCGGTCGATAACGCCGGCGATGCCGTTCTTCGGTCAGCCATCAGTTTTCTCAACAGGGCAGCGACCTTGTCCTTCACCGCCGCATCGCCCCGGTCCTTCAGCACGATGATGTCCGAGCCGGCCTGGTACCAGGGCATGGCCTGCCAGTCCTTCACCTTGCCCTTGTCCAGGGTGACCAGCCCGGCATCGACAAACGCCGAAATCAAATTTACGTCATGGCTGATGGCGGCAAAGCCGTGATCGGACACCAGCGCCACCACCAGATCGGGCTGGGCCTTGCGCGCCGCCGCGACCAATGTGCCCACAATGCCATCCAGCGCTTCCAGGTTGGCGCGCTGCTGGAGCGTGTCGGGGCCGTTCGCATGTTCGGTCTCGTCCAGGCTGGACAGGTGCACGGCCGAAAACAGGGGGCGATCCGCGGCGATGAGGGCAGCGGCGGCTTTGCCCTTGGCGATGTCCGCCGCGACCGTGACGCCCAAGGTCTGCTTGAAGGTGGTGCCGGAGATTCTATCGATCCGCTCCGCCAGGCCCGGTGTGGACACCGCGCGCACCACCTTGGCGTCGTCCGGCGTATAAGCCCGCCAATATTCGGGGACATTGTCGGTGATGGACAGGCTGCCCACCGTGGCCGGCCATCCGAAGGCCAGCGACTTGGCGCCCTTGGCCTTCACCGCGTCGAACAGGCTGGGGACTTTCACGTCTTCGGCGTACCAGTACCAGGCTTCCATATTCTTGCCGAGCGGATCGAAGCTTAAATTTCCGGCGATGCCGTGCAGTGCGGGCGATACGCCGGTCACCAAGGTCGTGTGGTTGGGATAGGTGACAGATGGCAGCACATCGCGCACGCCATCGGCCCAGGCGCCATCGGTCATCAGTTTGCGCAAATTGGGCAGGTTCATGCCGCGCGGCCCATCGGTGACATCCTTGCTGCGCAAACCGTCGATGGAGATCATCAGCACCGGATGAGCAGAGGCGGGAACCGCCACCATCAGAAGAGCAAACAGCAGCGCGCGCATGGGTCACCTCTTTGGTTCGGTACGCTATCAGGCCTTTGGTTCATGGAACTGCGGCGGAAAGTCCCGTTTTCCTTGGTAAACGGCCGCATTGGGGCGATTCCGTGGCGCGCTTCTCTAGGAGTTTCTTAAGAATCGCCGTACCAAAATGCGGTCACACTCTTTTGGAGAATGACATGCGCGCGATCGCTGCGGCCCTTGTTGCCACCACCATGACCCTTTCCAGTGCCTTCGCCGCGGATGGCGCGCTGACCGCCGGCAAGCCTGCCGGCACCAAGCAGGCGCAGATCGAAACCGGCGGCGTGCTGCTGGTGGCCGGCATCTTGGCCGTGGCCGCTGTCATCGCCGTGGTGGCGTCCACCACCCAGGGCAAAGGCACCACTTCTTCGCCCAGCACCACGGGCTAGGCCGCGTTATCATCCTGCTGGAACAGGCCGAAGATGTTCTTTTCGGTATCGATCAGATAGCTGGTCCAGCCCATGCCCTTCACCGCGAATTTCGGCAGGGCCACTAGCGCGCCTGCCGCCTTGGCCTTATCGGTATAGGCGTCGATTGACGGCACCAGGATCGTGACCACGAAAGCGTTGGGCGCCTGCATCGGCTGCACCATGCCCGGCCGTTTCAGCAATCCGCCGCGTAAGCCGTTCGGCTCGTTCACCTCGATGCGGTAATATTCGATGTCGGCGGCCTCGTGATAGCTGAAGCTCCAGCCGAACACCTCGCCATAGAATTTCTGGGCGCGCTTGCAGTCATCGGCATGGATCTCGAAGTAACAGGGGGTAGGCATCAGTCCAGCTCCATGATGGTGGCGCTGCCGGCCTGGATGCGTTCCAGCAGCATGGGACATTCGGGCACCATGCGCTCCATCCAGTAGCGGGCGCACATCAGCTTGTCCTTGTGCAGTTGGTCTTCCTTGCCAAGGCTGACTTTGGCCATCTTGCCCCACATCAGCGCCAGCATGGTGATGCCCATCAGCCGCAGGTAATCGGTGGCGCCGGCGCCCGCGTCATTGGGGTTCTTCATGCCATTGGCGGCCAGCCACATCGTCGCGCCTTGCAGCGCTTCGGTGCCGCGCTTCACGCCCGCCACGAACGGCGTCATGGCCTCGTTTTTTTCGTGTTCGCCGATCCAGCCCGTCAGCAGGCCGAACAGCGCCATCAGCGCGGCACCGCCCTTGCGGCCCAGCTTGCGCCCCACCAGGTCCATTGCCTGCACGCCGTTGGCGCCTTCATAGACCATGTTGATGCGGGCATCGCGCACGAACTGTTCCACGCCATTGTCGCGGATATAGCCGTGGCCGCCATAGCATTGCATGCCCAGGTTTGCGGCTTCGAAACCCATGTCGGTGCCGAAGGCCTTGATCACCGGGGTCATCAGGTCTTCCAGCAAGCCGGCGGTTTGCGCATCTGGCCGCGTGGATTGCGCGATGGAGAGGTTAAGCGTCGTCCAGGACGCCAGCGCCCGCAGTCCTTCGACCGAGGCGCGCGCCTGCAGCAGCATGCGCTTGACGTCGGGATGGACGATTTCCAGGTCGGCGGGCTTGTCGGGCTCCTTTGGCCCAGTGAGGGCGCGGCCGACGCGGCGTTCATGGGCATAGGCATAGCCGTTCTGGTAGGCGACCTCGCCCAGCCCGATGCCCTGGATGCCGACACCCACCCGCGCCGCATTCATCATCCCGAACATGCCAGCCATGCCGGCGGAGGACGACCGTTTTTCACCGGGCTTGGGCGGTGTGGGCTTGGGCCCCAGCCGCCAGGCAATGGCGTCGTCGAAATTCAGCACGCAGGTGGCTTGGCCCTTGATGCCCATCTTGTGCTCGATGCCGCCGGTGTTGACGCCGTTGCGCGCCGCCATGGCGCCGTCTTCTTTCACAATGAATTTTGGCACCATGAAGAAATTGACGGTGGAGAGGTCGTCATGGATCTGGCCGTTCTCGTCCGGGATCTTGGCGATCACCATATGGATGATATTGGAGGTCAGGTCCTGGTCGCCGCCCGAGATGAAGATCTTGGTGCCGTTCATCTTGTAGGTGCCATCCGGCTGTTCGACCGCCTTGGTCTTCATCAGCCGCAGATCTGTGCCGCAGCCCGGCTCGGTCAGGCACATGGTGCCCGCCCATTCGCCCGACACCATTTTCGGCGCGATGTGCTGCTTCATCCAGTCCGCGCCTGTCGCCAGCAGCGCGCCATAGGCGCCCGCCGTCAGCATGGGATACATGGCGAGCGATTGGTTGGCGCTCATGCCCATTTCGCTGACCGCCATGGTGATGATGGGCGGCATGCCGGCGCCGCCCACGGCCTCGGGCGCGCCAAGACCGCCCCAGCCGGCTTCGCTATAGGCTTTATAAGCCTCCTTGTACCCCTTGGGCGTGGACACGGTGCCATTTTCGAAACGGCAGCCTTCCTCGTCGCCCGACTGGTTCAGGGGCTGCAGCACTTCTTCACAGAACTTGCCGGCATTGGAGAGGATGTCGTCCACCAAGTCAGATGACAGCTCGGCAAAGCCGGGCAGGTCGTGCTGCTGGTCCAGCTCCAGCACTTCGTTGAACAGGAAGTGGAAATCTTCGACCGGCGCGCGATAAATTGGCATGACTGGTTCCGTGAAGGTGACAGGGGAGTCTTAGCCCGTGCCGCCAGCACTGACTATTGTGCAGCCGCAAAAGAAATGGCCCGGTGCGGGCGCCGGGCCATCTACATCATGAAACTCCCTTACTGGACGGTGTTGGGCGGCGTGGTATTGGTGCTGGCATTCACCGCCACATTGCACTGGCGGCTAGTGCAGATGGTCGCCGCGGCGGTCGCCGCATCGGCATTGTTGCCGGCATTGCTAATCATTCGGGCGGCCGGGGTTTGGGCGGCGGTGTTCACGCTGCCCGCTTTGTTGCCGGGGGCCGCGGTGTTGAAGTCACCGCTGGTAGTCAGCCCGCCGGTGCTGGTCAAGGTACCCGCCGCCGCGCCGGTATTGGACGGCGTGATGCCGGGAGCGGCATTGGCGTTGGCCTGGGCGTTGTTAATGGCTGTCGAAAGTAGGCCCACCGACCTGATGATATTGGCGCCACACCGGTCGAAGTCCCGGCCACGCCGGTGTTGCTCACGCCGACCATCGCGCCGGCTTGCGCGTCAGTTCCGGCCACACCGCCCGGAACTCACCGCCTAGGCCGGCAGACCTAGCAGAACTCCGCCACACAGCACGGCACTGATGCACCCACTATTAAGGGCGTTTTCATGGGATTCTACTAAACCAGGAGCCGAATTTTCCATGAATTGGTTTACCGCCCATGAGAAAATAGACCACGCTATGTCCTGTTCCAAACATTCCACCAAGGGAGGTCGAATCCAGCCTTATGTTTATGTTGGAAGTGGGGCCACTCCAACACACAATTTGTTTGTTCAGGGGCTAAGGTGGCGTCCTATTTTTCCTTCTCACGCTTAATCCCTTCTACCAAATACCGCTTCAACTCGGCCTCCGCCTTGCGACCTTGCTTGCCAGGTCCACGAGCTGCGTCACGACGGCAGTAACCTTTCGTGCAGCCCTTGTAGGGACATAGGCAGGCTGTGGCGGGACACTTTACGGGCATGGTCCAGCGAGCTTAAAGAGTGGTAATCGCGTTGTCAGCCCACTAGATCTGCCGCGTCTCGGAGAATGCATTCCCGCGCATGTGCCCGCGCGAGCAGGGCCACCGGGCGCCCGTGTTCAGATGGGGTTATTAGCAGTTAGATTTAATGTGGTGAATTATAGTTTCAGAAAATCCGTCTCTATAACCAGCTTAATAACATCCTTGGCGCGGTGCATTGTTTACCGTTACTACCTGTTCAGTTTGGATAAATGCGGAACCATAGCTAATGTTGGCAATGCATTCGAAGCGCGGGCGCATTCGTTCAGGTTGCCGCGAATTAAACCTTTGCAGTTAAGCCAGAGCGAAGCATGAGCCGTCTACATCTCTAATAGCGCCAGTTCAATTATTAAAGTTCAGTTCCGCCATTGCATTTCACTGTACCGTAGACAGGCCGCTAGATGCGCTCGCTGCTTTTTCACGGCATTTTCCTTGCGCGGGCGCGTCGCATAGGCGCGCGGCTGTTCGTTCCTGCACTGGCTGTAATTTGCTGGGGAGAACTTACGCCGCATGCGCCTTCTCTGCCCGGGCCATGGCAGTGGGACAAGCTCGACCATTGGACCGCTTACTTCGGGTTGGGCCTGTTAGCTACTCTCGGCTGGGGCAAGAGGCAAACTTTCCTTTGGATTTGGTTAGGAATAGCGACAATTGGTGCAAGTCTCGAAGTTTTGCAGCTATTGGTGGGGCGGGATGCGGAATGGGGGGACGTGCTTGCCAACGCCATCGGGGCTGCCATCGGTTTGGCATTAGGCGCACTTTACCTTGTTGCTCCCCGCGTACGCGAGTAAGAGGCTGCCATATCTATCGTGGGGAAGTCTTGGCTGTCTGAGTTGGCCGCTCAAATGATCAGACGGCGGTACAGGTGCCACGTCGCATGACCGAGCACCGGTACTGCGACCACCAGTCCGACGAAGGCCAACGCCGAGCCGAACAAAAGGCAAGCTGCAACGACCAGCCCCCAGAGAGCCATCGGCACGGGATTCGCTATCACCGCACGGAAGGAAGTGGCTATGGCCGTGTCCAGTCCGGTGTCCCGGTCTAAAAGAAGCGGGAAGGATACTACGCTCAACATCATCGCCAGCAATGCGAATATAAATCCGGTGCTGACTCCAATCATCATCATTTCCTGTCCTTGCGCCGTGAATAGCACGGCTTGCGCGAAGGCGGACGGCGAAATAGCCCTCGGCAGGATGGGTGCCAATGTGGCGTCGAAAATTGCCCAGGCAACGACGAGCCAAACAAGGAACAACGCGATCAGGACTATGCCCAAAGCGACAATGCCCCCGACGGCGGGCGCCTTCAGCACATCGAACGCATTGGACCAGCTTACCGCGGCTCCTTGCTCACGACGCCGGCTCATTTCGTATAGGCCTACTGCAGCCAATGGCCCGATGATGGCAAAGCCAGATGCGAGTGGGAACAACAGCGGCAAGAGCTCAGAGCCAAATGACATGCGTGCCAGGAGCAGCCCGACCACTGCATAGACTACGCTAAGCAAAATTACGTCGCTGCGGTAGGCCTCAAAATCGGAGAAACCGCTACGTAGGCTCTGCCAAACATCACTATAGTTGATTCGCCGAATGGCAGGCGCGGGAGAGTGGGCGACGTCGCGCATGTGATCGACGGTTCGGCCCACCGCTTCGGCGGCATGGGCCGCGGATACGAGTTGCGCTCCGCTCCATTCAATCGGATTTCGAATACTCATGGTGTTTCTTCCCTTGTGTTAGCGGGAAGCGCCTTGGCCTGGCGGCGCGCGTTAAATCCGCCGGTCACGGCGAGCCCGTGGACCTGTACCAATCCTCTAACTATAGGCCCGCGCAGCCGTTGACTGAAGGTGAAACTTCATGCCGCATATGCGAAATATGGTGCCTATTTTGCTCCATGAACGCCGCCCCTTGCTGTCACACGGACAACTGCTTTTCCCAAGTCTGCCAATGCGCTCTATGGCCGTACTTCGGTGTGTGCAACGGGCTGGCGTGGATGATTAATACTCAAGCAGGAGATCGGGCGTTGAGCTAGCGTTGTGCGATGAAACGGGCGCCGGATTTTATGCCGCAAAGCGGGAACTATTTGCCACTGCGCGCTTTTCCGACTTGTACATAGGAGAGTCCTAATGAAAATCCTTAGCACCGTTGTTGTTTCAATCGCTATGAGCGCTACGGTCGCGTGCGCTGATCCCGTACCTCTCCAACCCGGCAAGCCCGCAGGCGTTCATGCCGCGCAAAGGGAAGACAATACTTTGCTCATTATAACGGGGGTGGGCTTAGCCGCGGTCGGGCTCGCCATCGCCGCTTCGGCGGACGCTGCTCATGGGCCAGCCTCCTTTAGTACTTCAACTACCACATCCACAACGACCAGCTAGGTGCGGCAGGCGATGGCCCCGTTTTGACTTAGGCTGCTCACTGCCCTTTGATGCGCGCCGACCGGCATCGCGTGGCGGGCGGTGGTGGTAACAAACTGAATTAAAATGGTTGCCAACATTAGGCGCGGGGTTCCCCTCGCCCTTTTTTCGCGCCAAATCCCCGCAAAGAACTCAAGGGAGGCGGCTTTCGTTCTGGGCAACCATGTCCAGTTAGACTTACCGCTCTGGGTTGTCGGGTCCGGCAAAGCTAGCGAGCCGATTCTGCCTTTTCCAGATATCTTTGCCAATAGCGGTATCGGTATTATGGACAATTTTCAGGTAAGCGTTGTGCGGCTTGGGCGCATGATCGTTTAAAGAATTAGCAAACGGCGTTCTACTTTTAGGCATTCTGCCTAAGGGCATAGCTTATTCATATCACTATACAATTTGTCGCAGGATCCATTGTGCAATAGCGAATGAAAATTTAAAATGCGGCGATATCGTTTCCACGGATCATCTGTTGGAGAGATACATGCGAAATATCACCGCCCTGACGCTAACTGCCGGCCTTCTAATTTCCACTGTGGCACAGGCCGCCGACGGCGCCCTGCTGCCTGGAAAACCCGCCGGCCTGAACCAAGCTCAACTTGTTAGCACGCCCCTCATCATCGTGGGTGTTGTGGCCGCCGCCGCTGCCGGTATCGCCCTTGGCTCAGCCAGTAGCGCGCCCTCGACCGCTGTGGTGGCCGTGTCTGTTACTGGCACACCCTAATGCCGCCCGATTACTCGCGCTTGGCGGCATCTCAAAGCGCAGTCTTTATTCCCGCTCATTAGCGGGCGCCGCCGTGAACCGCAAATGAACGGGCGCCTAATAAGCCTTCTAGTCCTATCGGCTTAGCCATGACGCTGACCTTCATGCCAACCATTGAGCAGATGTGCGGCTGGCTTCAACAATAGGAAACACGACCGTAACGCTGAATGTCTATAGACACCTGTTCGGAAACGATCAACAAAAGGCGGTGGCTGCCCTCGACGCAGCGTTCTCATCGATTGGCGAGGACTGAGAACCTTTCGAGAAATTAATTGGTAACATTCCGTGGCCTACGCTGCAAACTATGGCACCGGAGCGCGCGCTAATCCCTTGATAAAAATGGTGACCTCGGGGGGACTCGAACCACCGGCCTACGGTTTAGGAAACCGCCGCTCTATCCTGCTGAGCTACGAGGTCACGCGCGGGAACAAATGCATTATTTTTTTATCCAAAGCCAGCGGCTGCGGTTGAAATCCCAGGGGTTCTGCACATAGCCGCCTACGCGCGGGCCCACCGCTTCGGTCTGCGATAAAAAACGGATCGGCACCCAAGGCATGTCGGCCAGCGCGATCCGGTGCGCGGCCTGCAGCAGGGCCGCGCGGCTTGCCGGGTCGGGCTCTTTTTGCGCCGCTGCCATGGCGGCATCGAATTTGGGATTCTTGTAACCGGCATAATTGCCGGGGCTGCCGGTGCGCAGCAAGTCCAGGAAATTGGTGGCGTCGCTGAAATCGGCCAGCCAGTTGGTATAGGCAAGTTGATACTGCCCCTGGCGCAGGGCGCGCAGCACCAGCGGATAATCCGCCGTCACGATGCGCAGATCGACAAAGATCTGCCGCGCCATCGCCTGGTATACGGCCGCCAGCCGCTTGTTGTCGGGATTGCCCGGCGTGAGATAGCTCAAGGTCAGCTTGTTGAACGGTCCATAGCCCGCGTCCTGCATCAGCTTGCGCGCCAGCGCCACCCGTTGCGGCATGGGCATGGCTTTGAAATCCAACTGCGGCCCGCCGCGGCTGAGCTGGGGCGGAACATAGGAATAAGCCGGCGTCTCCTTCAGCTTCAGCACCTTGCCGGTCACGGCTTCGCGGTCATAGGCGAGGTTGAGGGCGCGGCGCACCCGGATGTCCGCCAGCGCCGGATCGCGCAAATTGATGGGCAGGTAGGCCAGCGCCAGCGACGGCATCACATGCAGTGCGCCCGGCATGTTGGCTTTGAGCCAGGGCAGCCCAGCGGTGGGCAGGGGGGTCTGCATATCCAGCTCGCCGGCGCGCAGCCGCCGCAGTGCCGCCTGGGTATCGACGGTGGGATAATAATTGACGGTGTCGATCTTCACCGACGCGGCGTCATAGAAGCGGGGATTTTTCACCAGTGTGACGTGGTCGTTCGGCGCCCAGGCCTTCAGCAGGTAAGGCCCATTGGAGACATACGCGCCGGGTTTGAATACGACGCCCGGCGGCAAGGGCAGGGCCGCCGCCAGTGTGAGCAGTTCGGGCAGATAGGGCGCGGGATATTCCAGCGTGACTTTTACCGTCGCGGCATCGGGCGCGGTGACGCCCAGCGCGGTGGGCGGCATGGTCCCGGCGCTGATGGCATGGGCGTTCTTCAGAACCCACAGATTTTGCGCCGTGCGCGAGGCGGTCGCCGGAGTCAGAACCCGCCGCCAGGCGGACAGGAAATCGCCCGCCACCACCGCGGCGCCGTTCGACCAGCGCGCCTTGCGCAGATGGAAGGTCCAGGTCAGCCCGTCCTGGGATATTTCCCAGCGTTCGGCGATACCGGGAATTGGCTTTGCCGCCGCATCCAGGGTCGTCAGTCCCACCATCATGTCGCCCAGGATATTGGCTTCCATGCTGCTGCCGGCATCGGCGGGGTCCAGTGACTCCGGCTCGGCGCCATTGCCGCGGTTGAGAATGCTTTGCGCCTGCGCGGGAAGCGCAGCCACCAGCAGCAGCGCCAGCAGCCAGCCTCTCATGTGAATTGCTTGATGCGCGCCGCCTGGTCGATGCTGATCCAGCGCGAGCGGTGCTTGTCCATGCCGTTCGGCTGCCAGCCTTTGACGTACGGCCACACGATGTTGGGATCGGTCCAGAACCACAGCGGCAGGATGACATGGTCCTTCAGGACGATGTCTTCGGCCTGCGCCAGTTTGCGGCCGCGGGCAGCAAGATCGGTGTCCGATTGCGCCGACTTCAGCAGCGCATCGAAAGCCGGATTGGAATATTGGCCGTCATTGTTGCCGCCGCCGGTCTGCATCAATTCCAGGAAGGTCGCCGCATCGTCGAAATCGGCCGCCCAGGCGCGCTCCGCCAGGTCGAACTGGTGGGCGTGCATCTGCGCCAGGAAGACCGCGAAATCCATCGGGACGATGCTGATGTTGATATAGATCTGCGCCATCATCTGCTGGATGGCGGCGGCCACCGCCCGGTACGGGCCGGGCGCGGTGCTGCGGATCAGGAAGGTGGCGGTCAGCCGGTTTGTCTCGCCGAACCCGGCCGCGCGCATCAGGGCGCGAGCCCGCTCGATCCGCGCGTTGGGCGCCAGTTCGCGGAAAGCAAAGCTGTTGCCGCCCGGAAAATTCGCCATGTTGGGCGGCACGATGTTGTAGGCGGGGGTATCGCCGACCCGGCGGATGCGCTGCGCACAGGCTTCGCGGTTCAGCGCCAGGTTCAGCGCTTCGCGCACCCGCACGTCGTTGAAGGGCGGGCGGCGATGGTTGATGTCGATATATTCCAGGCTGAAGATCGGAACCGGATGACGGATCTGCGGCAGGTTCGCGGTGATCCAGTCGATGCGCTGGACGGGAATGCGGTCATGTTCATCCAGCTCGCCCGCCCGCATCCGCTGCAGGGCGGCGCTGTAATCGTCGGTGGGATAGTAATAGATGCGCTCCAGCGCGACGTTGGCGGCATCGAAGAAGCGCGGATTCTTCTCCACCAGCACATGGCCGTTGGGTATCCATTCCTTCAGCAGGAAAGCGCCGTTGCCAACATGGTTGCCGGGCCGCGCCCAGTCCTTGCCCTTGGCCATCACCACATGCCGGGGCAGGGGATGGGTGCAGGCATGCATCAGCATTTGCAGCAGGTAGGGGGCAGGGCGCTCCAGCCGGATTTCCAGTTCGTGCGGTCCCAGCGCCGTGATGCCCAGCCTGTCGGGCTTCATCTTGCCCGCGTTGATGTCTTCCGCATTCTTGATCACGTAGAGGTAATAGGCATAAGGCGCGCCAGTCACCGGATCGACCAGCCTGCGCCATGAAAAGACGAAATCCTCGGCGGTAACCGGGGCGCCGTCCGACCATTGCGCATCGCGCAGCTTGAAATGCCAGGTCAGGCCATCGGGCGTGGTGCTCCACGCGGTCGCCATGCCGGGAACCGGGTGGCCGCCCGGATCCTCGGTCATCAGGCCGACCATCAGGTCGCCCAGGATGTTGTCATCCTGTGTCCCGGTGGACATGGCGTTGTCGAGCGTCTGGGGCTCGGCGCCGTTACCGCGCCGCAATGTTCCGGCATCGGGTATCCGGGCGGGGTGACCGCCGGTGGGCCGGCGCAGCGCCCAAGTGACGCCGGCCGCTGCCGCCGCGCCGCCTGCCAGGGCAAGGCGGCGGTTCCATGTCTTGCGGGGTGCCATCAAGACCTTCTACCATGTGTTCAGACAAACATTTGCCGGGTTTGCGGCAGATTATTCAATAGGTTCGGGGTCAATGACCTCAGTGGGGGAATGCGATGCGTAAGGTGATTTTTGCAGGTCTGGCCGTGGGCGGGGCTTTGGTTCCCGGCCTGGCGCTGGCCGACGCGCGCCAGGACGTGGTCTCCAACCTGACCCGCTGCGCCCAGCTGACCGAAGATCGCCAGTGGCTGGATTGCTATTATGGCGCCGCCCAACCGATGCGCGCCTGGCTGGGCCTGTCGCCCGCACCCCAGGCGCAGCTCAAGCTGCTGCAGGAACAGCCCAAGCCCACGATTCTGCCCTCCACGGTGGCGCGCGCCGCCGTGCGCACCGGCCCGCCGCCCAAGCCCAAGGCCTCCGGCCTCTTCGATGTGTTCGGCGGATCGGACGTGGTCAACAACCAGCCCATCGCGTCCTATGACGTGAAGGCCGACGGTTTCCTTATCACTTTGCCCGATGGCCAGGTGTGGAAGCAGACCGACGATGATGCATCAAAGCATCCCGTGCGCTGGCGCGATCCCGCTTCCAGCATGCGGGTTACCATCAGTCAGGGCGCGATGCACAGCTTCAACCTTGTGGTGAATGACGAAAACCTTCACCACAAGGTGACGCGCATCCGATAAAAAAGCCGCCCTTGCGGGGCGGCTGTTATCTCAGTGCGGGAGCTGGCTGTCTTCGACGGGCTGGTGCGGCTGGGGATTCCACATCCCCGATTCATAGACATAGACCCCGAAGCCGGCGACCGCGATAGCTATGACCACGGCCACCATGGTGCGGGACTTTTTGTCCGGCGCCTCGTCGATATGCTGATGGAATTCCCCGATATTGCTCATGATACCTCCCTGGAATGTTGTGCTGTGCGATGCGTCTCCGTACCTGATGCAGGCCGCTTCTATGAGCGGCGCAGTGTCCGATTTATAACACAATTGGCGGCCGGGAGTGAGCCTTAATCGTGCTCCGCCACGAAATGACCGGGCGCGATTTCGTTCAATTTGGGACGGTAGCCGGGCTCACCCGGCTCGGATTTCAAGCCCAATTTCGATTTTAAAAAGGTCAGCTGGGCCTTCGGGTCCAGGGGCGAGGGCAGGTCGCCGGTCAGCAGCAGCCGTGTCTTGGCGCGCTCGGTGCGGGGATCGGGTATGGGCACCGCCGACAGCAGGGCGCGGGTATAGGGATGGCGCGGGTCTGCATACAGCATGGCGCTGGGCGCCAGTTCCACCACCCGGCCCAGATACAGCACCATCACCCGGTGCGACAGGCGGCGCACCACCGACAGGTCATGGCTGATGAAGATCAGGGCCAAACCGGTTTCCGCCTGCAGGTCGCGGATCAGCGCCACGATCTGGGCCTGGATGGAAACATCCAGCGCGCTGACGGCTTCGTCGCAGACCAGCATCTTCGGTCCCACGATCATGGCGCGGGCAAGACCCACGCGCTGGTTCTGGCCGCCGGACAGTTCATGGGGATAGCGGTTGATCCAGCCGGGCTCCAAACCCACGCGGCGCATCATGGCGCGCACGCGCTGGCGCACGGTGTCGCGTGGCAGATGCGGTTCCAGCGCCTTGAGCGGTTCGGCAATGGACACGCCGATGGGCATGCGGGGGTCCAGGCTGGCCAGCGGGTCCTGGAACACGATCTGGAAGTCTTCGCGCAACTTGCGAATGCCATCTTGCGTCTGCGCATCCAGGTCCCGGCCCAACCAGACAACGCGCCCGCCCGTTTTGGGCAATAGCTGCAGCACGGCGCGCGCCAGGGTGGACTTGCCGCAGCCGCTTTCGCCCACCACGCCCAACGTCTCGCCCTGGTGCAAGGTGAAGCTGATGCCGTCCACCGCGCGCAAGCTCTGTGCGGGGGCAAATAACCCGTTCTTGATGGGGAATGTGACTTTGAGATCGTCGACCGTCAGCAGGGGCGCGCCGATTTCGGTGACCGGCGCCGGCGTTTCGTCCGCCTTGGGGATCGCGTCCAGCAGCATGCGGGTATAGGCGTGGCGGGGGGCATAGAAGATGTCGTCGGCGCTGCCGCTTTCCACGATCTGCCCATGGCGCATCACCTGCACCCGGTCGGCAATGCCGGCGATGACGCCCATGTCATGGCTGACCATGGCGATGGCGGTGTGTTTCTCGCGCTTGAGATTGCGCAGGATTTCCAGAATCTGCGCCTGCACCGTCACGTCCAGGGCGGTGGTGGGTTCGTCGGCGATGATCAGGTCGGGGCCGGTGATGGTGGCCATGGCGATCATCACCCGCTGGCGCATGCCGCCGGACAGCTCATGGGGATACTGGTCCAGGCGCCGCGCGCTTTCGGGAATGCGGACATAGTCCAGCATCTCGCGAGCGCGGCGCACCGCTTCCTCGCGCGGCATCTTGTGGTGCAGGCGCAGCGCCTCGGTGATCTGGGCGCCCACCTTCATGTGCGGCGTTAGCGAGGTGAGCGGGTCCTGGAAGATCATGGTGATCTTGTTGCCGCGCAGGGCGTTCAGGCGCGTTTGCGAAGCGGCCAGGATTTCCTCGCCGCGGTATTTGACGCTGCCGCTGGCCCGGCCATTGGCGGCAAGCAGCCCGAAGGCCGCGAGAAAGAGCTGGCTCTTGCCCGAACCGCTTTCGCCCACCACGCCCAGGCATTCGCCGGGATTGATGATCAGGCTGGCGTCCTTCACGGCATGGACTTCGCCGTCGGGAAGGTCGAAGCGCACATTCAGCCCGGTAATTTCCAGCAGCGCACTCATCGGTCCCCCCTCATCGGTCTTTCGGGTCCAATGCGTCACGCAATCCATCGCCGACGTAATTAAAGCAGAACAGCGTGACGGCCATGAACAAGGCCGGGAACAGCAGCATCCAGGGCGCGGTTTCCATCTGGTCGGCGCCGTCCGAAATCAGCACGCCCCAACTGGTCAGGGGCTCCTGGATGCCCAGTCCCAAAAAGGACAGGAAGCTTTCGGTCAGGATCACGCCGGGCACGGTCAAGGTGACATAGACCATCACCGGTCCCACGACATTGGGAATGACATGGCGGGTGATGATGGCGAAGGGTCCCACGCCGCCGGCGCGCGCCGCCTCGATGAATTCCTTCTGCTTGATGGAGAGGGTCTGGCCGCGCACGATCCGCGCCATGGTCAGCCATTCCACCGCGCCGATGGCGACGAACAGCAGGATGAAATTGCGATCGAACAGCACCATCAAGATGATGACGAAGAAGACAAAGGGCAGGGAATACAGGATATCCACCACCCGCATCATCAGGGCGTCGATGCGGCCACCCAGATACCCGGCGGTGGCGCCGTACAGCACGCCGATCAGCAGCGATACCAAAGTCGCCACCAGGCCTACTGCCAGCGACACCCGCGCCCCGAACAGTACGCGCACGAACAGGTCTCGTCCCACCGAGTCGGTGCCGAAGATGTGACCGGGTGCGCGGCAGGCCGTTTCCACCGGCCACCAGTTGGGGGCGCAAGCGATGATGTCGTAATTCACTTCATTATAGGCGTAAGGCGACAGCAGCGGCGCGAGCAGCGCCAAAGCCGCGATCAGCGCCAGAATGATGATGCCGGCCATGGCCGCGCGGTTGCGAACAAGGCGCCGGCGCGCGTCCACCCAAAGGCTGCGGCCCGCAACCTCTTCGCTGGATTTGAGGGTCTGGCCGGTCGCAATCATGCCAGTCGGACCTTGGGATCGAGGATGCCATAGACGATGTCAGCCAGCAGGTTGAGCGCGATGACCAGGGCGGCGTAACAAATCACCACGCCCATCACCAATGTGTAGTCGCGGTTCAGCGCACCCTGGATGAAATAGCGGCCGATGCCCGGCAAGCCGAAAATCTGCTCCACGATCAGCGAGCCGGTCAGGATGGCGGCCAGCGCGGGCCCCAGGTAGCTCACCAGCGGCAGCACCGCGGCGCGCAGGGCGTGGCGCAGCACGATGCGCGAGACCGGAAGGCCCTTGGCGCGGGCGGTGCGGATATAATTGGCGCGCAGCACTTCCACCATCGATCCGCGCATCAGCCGCGACACCACCGCAATCTGCGGCAAGGCCAGCACCGTCACCGGCAGCACCATGTTGGCCAAAGCGCCGCCGTTCCAGCCGCCCACCGGCAGCGAAAAATCATGGCCGAAAAGCGTCACGCCATAGATGCCGAACACCAAAGTCAAAAGCGGCGCGGTAACGAAGGTCGGAATGGTGATGCCCAGCATTGCAACGCCCATCACAGAATAATCCTGCCAGCGGTTCTGGCGCAGCGCCGCCATCACGCCCAGAAACGCGCCCAGCAGCAGCGCCAATGTCATGGCGCAGAGCCCCAGCCGCATGCTGACCGGCAAGCCGGTGGCGATCAGCTGGGTGACGGTGAAATCCTTGTTCTTGTAGGAGGGGCCAAGGTCGCCATGCGCCAGCTTGCCCAGATAAAGGAAATATTGCTGCACCACCGGCTTGTCGAGGTCATAGGCCGCCTTGACGTTGCGCTCCACTTCCGGCGGCAGGCGGCGCTCGCCATCAAAGGGGCCGCCCGGCGCGGCGCGCATCATGAAAAAGGCCAGGGTGACGATCACGAACAAGGTGGGGATCGCGCCCAGGATGCGGCGCAGGGCATAAGCCATCATCGCGAGACGAACTCCCGCCAGCGCGAGGCAATCGCGCCACCATGCGCCAGCCACCAACCGTCATCGACGGCAAAGGCGTGGCGGAAATTCTCTGGCGCGGTCGGCAGAGCTGCGCGCATGGCGATGCCGGTTTCCGGATTGTTGCCCACCAGCGCGATGGATGAGCGCCGCGCCGGTCCGTACGGCACCCAATTCGCAACACCCGCCAGCGGCGCGCTGCCGGTGGCATAGGCGATGTAATCCAGCGCGCGTTTCTTGTTGGGATTGCCCAGCGGGATTCCCAGCACGTCCAGCTCATACAGCTGATGATCCCAGATCACGCCGGGGGTATAGTCCTTGAGATGCGCGACATCACCGTTCAGCGCCGTGGCCATCACCGCCTGGCCGTTCTTCAGCCAGCCCAGCGCACCGATGCTGTCATGCGCCCAGATGGGCTTCAGCGCGGTCAGTTTGGCGAAGGCGCGGTCCAGCCCTTCGGGCGTTTCCAGGGTCTTGTAGACATCGGCCGGCGCCACGCCGTCGGCCAGCAGCGCCATCTCCAGGTTGAACTTGGGCGCGGCGCGGCTCAGCGCCCGCTTGCCCGGAAAGGCCCTGGTGTTGAAGAAATCCGCCAGGCTGGCGGGCACGCGTTTGCGGCCAGGCGCGAACACCATCACCTGGGAATAGACCATGCCGCCGACCCAGCAGGGGCCGATGGCGCCGGGCACCAGGTCCTGCCGTGCGGGGCTGTTGTCTGCGCCCGGTGGCAGCATCGCGGGGTCGATCTTTTCCAGCAGCTCCTGCTTGCAGGCTTGTGCGGCGACCGGCAGTTCCATGTCGATGACGTCTGCCTTGAATTCACGCTTGTTCACCATCGCGGTGATGTCGGCGATGTCGCCGTCCCACAGGGCGGTGCGCACGTCCACGCCCTTCTCGGCGCCATAGGGGCGCATCTGGGCTGAGGCCTGGGCGCGTCCATAGGCGCCGGGCCAGGTCATCACGGTCAGGATGGGGGCGGGACGGGTCTGGAAATACAGCAGGCCCACAACGGCGATCAGCAGAATGGCCAGCAGGAACAGAATGGGATGCCGCAACTTCTTCATGCGGACGACACTAGCTGACCGAAATGAAACTTACAGTTCCATTTCGTAGCCCAGGTCCACCGACGCGCTGTCCACCGGATTGTTCAGGCAGTTGCTCTGAATGGTCCCGGACACGGCGCAGCTGTGGGGGGCGTGGATGGTCTGGGTCCAGCGATACATGGCGGTGAGGCGCGAGGTTTCGTCCAGCGGCAGGGCAAAGCCCGCCATCATGCTGTAAGCGGGATCCCAGCGGCTCTGGTGCATGTAGGTGTTGCCGCCGCCGGCGAAGTTGAGATCGGTATGGAGCACGCCCACGCCCATGCCGACAAAGGGCTGGATCGGGGCTTCCAGCGGCATGGGAATGTCCCACAGAATGTTCATCATGGCGCCGGCGCTCTGGCTGCGGCCGCCAGCCGCGACCTTGACACCGTCCAGGGTGACCTTGGACAGGGACTGGTAGCGGTAGGTGCCTTCGATCTCGCCCCGCAGGTTCAGGGGCAGGTGGGTGCCGACAACGATGGAGCCGCCGCCGCCCGCTGCCAGGGACCCGCGCAGCTGGGTTGAGGGCGTGGTGGGGGCCCAGGTGGTGACGTGGTTGCCGCTGAAGGCGTAGCTGCCGCGGATGCCCGCATAGACCCCGCTGGTGATGCCGTCGCTTGCGGGCTGGGCGGTCGCCGGGACGGCCGCAGCCAGCAAAAGGGCCGTGATCAATGCCTTGCGCGCGGCCATGCCCAAATCCCCTCAGAATCCTGAGGTTTGAAGGTGGCCCGGGTTGGTTAATGAAAGGTTAATTTCCGCGGCTTTGGCCGGCCTAAAGCCTTGCTTTTGCTATGGCCCGCCCATAGAACGCCGGGTCCCTGCGTCCCGCAGCGTGTGCAGTTGTAGCTCAGTTGGTTAGAGCGCCGGATTGTGGATCCGGAGGTCGGTGGTTCAAGCCCACCCAACTGTACCAATTTTTCCAATCACTTATCGAAAACGATGCAAAGCGCTGCTTTCGCGCTTCTCCCTGACTGTCAGGGAGTTTTCTTCCCGCGCATAACGCTTAGCGCCGGGCGGCGGGCGGTCTTATTCGCGGCATTGCGCCGGATATCGTCCGCGACCTCGATGTAGGCACGGGTCGTGTCGTAATCGCTATGCCGCGCCAGCGATTGGGCGGCGACAGGCCCGCTATTCATCGCGACATGGGTGATAAAGGCCGCGCGCAAGTCATGCCAGCGATAGCGGCGTCCGAATTCCTTCTCAATAACATCCATGGCTCGTGCCCAAGCTGTGCGCACGCCGGCAACAGGGCGCCATGCCTCCGATTCGCCTTTCTTGCGTTCCTGTCGGAAGGTGATCAGGTGGAAGGCGCCCCGTTGCTGGGCTTGAGCGACCAAGCCCTTGAGAAACGCCATGGCATCGGGCGCGCCGGGCAGGAACGCATCCTCACGGTCCTTCACGTCCTCGCCGGCCAGCCAGATACCCCTTGAGACGAAATCCACCTGGGCGACCTTCAGGCCGAACACTTCTCCGGCCCGGAATCCAAAATAGAGGGTCAAGATTACGGCCTCGCGGGCGTGCGGCGGCAAGAGCGCCAGCAGGCGTTCCAGGACCGGTTCGGGCGTAGGCCGCGCCCTGCGCTTGATCTTCGCGAGTTCCCGCACCATTGGCACACGATCCAGTGCCGGGCGCCCCGTTAGCGGGTCGCGCACCTCACCGGCGCGCTTGATGATCTGGCGCAGCAGGGAAAGGTACCGGTTGACGGTAGCCGGTGCCCGGGTTCCGCCGGTGTCTTTCCAGCACTTGGCCTGGTTGGGATCGTCTCTTTTACGGCTGGGGCCTCCGGTCCAAACCCGAAGGGGCTGCGCAAGGGCAAAATCGGTATAGGCGCGGATCTGAGTTTCGTCGATCGTGCGCATTGCGGTGGCGGCACCGAAGTACGTAACCAGCTCGCGCGCCTGCCGTTGCTTATCAGCCCAGTTGGCCTCGCGCTTCCATCGGGGCTGCATGTCGGCGATGACCTCGGCAACCGTCAGGTCCTTAGCATCAGCGATCTTCGGCGCCATGCCGGCCAGGTGCTTGGCGACTCCTTCTGCCTGCCGCGCTGCGCTCTTCGACGTGACCGGAGCACCACCCGCGTCGACGCAGTAGCCTTGATAGCGTCGACCACCGAGGCGGAAGTCATAGACCCAGCAGCTGCGAGCTTTGTTGAAATGGACTGTCATGGGTGTGTTTCCTGTGTTGATAAACGCTAAGCAAGAATCCCGCTTTCCCGCAGCGCCGCTACAGCGGCGGCGTGGGCCGCACGCGGGGCCTTGGCCCGGACCTTCTGATTTTTAATCGGAGGAGTAGCCAGTTTTGACTTTGCTGCCTGATATTCGGCCACGCTGTCCAAGAATATTCGTATTCCTCTTTTTCCAACGCGATGTGTCTCGAAGGAACCTGAGGCCACCATCCGCCGCACAGTGCTCTCGTCACAGTCCAACAGCTGCGCCACCGTCGCCACGCGCGCGCTCTGCCGCACAAGTGCAGATGGGTCGGCAGAGAGGGCGGGGCGGGCGGTCATCCGCCAGTAGCCCCCAGAAGCTTCGCCGCCGTCCCTGCGCGCGGTGGGATAGCCGTCTTAGAGAGGGCCGGCCAGCGCGCAAGCGCTTCCCCCTCCGACATAAGCGCCCCGGTTGCTAAGTCTAAAGCTGTGAAGGAAGCAGACACGGCGTGGCGGCGGTGGAATTGCTTCCCGAGCCTGCCAGTAACGGTGAATGCACGCGAGCTAAGTCAGCCGCACGATTTCAGTAGTCAAGCCCATAAATCGTGCGGCGCATTTCATCATCGTGGCGGGCCAAAAACTCCACTCGGGCCTTTGAAGCCTTCGCACTCTCAGTGCCTGTCGACAACGCGGCCTCATAGCTTGTCCGAGCTTTTCTTGCCCGGTTGACCGCAGTGATCGCAGTGCTGGGATCGTCAAGTCCAGCCACAAGCCTGATGCATAGGTATGCAAAATTCACATCGTCCTGAAACGGGCGGAGTTTACTCCCTTTAGCCCCCCTGCCTGATGCGCCGGGAGGCCGTTCAATTCCCTTCGCAAACTGGATTTCCTTTCCTGTAAGAAGCTTCCAAGATTTTCCAGCTATGTGAACAATTTGTGCGATAGGGTCGGTTGTGCCTTGCCGAGCAAGTGCTAATTCGCCGCGGGGGGATCGCCTCAAGCCCGGCATCGCAGAAAAAATCTCAACCGCAATTTCGATGTCCGCACGTATATCCCAGATATCCGAGGCAAGTTTCGGAAGAGAAATAATGTCATCAAAAGCCTGCCCATACAGCGGGTGAGCTCGATAGGCCGAGTAAAAATCTTGCACCGAATAGTTATGTACAAGCTTAACCAGGCTTTCCCGAAATGCTTCCAGAGCAACGCTCGCACCCTCTCCTGCAAGAATGCATTTCCGTAGGCGCTCCGGTCTCGAACGCTGCCTAAGAGAATTTCCCCCCACCTCCCAAATAAAATACAGCTCTCTACGAAGTCTTTCCGATGAAAGATGCTTGAGCTGAGGGACCTTCTGGAAGTCCTGCCATAACGGCCCCAAAGATTCTTCAAAATCCGTTGTCGCGCGGTACTTGATCCGCGCCGGGTTCTTCCGAGCCATCTAACCCCCGCACGATTCCTCGCATTCAAGTTCGAAATCATGCGGGAAGCATTCGTAGATCGCAATCGGTTGTTGAGCTATTTCGGCGCCCGAGCGCTGCCAACACGGGCGCGCCGGTTGCTGTTTGACATTGTGAAATCGAACAATCAGGTGCTCTGCGGCATCCATCAGTAGCGATACTGAAAATTGCGCCTCAACACCTAACCAAAGCCCGCGCTGAACAGCGTCGGCATCACGCGCCCCGTGCGCATCTTAAGAAAAGGAAATATGGAAATGATAACCGAAGAAGACATTATGGTGGACCGTGTGATCTTTGACTATCTGCTCACACACATGGCCGGGGACTACAATACTCCGCTCGGCAAGTTTCTGGACGTGGTCGAATTAATGACCGTGCGCGGCTACGGCGCCATTCTCACCATCCCGAGCACGCCCCACACACAACCAAGAAAAATTGATTTCGGAGGGGTGAAGTTACCGCGCGGTCTCACTGATAAATACCGCAAGGGTTTCCTCGAATGGATCGCTGAGACGGTAGAGGAAAGGAAAAGTCACTTGCATGAAGGCGATTCGAGAATAAAGGAAATTCTCAACGTTGTGAGGGGTCTGCTGAACTAAAGTTTGAAGTGATATTTGTAGGAAATCAGGCCCTCAAGCATCTTAGCACATTGCATCACTCTCTAAGAGCGCGCGCAACGGCAGGCAGAGATGCGTAGCCTTGCGGGCGATCTTCTTTCCAAATCAAAATTCGAATGAGCCAACAACAGATAAATGTCCGTTTCAACGGACAATTTGAAAGGAATAGCATGGAATACGACGACCTAGACGAACGTCAGGCTGTACGCGCACATTTAAGTGATATTCGGTTGGGGAAGGGACGGCGCCGCCAACTTGGCAAGCCGCTGACCCGAAAGCGCAGTTACAAGGAACAGCAACGACACGAGGACGTGATTGGCGCTATCGTGGACCGCGTTCAGGAAGCGCCAACCGCTGCCCAGCGGAAAAAGACAGAGGCGCTGCTCAAAAAGAGTAGCAGTCTCGGATGCCTAGTGAAGAATTCTGCGGCAGAGTTCTGGAACGAAGTATCCAGTTCTCCGCAAAGGCTTATATATCGTAGCTTAAAGCACAAAACTCTCGACCTTCTCGCGCATGTGCTGGCCGTCTACGAAACTGTCATAGCTGCGCGCGATTTGAGGGCGCATATCGAACTCATCAGCAAAGGATCGGGTGTAAAGATCAATCCTGAGTTCGATCTTTTGAAGGCCACGCTCATGGCTACCGTAGATTTCACACTGTGCGGGCCGGACGCTGCAAGCGGAGGTCCTGATGGTGGGGTCGAGATGGTCAACAGGAAAGGCAATCGGAGGGCCCGGAGTCGCTATCTACAATCCTTGCGTTGGCTGCGGAGCCAAAACGTCAAGTCATACAATCTCAAAAAATATCAAATGGATAATGGCGGCGGCGTAGATACTTGGCATCGCCCGGCTGTAACCACCGTCAAGTCGGCCGCCAAGGAAATTGCGCTGGAGGTCACATCAATGGCTTCCGACCGCGACTATAGGGATCTGGAAGCTGATTACCGCTACTATGAAGATATTGAGGGCGACGTGCCGCTAATCAAAAAGCCTGAAGTAAGCAAGTGGAAAAATATGATGCTTCGCTACTGTGTCGAAGATCTCAAGTTGGCTCCGAACGAAGGTGGGATGCTTTTTGTTGTAGGAGACCGAAGAACAGCCATTGGCGCGAGGTTAATCCGCTCTGTGAAGTTGGGTAATAGCTATGATGCCCATCAGTTCGGAGACGATGTGCCGCGCATCATTAAGCTGGCACGAACGCTTGCCAAAACTTGTCTTACGAAAGGAATAAAGTATGACCTGAAGAAGGTGCCCCGCTTTATGAGGAAGGTCTCCCACTAGCAGTCCTAGACTTTCGTTGCGCCTGGGCCCGAGCGGCGGTGTTTCCCGGGCGTCATGTGAGAATCCGCACTTGGGGCGCCAGAAACTACCACGGTGCCACCCCAAGCGCGCCCATGCCTCCCCTGTATTGGCACCTCACCGCCCGCGTGTATCACTGTAAACAAACAGATCTTCCCATGCCTGTGCGTGGGTTAGGTGCTTGGTGCGATAGATGACAGGCCCATCGTCTCCGGGCGCAATATGTTGAACGTAAAGTTGTCCGTGCGGAACCTTTTCAAGCCATAATTCTGGACCCTCCTTGATGATCGCTGCGGTCAAGATAGGGCAGGCGTTCACCACTAAATGATAATGGGGGTTGCTGTTCGGGTGCTCACGCGAACCATACGCGACCGGCCAGGGCCTATCATATTGCTTTGCCCAATTTCGGCCGAAGGTCTTCTCCTGGATCGCGCAATAGAACCATCTCATTCGATCACAAGCGGTTGCTGCCTGATACAAACCGCCAAAGTTGTGATCAATCCTTAGATTTGGCGCCCGGGCAATCAGGTAAGCGCGCAACTCCGACCGCATACGTAGGTAGTCGAGTTTATTCATCTAGGTGTCCTAGGCCGGGCCCTCAACGAGCTAGGCAGCGCCACTAAGTCTTTGGGGAAGTCCAGCCAACAATTATGCGATGTGCGCTGCGGCTGAATTTACTTTACCGGATCCAGATTCGCAGCCACGCCGGACCGCAGCGCCCTAAAGGCGCAGAAAAGCGACCTTGCAGCGCGTTTTTCGCGATCTCGGTCGGAAGCTAATTTATTTTGCCGAACGCTGGCTATGCCGCATGACGCAGGCAATAAAACGAAAATGAAGCGGATTTTCACGCCACTTCATCCCCAATCTTATGCTCATTCAGCCACTTGATGAATAACAAACAAGACAAGCATCTTAGGAGTAATGATCTCCTACCAATTAAAATCATATTCCCCTTACGCTTACTGCACTGAGCAATACGATCTTAGAGAATTTGTTCAGATGTCTCTGAAACATCTACAGCCAACGCGCCGAAAACGTTTCCCTGTGTAATCGCCGCACTCGCGCAAACAGGTCAGAAAAATTGCGATGTTTGAGCCTCCTAGGGCCTCCGAGCAGCTTCCAAGCACCTAAATTGGGGCTGCTAAGTGCGTTCTTATAGCGCTCAACAGGGGCGAAATTAGCTTTTCTTCAAACCTGTAAAGTAATGGCGCGAGCGCGGCGGAAAGCTGAAGCCGCGATACACCAACCAGCCAAAATGAAAGAAGTTGCCATGCGTAAGTTCCGCTTAGAAAACCTAGCGTCCAGAGCTAAAGTCAGAACATCCGAACTGAGAGAACAGCAAGAGCAAAGAAAGACAGCCGGTCCCCTGATGATCCAGACCAAGAAGTACCCTCTTGGCATCAGACCTGCAGAGCTAATTCTTACTAACCCAGGCTATTTCTATTGGTGGTTGGAGAAATTTACACATTACGGCGCAGTCGGAATGCAGGCGTGGGAAGTTGCACAGAAAGCCCGCCATATCCTACCGCCCAGAGCGACTCCTAGCAAGTACAGGTTCGATCTACGCTTCGACGGGAGTGGCCGGCTGAAGAGCTACGAGGTGGTCCTAGGGAGCAAGCCGCTAAGCAGTCGCCCCAACATACTTCGTGTAAAGCACCTGGACATGTCGCTGCTATCGACAGCGGGACCAAATTCCAACATTGCTTGTAATGGAATCTTGGAATGCATTGAGACCGAATTTCTCCCGGATAAAAAACTCAAATACTGGGATTACCAAGAATTCTTCGATGATCCCGGCAATTTTGATAATAAATGCAGAGAGCTTCACTGCCCAAAGATAATCAGGCTTGGTGCTACGTCGTAACTGCCAAAGCTAAAACGCTCTATCGCGGCTGCAAAGTACCCGAAAAGCACCGAAAATTGGGCCTATTAGCGAATTGGCGAATATGGTGGCCGATTGCAAGGCCGGGCCGGTATCATCTCCCTGTTACCCCTGATCCTCCTGCTTCCAACCACGAGTTAGGTGTTTGGAGGCGTCCAGCGACTCATTTTTGCTGCGAACCGGCTTGTGATGGCAGGTCAACGCTCATGAGGATGATCCTGGGATTGATCCGGAGCCGGTTCAGAACTTTGACAGGTGTCCGACACTATTTGCTTTCCTGCTATGGGGTCCATGTAAGGCTCACAGCTTCCTTTGTGTTCCGCCGCGAGTTTTGCGCTGAGGGCAAATTCCTCTTTCATTCCTTGCGCCCAAACATTCTGCATTCCGGCTTTCTCGCCGGTCTGCACTTGCACCATCGGTTTTCCGGACGGGCCTTTGAATAGCTGGTAGGTGACCAGAGTTGATCCCGTGCTCAAGACAGCTTCAGCAACGCATTGGTGCACTTTGCTGCCCGGGTCGTAGAACGTCTCTTGGGCATTGCCGAAATCCTTCACCTCGACAGGCTCAAGCTTGGAGGCGTTCTCGATTGCGGATTTGACGGCTTCAATCGTCAGTTCGCTGGTGCATGTTGCAACAGCTTCATCAACCCCGCCCGCGCTAGCGGATTGGGCCTGGTCCTTGGGGGCTTCCGATGTACCGGCAGGTGTAGCAGGTCCACTAGCAGCCGTGGCCGGGGAGGACTCTGTTGGGGCGGATCTGGCCCACTCCCCGCTGATGCCGCCGGGCTGGAGGACCGCCCTGGCTGTGGCGGCCACCAACCACAGGGCTAATAGGCCGCCGTACGTGTACCGGGCGCCGTTGCTGATGGGTCGCCAACCGTGGTCCCGCCAGCGGTAGACCGGCCCGCTGAGCAGGATCACCATCGCTACCGGGAAGGTGATCAGCAGGCAGGTCAGCAGGACGACCACCCAGAGCTTCCGAAGGAAAGGCACACTGCTGAGCTGTGATATTGGATCGGTCATTGAATCACCCCTTTGAGTGCCCTTCCGACGGGCATCTCCCTCGCAGAATGGTAGCACTATTGTCCGTGGTATAGAAGGCCGCACGGTGATGCCTTTGCGCGATGAAGGCGCAAGTTCTGGTATCTAGAAATTTGAGACGATTGAGGGTCCAGAAAGGACTGTCTCAGGAGGCGCTGGCCGTAGATGCCGGCATTGATCGCACCTACGTCAGCCGGGTCGAGCGTGGCCTTGAAAACCCCACCGTGGCGGTTCTTGAAAAAGTGGCAAAAGCGCTCGGCGCGGAAATTACCGAGCTATTTGAAAGTGGCGCTTCGGTGCGCTCGCCGATAAAGCCACTGCGAGGGGGCCGCCGTGCTCGCTCTAGCCGAGACTAATATTCAAAATCCAGCATGATCGTAAGCACCCTGGTCGTAACCGCGGGGTCACTCGGATCTGGTGAGCCCATGGTCATATCCAGATCGTAGTAATCAATCTTGAAGAAAAAGTTTTGGTCGCCTCGTTTGAAGGAACCAAAGTCGTGCTCATGGTGCGGGTCGTTAGATTCGTCAAAGGCTGAGAAGTTTCTGACCTCCTCCACCACTTCGAGCATATCGGGCAGCGCCGATACTCCGTGAGTAGCTAGTACCCTTCCTCCGCATAGCGTCCGCCGAAACTCATCGTTCAAATTCCTGATCTTCTTTGTATCGGTCATGTGGTCCTCTCAACACAAAAAGAACCGCCAGCCCCTATAGAGGCCGGCGGCTAAGTTGCGGCTGCTGCTATTGCTTGGGGCGAAGGATTGCGACCGAGTGGCGTCGCGCCGTGAAGGGCGGCAGCTTCGAATCAACAAATCGGAGCTTTAGTTGATCCTTGGAAATCGAAAGTATCGTAGCGGCCCACCAGCCGTTTTCATTCGGGTTTTTGTCAGGAGCGATAACATCGTCTCCCACCGCGAGCTTTGCCCAAAGGTCGGTTTCTGTATTTGGCGGGGCTGCCTTCTGGGCTGGGGACTCTACGCCTTTCGATGGGGCTGCCATCTCGCTGCTGCCCGGCTTGGCGGAGGCTTCAACAATCACCACAGTCTTAGTCAGGGCGTCGAACACTGCCTTCTTGACCAGGGGGACAAGGCCTTTCCCGGTCGCGAATATGCGGACCTCGGGCAGGGTCTTGGTGAGCTTCAGGGCGTCCGGCGTTTCAGCACGGCCAATCTTAAGCCCCATGGTAGCGGCTGCTTTGATGGCCACGCTCAGGTCATCGGGCGGTATCGTTGCCGCGCGGGGCTTTCCATCCCGATCAAGTCCAAAGGCTAGGTAGACGGTCTGTTTGGTGTTCAAGGCGCGTGCTCCTTCGTTGTGGCTAACGCTAGGGTCAGCCGGTTGCAGGGCCACGGACGATCCGTAGCCAAGTTCGTGATGGCGATATGTGGTAGGTGCCTAATCGACGGCGTTCAGTCCGCTGTTAGGCGGTTAGTGCAATGCGGTCGCATTGTATGAAGAGGACGCAGTCACGTAGCGGGCAAGGCTTTCGGTCGTCTCGGATGCGGTTGCCATTGCACTGATTTAGCCCCGTTCCCGCACCAAACTTCCACACCGCTCTTTGTACGAATCTCGGGAAGCTACGAGGAAAGCTTGGATTGAATTCTCGCGCGTCAATCTTTCTTGAGACCGCGCGGATGATATCTGCACAGCCACCGGCCCTATAGCATCGAGGTCCATAGGGATGGTTGGCATCCAGCCTGGCGAGGACCCCGCTCCTCCAGAGGAAGTTATGTACCAGCGTGTCAATCGCGATCATCCCTTCGCCGGCAGCCCGCCACCTTTCTCGTGCCGGATCGCCGGCGAGCAATAAGCTTGCGAGCGTCATGTGCAAAACTTTGTGGGAAAGGCCATGCACATGAAGTAGCGGGTTGACCACCGCATCAATTAGCCGCTCGCTACGATCCTGCGCACCAGGCCTGTCAGCTTGAGCCAGCCGCTTATCCAGCCACGCGACAAAGTCTCCTCCTGTTACATCGCGCAGGAAGAGGAACAGGCTGTAAGCGGCTATGTTGAGCCCGCCGTTCCGCAAGTCATGCTTGGGCAACGGGCAGCGGCGAAGCAGACGTGACTGGTTGCAGGTACGCAACGTTTTACGATAACCGCACCGCTCGAACTGCCAGTAGCTCGTAAGCTTAGGACATCCATTGGGTTCGTCGAGGCCGCCGTCAATGTCGCTGGCTTCAACGGTGCCGTGTTCCTCGATGAACCGGGCAGCGACGGTGTCCGAAATGCCCTGATAGGAGATCGCTTCGGCAAGCCAGGTGAAAATCACATCGTTGTCGTGGCGCTGAACTGCTTGGAGCAATCCGGCTTCTTGAAATGATGTTCGGATCTCTTCAACGAAGTTCTGCTGCTCAGAGACTCGGCAGATCCGGCGTATCAGATCAGTTGCGTGAAGCAGTCCAGTTTTCTCAAGCTCAGTTCTGACGGCCGCTTGCAAATCGCTCAACGCTTTTGATTCGCCGACAGCTTACGAAACTGCTCAATAGTCGCGTCAAGTGTCGATTGCAGATATGCAAATTGGTAGTGAGTTAGAGCAGCCCCACCAACTTGCGCTGCGCGAGTGAAGACCCATCGAGATATCGTTCCGTTGTCGAGATCGAGGAATGTCCGCCGAGCAGCTGGACATCACGGAGAGAAGCTCCTGCTTCATGTGTGCGTCTACTCAGCTCTGTAAGGAACGATCTCCGGCCAGAGTGACTGGAGCAACCATCAAAACCAACTTGGCGATAGATGACTGCAAACCAGTTCACTACACTTCCGGCGCGCATATTCTTTCCCTTTCTGGATTTGATGATCGTACCTTGAGGATCAGGTGTTCGGCGCAACAGTGCTACCAGGGCTGTCCTAACGTCGGGATGCATCGGTATGCGTCGGCCGTGCCTCTTCTTGGCTATTCGGTCCTCGACTTCGATCGTGTGCGAGACCTTGCCAGACGGGTCGAGGACCATTGCCCATTCGAGCTGGGCGATTTCAGCTGCCCTAAGGCCGGCACGGGCACTCAGCAAAATAATGACGCGGCTTCGTAAGTAATCTTTGCTTCCGCGGACGTGCGCCAGCAGAACATCCAATTGTGGGGAAGAAATTATGCGGGCCTGACGACCAGCCATGCTTCACCTCGTCGGTAGGTGTGGTTGGAGGGGATTTGCTCTTGGGATGCCGACTAGCGTCGCGCTAGCTGTTTTCGAGCCGAAAATCAGCTTGATTCGAGTGTAACACAGTGATATTATTAAGTCAAATCAGTATCTTAGCTTAATAGTAGCAAATCACGCACAGTTTGAAAATCTGGCGGCGACCAGAAATCGGTATCGCAAGCGGATCATTCGCTATCGCCAAGCCGCCTGCCTCCTAGCGGCTTTGACCTAACGCAGATATTCAGAAGCGTAAGGTCACGGTCGTTCCTCCGCCGGGCGTATCGGAAATGCCGACAAGTGCGCCGTGAATGGCGGCAATCTGGCGGACCAAGGTTAAGCCCACGCCGCTGCCATGCCGCTTGGTGGTGTAAAAGGGTACGAAGACCTTCTCGCGATGATCCGGAGCAATGCCGGGGCCATTGTCGGCCACGGTAATAATTGGACGCCCGGTGCCGTCTTGCATTGCTGAGAGGGTGATTTGCCCAGCAGGTTTGTCGCGTAGCGCATCCATGGCGTTTCGCATCAGGTTGATCAGGGCCTGGTCCAGCAAGTCGGCATCCACAGTGATCTCAAGTGTTTCCGGCTCGACGCGGGCGACCAGTTCAATGTCGCGGGGCTTCAACTCGTCGGCCAGCAGGCGCTGCAGGCGCGAGAATGTGCGGCGCAACGGCACGATCTGCGCTTGCGCTACCATGCGGCGTGTCAGGCGGCGATGGTTTTGAACAAAGTACAGCAGCCCGTCGCTGCGCCGGGCCAGCGTGTCCAGCGCTTCGCGGGCATCTTCCAGCCCGGCACGTGTCGGGGCGTCCGGTGCGAGCATCGCTAGGCTTTCCTCCAGCCGTTCTCGTGCGGTGGCTGACAGGGATGAGATCGGGGTGAGCGAGTTCATCACCTCATGCGCCATGACCCGAATCACGCTCTGCCACGCCACCAGTTCCTGGGTGTTGAGTTCGGTCTCAATGTTTTGCAGCGAGATCAGCCGACGGCGCGTGCCGCCCAGTACAACGTCGGTGGCTGCCGCCTTTAGCTGCAGCGCGCCAGCGCTACGTTCCATGCGCACGATAGCAGTTTCGCCGGGCTTGAGGGCGTCGAGTACCGTGGCGAAACTCTCACCATAGCGCGAGAAGCCCGCGGTGGTGTTGCATGGGCCCCCAAACAGCCGGCGCGCGGCCAAGTTCAACTGTTGCGTGGCGCCACTCTCGTTCACCGAGATCAAGGCGACAGGCATGTGCGACAAAAGGCTCTGTAAATATTGCGACTGTTCTTCGCGTTCGGCGCGGCCGCTACGCAATTGTTCTAGTACTCGGCCCATAGCTGTCCCCAGCGCACCGAAGCTTCGATCTCGTGATAAAGCGAGAAAGCTGGCCGAAGGATCGTCGAAGGCGATGGCATCCATAAAGCGCGCCGTTTCGCGTCCCGCGCGCGAGGCATAACGTGACAATGCGACTACCTGCGTTAAAGCCGCCGCGGCGCAGATCCCCATGGTGACATACCAGTTGGTGTGCGCCGCCATCCAGGCGAGCATTGCCAGGATCGCCAGCAGTCCTGCCACGCGCAGAAAGATGCCGTTCTGGAAGCCACTAAAGGCCATACTTTTCCATCCGTCGGTACAGCGAGGCCCGCGTTAAGCCCAAGGCTTCCGCTGCCCGACTCACATTGCCCTGATGCAGCTCCAGTGCCTGGATGATGGCCCCTTTTTCGACTTCGTCCAACGGCGAAACGCTGGATGGCGCCGGGCCGCGCCCGCTCTCCGCCAGTGGGAAATCGACGACGTCTAGCATCTCGCTTTCGCTCAATATTACCGCGCGTTCAATGCTGTGACGCAAAGCGCGTACATTGCCGGGCCATGACCAGCCGATCAACTTGTCTATCAGTGCCGCCGACAGCCGTTTGGGCGGCAGGTTGTATTTTTGCGAGTAGAGCGCGGCGTAATGATCCAATAGCAGAGGGATATCCTCCGGCCGCTCGCGAAGGGGCGGCAGTGGGATCTCCACAGTGTTGATACGATAGAGCAAATCCTGGCGAAACACATTCTCGTCGGCCAGCCGATCGCGGTTAATGTTAGTGGCGCAGACCAGTCGCACGTCAATAGGTTCGGGTTTTTCCGCGCCCACCGGCACGACCTCGCGCCGCTCCAGCACGGTAAGCAGCTTGCTTTGCAAGGTCAGCGGCACATTGCCGATTTCGTCCAGGAACAGGGTGCCACCGGTCGCCGCGCGGAAATAGCCGGTTCTGTCCTGCTTGGCGTCGGTGAAGGCGCCGCGGCGGTGGCCAAACAATTCGCTCTCGAAAAGTTGCGGCGACAGCGCGCCCATATCCACACGCAGAAAGACCTCACCGGCGCGTGACGATAGGCGGTGAATTTCGCGCGCTGCTAACTCCTTGCCGGTGCCGTTCTCACCCAGGATCAGTACATTGGCCTCTGTGGGCGCGGTGCGTCGGATCGCCCCGAATATACGCAGCATGGCGTTCGAAGTACCTATCATGCCAGACTCAGTGAGTGTCGCCGCAGCCAAGCCGCTGTTGCGTTGTCGCAGCTCCGAGGCTTCCAGCCGTGAGCGCCGCAGGTTCAGCGCTGCCCTCAGGGTTGCCAGCAGCCGTTCGTTTTCCCAAGGCTTGGTAACAAAGTCAGCGGCGCCCTTTTTCATCGCCTCCACTGCCAGTTCGACATCGCTATGCGCGGTGATCATCACCACCACCGCGCTAGGATCAATCTCCAATACTTCGGCCAACCGCGTCATGCCTTCCTCGCCGCTGTCGGCACCGGGCGAGAAGTTCATGTCCAGCAGCAGCACATCGAAGCTGCCTCGTTTGGCTAGGGTCGACAGGTGCGCAGGATCGCTGAGTGTCTGGACGGCCGCGAAATGGCGTTTCAGCAGCAGGCGGGCAGCCTGCAGAATGTCCTCATTATCGTCGACCACGAGGACACGGGCCTGATCAGGAATCATGTGTTCGATATCGGACATGTGTCCGCTTCACTGTACGCAGTCGGACACCATTTGGCCAAGCAGTCTGGCAACCCTTTGATTTAACTTAGAAAAGACTTGGCATCGACCTTGCGAACTTAAGACCATGGACGAGACGGTTGCCCGAAAAGACTTCAGAAGCCGCCTTTTGCGGTTGGTGAAGGCCGACGAGACCGAGGCGGGTGCGGCCGTCAAAGGCAGCGACGGCCAGGATCGAGTTATCGCCCGCAAGCCGCTGTGGAAACGCTACTGGAAGCATTCTGCGGTGGTGCTGGTCGCGATGTCCGGCGCACTGTGGCTGCTGGTTGGCACAGGTGGCAACGTCTACCGCGCGCCGATCAACCAGCTCACCATCGGCGCGGTGAGCGAGGGCCCGTTCGAGGATTATTTCGCGGTGCGCGGCGCGGTGGCGCCCTTCATCACCGCCTATCTCACCACCGATCAGGGCGGCACCGTCAGGCAGGTGCTGGTCGAGGACGGCGCCATGGTCAAGGCAGGACAGCCGCTCATCATACTTTCCAACCCGGCGCTTCAATTGCAGGTCGCCGCCCAGCAGCTGACCTTCGAGCAAACCCGCCTCAAGTACCAGGAGGATCTGTTGAACATCGAGCACCAGATCAGCAAGCTGCAGGGCGATCTGGAACGCGACAAGATTCTGCTCGACGGCAACGCGATCGCGCCCAGCACCTACCGTCAGGAGCAGGAGGAATACAATTACTATGTGAAGCTGCGCGCCGCGACCATCGCCAGCCGCCAGGTGGAGCAGCGCGTGCGCGCCACCCAGCTCACCGGCGATACGTCGGGCAAGACCGATATCGCCAACGCCGGTATCGAGGCGCTGACCATCCGCGCGCCGATGGATGGACAACTGACCGCCCTCGAGGCCGAGGTCGGCCAGTCAAAGGCGCAGGGCGCAGTGATGGGACAGGTAAACTCGGCCGACCGCTTCAAGCTGACCGCGCAGGTGGACGAATTTTACCTAGGCCACATCGCCGCGGGCCAGGACACAAAATTCAGCTTAAACGGCCGCGACTACCGTGCCCATGTCTCCAAGGTTTATCCGCAGGTGACCAACGGGACGTTCAAGGCGGATTTCTATTTCGACGGTACCGTGCCCAGCGGCATCCATGTCGGTCAAGCGATCGATCTGAAGGTTGAATTGGGCGGGGCAACGCGAGCGGTGATGTTGCCCAACGGACCTTTCTATCAGGAAACGGGCGGCAATTGGGTGTTTGTGGTCACGCCGAACGGCAAGTCCGCAATCCGGCGCAATGTGAAGCTGGGCCGGCGCAATCCCGACTTTGTCGAAGTAACCGACGGGCTGAAGCCCGGCGAGAAGGTGATCGTCTCCGGTTATGAGGCCTATCTGAAGATGGACCGGATCGATTTCAGTTCGAGCAATTCGAATCCGTAGGGAGCGAGAAAGATAATGATTTCCTTCAAGCATCTGGCAAAAGTTTATCGCACCGACGAAGTCGAGACCACGGCCCTGCGCGACATCAACCTGGAGGTAGACAAGGGTGAGTTTGTCGCCGTGATGGGTCCGTCAGGCTGTGGCAAGTCCACCTTTCTCAACATTGTGGGCATGCTAGATGCGCCTAGCGGAGGTGAATACTGGTTCGCCGGCCAGAACATCGCCGGCTATTCTGAGGCGCGGTTGGCGGAGCTGCGCAAGAGCGCCATCGGCTTCGTTTTCCAAAGTTTCAACCTGATTGACGAGCTCAACGTCCAGGAGAATGTTGAGCTGGCGCTGCTCTATCACGCGGACGTCCCTGCTGGTGAACGCAAGAAGCGCGCCACCGAGGCGCTGGAGCGCATGAAGATCGCCCACCGGGCCCGCCACATGCCCTCGCAGCTTTCCGGCGGTCAGCAACAGCGTGTCGCGATCGCCCGCGCCGTGGTCGCCCGGCCCAAACTGATTCTGGCCGACGAACCAACCGGCAACCTGGACACGGTGAATGGTGAGGAAGTCATGCAGCTTCTGACCCAATTGAACGACGAGGGCACCACCATCGTGATGGTCACTCATTCCCATAGCCATTCCCAGTACGCCCACCGCGTCGTCAATCTGCTGGACGGCGCCGTGGTCACCGAAAGCATCCGTCAAGTTCTCTAAAGGAGGCGCCGTGTTTCAGAACTATCTCGTCACCGCGCTGCGCAACCTGCTCCGCTACAGGCTCTACAGCTTCATCAATATCGCCGGCCTCACCGTGGGGCTCACCTGCTCGATTTTTGTCATCCTGTTCGTGCGCGACCAGCTTTCCTATGACCGCTGGATGCCTGGCAGCGAAAATCTTTACAGGGTGGAAAACACCATCAATCTGCCCGGCAAGCCGCCAAAGCGGTGGGCAATGAGTCCCTTTCCCGCCACCCAAGCAATGCTGGACCAGATCCCCGAAGTCGAGGCGCGAACCCGGCTGGCGCGGCGCTCGACCACAGTTCTGGTCGAGAACCGTCAATTTCCGCAAAGGGTGGCCATAGTCGATCCGAATTTCCTGCAGTTGATCAGGCTACCCTTGGTGGCCGGTGATTCTGCCTCGGTGTTTGCCAAGCCGGAATCAGTGATCATCTCACAAACCACCGCTCGCAAGTTTTTCGGCAACGTCCCTCCAATGGGAAAAACGCTCGTGATAAGCGGGCAGCAGTGCGACGACACAGCCCAGAATTGCGAAATAAAACAAACAGCGCTGATCGTGACCGGTGTTTTGCGGGACCTGCCACATAACACTCAGCTGGAAGCCGAGGTGATGATACCAAACACCTCCGCCGCTTTTCCGATGAATAAGGATATGCGGGAAAACTGGCTATGGCTTTCCGGCTGGGGCTATGTCCGTCTTGTCCCGGGGGCTGACCCGAACGCGGTAACGGCGAAACTCAAGGCCATTATAGACCGCTCCGTCGACCCTAAGAAACTGATGAATATCAAGGGGCGGGGCAGCGATCTGCTTGCACTGAATCTCACGCGCTTTACCGATGCCCATCTTTCCACCGACCGGTTTGGCAGCATGACCCCAGGGGGAAGTTGGACCATCGTCTTTGGTTTCAGCGCCATTGGTGCGCTGATTTTGCTGATCGCCTGCTTCAACTTCACCAACCTGGCCACCGCGCGGGCAATGATGCGCGCACGCGAGATTTCTTTGCGCAAGGTTGTGGGTGCCAAACGCCAGCAATTGATCGTCCAGTTCCTGGGAGAGGCACTGATGACCGCAATGATCGCGCTGATCTTCGCGTTGGCGCTTGTCGAAATTCTGTTGCCGCTGTTCGACCGCGTCTTGGGCTTGCCGATCCAAATCCATTACTTCCGAGACTGGCCGCTCTTGCTTCTTATCGTCGGTGCGGCGATGGTCGCGGGGCTGTTGAGCGGAGCCTATCCCGCACTTGTTTTGTCCCGCTTCCGTCCTGCCGCCACTTTGCGCACAAGCCATAGCGGCCTGGCCGGGTCAGGGCGTCTGCGCGCCTCGCTGGTGGTGATGCAATTTGCGGTTTCCATCGGCTTGGGCGTCGCTGCGGCCGTGATCTTCGCTCAGATCTCATTCTCGCGAAATGTCGATCTCGGTTTCCGCAAGGAGGCCATCGCAATCATAAACATCGGAAGCATTCCCCCCAGCACCGCCGATAGCCTGGCCCGCGTGCTGCGAGGTAGCCCGGACATTGCTAATGCTGCCACCTCAGCGGACATACCTTTTAGCGGCGGTCATAACCATGTTCCAATCCATACGCCCGGAGCGACCTCCAGCGAGGAGCTGGTCATGGTTCCTGCCAGCCCCGATTACATTCAGCTGTATGACATACGCCTCTTGGCTGGCAGGTTGCTGTCGGAAGAGCGCGCCATCGACGGGCTTCCCCCCGCTGAGGTAAGGGGCGGCAAGCCGTTCAATGTTCTGCTCAATGCCGCCGCTGCGCGACGCCTGGGCTATTCTCCGCAAGCCGCTATCGGAAAGACTCTGATCTTAGATGGACTGGGGCATAACAGCGTCACTGTCGTGGGCGTTGTCGCGGACACTAAACAGGATGGTCCCAAAAGCCTCGTCGAAGGCACAATATACATGTATTGGCGAGCCTATCCCGTAGACAGTCTTTCGGTCCGTATCCGCGCCGGACAAGAGCAGGCCGCTCTTTCTTTTATAGACCGGACTTGGCACGCCTTCGCACCTGGAATCGCTATCCAACGTCACTTTCTTGATGATGATTACGACAAGCAGTTCCATGCTGAGGAACGCCAAGGCAAGCTGTTCGGCGTGTTCGTGGGCATCGCTATCTTCATCGCCTGTCTGGGTCTTTTCGGTTTGGCGGCCTTCTCGACCGAACGGCGGACTCGAGAGATCGGTCTGCGCAAGACCTTTGGCGCCGGTACCAGCGACATTGTTTGGATGCTGCTGCGGCAATTTTCGGTGCCGGTCCTGATCGCTAATGCGATTGCCTGGCCGGTCGCCTGGTACTATCTGCACGACTGGCTGCAGAGCTTCGCCTATCGCATCACTCTCAGCCCGCTATATTTTTTGGGTGCTGGCGCAATCGCCTTGGCCATCGCCTGGGCTACGGTTTTTGTCCATGCCCTGCGCGTCGCTCGCGGCAATCCTGTTCATGCACTGCGCTATGAATAAGACGGCTGCCATACCACTCTTGGCCTTCCTGCTCGCCGGCTGCGCCACCCCGGTGCCGAAGGCGTTGCCACCGACAATGGTGCCCCAGGTCTTCACAGGGCCAATCTCGACCGACGCCAGGATCTGGCCGGAGCCCACCTGGTGGCGAGGTTTCGAGGACTCCCAACTGACCGCGCTGGTGGAACAGGCACAAGACGGTAACCGTGACGTCGCCATCGCCGCGGCGCGGGTGATGCAGGCGGAGGCACAATCCACCATCCAGCGTTCGGCACTGTTTCCGCAAATCGCGGGGCAGGGCGACGCCCAGCGCGGCGACTGCAGTGGCCAGAGCTGTCAACAATTTCGCAATGGAAAGGCGTTCGGGCTCTCTTTCAACGCCAGCTATGAACTGGATTTCTGGGGTCTAGCACGTGACAATCTGCGCGCTGCCAATGAACAGCTTAAGGCCGCGCGCTTCGCCCAGCAGTCCGTAGCGCTTACCGTTACCGCCAATGTCGGCAGTCAATATCTTAACGTGCTGGCGATCCGCCGCCGTATCGCCATCGTCAACCAGAATATCGCTGCGATTAACGCGATCCTGGAAATCATTCAACTGCGTGTTAAGGCGGGTGCTACCTCCCGCCTCGACTTGGCGCGCGAGCAGGCACAGCTGGAATCAGTTCAGGCGCAATTGCCGGCGCTGGAAACGCTTGATAAGCAGGCGTTGTATTCGCTTGCGGTGCTGTTGGGCCGACCGCCAGAAGGCTTCGACGTTATCTCGGCAGATCTCGAGAAGATTCTGCCGCCGATCGTTGGTCCTGGCCTGCCATCAGAGCTCTTGCTGCGCCGGCCAGACATTGCCCAAGCCGAGGCCAATCTGGCCAGCGCTCATGCCAATGTGGATGCCGCGCGCGCCGCCTTTCTGCCGCAGATTTCGCTTACCGGCTCGGGCGGGTTCATCAGCACCGCAATGGGCACGCTGCTCCGGGGCTCCAACTTCGGGTACGGCTATGGTCTCGGGCTTCTGCAGACCATTTTTGATGGCGGCAAACTGGTTGGTCAGAAAGACTTGGCGGAAGCTGCGCAACAGGAGTTCATCGCCGCTTATCAAAATGCCGCCCTCAACGCCTATGCCGATGTTGAATTTGCCTTGACTCAAGTGGCCAATACCAGCCGGACGGAGGGCCATTTGCGCCGCCTGATCTTAGCGGCCGAGGAGGCATTCCAGATTTCCCAACTCCAGTATCGTCAAGGCGCCGCCGACCTACTCACCGTGCTGCAGGCGCAGCAGACGCTGTTTTCAGCTCAGGATCAGCTGGTCCAGACGGTTCTGGTAAACAGACAATCGGCTATCCATCTCTACGAAGCTTTGGGCGGTGGCTGGGTGCAGGCGCCGGAGGATCGCACACAGTTCGTCGAAAATGGAACTCTATGAGTACGGGCGCTAGATGGGTGTTAAGACTAGAGGTGTGTTTGCGCATCGCAGTTTATGCCTTGGTCCTGGTGATCTCGTCGGGCGCGAGAAGCGTTGATGCCAATGCTCGTTCTCAGTCGTGCGGCCCCTTGCAAGAAATCGCTTCCCTAACCATGAGCGTGCTGCCGGACGGTTCGCGGGTGAGTGTACCCTTGATCATCAACGGCAAGCCCGTCAATCTTCTGGTGGATACTGGCACGGGCATGAGCAGCCTGACCAAGCCCGCCGCCGCCATGTTGCACGTCCGCAAGCGCAGCAGTCCGGCAGTGCATCTGGTCGACAAGGATGGGATGAAAGTGAATGGTTACTACATCGTCGATAGTTTCCAGTTAGGAAAGCTGACAGCCAAGGACATTCCCTTCCTTCAAGACATCGGCGATGAGGACACGCGCATTGGCGGAGCGATGGGCCCCGACCTGATGGTGCGCTATGACGTTGAAATGGATTTTGGGCAAGAGAGGTTGAGCTACTTCTCGCAGGATCACTGTCCGGCGCACATCCTGCACTGGTCCAGCGATGCGGTGACGCAAGTGCCGATCAGCATCCGGGAACGCGCCCGAGATTATCCGCCAGCGATGCTTCCAAGCGGATCCCTCGATTTGCCGTCGGGCATCCTGGAAGGCATGATTGCCAGGGCTGGGGCCTCCATCCTGGGCACGGATATCCGCACCAAGGTCATGCTGGATGGCCACGAGTTTACCGCCAATATTGATACCGGGCTGGTCAACTCCACCATCAACAGCAAGGCGGCGCAGGATTATTTTGGCGTGAAACTGGAGGAGCGCAAGGCGGATGCGCCGCAGGCCCAACCGGATCAACCCGCCGCGACAGGAGTTGAGGCGGTCATCGTCACGGCCTCACGCCAGCAGCACCGCTTTCACAATCTGACCTTCGGCGGCGTCACGGTGGTCAATCCGCTCTTTATCGTGAAGCCGGTACCCATGGGGGTCCGCAGGGCCGGCGATCCGGCATCACCTGACATCACCATCGGCATGAACGTCCTGCGCAAGCTGCATCTGTATTTCGCCTTCGGCGAACGGATGCTGTATGTCAGCGCCTCGTCCGTCCGACCGCAATAGCCTGCCAGGCGCTCTTACGTGATGTCCGCTTTGGGTCAGAAGCAGCCATTGGGCTGATAGGGGACGAATGACCGCGTTAGGGGGTAAAGTGGCCTTCGGCTGGCCAGGGCGGAATGACCGCTTTTGACCCATAGCGGACATTCGATCAGTGCAGCAAGCCGGCGAACCCCGGTTTGGTCAGCTTGGAACCCAACAACACTACAAAGGTAGTACTCTCTACTACATCGAGTTTGACTCACAGATATCTCCGGTCATAGCCTTCTCGTTCCATGAGGAAGGCAAATGCCACCGCCAAAACTTAGTAAACTCGAGCTTGAGATCATGGAGGCGCTGTGGGTTCACGGCCATTCTTCGATCCGCGAGATGCTGGAGCGCCTCCCGTCAAAGACGCGCCCCGCCTACACAACAATTCAAACCACGATTGGTCGGCTAGAGGCGAAGAGCGCCGTCTGGAGAGTCAAGAAAATCGGCGGCGCCATCATCTATGAAGCCCGCATCTCCCGCGAAGAAGCCAAGAGGCGGTTGATCGATATTCCTTCCCGTTTTTAGCCGATCTGGATGTCGTTGAGCCCCAATCCGACGATATGGAACGTTTCGCTTCGAGTTGCAGCCAGGCACTTGCCCAGAAGCCCAATGATTTTTCCGCGTTCTATTTGCTCGACGTTACGCGAGCCCAACATGGCATTGTCCTCCATCCAAGAACTGCACTCACAAGCTCTGGGGCTTCACCAACGCGGTCAGCTCCTAGAAGCAGAGAGGCTATATCGTAGGCTCCTTTTAATTGCACCTCGCGCGTTCCCTCCGCGTCACATGCTTGGTGTTCTATTGGGACAACAGGGCCGACTTAACGAGGCCTTGGAAATGATCAAGTTAGCGCTAGAACTTCGACCGAACGATGTCGAAGCGCTGGTTAACTTCGGGAATATTTTCTATCTCTCAAAGCGTTTCGAAGAGGCCGTCACCTGCTATACGCGAGCTCTCTCAATGCGACCGGATGCGAACACTTGGACCAATCTGGGCAACGCGTTCCATCGCCTTGGCCGCCGAAATGATGCTTTAGCAAGCTTTTGCAATGCGCTCGCATTAGAGCCCGACGACATTCAAGCACTGTACAAGCGCGCGGTGATGCTCGGTGAACTGGGTAACATTGATGAGGCGTTGGTGGCTTATGATCGCGTATTGGCCCTCAAGCCGGATGACTTTGAAGCCTTCAACAATCGGGCCTTTTTAATGTGGAAACATAAAAGGGATCTATCGAAACCGATCGCAGATCTAGAACTTGCTCTATCGCGCACCCCCAACTTACCTTACGCCGCTGGAGAGGTTCTCCACATGAAGAGCTATCTTGCCGATTGGAACGAATATGAATTCCAAAAGAAACGACTTTTTAATGGCATAGCGGCAGGGGAGCGGGTGGCGCGTCCCTTCATGTTTCAAGCCGTCGCGAACTGTCCCCAAATGCTACAGGAATGCGCCCGGATTTATACGAGAGACCGCCATCCTGTGGTCGCGATCGCGAAAGGCTACTCCTCGCCAAATGTGCGAGAGAAGATTCGCTTAGGCTATCTATCTGGTGAATTTAACCAGCAAGCCACCGCCATCCTGATGGCTGGGATATACGAACACCATGACAGAAAGCGCTTCGAGGTAGTTGCGGTTGATAATGGGAGCGCTAATGGCAGCGCAATGACAACACGGTTGAAGCAATCCTTCGATCAATGGATTGATATCGGGCCGCTGGACGATGATGAAGCTGCCAACACTATTGCTTCATCTGGCATCGATATTTTGATCAACTTGAATGGGTATTTTGGCCAGCATCGTATGGGGGTCTTCGCTCGGAGACCTGCTCCTATTCAGGTAAATTATCTGGGTTTTCCCGGCACGTTGGGCGCGCCTTACATTGATTACATCATCGCAGACGATGTGGTCATCCCGCCCGAAGAATATCGCTTTTATGACGAGAAAGTTGTGATATTGCCGGGATGCTATCAAGCCAACGATAACCGTGGCCGCCTGATCTCGGCACCCCCAGGTCGCGCAACTGCTGGATTACCAGAGCAGCGATTTGTATTCTGTAGCTTTAATTCCAGTTACAAATTGACACCAGAGACCTTCGCCAGCTGGATGCGAATATTAAAGGGAGTAAACAAAAGTGTTCTTTGGCTCTTGGAAGGCAACGAAGGATTTTCCAAAAATATTTTGCGTCATGCCGAAGCATCTGGAGTGGCCCCAGAACGCATTATATTCGCGCCGGAGAAACCACTTGACCAACATTTGGCGCGCCTTTGCTTAGCGGATTTATTCCTGGATAGTTTGCCATACAATGCTCACACAACGGCAAGTGATGCTTTGTGGGGGGGCGTTCCAGTCCTAACTCTTCGCGGAACGACATTTCCTGGTCGTGTAGCCGCGAGTATATTGTATGCCGCTGGTCTGCCGGAACTGATAACCGAACGAATAGAGGATTTTGAAGCCTTGGCCGTCAAGCTTGCCACTACCCCGGGCGAGATTGATCACATCAAAGAAAAAATGAGCAAGGAATGCCCCCTCTACGATACTGAACTGCACTGCCGAAAACTCGAAAACGCATTTATTCAAATGTGGGAAGTGCATTTGTCGGGTGAAAGCAAATAGGCCAATCAAAGTAGTTTTTGTTTTAAATCGTCCACGAACAGGACTGCACGCGCTGGAAAAATGCGCGGTGAGAGGGATCGAAGCCTTCGCTGAACAATTGGCGCGGAATTTCTGAACTGTGTCGCGCTTCATTACTGCTTAACGTGCGACTTGTACTCCGCCCGTGAAGAAGTGTTTGCGAACTTCATCCGGATTTAATCGCAAATCTTGGCACCGAAGCAGTTTCGTGAGACAACCATCTCAAATTTCTTGATCGGCGCAGTGCCTTGATCGGAAGCTACTCCCCAGCAGTAATAGAAATGAACGACGAATCTGAATCCGCCACTGGCGATGGCGCGCGCTCCCTGACTGTCGCCCCGACAGTCCCAGCCGTCGCCGCCCGGACCTCGGGTCCGCCCTTCTGGCGGCCGGATTGACCCGCCATGACCAACGCCGCGGAACTGGCTCCGCCGCCCGAAGAACCCGCAAAGGAACAGAAAGTGGGAATCCACGAGCAAGCCTATCCATGGACGCTGACGAATAACTGCTTTTGGCGCAAAGCAGCCATTACCCGGATTGGGCCGGAATGACCGCTTTGAGCCCAAAGCGGGCATTCACATCGTCAGATCCCTGTCCGCGCGTAACGCTATCGCTTTAGTCCCGCCGCCTTCAGTTCGTCGCCGACCGGCGGTCATCCCTTAAGAACCGGTTCAGGGACAGGTATTGGCAAGGGCCCCGAGGGCGCGAGGATAGCAGGACCCCACGCGCTTGGCGCGTTCTGCATCGTAATTTTCGGCCAGGGTTTGGCCGTCCGGCATCAATATCAGGTCGCGTTTCTTGAGCTGGTCCCATTCGGCCTGGGGCAAGCAAACCTCCGGTCCCAGCAGGCGCGAGTTCGCCAGCTGCTGTGGCGCGCGGCACACTTTGGCATCTTCCTGTTGTGGCAGGGCCGGAAGCTGCGGCGCGGCGATGACGATCAATGACGGTGTGGCGGGTATCTCCCGTTCACGGAGCGTGCGGGCTTCCACTTTCAGCACCGGTTCCACATGCACAGCCGGATGGGCTCGATGCCGGGTTGTGCCGGGCAAGGCGGGCGCTGGCCTCACCGCGGGCGCCGGCGGCGCCAGCGCGCTGGCCAGGCGCTGCATCAGCGCTGCGGGCGGGGCCGAACGCAGGCCGCCGGTGACCAACGGCCCCGCGATGGCAATCAGCAGCAGTCCACCCAGCATCAGCTTGCGCGGGGTATCGACAGCTTCCAGATCGGGCCCAGCCATGATGGCGTCCACGCGACGGCCCAGATCCGCGCCGGCCACGCCGGACGCGCAAGCCAGGGGCGAACGCAGATACAGGCTGCAGACGCGCAGGATCGCCTGCGCATATTCCAGCGGGTTTTGCCCGCCCGCCAGCACGCTTTCATCGCAGGCCGCCTCGCGCTCCTCCACCAGGCGCGCGCCGATGAACCAGGCCAGTGGATGAAACCAGAAAATTGCCTCCACCAGCATGTGCAATGCCGCCATCAGGTTGTCGCGGCGGGCGTGGTGGCACAGTTCATGGCGCAGGATGGCGTCGATTTCGCTGCCGGAAAGCTGCTGGAAGATGCCTTCGGGCAAAAGGATCACGGGTCGCCAGATGCCCACCAGTCCCGGCTCCATCAGGGCGGATGTCGCGCGCACGGGAACAGGCAGGTCAAAGGGCAGGTTCCGTCCACCTCGCGCGATGACCGACAGGCGATGCCAGCGCAACAGCCAGATACCGGCGATCACGGCCGCGCCCAACGCCCAGACGATGGTGACAAGCGTGAGCCATGGCAGATGCTCGGGGGTGGGCGCCACGGCGGAAAAGGGCATGGCCACGGGGCTGATGCGGGTCAGAAGAGCAAAGGATTTCGCGGGCACGGGTTGAACAAAAGCCATGCGTCCCAGCGCGGCCAGCAGGGAAAAGGGCAGCAGAAACTTCAGCGATGCCGTCAGCCAAAGCGCATGGCGCACGCGCGCGCTGTTGTTGCGAAACAGAAAAGTGAGGACAGTAACGACGACCGCGACCAGGGTAGATTGCCAGAGATGGTCGAACACGCTCACGGCTTTTTGCCTCCGGCCAGTTCGCGCAAGTGCCGCTCCACCTGCTGCACATCATCCAGGGTGAGTTTTCCCGCTTCGACGAAATGCGCCATGATCGGCTGGGCCCGGCCGCCGAACAGCGCCAGGAAATCGTCGATCAGCCGGCTTTGCGCATTCTGGCGCGACACCAGCGCGTCATAGATGAAAGCGCCGCCGATCTTCTTGACCCGGCCGACTGCCTTCTTGGCTTCCAGCCGGGCGATGGTGGTCTGGACCGTGGTGTAGGCGGGCCGTCCCTTGGCGGGAAATCGTTCCTGGATTTCGCGGATCGAGGAGGCGCCGTGCGCCCACAAGGCTTCCATCACCTTCAGTTCGAGCTTGCCAAGCTTCGGCGGCGCCATGGGCCATTCCTCAAGAACCGGCGCCAGCTTAAGGCCGGCGCTTGCCTTTGGTCAAGGTTTGGTGGTAACTGTTACTACGTCCGTGGTAATGTGAAGACTTCTGAGAACAAGGGAGCCCGCATGTCCTGCAAAATCCTCCTTCTGGCTGCCTTCTTCGCCGCCGCCGGCATGGCGATGGCACAGGATGCCACCTCCCGCTATCCCGACGGCACCGGCGGTCCCGCGGCCCCCACCGAAAGCGTCACGGTCACAGCGCTGCGTCAGAAACAGATTCAGCAATATGTGGAATCCCATGCCGTACCGTCGCGCATGGCTGGTAAGATCGGGCGTTGGGAACAGCCTATTTGCATAACGGCTGAGGGTCTTAGGCCCGAACTGTTGGAATTAGTAGTACGTAGGGTCAAGGCTGTCGCTGCCCAGGTTGGCGCGCCAGTGAACAACGATCCCTCATGCCAGCAAAATGTCGAAATCGGTTTTTCGTCCGACCCGCAGTCGGTGATGGATTACGTCCGCGACAAGCACATCAACTATCTCGGTTCTTTCTACGGTGCGGGCGAAGCTGAGAAGATCGCTCAAATGACCCGACCCATCCAGGCCTGGTATGCCACGGTCACGATAGATGCACATGGCGAAAGCACCAGCGACACACGGCCAAGCGGCCCACCCAGGTGCTTCGATTTTCCGCGATGCATACTCATGATCTCAGCGCCTGTTGTTCAGTCAACCGGCACAAGGGTCAGTGATGAAATCCGCACTGGCTTTAGGAATGTGGTCGTGCTGGGTGACCGCAACAGGCTGATGAAAATGGAAATAGGGCCGCTGGCCGATTATATTTCCTTTCTTGTATTGGCCCAGCCGCGTTCGCTGGACGACTGCACGGGGTTGCCCAGCATTCTCAATAGCCTGGCTGTCAAATGCGCCCCGAATTCGGACGAACTTAGCCAAGCCGATATCGCCTATCTTACCGGACTCTATCACATGAACACGGGAAGGTTTCTGGCTGGACAAAAAGAAGAGATCGCATTCCAGATGAAAAAGGCGCTCGGCACACGTTAGGGCAATAATGCGATTTGACCCACGCGCTGCGCTCCACATCCGACCATCTTTGACCCAATGCCCGCTTTTGGCGCAAAGCGGACTCTGGGCGAACCGGGTGCGAATGGCCGCTTTGGAGAAAAGCGGACATTCAGAACGGTGGCTCCTGGCCGCTATAATGGCTGGCGCACCGTCCGAAAAGCATGTGGTTTTGCGCTGAAAACGCAGCCGCCAATAGTGGCTTTGTATGAAAATGCACTATTGGCCGCAAAATACGCTCGTTAAACCAGCAACTTGCAGCGGGGATTGTGACAGCACGTCAGCGATGTTTTCGACTTTCAGCACGTCGGCTAATGAAGGAGCGAGATGAGGCCATCTCGCTCGTCAATGCCGCCTTCAGCATCAGTCCATATCAAGTTAGGCAGGAAGTTCATTTTCCCGAGAGCGCCCCGCATCAATTCGAAGGGTGGATGCAAGCTGCTTGATGGTTGAACCCTGCCCTCGGCCGCCGAATGGTAGCCGAGGGCGGGATAATTGCTGCAATGCACTCGCTTTGAAACCTGACCGGCTCGTGAAAGGATATTCATGGGCAGGCTGGGTGAGTGGAATGAAGGTTAGTCGTCTAGCAATTGATAATTTTAGAGGCATCAAGAAGGCCGTTCTACTTTTTCCGGACCACGTCGTACTCATTGGTGACAACAACACCGGAAAATCATCGGTTTTTGAAGCGCTGGACTTAGTCCTCGGGCCGGATCGCCTCAACCGACGGCCGCCAGTGGATGAGCACGATTTCCACTTAGGCTGCTACAGGCTGCCGAAGCCGGACGCGCCCCAATCTGACGAAGACGTAGTTACCCCACCAGCAGTCGATACGACACCGGCAGCAGTCGCGCCAGAAATCATAATCGAGGCGACTATCACGCGGTTGTCCGAAGAACAGTCGTCGAAATTTAAGAGCTACATCGAGTGGTGGGATGAACAGAATTCAGCGCTTTACTCGGAGCCAAACCCGGAGGGCGTTGACGCCGATACGATAGTATCGGCGATCCGCGTTACTTTCATTGGCAAGTACGACGAAGAAGAGGACGACTTTCACGGTGAAACCTATTTCTCGCGCAGCTTAGTCGAGGACGCGACCCCAACCACCTTCAAGAAGAAGGATAAGCAGGCTTGTGGCTTTCTATACTTACGCTCACTCCGGACCGGCTCGCGCGCACTCAGCTTAGAGCACGGCAGCTTGCTGGACATCATTTTAAGAATGAAAGAAATTCGGCCGCAAATGTGGGAGGACACTATCAAGTGGGTGTCTTCCACGAATGTCGCTAGCGATCCAGCGCATGGCATTTCGGGTGTGCTAGAAAGCATCAATGCCGCTTTAAAGAAATATGTTCCCCGCGAATGGGGAATGAAGCCGCATCTGAAGGTTTCCGCACTGACGCGCGACCACCTTCGTAAGGTCATCACGGCGTTTATTGCTACTGGCGAGGGGGAACATGCGGCCCCATTCTATCGGCAAGGTACCGGCACATTGAATATGCTGGTTCTCGCAATGCTATCGCAGATCGCTGAGGGCAAACAGAACGTGATTTTCGCGATGGAGGAGCCGGAAACCGCCATTCCCCCGTATGCACAAAAGCGTATCGTCCACGGGGTGAGGGGGCTTGCGACCCAAACACTTTTCACGTCGCACTCGCCTTATGTCCTAGAAGAATATGATTTAGACGAAACTGTGATTCTGAGCAGGGACCCAGGCTGTATTTTGTCCCAAGCAAAAATCTCTTTGCCCTCTAGCGTTAAGCACAAGCGCTATAGGCAGGAATTCAGAACGCGATTTTGTGAAGGACTACTTGCTCGGAGAGTACTGCTGGCGGAAGGGGCAACGGAGGCTTCTGCGTTTCCGGTGGCCGCGCGTAAACTCGCGCAGCTCAATCCGGCAAAATACTCTTCACTGGAAGCGCTTGGCATATGCGTGATTGATGCGGGGTCGGAAAGTCAGCTGTCTGACCTCGCAGGCCTATATCGAGGGCTGGGAAAAAAGGTTTTTGCGGTTTGTGACAAACAAACAAGCGAGGCAAAGCTCGCGATAGAGGCCCAAGTTGATAAGCTCTTCATGCATGACAAAGACGACTTTGAGAAGCTAGTTTTGGGTCATGCCACGGATGCAGATTTGACCCTATTCTACAACGTACTCAAGTTTCCGCCTCACCTTGTTACTAAATATGCTCCTGACCCAAAACTGAAATTGCGTGAAGCTCTCTCCGACTATTTCAATTGGTCCAAGGGCGATTGGGGGCTTGCAGATTATTTGAGTGGTTGTAGCGAAATGGCTATTCCCCCATGGGTGCGCGAAGTCTGCGCCGATCTGAAAGTTCTATGTGATGCGGAATACTCGACCGGCGCCACCCAGCCGGGTACGCCGACCGTATAGGCCTCATGATGGACCTAACGCAGGGACAGAAAGACATCCTTGCGGCCCAAGGGCACTTGCTCATCACCGGTGGGCCGGGCTCGGGTAAAACGACTGTCGCAATTCTGCGCGCGTCTGCTGAAGTCGCTAGCCTCCGACCAGCTCAGAAGGTGCTTTTCCTAAGCTTTGCGCGCGCCACAGTGTCCCGCGTCGTGGAGGCGATAGGTCAGGAAACTACGTTGACCGCTGAAAAGCGAAAACGGATCGAGGTCGATACCTATCATTCTTTCTTTTGGGACATCGTGCGGACCCACGGCTACTTGCTCGGGTTGCCACGCACCCTGACGCTGCTCACCCCTTCCAATGAGGCAATCGCCCTCTCAGGAATACGGAGCAGTTTCAAAACGAGCGGCAAATTAACTCCGACAGAACGTAGCCGAAAATTAGCGGCGGAAACTGCCGAACGATTGCGCCTTGCAAAAGTTGAAGGGAAGATATGTTTTGACCTATTTGCGCCATATGCCGCTGAATTGCTTCAGCGGTCCAAAAAAATCAGACAGCTAATATCCACCGCACACCCATTGGTAGTCCTTGACGAATTTCAAGATACCAACGCTGTGCAGTGGGCTTTCGTCAAATCATTGGGCGAGGGAAGTAAACTCATTGCGCTAGCTGACCCAGAGCAGCGAATATTCGATTTTATTGGGGCTGATCCTGCGCGAATTGGACAGTTTAGGGCCGAATACAAGCCGACAGAGTTTGATCTGAAGAATGACAATCATCGCAGCAACGGCACAGATATTGCGAAATTCGGCAATGACATTCTGACCGGGAAATATCCAAACGCGCCGTATGCTGGCGTCAAAGTGCTGCTTTATAAGCCGAATGAAGCGCAGGCATTCTCGGCACTGGTGTCCCATGTCCTCGAAGCGAGAAAGCGTCTAAAAGGTACGCCTGGTTGGACGTTGGCTATTCTAGTCCCAACGAAATCCCTGACCCGGAAGGTCTCCGAAGTATTGAGCTCTCCACCGGCCGGCATGCCACCTATCAGGCATTCTGCGACGTTTGATGTTGCAGGCACCGTGCTTGCGGCAGAAATTATTGCATTTCTGTTGGAGCCGGGTCCGAGCACGCAGCACTTTAAGAAGTTTGTTCAGTTGGTGTGCGCCTACTTCTTAGGAAGGGGCGGCGATGCGCCCACGCAGAAAAGCATGGGAGAGGAGAAATCAATAAAAGCGGCCCTTGTGAAGGCCGCTCAGGCACAGGCCAAAAAGAAACCGCTGCCCGCAAACAGCATACTGAAAGCGTTGCTCACCGTGTACATTGAGACCCGCAAAATAAAAAAGACCGGCGATCCCGATACTGACTGGCTGAATGTACGAAAGGCTTTAGCGGCTGGCGCGTGTTCGCGGTTAAATGAAGTGGCTAAAGAGGCCATGAATATGAAACTGCTTGACCGAGGCACGCAGTTTAGACAGGCGCTTTCACTGGATTGGCAGGCACATGGGACATACCCAAATGCTTTGGAAATCACCCGGCAATCATTCATTCAAGAACACTTCTCCACCGCGCTCAAACCGGAGACAGGAGTTGTCGTTATGAATATGCATAAGGCAAAGGGGAAGCAGTTTAACGAGGTGATTATCTTTGAAGGATGGCCGCGTGTCGCTGATGGCGCTATCGTCGCCAATGTGGATCGAATTGTGAGGGCGAACACGAAGTCTGGGGATCTTGGCCAGGCCCGTCAAAATCTTCGGGTGAGCGTCACGCGAGCTAAATCTCAGACCACAATCTTAACTCCAAAGGGCGATCCTTGCGTACTGCTAACTTAGGGCTTTTTCCGCAGTCAGTTGAGTTTATGGCGTTGGTCCTGCAGGGCGCAGGTCACCTGTCTCGTGACATACGCAGAAGGTCATGTAGCATCCGACGTTCAGCACCACTATATTGAGTTCATGTTCTCTCTCGCAAATATTGCCGACTGTGTTAGGCCAATTTTCTTTCAAACTGAATTTGAGGAGTTTCTGTATGCCACTCATGGCGGGACCCTCTTTCTTGTGCAGCTAGAAGGGCGGGTCTATGGCCTGACTTGTAAGCATGTCTTCGGAGATTTCGACCATGGCTCCCTCTTTGTTCCGAATGCAAAGTTTCCGAAGAAGGGAAGTGCTCCTGCCAAGATCGCGGGTTTTCATTTTGCATCGGCACCGATTGGGTTTGCTGTCGAAAGCGATCTGTTGGATTTATGCGTTATAGAATTCGATGGCAGCGTCGGTCCGGGGTTCTTTGGTGGCACCGCTTATCGCATAGAAAGTGACTCAGTGGGGACGAGCGTTCCCGGTCACCCCTTAGTCATCGCGGGCGTTCTTAAGGAGAAGTCTCAAATTGTGCCGGGCGATATTTCGATTGGATATTGCCGCCTTGAATACATGGACTTCGGCCCGCAAAGCCACGACATAACGCTGCGGGTTGGTGAAGCAGAGTTTCCGGTCCCCGGTTTTACCCAAGTGACTGGCATTAGCGGTTCCCCAGTTTTTGACCTTGCCAAAGAGGTACTCTGCGGAATGGTTGTAAGAGGCAGCATGAATGGCCGTCGAAGTACTATCCGATATATTGATATTGCTGACGTCTTGCATTTCCTGAGGGGAGCAGCGGGACAGCAGAAGCGCACATATTACGAAAAGTGGATCACAGTGGCGAAGAAGTTATAGCAGCCCGACTGGATCAGACACGGTGGGTTTCTGTCGCGGCTTTTTGGATGCCGCTTTTTCTTCCTTGGTCATGGTCCACTTCACGCCTTCAACTGTCCGCAGGCAGGCTTTGACTTCGTCCACGGTGGCTTCCTTCTCGCCCAGCCATGTGGCCCAGTCATCATGCGCCAGGAACGCAGGCATGCGGTCGGTGGGCAGGGTGGCGATCAGAGCGTTGGCCGGCACGGTGCACAGGACGCAGGCCAACATCGGCGCGGGCTGGCCTTCAATTTCAAACCGCCGCCACACAAAGGCAGCAGCAAGCGCCGGTTCATCGCCGGGCGTGATGACATGCTGAATGGTCGGCCCTTCGATGTCGGGGGCTTCGTTGAAAGTTTTCATCAACACGATTCCGCGTTGACCATCCAGAAATGGCCCAGCGAACGCCTTGGTTGTCTCGACGGTTTCAGAGCGGGCGTGGATCGGTTGCGGCCTGCGCCAGTCCTTGGGGTGCGGGAAGCCCCAACGCATCGGCGCTACCCTGCGCGCGCGGGTGACCAGGTCGAACACGATGACTGGCAAATTGTTCATCACCCGATATGTAACTTCGTAATCTGCACCCTTATTCGGAACGGAACCATCGCCGCCGGTAGCCTGATAGAAGGCATTCTCCTGTTTCCAGACTTGCCGATAAGAAAACATCGCTGTGAACTTGCCGCACATTCGCTAATTGTATCCTGGGTCTTCCGGTATGTGGACATATGTCGGCTTAGCAATTCTCACATGGGCAGGCTGCGCCGCGAAGAATTTCATGACTTTGTCGTTTTCGACTTGATCACCGTTCAAGATGTCGATGATGGGACGCCGCGATGCACCGATAATCCCCGGTATCATTGTGCGCATCAAATCGCCGAGCGGCTCGGGAATTTGAGCTTTGCCGCTCCGCTTGTCGAGTACGTCCACGCCCAAGGGATCTATAATGAATACCTTCAATCCTTTGGTAACTGCAGATTGGATTGCCTCATTGATATGATCGTCGTTGAAACTGTAACCGATCACCATGAGGTAGGTGTCTGGTTCACTCAGTTTTTTCCGAAACTCGGCTTGGTATCGAGCCAAAATTTCGGACGATCCAATATTGGCGCTCTTGTTTCCTCCTACCACCAACATTCGTTCGCCCTCAGGCTCCGAAAACCAATTGTAAGACCCGTGCAGTTTATAGATGGGTTGGTAGTTTTCTTCCGTGATGAACTCCTGATCCGGCATCAGGCTCTCACGTAACATGAATGGATATGGCGGATCAGGCGGGCTAATATATTTCATGTAGGGCAAATAAGAGCCATACCATCTCTCAGTCCACCGAACGCGGCCTGCGTAAATCGTTTCCAAAAGGGTGTCTTGATTGAGAGTGAAAATCGCGTCGAAGTGCGCGAGGAAGACTTGCAGATCGTTGTGCTTGCGATGGTCGAATTTATTGAAAGCCGTCTGCATCGCAGTGAACAGCGAAATGATCGCTTGCGTCATTCGATCCAACTGGTCCTTGGCTTCGGCTGATCGTTGATTAGCGTAAGCATTTTGAATGGTGGCGAGTGCTCCTTCAAAACCTTCGCCGCGGAGTTTCGCTTCCCACAAAATGCCCCTTAAACGATCATCAACTTCGGGAGTGCTGAGAAGGTATTCAAATGCTTCGTTGGCAAGCCAGCCGCCCCAATTCCGGCTGAACCCGGCTCCGGTTAGTAGGTAGTGGGACATATTCAGGCTCGCTCTGTTTTCCACATATCCAGGCTATTCCTTGGGCTTCATGGAAATGATGTTGTTTTTGTGCCGGGATTCAAGGCGCTCAACAATCACCTTGTAGCCGGGCAGCATTTCCCGCACGCCTTTCACGATTGCGAGTTCAGCTTCCAACTGCGCCTGGAGCAAGCTGCCCTGCACAGCAAGCCCGGTGCTGTTGAGCGAGGTGTAGTAATTGTCTCCACTCTTATGAATTTGAACCACAAAGCCGGGGCCACAGCGCAAAATCCAGCCGCGATAATCTGACCCGTACAGGAAGGCTTCCCATTCCCCTGGCGGCGTCGGTTTAGGTTTTGGAATGTCGCCCCAGCCCATGAGAACAATACAAGAACAAAACTGGACAAGGTGTCCAGCCCCGTGTAGGTTCTACGGCTCAAATTATTCGGCGGTAGTGGGAAATTGGTGGGGGATTTATGCGCGGGTTTTGCGCCTTGATTGGGGTCTGCTCGATCATTGGATTGGCAGCGATAGGCTGGGCATGCTTTCGGCATGCATACAGCGCCGTAGCGATATCCAGGCAGGACAGATGGCGAACTATACACTTGTTGAGCTGGCCCCCGAAGTGGCGCCGAAATTGGCTTCATTAACGGGCATCGAATGGGATCTGAAGTCTGCGCAAGAATTTGCACAGAAGTTGAAGACCGTGGAGTTGTTGGATGATGGCGGGCGGGAGCTGACCGATGGCCTGATGACGGCTTTGGTGATTCGGTATGGTCGGCCATTCAAATGGAGTAAGGGGCGCATCAAGCTCGAAGACGCGGACCTGGTATCGGTATTTTCCCCAGCGCAAAAAGAAGCGCACGGCCGCTACATCGAAATGCGGGATAGGTTCATCGCTCACCCGGATAACGATTTTGAGGAAAGCAAGCCGGTGGCCCGCTACTGGGTCGAGCGGGTGCTCTCGGAGGGCATAGTCGCTGTCGATTGTAACCACAGGCGGGTGGTGGGTTTGGGATCAAACGATTTGGACTGGTTTATCGAGCTGACCACGGTGCTGCTCGAATACGTTCAGCGCCGCCAGGTAGAGGAAAAGGCGCGGGCGTTGGAGTATGTTCGAACGCTGCCCTTGAAAGATGTGCTGGGAGCTGAGGCGCTAAAAATCGCGCAAGCATTTCACGGCAAGTCTTAAATCGTGATGGGTACCGAGTGCTTGGCGGCGAATTTGCGAATTTCGCTGTAAACACCAGCATTCACGCGGGACTCAACAATCCAAGCGCCAGCGATGCGGTCTTTCACGACGATGGGCAACATTCCCGTCATGTAGTCGCGCATGGCCCTGGCTGTAGTGGCCGGCAGGAGGCCATCATTATGCATATGGCATACTGCCTCGAATAAGTTCATCAGTTCCACAAATTGCGGATAGGCGGCGCGGACGTCGTTCGGACTGGGCTGAGACTGGAGCGGGTTTGCACCCCACCATCTCTGGGTCGCTTGAGAAAGGGCAGCCGAAAAGACATTCCAAGCCGAATTGAACCTGTCGGAAAGGGCCAAATAGTTTTCCGTATCACGCCCTTTAGAATTGTCCCTGACCGCTTTCGCGTTGAATACGATTGCCAAGAACGCGGCTAAAAGAACGCCAAATTGGATCCAATCTGGCGTGTGCATTTCGCTGAAAATGGTCGCCCAAAAGCCGTGAATTTCCGGCTTAGGGTGCATAGATTTGGCGATAGCTGAAAGATTATCGGTGGCGCGGTCTATGCTGTCCGCGATTTCGCCCAGCTGAAAGTTTAATCCGTCGATATGGTGTGCCATCGCGCTTTGCAGGGTTGGGGAACCCTGCGGCGGACTGGGATGGGCGGCCACCACTACTTGGATTTGTCAGTCGATGCTGCGTTACCGCCTTGTGCCGGGGTGGGAGCCGCAGCAGGTGCAGAAGACGGAGCAGCAGCTTGAGGCTGCTGGTTTACCGGAGCGAAGGCTTCGGCATGACCAGCCGGGGACGCAGATTTCTTCAGCATCTCGGCATGGCCCGCATTGGAGATGTATCCGATGATGGGACGGTCGTTCTTTCGATCAGACATGAATGCTCCGGTAGCTACTTCTTCTTTTTCGCTGCTTTCTTCTTCGAGGCTTTCTTTGCCTTGCCGCTGCGCCTAAGCAGTTCCGCATGGCCATCGGGGGAGCCCATGGTGGTCGAAGCTTTGGATTTGCCGTATTTGCCCGCCATCACGCGCCCCACTCGAATCAGCCCATATGTACAAATCTAGTCCTGGGAGGCCGTCTCGACATGGGTATTTGTCGCCGACCTTGGCAGTTATCCCCAAAGGTGCCCCGACCGGTGCCCCAAACGAAAAGCCCCGGACCATAGGCCGGGGCTATTTCGTATAAGTACCCAAAAAAATGGCTCGCCGGGCAAGATTCGAACTTGCGGCCAACCGGTTAACAGTCACTTTGGCCTTGAGGGGCCGTCAGAGGCTCAAGGTGCTTGGGTGCCCCACAACCCGACCGGCGGGGATCGCCTCGCCTGGCAAGCCTCAGCGGCGGGTCAGGAAGGCTATTTTCGCCCCCAGAGGGGCGGCCGGGGTTTTGCCCTGGGTTACGAACGAGAGGGGAGCCCTAGTCGCAGCTGCTAGTTCCTCCTTGACCAGAACATGCAGTGGAACGTGTGGCGAACAGCATCGAAATCTGGTCAGGAAGTTCGTCAGGGAAAATGGTGCCTGCAGGTGCCATTTTGTGCCGGAAAGCCGCTCAGCGTTCCGAGGGAAATCAAAGACTTAAAATCCGAGCGCAATTTTGTGGATCCGGAGGTCGGTGGTTCAAGCCCACCCAACTGTACCAATATTCTCAAAACTCCAGTCCTCGCGGTGCGCCATTGCATTTGCGGGTGGGACTTGCGGGTGGGGACTTTGTCCGTTTCCTCTATTGCGCTTGTGTGAAGGGTGGGACCTGGGATCCCGTCCTTTGGCTCCGCCTATGTTGAGGAAGGCAGTGAGCGAACATTACATCGGTTGTGCCGGCCGTCGCAGTCTGGCCGAGCGGTTCGTGGCCCGGCAATACCGCTCACCTCGATATCTGGCGCTTCTGCGATGGGAATGTTTATCGCGGCTCCCCGGCGAGGACGTCCAGACAACCCTCACTGGCGGAATCGGGAAGTTTTCCCGCAAAGCACTGCTTCGGGCTCTCCGATAGTGCGCTATAATGGCTGGCCCATCCCCACATCGTGGATTGTCATGTCGATTCAAGTCCGTGCCCTTGGCACCATCGCGATTTTGCTGGTCCTGGCATTGGCGTGCGGCGGCACTCTTCTTCTGTTGGATGTGCGCGCGATTGCGAAAGTCGAGGTGTATACGGCGTTCGAGGGCGCAAAAAAATCGGTGCGCGACACCCTGCAAAGCGATGTCGAGCATACCGTGACCCTGCGGCAGGTGGTGGCCAGCTTTGAGGGGCAGCGTCATGTGCGTGCCGCGCTGGTGAACGAAAAGGGCAAGGTCATCGTCAGTTCTGAAATCGGGCATCTGGAGCATCCGGCGCCGGCCTGGTTCGCGAGCCTGCTAAGTCCGCCGAAATTGTCCGCGGAAATTTCCATCAACCTGCCGAAATATCCGTGCGTCGTAAAACTTACCAGCGATCCGCGCAGCGAGCTTGCCGAGGCCTGGTCGCACGCCCGTGACGCCTTCGTCACCATGTTGCTGCTTTGTAGCGCGACCATGGCCGTGGTCTGGCTGGCGCTTGCCCAGGCGTTGCGGTTCTTCCGCCGCTTCCAGATGGGTTTGATGGCGGTATCGAACGGCAGCTATGAAACGCGGCTTGACACAAGAGGGCCGCCGGAATTCGCGGCGATCGCGCGGGGTTTCAATCACATGGCGGAGCGGCTTGCGGACTTTTCGCAAAGCAATACGCGCCTGCAGCAGCAGATTCTCAGTGTTCAGGAAGACGAGCGCGCTGACATTGCGCGCGACCTGCATGATGAAGTGGGACCCTATCTGTTCGCGATCCAGGTGGATGCGAATGCGGTGGCAAGATCGCAAAATCCGAAAGAGCGTGAACTTGGAACCGCGATCCGGGAGGCGGCGCATCATATCCAGCATCACGTGAAGGCGCTCTTGCGCCAGCTTCGGCCCGTCATGGGACTGGACTTCGGGCTGGAGGTCTCTATTTCCGATCTGGTGTCCTTCTGGTCCCGCCGAAACCCCGCCATTCGCTTCGAGCTTGCGGTGGCGGCCGGGCCGGGCATGGACCGGCGCAGTGAGGAGGTGGCTTATCGCATCGTGCAGGAAAGTCTCAGCAACGCGGTCCGGCATGGTGAACCGGGAATGGTCCGCATCGCGATAACCGACGAGAAAGATCACCTGCTGGTATGCATTGAGGATGACGGCGGCGGGCTGCGTTCCAAGGAACAGGCCGATATGAGCCTCGGACATATGGGGCTGACCGGAATGGAAGAGCGGGTACGCGCTTTGCGGGGAAGCTTTACGGTGGAGGAACTGGAGGGCGGCGGCGTGCGCATCCGGGCGTTGCTGCCGAAAGTGCGGGAGGCGGAACTCGCATGAGCCATATCCTGATCGTTGACGATCATGCCATCGTCCGCTCCGGCATCCGCCGCCTGCTGGCGGACCGGCCTGACACGCACCTTTCCGAAGCGACCACCGGAGAGGAGGCACTCGGCAAGATACGCCAGGTGACTTTCGATCTGGTCATACTCGATCTCAATCTGCCCGGCGTGGGCGGGCTGGAGTTGCTACAACGCCTCATCAAGGCGGCCCGTCGATTGCCGGTGCTGGTATTCTCGCTTCATGCGGAAGCGATCTATGTGAACCGTGCCATGCAGGTGGGTGCACGGGGGTTCATCAGCAAGAATGCGGCGCCGGAGGAACTCCTGGCGGCCATCGAAACGGTCTTGGCGGGCGGGACGGCGATCGAGCACGATCTCGCTGAGGAAATCGCCACCCATGAATCGGGCGATAACGCCTATCTGCGCCCGCTGACACAGCGCGATCTGGAAATCCTGCGACTGTTGGCCGAAGGCAACGATCTGGCCGAGATCGCCGCGGCCCTTGGTATCGCCTACAAAACGGTGGCCAACACCCTTAGCCGGATCAAGGAAAAGCTCGGCGTCAGCCACACCGCAGATCTGATCCGCATCGCCATGGGACGCGGCCTGGTGGACGTTTCCTGACCGGGAAATTTTCTATCATCGCTACCGCGATGCGATGGTGCGCACAGACTGATCCTGCGTCCCCCGGTGACAGCCGCAGTTCGCTATCCACTACGCGCGCCGCATTGGATCAACGTCTCCCGCAACTTCAGAATGGGCGGAAAGACTTCCTGGTTAAGGTCGCGACCCTGACTGTCCCATGCGGCCTGCTCCGCCTCGACAATGATTTTGTCTTCCAGAAATATCCGTTCAGTGAACCATCGTACCAGCGGCCATGCCAGCAAAGTAAGCCCTGGAATGGCGGCCTTCTTCACAGAGAGAAACCCAAATGTCCGGTTCGTGCGCTGATCTTTATCCTGGGGCGTGTAGCACAGCCAAACATTGAGTGCGGGATCTTCACCCTTGCCGACCCAGACGCTCAGATGCTGGTAGGGGTATGCTGTCCGAATTCGCATCAGATCCCGGAATCCGCCTGCCTTGGTCCGCAAGGCGCCAAGTATCGCTGCCTCTCCCAAAGACTGGCGGCCTGAAGCCCGGGCAAAAGTATATTCTACTTCGCACCATCCCGAACCGCTGCGACTGCCAAGGCACTTCGCTTTGATGGACCCCATATTATGTCTGTGGAGGAACTGATGATTCATGTCGAACAGGTTTTCGTGCAAAAAGCTGTAGTGGCAATTCACCCTGCGATCTAACCGACCCGTCCTGTATCGATTGTCGGATGCGGCCCCGAGCGCGTCCGGAAAACGCGCGTCAGCTATTGCAGGATCACCAGGAAATATCATGACCATCCCGCTCAATTCGCGGACGGGGTAGCTCCTCACCCCATTGGGCATCCGGCAGGAGCCCAGATATGGCACATCCACGCATTTGCCGGACGCATCATAGGCCCAGCCATAATAGCCACAACGCAACCTGTCCCCGTCCACGGCGCCCAGATGAAGCGGCACCTGACGGTGGGCGCAGCGATTTTCAAGCGCCGTAACTATCCCGCTTCTGGTGCGGTAGAGGGCGATTGAATCTCCGCTCCAGCGGGTTTGAATGACGTGGCCGGCCTTCACATCGTCAGCCCATGCGACCGGATACCAATGATCGGGGTGAGCGCCGACGGTCCGTATGTCCGGTTGGGACGCAGATTGTAAGTCGCTCATCACACGAAAAACATCCGCTGGTATGGCCGGTCCGCAGAAATGGAATACATCACATTGTACCCGGGGGATACCATTTGTAACCGTTGCGGGGTGACGGGGAACTTGTTGCGTTCACAAATGCAATCAACTGCTGCACGGCGCAGCGTAAGCGGCGGGAACCTGAGCGATCAGCCTGCGTTCCCACCGGGAATTGGGACGAGGCGGCGAGATGACGGAGCAACATTCCACGGCAAGTCTTGAGCGCGCTGAAATCCGCAAGACGACAGCCAATGTTCAAAACAGCGCACGGGATGTGCGGCAGAGCGCCGAAAATATCGAGGACAGTGCCGCAAGCATAGAGAAAACGTCCGATCGCAGCACTGTTCTTGCCGCAGACCGTACGATTTTTGCGGCGGAAAGGACTTATGCCGCCTGGGTCCGCACCGGGCTTGCTGCGATGGCGAGCGGGATAGGTGCCAAGGCGCTGTTGTCGGAAGTTGTTCCTGACAAGGTGGTGCTTTTCGCCGGGACGATCCTGGTGCTGTTCAGCGCTTTCTGCTTTTGCGCCGCGGTCTGGCGAGAGCTGCTTCCCAGACTGGATGATCCTGTTCCGAATGCCAGGCGCATTCCCAGAACTGTTCTATTTATAATCAATGGGTCGCTGGTTTTGGTGGCTGCCGCCGCGCTGGTCGGGATATGGACGTTCGGCGTGCGGGTGCCCTGAGGGCGGCGCAAGGGTCATCGGCGTTCATGTTGCCCCCTGCAAAACACAGACCTGGTCGCCGGCCCGTTTCCTTTCGGCCTCAAGTGCCGGGCGGATATGCTCCTGCCAGGCGCGCGCGTTCGCGGACGAGTGCCAGGACACTCGCACAAAGGGGCATGTTATTGCCGGTCAATTCGCCCAATTCTACCACCGCACCCAGCAAGGCATCGATCTCCATAGGGCGGCCGCGTTCCAGGTCCTGCAGCATCGACGTCTTGTGCGCACCGACTTCTCCAGCGCCATCAATGCGCTTGTCGATGCTGACCGCGAAGGTCGCGCCCAGCGCTTTGCCCACGGCTTGAGCCTCTTGCATCATGCCTCGCGCCACGGCGCGCAGGTCGGGCTGGAAGGCCAGACGATCCAGGGTCGAACCGGTCAAAGCCGAAAGCGGATTAAAGGCCAGGTTGCCCCACAGCTTCACCCACAGTTCGTCGCGGATATTGGTGCGGACGGGCGCCTTAAGTCCGGCCTTCGAGAAAAGCTGGGACAACGCTTCCACGCGTTCGCTTTTGCTGCCGTCCGGCTCTCCCAGGGTGAAGCGGTTGCCGTAAGTGTGTTCGATCACGCCAGGTTGGACGACTTCGGCGGCCGGGTAGACGATGCAGCCTATCACCTGGCGGGGCGGCAACAGCTTCCATAGCGCGCCGCCGGGATCGACGCTTTCGATCCCGCGATCGCGCCAGGGGCCATCCAGGCCATAAAAGTACCAATAGGGCACTCCATTGATTCCGGTCACCAGCGCGGTATCCGGCCCCATGAGCCTGGCGATCTGAGGAGCCGCCGGCGCCAGTCCGTTCGCCTTCAGCGTCACGATCACATAATCCTGAGGCCCCGCTTCCTCAGGCTTGTCGGTACAGCGCAGCTTCGCGGTGACCGTCTGCCCTTCGCTTCTCAGCGTCAGGCCATGTTCGCGCATGGCCGCCAAATGTGGCCCCCGTGCGATCACGCTGACATCCGCGCCGGCCTGGTGCAGTTTGACGGCAAGGTAGCCGCCGATGGCGCCGGCGCCGAAGACCGCGATCTTCATCCGGCCAATCCAAGCTGAGTGCTCAGCTTTTCATGCAGCCCGATGCGCTGCAGTTTGCCCGTGGCGCCTTTGGGGATCTCCTCCAGGAAGATGATGCGGCGTGGCACCTTGAAATCCGCCACCCGCTTTCCGACAAAGGCCCGCAACTCGCGTTCGTCGCAGGATGCGCCTTCGCGCAGGACCACTGCGGCGGCGATGTCTTCGCCCAGCTTGTCGTGGGGTACGCCAAAGGTGACGACCTGTGCCACCGATGGATGGTCCATGATGACGGTGTCGATCTCCAGCGGGCTGATCTTCTCGCCGCCACGGTTGATCAGCTCCTTCAACCGTCCGGTCAGGCGCAGATAGCCTGCATCGTCCAGCACGCCCTGGTCGCCCGTGCGGAACCAGCCATTGGTGAAAGCCTTGGCGTTGGCGTCCGGGTTGGCTTCGTACCCGGCAGTGACGTTGCGACCCCGGATGACGATTTCTCCCAGCCCGCCCGCCGGCAGCAGATTGCCGCTCTCGTCCATGATGGCCACGTCCGGGCCGGCCGCGATGCCGACGCATCCCGAGAAGCGCTGGTGTGGGGGCAGGGGATTGGACGCCATCTGGTGCGCGGCTTCTGTCATGCCATAGGCCTCGATCACCGGTACGTTGAAGGTCCTTTCCAGCGCTTCCATCACCTGCGGCGGCAGGGACGAGGAGGAGGAGCGGATCAGCCGCAGCCGGCCATTGGCAATGATATCCTTGTTGCGTTCCGCGCGCGTCAGGATCGCCTGATGCATGGTCGGTACCGCCGTGTACCAGCTGGGCCGTACCTCATCGAACCAGGTGAAGAACTTCAGGGCATTGAAGCCCGGCGTGCAGACCACCGAAGCCCCGGCGGCGATGCTAGACAGGGTTGCGGCGATCAGGCCGTGGATATGAAACAGCGGCATGATGTTGAGGCAGGTGTCGTCTTCGCGCAGGCCCAAGGTGTTGCCGATGTGATAGGCGGAGGCCGTCACATTGACGTGCGACAGGGGCACGATCTTGGGTCGGGACGTTGTGCCCGACGTATGCAGCACCAGCGCGATATCGCCTTCCTGGGCGGTGCCCCCCTGCCGGGGCGTGCCGGTGATCTCGGAAACCAGGCTGAAATCGCCCGCCTTGGTGCCTGGCACCAGCCGAACGATTGGGATGCCGCGTGCCTGGGCAATGGCCAGCGCTGGGCTTTCCATATTTTCCTGGATGACCAGCGCCTTGGCGTTCAGGTCGGAAAGATAGAAATCGAACTCCTCGGCGCGATAGGCGGGATTGAGCGGCGCGGTGGTGGCGCCGCAGGCTATGGCAATAAAAGCGGCCGCCATCTCGGGGCCGTTTGGCAACACGATGGCGACACGGTCATTGCGGCCGATCCCCATCCGGTTGAGTGCCGCCACGGTACGGACGGACAGATCACGCAATGCGCCATGGCTCAGCGGGGCCCGGTCCGGCGCCCCTATCGCGGGCGCGTCCGCGTTTCCGGCCTCCAGCAGCGCGCTCATTGTGCTTGCGCGATAGAGATTTTGCATGCCTGAGCTCCCGGCGCCCTTCGCAGGCGCACTCATGAAATAAAAACGCCCGGAGGGTGCCAATCCCCTTCCTGCGTGGCAATAATGATCATGCGAAAAACATTTATGAAAATCCATTCAGAAAGCAACAGCAACAGCGCCGTCGCGCAGTTGATCTTCGGCATCATCTGCATGGTGATGATCGCCAACCTGCAATATGGCTGGAACCTCTTCGTCAATCCGATCAATCAGGCGCACCATTGGGGCAGGGCGGCGATCCAGGTCGCGTTCAGCATCTTTGTTGTTACCGAAACCTGGCTGGTTCCGGTGGAAAGCTGGTTCGTGGACCGCTTCGGGCCGCGCTTCGTGGTGATGGCCGGTGGTGTGCTGGTGGCGCTGGGCTGGGTGCTGGACTCCATGGCAAACTCCCTCACCGTCCTGTACGCCGCCGCCGTGTTATCGGGGATTGGCGCAGGCGCGGTATATGGAACCTGCCTGGGCAATGCGCTGAAATGGTTTGTGGGGCGCCGTGGGCTGGCAGCCGGGCTGACGGCAGCCGGTTTCGGCGCCGGCGCCGCAGCGACTGTTGTGCCGATCCGCGAGGTGATCCTCACCTATGGCTATCAATCGGCATTCCTCTGGTTCGGCCTGGCGCAGGGCGGCGTCATCCTCATCGCATCCCAGTTCCTGCGCGCCCCGAGCCTAACCGCCGTAGCTGTTGTGACCGGCCCCAACATCCAGGCCACGCGCAATTTCAAGCCGCTGGAAACGCTGAAAACCCCCCTGTTCTGGGTGCTTTACCTGATGTTCGTGATGGTGGCGTCTGGAGGGTTGATCGTCACGGCCCAGCTGGCTTCCATAGCCGCTGACTTCGGCGTGGCGGAAACGCCGATGTCGATTTTGGGCATCACCGGGACGGTGCTGACCTTGGCACTGGTAGTGGACAACGTGCTCAACGGCCTGGCCAGGCCATTCTTCGGTTGGGTATCCGACCAGATCGGGCGTGAGCCGACCATGTTCATCGCCTTCATGCTGGCGGCTGCCGCTATCGGCTCCCTGGCGCTGTACGGACGCGACCCGCTCTGGTTCCTGATCTCGGGTGGGTTGATCTATTTCACCTGGGGCGAAATCTACAGCCTGTTCCCTGCCACCTGCACCGACTCCTATGGTGCGCGCTATGCCACCACCAATGCGGGTATGCTCTACACCGCCAAGGGTACAGCCGCATTGCTGGTTCCACTGGCGAACCTGGCAAGTCCTGCGGGTGATTGGCACGCCGTGTTGTGGATGGGCGCTGCCGCCAATGTCGCCGCAGCCTTGATGGCGATCCTGATCCTGAGACCGATGCGTGCGGCCCATCGCGCCGCAAGTTGATCGTGTCAGCTTTCGGTCCCGGTGCAGACCATAAATGGATTTTCATTTTCCGTCCGGGACTTATTTATGCCTCGAGAACTAATGCTGGCCACCATCACAGGAAGGCCCGCAAATGGTTCGCAAGCTCCTTACCACCCTTTTGATCGCGCCCGTCATGGTCGCCTGTGCGCCCTTCGCCGCCTCAGCTGCGCCGGCCCTGTCGCCGGAACAGGCGTCGCTCGTGCAAGCCACCTGCGACCAAGTCATGGGGCTGGCGCATGGTGGCGTCTATCGCGACGAATGCCGCGAGAGCCTGTCCGCGTCCCTTGCCAGAAAATTGGAATCCGAAGGTATCGCGGGGAGCTATGTCGATTGCCGCAGCCGGGGATTGAACGAAGGCAGTCCGGCCTTCTCGAGCTGCGTGCTGGATCGCAAATCGCACCCGGTGACCGCTGCGCAGCCCGCCAGCCTGTCCTACGACATGCGCGCGCCCGAAAACGCCAAGGGCTATTTCGACGTCACGAACGCGGTCCATTGGCGCCGTGAACAATATTCCTGTGCCCAGTTGGGGCTGACGCCCGGCACCGGCGCCTTCGGCCAATGCGTCGCCAGCCTTGATGCCGCCCTGATGCCCAATCCGAATTGAGCAATTCCGAATTGAGCAATAAGGTGCGCGAGAAGGTCTGAAGCAGTGCTGGCTATCGTTCGTCTGGCGCTGCGGCGGCCATATACCTTCATCGTGATGGCGATCGTGATTGCCATCTTTGGCGGGCTTGCGGCCGTTCGCACGCCAACGGACATCTTTCCCGATATCAAGATTCCGGTCATCGCCGCGGTCTGGACCTATCGCGGCCTCTCCCCCGACGACATGGCCGGGCGCGTCATCTACTATTACGAGCGGCAGCTCTCCACCGCCGTCAACGATATTGATCACATTGAAAGCCAGTCGCTGTCAGGCGTCGGTATCGTCAAGATATTCTTTCATTCGGGCGTGGATATCCGGACCGCCACCGCGCAGGTCACCTCACTGTCCCAGACCGTCCTCAAGCAGATGCCGCCCGGCATAACCCCGCCGCTTATCCTGAACTACAATGCCTCGACCGTTCCCATCCTGCAGCTGGCGCTGTCCAGCCATACGCTGGGCGAAAAGGATATCTACGATCTGGGGCAGAATTTCATCCGCCCGTCTCTGGCGTCCGTCCAGGGTGCGGCGATTCCCTCGCCTTATGGCGGGCGCGAGCGCCAGATTCAGATCGATCTCGATTCCCAGGCGCTCAGCGCACGAAATCTTTCGGCGGCCGACGTCGGCAATGCGCTTTCAAATCAGAACCTGATCATCCCGGCCGGAACCATGAAGGTCGGCGAGTTCGAGTATAACGTGAAGCTGAACAACAGCCCCGAGCTGGCCGAGGATCTCAACAACCTGCCGATCAAGCAGGTGGGGAACACCACGATCTACATGCGCGACGTGGCGCATGTCCGCGATGGGGCGCCGCCCCAGCGCAATCTGGTGCGTATGGACGGCCATCGCGCCGTATTGATGACCATTCTGAAAAGCGGTGCCGCGTCCACCCTGGATATCGTGGACAGCGTCAAATCCATCCTGCCGCGTCTCAAGGAGACGCTGCCCAAGTCGCTCAAGGTGGCGCCGCTGGCCGATCAGTCCGTCTTTGTGCGCGCTGCCGTGTCGGGCGTTATCAAGGAAGGCATAATAGCCGCTGCGCTGACCAGCGTCATGATCCTGCTGTTCCTGGGCAGCTGGCGCTCAACCCTGGTGATTGTGATCTCGATCCCGCTGGCGATCCTGTTCTCGATCGCTATGTTGTCCGCATTGGGCGAGACCCTGAACATCATGACCTTGGGCGGTCTGGCGCTGGCGGTGGGCATTCTGGTGGACGATGCCACCGTGACTATCGAGAATATCAACTGGCACCTGGAACAGCGCAAGACGGTGCAGCAATCCATATTGGACGGCGCCCAGCAGATCGTGGGCCCGGCCTTCGTTTCTCTGCTCTGCATCTGCATCGCCTTTGTGCCGATGTTCTTCCTGCCCGGCATCTCCGGTTTCCTGTTCGCACCCATGGCCGAGGCGGTGGTATTCGCGATGATCGGGTCGTTCATCCTGTCGCGCACGCTGGTGCCGACCATGGCCAGCTATTTCCTGGTGGCGCATGGCGATCACAAGGATGCGTCCGTGGCGCGCAGCCATGACGCCGGCGAGGGCCATCACCCCCGCAATCCTCTGGTGCGCTTCCAGCATGGGTTCGAGCAGAGATTCGAAAAAATCCGCGCGAGCTATCACCGCTACCTCACGCTGGCGATGGAAAAGCGTCTGCTGTTCGCGGGTGCCTTCCTGGCCTGCGCGGTTCTGTCATTGGGCCTGATCCCGTTCCTGGGCGAGAATTTTTTCCCGGCGGTGGATGCCGGCACGATCTCCATGCACGTTCGTGCGCCCATTGGCATGCGGATCGAGGAAACCGCGGCCCTGCTCGACCATGTCGAAGCGAAGGTCCGCCAGATCATTCCGCCCGATGAACTGGACTCCGTGGTGGACAATATCGGTCTGCCGGTCAGCGGCACCAACCGGGCGTATCTCAACACCGGCGGCGTGGGGCCGGAAGATGGGGACGTTCTGATCACGCTCAAGGAAGGTCATGCGCCGACCGCCCGCTATGTAAAATCGCTGCGTACCGAATTGCCGCGCGCCTTTCCCGGCTCGACATTTGCCTTCCTGCCCGCCGATATCGTCAGCCAGATCCTGAATTTCGGCTCGCCCGCGCCGATCGATGTGCAGGTCGCGGGCCCAGACAAGGTCAAGGGCGAGGCTTATGCCGCGCAGGTCGCCAAGCGCATGGCGGCCATCCCCGGCGCTGCGGACGTGCGGCTGCAGCAGTCCTCCCATTATCCGGAGTTCGGCATCAACGTGGATCGCACGCGCGCCGGGCAAGTCGGTATCACCGAAAAGGATGTGACCAACGCGATGGTGGTGAACCTGGCGGGCAGCTCGCAGGTATCGCCGGCCTACTGGCTAAACCCGAAGAACGGGGTTTCCTATCCCATCGTGATTCAGGCGCCGCAATACCGGCTGGACACGATGGAGGAACTCAAGGCTCTGCCGATCACGGGTAACTCCGCCAATGCCCAGCTGCTGGGCGGTTTCAGCGAGATCCGCCGCCAGAACAGCAATGCCGTCGTCTCGCATTATGCAATCCAGCCGACCTTCGACGTCTATGCCACGACGCAGGATGCCGACCTGGGCGCTGTGGCGCGCGGTATCCAGAAGGTGCTGGACGACACCGCGCGGGACGTGCCGCCCGGCGCCGTTGTAACGGTGCGCGGGCAGGTGGACACGATGCACGAGGCCTTCTCGGGTCTGTTCTTTGGCTTGGCCGAGGCGATCATTCTTATATATTTGCTGATCGTGGTGAACTTCCATTCCTGGTCTGATCCATTCGTGATCGTGATGGCCTTGCCCGGCGCGCTGGCAGGCATCGCCTGGACGTTGTTCGCCACCCACACCTCGCTCAGCGTGCCGGCTCTGACCGGCGCCATCATGTGCATGGGCGTGGCGACAGCGAACTCGATCCTGGTGGTGAGCTTTGCGCGCGAGCGTTTGGAAGCCACCGGGGATGCCGTCCAGGCGGCGATCGAGGCGGGGGTAACCCGTTTCCGCCCGGTCCTGATGACGGCGTTGGCCATGATTATCGGCATGGCCCCCATGGCGCTGGGTCTGGGGGAGGGCGGCGAGCAGAACGCCCCGCTGGGCCGCGCGGTGATCGGCGGACTGATGTTTGCAACTTTCGCCACTTTGTTCTTTGTTCCGGCGGTATTCGCGCTCGTGCGCGGACGTCCGGCCGCTCGTTTGATCGCAGGAGAAGCGCTTGCTCCCGGAGAATGACAAAATGCGCCAAAGCCTCAAGCGCGCCGGCATTGTGGCTGGCTGCGCAGCTCTGGTGATCCTTCTCCTGGGCGCTTATGTGCGCCTCAGCGAGGCCAGCAACCTGCGGACATGGACGCGAGAGGCCCAGTTGCCGAGCGTCGCGCTGATCTCGCCACGGGGAAGCGGCAAGGACCAGGTGCTGGTGCTGCCGGGAACCTTGCAGGCCTATAATGACGCCAAGCTCTACTCGCAGGTGCCCGGCTATCTGCGGGCCTGGTACAAGGATATCGGCGATCCGGTTCGCAAAGGCGATCTTCTCGCGGTGATTGATACACCGGAGGTGGACCAGCAGGTTGCGCAGGCCCGGGCTGATTTCAGTGCCGCGGGGTCGGCGCAAAAGCTGTCGGCAATCACCGCCAGCCGGTGGGAAAACCTGTTGCGCCAGGACGCCGTGGCGCGCCAGGAGGTGGACGAGAAGAAAGCCGACCTGGAAGCGAAGAACGATGCGTTGAAGTCGGCGCGCGCCAACCTGGATCGCCTGCTTGCGAACAAGCAATTCTCCCGCATCGTCGCGCCGTTCGATGGCGTGGTCACCGCCCGCACCGCTGATGTCGGGGCGCTGGTGGGAAATTCCAGTTCCGGCAATCCGCTCTTCACGGTATCGGACGTTCATGTCCTGCGGCTGTATGTGAGCGTGCCTCAGTCCTATACCGCCCAGATCGTGCCAGGCATGACCGTATCGTTGACGGTCCCGGAATATCCGGGCAGGACCTTTCCGGCACGGCTGGTCTCGTCCTCGGGCGCGATCAACAGCCAGACATCCACCATGCTGGTGCAGTTCGAAGCTGACAGCCAGGGCGGGCTGCTGAAGCCTGGCGGCTTCGCGCAGGTCAGCTTGGGTATTCCGGCTGGCGCGATGCTGCGCCTGCCGGCCAGCGCCCTGATGTTCCGGGCCGCGGGCTTGCAGGTGGCCACGTTGGGGCCCCAGAATCGCATCCTTATGAAGTCCATCACGGTGGGGTCCGATCTGGGGACCACGGTCGTGGTCGCTTCCGGCCTCAGTCCGCAGGACCGCGTGGTCAACAACCCCCCGGATTCCCTGGCCAATGGCGACAAGGTGCGGGTGGCCCAATGACGGCGGGTAATGCCCTGATCGGACCCCGGGCGGCATTTTCCGCAGATCAACCGCGCCAGTCGGCCGTGAATTTGCTACATTCCGGTGACTATTGGCTGATGCCAGCCAAAAAGGCGCAGTATCCTGCGCAGAGGTGTTCCGCATGCGCATCCTGATCGTCGAAGACGAGAAGAAGCTCATCGATATCCTTCAGCGCAGTCTGAAGTCGGAAGGCTATACGGTGGACGGGGTGAATACCGCGGCCGACGGCTTGGATTATATCAAGACCTACCACTACGACCTTGTAATCCTTGATATTCAGCTTCCGGATGGAACCGGTACGGGGCTTCTCAAGCGCATGCGTGAAATGGGGCACACCATGCCCGCATTGATACTGACCGCGCGAAGCGATCTGGACAGCAAGGTCGAGAATTTTCAGGCCGGTGCGGATGACTATGTCATCAAGCCGGTGGCGATGGCCGAACTGTCCATCCGCGTCCAGGCCCTGTTGCGGCGCGGGCCCGCGCTGCAGGAAAATGTGCTCAAGGCCGGCACGCTGGAGATCAATCGCCTGACCCGGCAGGTCAAGCGGGACGGCAAGCGCATCGAACTGAGCCCCAAGGAATATTCGCTGCTGGAATACTTGTTCCTGCATTCCGGGCGGGTGTTGTCGCGCAGCATGATCGTGGAAAAGATCTGGGATCAGTCCTTCGAAGGCCTGACCAACATCGTGGATGTCTATATCGGTCACCTGCGCCGCAAGGTCGATGAAGGCTTCGAGCCCAAGCTGATCCGCACGGTCCGCGGGCTGGGCTATACGCTCGATACCGAACAGGTCAAATGATGTTGCGGTCGGTCACCTCCCGGCTGGTTCTTTCCTATTGCGTACTGTTGGTGCTGCTGGGCAGCGCCTTTCTCGCGTTTACGGTCTTAAGTTTCCGCCATTATACGCGCGAAACGTTGACCAACACGCTTGCCACCCGCGCGCGGGAAATCTGGAACATTTCGGAAGGATCGCTGCGCCAGCCGGAACGTTTGTCCGAGATCATGGGCCGGCGCTTTTCGCCCGAGTCGCAGGACCGCTTCATTCGCATCCGTGATGGCGACACGATCATTTATCGCTCCGGCACTCCCATAGGTGGCGATTTTTCGCCCTTGACGGTTCCTGTCGAGGAGGCGGGCTCGGGCGAGGCGGCGCCCGGCGCGCGGCTGCTGGGCAACCTTCTGCTTTATAGCCACAAATTCCGGGATCAGTCCGGGCGCGTCATTACCGTGGATACAGGCCAGTCTTACGCGATTGCCAGAGCTGTCCAGGCGCGGCTCGCCACTTCGCTCTTTGTCGGCTTGCCTATCCTGCTGCTGCTTGCCGCGCTGGCGGGATACGTCCTGATGCGCCGCGCCCTGGTTCCGGTCGAGGTGATGATCAACGCCGCCGAGGCTTATACCTTCAACGATCCGCATAAGCGCCTTCCCATGATTGGCACCGAGCCGCGCATCGAGGCGCTGGGGTTGGCATTAAACCGCATGCTGGACCGGCTGGACGGCGCTTATTCCCATGTCAGCCGCTTTTCCGCCGACGCGGCACATGAACTGCGCACACCCCTGACCATCATAAGAGGCGAACTGGAACTGGTTGCGTCCGGCGAGCAGCTGCCATCCGATGTGGACCAGGCCATCAGCAATGCGCTGGAGGAGATGACACGCCTGTCCGGCATTGTGGACAGCCTGATTACCCTTTCGCGGATGGAAAGCCTGTGGGGCAAGCAAGTCCATGCCCAGGTGGACCTGATGGCTCTGGCGGTGGAGACGATAGACCAAATGGGCCTGTTGGCAGAGGAAAAATCCATCAAGCTCAGTCGTCCTTCCGGTGCGCCGGTGGTGGTGGCCGGAGACCGGGAGCGTCTCAAGCAGGTATTGGTCAACCTGATAGACAATGCGATCAAGTACACACCGCCCGACGGAAAGGTGATCGTGGACGTCGGGGCGAGCGGCGAGATGGGGTTCGTCTCGGTGCAGGACACTGGGATCGGGATCGACCCCGACCATCATAACAAGGTGTTCGAACGTTTCTATCGCGTCACGCCCGATCGCGGCGAGCAAGGCGCGGGATTGGGGTTGGCCATCGTGAAATCCATTTGCCACGCGCATGGCGGGAGCGTGATCCTCAACAGCGTGCCGGAAATCGGCAGTTGTTTCCGGATGGAAATACCGCTCTCTACCGGCGAGAAATGAAATGGCCGCCGCGCTGAACGCGGCGGCCATTTCGGTTACGCGATTCTGAAACTCAGAACGGATAATAACGGATGCTGGTGAACACCATGCTGTCGTCCGTCGTGGGGCGCACACCGCCGGCGCCGCTGAAGGCGCTGAGGTGGGTGTAGGAGTACTGCGCCCCGAACCGGAAGCTGCCGAATTTGCCCTGATAGCCACGCCACCAGAAGCCCGCCGTCAGCTGATTTTCGGTCTGCAGGTTGGGCGAGCAGGCGCCGCCTTCGACCAGGCAACCCGCCAGGTTGAGGGTAGGGCTGCCAATGCCGGTCACGGTGAGGCCGGTCAGATAGACTTTGCGCTGCTGCTGTTCCTGGCCGCCATAGCCGTAAATGTCCAGCAGCGGCGTGGCGTGCCAGGTGATGCCGCCCATGACGGTGGTTTCCTGCGCCGGCGCCAGGGTGCCGTCAGGGCGCAAGGTCACATCGGGCAGCTGGCCCGAGCCGTAACGGCCGATGCCTGAGCCGGTCAGCGCGGTGGCCTGCAGGTCGAGCACCTTGGGAATCGCCGCCCAGGTGACGGTGCCGCCCACGCCGCCGCCACTGGTGTCGGAATTATGGATGCCTGCCGGCAGGCCCAGCGGATTGACCGCCCCGACATTGATGCGGTTATAGAACGACCGGTACAGGCCCAGCACTTCCATGTGCAGGGGCTGGGACCCGCCGATCACAGGCTCCCAGGCGATCTTGCCGATAATGTCGGGTATGTGGTTCAGCGAAAAATTGTTGGTGTTGTTCAGCAGCGATCCGCCGGTGTGGACATTCGTCACGCTGACGCCGGCGGCAGCCGCGGAGTTTGGCGCGAAGGTGGTCTGGGGATTTTCGATGGATGCCGCGATCCAGAACTCCTTGTTCCAGTTTTTGACGACGCGCAGCTGCGGCTGGCGGGCCCAGTTGAAGCCCACGACATATTGCGCTTCGATGGTCGCGGGGACCAGCTCATTGCGTGGTGTGATGCCCTTGGTGTTGGCGGTCGCCAGTGACCAGTTCTGGCCCGCCAGAAATTCCAGGCCCAGGTTATCCCAATCGATGGTCGCATAGATGTTGCGGATGCGCAGGTTGAAGGAGTTGCTCTCGTTGGAGTTCGCCGTCTGTGCGCCGCCCAAAAAATCCATTTCGTAATAGCCGGCCAGATGGGTGTCGCTATCCACATCGCCCTGGGCCAGAAGCGTCAGGCGGCTCTGGCGGGCGGTGCCGCGCAATTCCGACATGTGCGCCGTCGGCTGGTTGGCAAAGGGAATGCCGTTATAGCTGGAGCCGATATCAGCCGTCTCGCTGCGCGAGCGATAGACGCTTTCCGCCGCCAGGAAGCCGCCCAAGGTCACATTGACCTTGCCGAAGTCGGCGGTGGTGTCCGCCATCGCCGGCGTAGCTGCCATCATGGCGATGATCGCACCGATGCTCGCGCCGGCGCGCTTCAAAGTATTCGTTTTCATTCTGGATATCCCATTCCCGCTTACGGCCAGAAGCGGCCGTCACGCGCGTGGGTATTCGCAGCTCACGACGCTTTTGCAACAAGGCAGATTTATAAGTGAACTTTAATGCCGTGTTTATATGGCTTTAATTGAAGAGCCAAGTATTCACACCCGACGATTCAGGACTCTCTTTTCTGTCACGTGTTCGCAACATTGTCGGCCTATCGGCTATCTGGGCTTTCACACGAAAGCGGTCATCCACGCAATGGATGCGTGAATTCAAGAGGGAATGAAAATGAAGGTTTCTTGCAGAATGCTGGTCCGCGCCGCGAGCGCGGCCCTGCTCACCGGGGTGGTCGCCACGACCGCCCTGGCGGCGGACATCACCGGTGCTGGTTCGAGTTTCGTGTTTCCGATCGTCGCCAAATGGGCGGAGGCCTATAAGAGTGTTTCGGGCAATGGCCTCAACTACCAATCCATCGGTTCGGGTGGCGGCATTGCCCAGATCAAGGCCAAGACGGTGACCTTCGGCGCCACGGACAAGCCGCTGGGCTCGCCGGAACTGGCGGCCGCCGGCCTGACACAATTTCCCGTGGTCATCGGCGGCATCGTGCCGGTGGTCAATGTGCCCGGCGTCAAGCCGGGCGAGTTGACCTTGGATGGTCCGGTACTGGCGCTGGTCTTCCAGGGCAAGATCACGCGCTGGGACGATCCGGCGATCAAGAAGCTGAATCCCGGCGTCAATCTGCCGGGCAAGGCGATCAGCGTGGTGCATCGTTCCGATGGTTCCGGCACCACCTTCCAGTTTACCACCTATCTGAGCCGCATCAGCCCGGACTGGAAGGCCAACGTCGGTGCGGATACCGCGATCGAGTGGCCCACCGGGATCGGCGCCAAGGGCAATGAAGGCGTCGCCGGCAATGTGGGGCAGATTTCCGGCGCCATCGGCTATGTCGAATATGCCTATGCCAAGCAGAACCATCTCTCCTACACCAAGATGACCAACAAGGCCGGCAAGACCGTCGAGCCGACGATGGAATCGTTTCGCACCGCCGCCGCCAATGCCGACTGGGTGGGCGCCGCCAAGAACGATTTCTACGTTCTCTTCCTCGACGCGCCGGGTGCACAGTCATGGCCCATAACGGCCACCACGTTCGTGCTGGTTTACAAGAATCCGCCGGACCAGAAGGCGACCTCCGAAGCGCTCAAGTTCTTCAAATGGGGCTTTGAAAAGGGCGATCAACTGGCCGTCGGCCTGGACTATGTGCCGCTGCCGGATAACGCCGTGAAGGCGATTGAAGCAAGTTGGAAGGGCATTCAGGGCTCGGGGATGTAAGGGTGGAAGGCGGGCGAAAGCCCGCCTTTACCTTCACTGTTCGACTGTGCCGGCCGGTTTGGCGTGCGTTCCAGACGCGAACGGACGAGTACAAGTCACGACGCGGCAAAAAATCATTCACCAGCGGGACGGTCGTCAGCCTGTGATTGGAAGGCAGCCCTGCGTCTGCGATAGAATTCTTCGGCGCTCACCGCATGCTTGAGGCGTTCGGCGTCGAGAATGTGTTTCACCGTGCCGACATGAAGCCGGTAAATTTCCGAAAGAATCTCGAGCGTCTGCCCTCTCAGATAGGCAGCATAGATCTGGCGGTTGCGCAGGATATTCTTGTGCTTCATATGGCCCCGCTGATCTCGGCAGGTTAGCGCAGCGCTGCGCGGCTTCAAGTGTGTTTGCGACGCGCGGTTCAAATCCGAATCTGGGCCAGCGTCCATCGCCCCACGCCGCGCGGGATGGCGCCATTCACGCGACATCACCGTCTGTTAGACCGTCCATATTCGGTTTGCTGCGGCGCATTGAGACGCCGGTTTTGAGGCGCCAAACGGCTTATGAATGGATTTTAATGTTTCTTCTGTGTTGGGTTCAGCCGCCGTCCATAGGGTGGTCTTAAGCCGTCCGCACAGTCGGAGGCCCGTCCGGGGGGATTCTTTGCAGCCATACGAAATTGCCAGGCCGAATCCGTAAGAACCGGAGCGGTGGGGCGTAAACGGGAGCAAGAATATGAGCCAGGTTTTGCTGATTGACGCCAACCCGCTTTTCCGTCTCGGGCTGCGCGAATTGATAAAGGCGGAGCATCCAAACCTGAATGTTGTTGACGCCGAGAGCTTTGCGAACGCGCGCGCATTGCTGAGAATGAAGAACGATTTCGTCGTGATTATTCTGGACATCAAGATTCCGGATAGCGGCGGATTTGTGGGACTTTTTCAGCTTCGCACGGAATTTCCCGGTCTGCCGGTCATCGTCCTGTCCAACAGCGTCGATACAGATTCGGTCAGCAGGGCGGTATCTTTTGGCGCGGCCGGCTACATATCCAAATCGGCATCCTGTGACGTGATTTCCCGCCTCTTGAGGTCCTGCCTCGCGGAAAAGAACTGGACGCCGGTTCAGATCATCGCCGAAGAGAATCAGGTGAACCCGATCGCCGCACTTTCTCCCGCGCAGATGCGCGTGTTGAACGGGTTGAAACGTGGTTTGCCCAACAAACAGATCGCGTTCGAACTCGGCCTGACGGAAAAAACCGTGAAGGCCTACCTGAGCATGCTTTACCGGAAGCTCGGGGTCAGCAGCCGTACGCAAGCCGTGATTTTGCTGCAGGAATTGATGCTTGAGCCCCACATCATGGAGCCCGCGATCCAGCAAGGGGCGGGAATCTGATCGGTTTGCGCGGGGCGCGTTAATGAATTTTGGAAGTGCTTTGTGGGACCGGGGCCACACTGGACCAAAGTCCATATAGGTCTGGCTCTTTCGCAGTGCGAGTTTGGCTCAACCCAGCAATCAAAGCTGGAAACTTATTTCGTCCAGGGGGACTAATCTTATGAATTACGGTTTGACGAAAACGCGCGTTCGCCTTGCGGGTGGAGCGGCCATTTTGGCGCTGAGCGCCGGCGCTGCCATGGCGCAAGAAGGCGTTGAACAAGTCGTCGTTTCGTCCACCCGCCTTCAGGCGGCCGGCTTCGATGCTCCGACCCCCACCACCGTCATCAGCGCGGCGGACCTGCAGGCCCAGGCCAAGCCGAACGTGTTTGATTCGCTGAAGGACCTTCCGGCCCTCCAGGGTTCGACCGGCGCCTCCTCGCAGGCCGGTACAACCACCAACGGTCTGCTCGGCCTGTCGGCCCTGGGCATGCGCGCCCTCTCGCCGCTGCGTACCCTGACCCTGGTCGATGGCCAGCGCATGGTGGCCGCCAACCTGAACGGCGTCGTTGACGTCTCGATGATCCCGCAGATGCTGATCCAGCGCGTGGACGTGGTGACCGGCGGTGCGTCGGCCTCCTGGGGCTCGGACGCCGTTGCCGGTGTCGTCAACTTCATCATCGACAAGAAGTTCGAAGGCTTCAAGGCCAACATCTTCGGCGGTGGTTCGGGCTATGGCGACATGGGCAACCTCACCATCCAGGCTGCGGCGGGCACCAGCTTCGCCGGCGGCCGCGGTCATTTCGAAACCTCGGTGGAATACAGCTACAATGACGGCCTGCTGCCGCGCTATCCGCAGAATATTTTCCAGCACACCGCGCTGCCGGGTAACATCGGCGGCCGCAACCTGTCGCGCCAGTCGGGCACGTCCAGCTACGCGTCAGACGCCGGTACCCCGGCCGGCCAGCCGCGCAACTTCTACGGTCCGCTGCGCCAGCAGGTGAACTTCGCCGCTAACGGCCTGGTCACCAACGGTCCCAAGCGCTTCACCACCTTCGGTCAGAACGGCCAGGCCTATCCGCTGGACCTCGCGGGCAACTGCTTCAAGGATGCGGCCAACAACCTGCAGGGCGGCATCAACAACAGCTGCTTTGGTACG